>Ga0307515_10000117_pt1 | contig 191061 bp, 182 predicted proteins | sample 17_EM_MG_FD_194513 | JGI IMG/M metagenome (GOLD analysis project Ga0307515, IMG submission 194513) | Populus trichocarpa ectomycorrhiza microbial communities from riparian zone in the Pacific Northwest, United States - 17_EM | ecosystem: Host-associated > Plants > Roots > Unclassified... | reverse complement strand
AAAACATGCAAAAAGTGATTATTGGATGTTGAAAATGCGATTTTGATAACATACTATTATTATAAAGCAAAAAACAAGAGCATTATATGAATCTACAGATGGACCCGCTGGACAACCCGCTGGACAACCCGCTGACAACCCGCCCAATTCAGACTGGTTGTGAGATGTTCATCGAACCATACCCGAATTGACGGTTAGGGTGTATTGACGACACGGACCGCCAATTTGGAAACGGGTTGGTTCCGACCCGTTCCTGGACCCAAAGCGCCGGTCTGGAACCGTTGCTACCACTACAGTCAGAACCAATGGCATCAGTCAAATTTTGAAAATGATACAGTGAAGAGCTTTGAATGATTCGTCAGTTGCGAATGTGAGGAGCACCGAAAACCTAATGCCACATACCTATTTCTATGTCAAATGAACGAAGACTGCATAATTCATCAACTTTGAGGTACACCGGAAAATCATCGGCATATACCATGAGTCTCCTTAGGACAGATGTAGCACTGCATATCTGCCAAGCCTTTTTGGCAATGAAGTCAGTCGAGGCTATATTGAATCATGGTGTCAGGATATGAGATACTGGCTCGGTGATTCATGGTACAGCCTCAGCTTTTGCTGTCATACGATTGAAGTTCATGGGCAGTTGAGAATTCCCAGTATATGTCTTCAGTCATGTTATGACAGATCCAGCACAGCAAATTTGCCGATCCCATTTGGCAATACGGCAGTCGAGGCAGTATTGTGTACTTTGATCAGAATATGAGACACAGCTCACATATTGGTGGCATTGCCACAGCATTTGCCGGCACATGATCGATGTTCAGATGTGCCAGAGAGTTCTGGGAACATATCATTATGACTGATCGATCACTGCATATTTAACTATCCCAGCAGGCAATGAAGACAGTCTAGACAAGATGAGTACCTGTGTTATAATCTGAGACACGGGCTCACCAATTCATGGCAAAGCAGCAGTTGTGGTTGGCATATGACCAAAGTTCCAGTGCACTGGAAAATCCTGAGCATTTCGGAATGACAGATCCAGCACAGTATATTTGCCCATCTGATTTGGCAATAAAGACAGTCTAGGCAATATTGTGTAACAGTGTCAGAATATGAGACATGGGCTCACTGATTCGTGGTGAAGCCCCAGCTTTTACAGGTGTATCATAGAAATCTGGGCACACCTCAAATTTGCATTACAGACAGTTGGATGTTAAAAGGGAGCACAGGTATTGATGCCTAAGCTGCAGCTTTAGCCACCGGGCACATCGTGGCCTATAATTGATGATCAGAGACCTTTGAGCTCTGAAATCAGGTCCATAATGAGGTTCTTGGAATTGTATGAAACCAACTTTGACAAGCTGGGACTCATTATGGATGAATTATTCTAGTCCAGCCACGCCTCAAAAGCAACCAGTAAGCCACAGAAGTACATGTATCCCAGTCCATAGTGCACTTTATATTTCGGTTTGCTTCATTCTCATCCTGTTATCTTCAACTTTGAATCAGTGGACCCAGTGTACACAGATTGTCATCTATCAAGACACTTTGCATTTAAGTGCATGCGGCTCATCCTGCTTGGCCTCTGCTAATATATCATTCTATTCTTGAGTGGTATGTGAATGCATCTGCTTAATTGCCTTGAACTATATGCTCAGTGTCAACTGTCCATTGGAGGATGGTAGCCCTGCACAACTACACCATAAATGCACAGACCTGACCAATTAGTAACCATGTCTAACTCAACATTGACTAAGTAGTATATTGGGACCTATGCTTCCAAATCCTTAAATAGCTTCTGCAAGTTCAGCCTCTGTCAAAAGAGCTGGAGCTTGACAGTGAGCATCTCAAATGGCAGATTCTGCTCAGTGACTCTGCCAGATGGCCAGCAACTCCTGCTCACCCATCCACTGCACTTAGTCAATGAGGCCCAGGTTTTCAATGGTTTGAATGCGGATTTAACCAGATTTTGACTAAATGTATATTTGGGCCGCCAAAACCCGTATCTGTAAATGGATTATGCTAATCAATTTCCATCAAGAGTGATGTTCAAACAGAGACAATCTTGAATGCTCCAGTTGAGAAATGACAGCTTTGAAGAGTGCAATTATAAACCAGAGTAAGCTGAGCAGGCAATCCCCAGCCATGGAATTTTAGCATAACTATTTAATCTTCGGTTCACCTCAATTCCCCCAAACTGCAAAGATGCAATCATCATTCCTCTGCCCGCGGTGAGATGACTACTCACTATGCATTGATACTATTGTAGCATATAGCATTCAACCCTATCATTTATTTTGAGTCTACATTGTGCAAGTGAAAGTCATACTGAATATCTGATTTAACGGCGTGCAACTTACAAGATAATAGCTGCATTATCAGAATGTGAGTGAGTATGTATAACCAATTTCTGAGAATCTTCGCATCGACAAACGCTTCAATTGATATGAATACCACTAAATCGGCCATAATATGTTACCATTTGTTCACTACCCCAGTATGTCTTTTTCATGTACCAAATTCTCTCCCTTGTCCATTAACTGGAACATTGTTGTGAAGGATATTCCGCAGACACCACCCAGATGAATGCAGGAAAGGGAGGTTATGCTTACGATATTGCATTATCGACCCATAACTTGGCTGCATCAGCAAATCACATTTCCGTCTGGGCGGAATGGCTGTGTTAGTGTGGACGCGCTCCATCAGAGCTGTCAGAGATACCCCGGTGGAGGATTACTCCGCACCTGGCATCAATACCACGGGTCGCGTTCCATATCACCCGCCGATCGCAGTTTCGCAGTTTCTTCTCGCTCTGTCCGTGTCGTACTTTAAACAAACACTCCGGCGTTGTGGCCAACTGTGACCAGACGTCGGAATGGGTTCATTGTGTACACACTTGCATCGGGATTGCGATGCAATGGGTGATGCTGCGAAAATCTCTCCTTGCGATCCTTCTACATCAATGTCGAGGAGGGTAGGAAGAAGGTGGGAAGATATGATACTACCCGGCCATGAGAATCCACGCAATTGCATGGATCCAAATCTCGGAAAGAGCGAGTGAGACCAAAGGTTGGGAAACGTAGACTGTGTATTTTTGTTGTATGACAAGATGATATGGAAATGAGATGCTGTCTATCTACCCCGGGGTTTCCCGGATATATACTCCGCGTCACTATTTCCACCTCTGTTACCCCTGTATCTCCATACACGCATCGTTGCTCATTCCAGCTCCGTAACCCCAGTATCTCCATACACCTACCGTTGCTCATTCCACCTCCGTTACCTCTGTATCTCTGGACACCCACCGTCACTCGTGAACAATAGACTTGGAGGCAGTGATCGAGCAAGTTTTGGAGATGCACTTTGAGGCCGAGATCAAGTGGACTGAGAGATACACTTGGAGGCAGTGGTCGATCGAATTTGGAGATGCGCTGGGAGGCCGAGATGGAGTGAACTCAGAGATGCACTTGGAGGCCATGATTGATCGAGTTTGGAGATACACTGGGAGGCCGTGATTGAGCGAGTTTGGACATGGGCTTGTAGGCCGAGACTGAGTGAACTCAGAGATGCACTCCGAGGGTGTGACCGAGCTAGTTTGGAGATGCACGTGCAGGCTATGATCGAGCGAGATTGGAGAAGCACCTGGAGGCGGTCGATTTGGAGGGAGGCGCGACGGCAGCTGAGTCTCTATTCATTGGTTAACTTGAAATTGTGGGAATATAGAGAGTTGAGTACAACATCCGCCGAGAGATGAGAAACTAGCTGGGAGCGGCACACTGTTGATCTTGGGATGATGCTGAACTTGGTGTATGCTGGATTGGGTGTTAACGGACGAGTATGGCATGGAGAGATAGAGAGGGATGACTTAACTTCGTGTTCTTAGGTGATGGTAGAGTTGAGCACAAGAAAGAGAGAGATCAGAGGAGATGGGGGAAATCATCATGAGAAACTGGGACTTAGAGAATTTCGTGTGCTTGTGAATTGACCATCCCGGCTATGGCAGGAATGAGTCCCGATCTGGTGGTTAATAAGATCAATACGAGGTTTTCTAAACCCAATCAGGCAAGTCGTACTCCTGATTTCTTGTAGCCGCTTGTATCCTCCATGTTGTTCTCATGTATATCCCCCATCTCTCTCTTTCTCGTCCACAACTCTACCATCATCGCAATATCACAAAGTTAAGTCATCCCTCTCTATCTCTCTTTGCCATCATCATTAGTTCACACTGAGTGCAGCATACACCGAGTACAGCATACACCGAGTACAGCATACACCGAGTACAGCATACACCGAGTACAGCATACACCGAGTACAGCATACACCAAGTACAGCATACACCAAGTACAGCATACACCGAGTACAGCATACACAGAGTGCAGCATACACCTGAGATTGTCTGTCGTCCCTCCATTCTCATGATTTCGAGTTGACCCCTGAATGTAGCTTCAGCTTGTGGCGTACCTCCCTACCGATCGACCGCCACCAGCCAGTTCTCCATAAGACCTTCAAAGGTGAAGTCTCCTCATCACATTCCCACATTTCCGAGTTCACTAACCGATGAATGGAGTCCCAGCACCTGGCGCGCCTCCCTTCAACCTCCTCCAGATCAACCAGCTCCAAGTACTCCTCCAATCTCGCACGATCATAGCCTGCTACACGTGCATCTCGAAACTTGCTCAATCACGACCTTGGAGTGTATCTCTGAGTTCAGTTGATCTCGGTCTCCAATTGCATCTCCAAACTCGCTCGATCATAGCCTCAAAGTGCATCTATGAGTTCACTCGACCTCGGCTCCCAAGTGCTTCTCCAAACTCGCTCGATCACGGCCTCAAAGTGCATGTCCAAACTCGCTTGATCATAGCCTCCAACTGCATGTCCAAACTCGCTTGATCACTGCCTCCAAGTGCATCTCCAACCTCGCTCAATCATGGCCTCCCAGTGCATCTCCACACTCGCTCGATCATTGCCTCCCAGTGCATCTCCAAACTCAATCGATTACGGCCTTCAAGTGCCTCTCTGTGTTCACTGCATTTCGTCCTCACAGTGCATCTCTGAACTCGATCAAATACTCGCTCGATCACGGCCTCCCAGTGCATCTCTGAGTTCACTCAATCTCAATCTGCAATTGCATCTCTAGACTCGCTCGATCACTGACTCGGAGCATATTTGTGAGTTCACTCAATCGTTATTTTCAGTCGCACCTTGAATTGCTCCCAAGCACCGCCTGCAGCCTGTCCAGATATACCGTGTGTAGATGGGTAGCTATATAGATACATAGATACATAGATGAGACTACAAACTGAATACATGACTGTGATTCGAGGTGCTCCCAGACATCTCGCCGGCGCTCCCAGGCTTGTCATCGGCGCTCCCAGGCTTGTCACTGGCGCTCCCAGTTACTCTGAAGGCCAGCAGGAATGCCCTCCTAGGGTCTGATACTCCCCTGAAATTGACACATCTAAGTTTACACTCCACATCCTCTCCGACCCTCCTGGAGGCTTCCAGTGACTAAAATATATTTTGCTGATGCTATGAAATGCGACCCGTCACCTGGGCGACGGGAAGCATATAATTCTCCGCCAGAGGGTACAAGGTTCCGTCAGAGCCGTCAGCGCCGTCCGGAACACCCGGGTGTTTCTGACGGAAATTAGAGTTGTTGCTGATGTGGAGCATGTTGATATAGTAAAATATTGTGAAAATACATGTGTCCTTCAGGTGGATATACCACATACAGAAATTCATATTTCTCCTGATGTGATAACAAAATTTGTGTGATCCCTTGCAACTCAGCCATCACTCACACAGTCCAAATTCTATCGAGTTTTGCATATTCCCAATGCTGTACCAATTCTATGCCATGTAGCCACTTCCAATGCTAGAACTTTCGTGCATACTTATGCAGTGTAAATGAGTCATGCAGGGGCTTATGTTTTCATCCAGGTTTTCATTGATTCAAAGGGCCAGCATGAAAGCTTAGTTCATGTTGTGAGTTTTCCTCTGGTGATTCTGGTTCAGGAGTGTCTGGTTCAGGTGCGTCTGGGTCAGGTGCGTCTGGTTCAGGTGCGTCTGGTTCAGGTGCGTCTGGTTCAGGTGCGTCTGGTTCAGGTGCGTCTGGTTCAGGTGCGTCTGGTTCAGGAGTGTCTGGTTCAGGTGCATCTGGTCCAGGAGTGTGTGGTTCAGGTGCATCTGGTTCAGGTGCATCTGGTTCAGGTGCATCTGGCTCAGATGCATCAGGTTCAGGTCTGTCTGGGTCTCTTCTATGTGGGTTGGGTTTAGCCAATCTCCAATTCTTGCATCAATACAGAGTGTTGTTGATAGGAGTACTTAACATTCAGTGTTAGGATTCCATCTCTTCCAGCGCAGATGACAAGGAATCAATCTCTTCCGGTGCACCTGACAACATCCCAAATCACTACACCTGACTGCCATCCTCACTATAAATATGGACTTTTGAAGGCATCTCTCCTAAACCCTTCAAGGCGGGCCTTGAATTGCATCCTCCTTGGCAATGTGAAACTTCTTGCTGGATTATTACTGTTTAACTAGTACACATGATCTTATATTGACTACGTATACACTCTGTCCACCGTTCACCAAGTGTCTATCTTCAATCCGGCAAATGGAACCTACACCCAGCCAGGCAAGAAATCACCATTCCATGAAGAATCAAGAAGCACACCTTGAGAGAGCACTTGCAGTCAAGCAAGCAACCAATTTCCAGAGTCCATCAAACGTTTCGCTTCCAATTATCTGCCTTTCTACACCATATGGCGAATGACTAATGTCCCTGATTTCATTAGTGACCCAGGATGACCATACAAATCAGGATATCAGTGATGATGGAAATGACACTGGCGAGTCTACCATATCATCTGACATCGAAGAAAACAATTTGCATCATCATCAGAAAGTCCTACTTCTGGGCCAGGCAAACTGGAATGTGTCATTACAAATGATATGGGTTCCACTTCCAAAGAAATGCAGCCATGCTGATACCGTCATTGCATGCCCTCTGCTGACAAATTCCTGGGAACCACCTGGGGCAATGGCACGACCACTGCTCAAACACCAAAAGTCACTCATAGTGAACAATTTATCCATGTCTGACCAAACACCATCTGCCCAGGCACTACTGAAATCTAGTTGGGACCAGAATGTTCCCCAACCCATGGCCAGTGGAAAACAGAATGTTCCCCAACACCAAAAGGCAACTTTTGAGGTAGTGAACAGGTTCATGGAGGCAATTATACTCACAAAGACATCTTGGCAAATACTATCTGATGACAAGTACTCAAGGGATGAAGAAGTGTGGAAACTAGCCATTGATGCTCAGGATCGTCAGCAGGCATTAGCAGAATCTCTTGCAGGTACACCATCAGGGGGTAATGTGCCATGTGGTCCATCTCTCAAAATCGATCTGCAAACACAAGAAGCTTTAAGTCTTGAATTGTGTTTAATGCTCCTCTATCAGATTGATGATATTGACTATGCCCCAAAATATACCTACTTAGAACTGATGATAAGTACCAATTGAGGACGGTTGGCAGATGGGGTACGTCAAACTGTTGCCCGTAGTTACCAGTTGGATATGTACACTGAGACTGAACTTATCATGCAGGTTAAAGAGCACCAGTTTGACGATGTTTATCTCTCTATGGTCAAGGATGATATGATATCCCAGTTCACTCGAATGGATGTACTTGATGCAAATTACCATCAATTTCTCTTCACTGCCAATTGCTTGAGGCACCAGCCTACTACATCCCTGTAATTCCAACTTCTCGCTCTGCAAACTTTAGCGCTGGCAGCCGCATCGTTCATTTGTACACTGTCTGATAATGTCAGAGGAAATAAGCAACAGTTATGTTTTCTAAAGATGAATATTGAGGTACAATTTGCACATCCCCTGTGGATAATTTCACTCCGGAAGCCAATGCACTCAGCAATCACAAATTAGTGCCCTGCCACATACTCCCCACCGCACACCCGGTGCTGTGGCACAACTCCACTACAATACAAGCTACCCAATCCCTGTTGGCTCTCTGCAGCCTTGATTTACAGTCTTCCATTTCATTCCACAGTCAATTCTTCATCTTTTAATTCACCTCTGCTGGGATAGGCACTCCTTCATCCGCTCTGTCTGGATAGTTGCTCCTCTGGTTCATTCCACACTCTATACGCCCATGTCCCTGCTCGTCGGCCTGGGATTGGATCTTATTGATTCCCACCAGTGCTCCACTGTCTGGATTGTTGCTGCTGTGTTGCGTTCCACACTCCTCTTCCCCCGCCCTGTTTGGGTGCTTGTCTGTTGGTGTAGCACTGCTCGATCTGCATCGGTACTCCTCTGCCTCAATTTGTGCAGCCCCATTTCATTCCACACTATTTACCCCCCTATCGCACTCCTCCTCATGTATGAGCACTCTTCCATCCACATTGGCGCTGTGCAGCCTTGATTTGTTGCTCTTCTTTTTCATTCCACTCTCCTCAAACACCTTCTCATTCCTCCTCTTTTCCGCACTGCATACCCCATCCGGCACTCCTCTTTTCCCAGTAGTTTCTCCCCATTTGCATCTAAATATATCATACTGCCTTTCAAACCCCAAATTTGATTCGCAGCTAGCTAATATCTTAGTACACTTCTGTCAGATATCACAAATCGAGCCAAACTACATTGGAATTCAATTTCATCCACTCCCTACTTATGAATAATTAGCAACTACAAGGAGAGCCTCCAGCTTCATTGCGCTGTTGATACATTGTTTGTTCCTGGTTTCATTGGCTCTGATGAGATGGGAGAATTAGTGGATGACTTTGACATGATGTTTGATTGATATCATTCAATCGCTTGGTGAGGTTATTGTTTAGGCATTCCTACATTTATGTTTGGATCACTTGGCTATTTCTTTGGTTCCTGATTGTCGCACGGTAATCAATCCAATGTTGAAGAAGGCGATACCTAGTATCATTCAGAAGTGAGAATAAACTATAATCCATGCACCATATACGCCATTGATCGAAATTGACCGCTCATGTAAACTCGAAGAGAGCCACATCATGCCTGCAGTCCTGTGAATGACCATCGCTAAGAACTGAAGCAAATCTCAGAAATTGTTTGTGTTTTCTGTACTGGTTTGGCAATACCCGAAACACATCCAAAGTTCTCTCCGGCACTCCTCCATGTTCACCAATGTATCACACACACTCCCATAGTGCTACTGTACCAGTCATCAGAGATCCCAGTTTCTCCGAGGGCCAGCTGGAATGCCCTCCCAGTGTCCGATTCTCCCCTGAAATTGACCCTTCTAAGTTCACACTGCACATCCTCTCAGGTACTCATGGAGACTCCCAGTAACTGGAATATATTCTCCTGATGGGGGGGGTATACTCAGAGTGTACTCGGGAGCATCTTGATAGCTTACTTGGAAGCATGTAGTCAAGCAGGCTGGGAGTGTATCATCAGGTGCATTCGGCAGTGTATTTCAGTGCATACTTGAGAGTAAGCTTGAGAGCATCTTGTGAGCTTACATTGGAGCTTCTACTCAAGAAGGCTGGAAGTGTACCATCTAGTGCAATTGAGAGCATTCTGAAGAGTATGGCTGGGACTGCGTTTCAGAATGTACTTGGAGGTGTACTTGGGAGCATACTTGGAGGGTATTTGGAAGCATTTTGAGAATGTACAAGAGAGCAGAAATCATCCAGGCTGGAACTGTGCCATTGGTAGCAATTGGGAATGTACAGACAAAAAGGCTGACAGTGTACAATGAAATTCAATCAGGAGTGTACCTCAGAGCATACCTGGCGGCTTGCAATCAGGTGTATCTGGCAGATTGCATTCAAGTTGACTGTATACAGTAAAAGGTATTGTATGCAGCATGATATCTAGTATCCAGTGCACACAATCACATGTGAATAGTAATCTAGTCAATGTGTAGCACAATAGGACCTCCTAGTGCCACAGATCAAATATGCTATGAATTACCTTCCCATAATCAGCATCTCTATGAGTGTCACTTTACATAGGGTCATTCTTCCTGGTGATTTATGATATCATCAGATTTACTATTTTTAATATTGCTGCCAAAGTAGAGTTACAATATAAATAAGAATATAGGCAAGAAGTTACCAGATAGCATTTCACTATTAACTCACATCTGGAAAATGGTATTCTGTTACATGTAATCTACCACAGGCCATATAGCCTACAGTAACCTCCTGTAACACCAATAACACCAAATAATACAAACTACCCCAGAGCCATTTCCTGGAACCCCTCATAATACACCTGATATTTATCAATAATACACACGTAATTGACCAATTGTACCACTCAAATATTACTGTAATTCGACTGTAGCGCATATACTATATACTGCAATTCATGGATTATACTATGTATTAATCACAATTAGTCATTAATTTGCTACTCTGACATCTCCTCTTGCACGTGTAATATGAACTCTTTCAACTCCGACATACTCGGTTGGACAACTCTGATAAGCACAAGTGCACACTCAAACTCTCGTGACTCTGACAAGCTCGCTTCCACAACTCTGACATGCTCACTTTTACCACTCTAATATGCTCACCTTCACAACTGATATGTTTGCTCTCAGAACTCTGCCATACACACTTTTAAAGGTCTGATATGCTTTGTCTCACCACTCTGACATGCTCACTCTCACCTCCCAGACAATCTGGCTTTGCTGGGAGCAAGGTGGTAGCATTGGATCCAGCTTTGCTGGTAGGGGCAAATCTGGCTTCATTGGGAGCAAGCTGGTAGCAGTGGGCCTGGCTTTGCTGGTAGCAGTGGATCTGGCTTTGGTGGTAGAGGTAAAACTGGCATCGCTGGGAGCAATCTAGTAGTGATGAATCTGGCTTCGCTGGTATGGGTGAAACCGGCTTCGCTGGTAGCAGTGGATCCGGCTATGCTGTTATGGGTGAAACTGGGTTCGCTGGTAGAGGTACATCTCGACTCACTGCATGCACACTGACAGCGGCGGATGTTGCTTCAACTGTAGCAGAGAATCTGGATTCGCTATGAGCTGGCAAGAGGGTTTGGATCTGGCTTTGCTGGGAGCAAGCTTGTAGAACTGGAATGTGCTCTCTCACCAGTCTGACAATCTGGCTTTGCTAGGAGCAAACTGGTGGCAGTTGATCCGATAACATGTAAGGCCGTATATGCATATATGGCGACATCTGAGAGTATATGGGTTGATACGGTTGTACAAGTCGATGTAGTAATATAATAGAGTAGTGGAAAGGAAAGATAATAGCCGGAAATTTCAGAGAGATTGCGAGTCATCTATATGTGGTTGCTGTTACCCAACCCTGGACACATCTCATGCCATTGGTGAGAATGTAATCATGACTGCCATTACATCATCCCTCCCTCCAGGTGCGGACCCTCTGGGCTGCCACATATGTGTATAAACAAGAGAGAATCTGTAACAAAAACATAACCCAAAATGCGTATGCCTCTGTACAACTTTAACAAGGCCCACGACTGATCAGGGCCCTATGAGCAACCTCACAGCGGATTCGGTGCATGGTGAAATTCTACCTCCAGTGGTAGGTGGTAAAACCCTGTGCCAACACCATTTTCACCAGCCCAAGATCCCTAAGAATGTCACAAACAGTGAAAAACCCATAGAAAACATCCAATCCCACTTCCCCAAGTCCAATCTTTGTCGAGGTTTCTTCAGATGCTCTCAGTGATATTCCTTGACCAATTTCTCCAGAGTCAGGAAATTCTCCACAGCTTTCCAGCTAGTGCGTACATAACTGTGACCCGCCCATTGTACGAGATGATGGAGCGCCCAGTAGGGTGACTCAGAGTCGAGGATCCAGTCAACTGCCCACTGTTCACAGTGGTAGACAATCGTCGGCTGCTGTTCAGATGGTGGCTGGCTGACACTATGAGGTGTAGAGCTATCAAGCGGAGAGACATGGAAAAAGATGTTCTTCTGGATCGTATACCGAAGGTCTAATTTGTAAGCATTCTTATTGTGGACCTTACTCACCGCATATGGTCCTGTCCAGTTGTAATCCCACTTCTTCCACGTGCTTGTCATCTGGAATTTCCACGTTGCAATCCATACCTCATCACCAACCTCATGAACAACCTCTTTGCCACCGGCGTATTTTGTCTGATGTGCTTGAGCCTCCTGCAAGTACTGACAGACAGTTTTGGTGAGTCTCCTCCAAGCCAGTTGTGAAAGTGTCTGCTTGGATCACCAATTTCAGATTAGATGGGTGATTTGGGGCCTTAAACTGCATCACCGCATGGTAGTGATAATTCACCAAGAATGTAGTCATCATTGAAGAAGTGTGTACCACGTCGTTGTAAGTGAATTTGGCTAGCATTAAGAGTTCAACCCATTTGACCTGATCGTAGTTGCAGAAAGCCCGGAGATACTGCTCTGTTGTTTGGTTTTGATTCTCTGACTTCCTTTCTGTTTGTGGATGGAAGGCTGTCGAGAGCTGATGGTTAGTACTCAAGTTAGAACATACCCGAGTGCAGAATGGGCCTGTCAACTCAGTGCCACAATCTGTAACAATGTTGGCCGGGATGCCTCACTTGCAAATGACGTATTCATTGAACTGCCGAGCCAAGTCCACCCAGTCGATATCCTTTCAGCACAGTAAGTAGATTGGCATCTTTGTCATTCGATCCATGATACCAGGAATTCTGGTGTAGCCCAATGCTGTTGGTTCTGGTAAGTCAGTGAGGATGAGAGTGGGTGTTGGAGACGGATCTGGGTAACGTGGCAGCGGTCCGGGTTCGGACTGGGAGAACTGTGCAGTTGGGTTACAGACTCTTCTAAAAACCCGACCTGCTGATTCTGAGCAGTCCGAATCCCGACCTGTACACGTCAACCCACCGGTTTCGCCGGGTTTGGCTACACCTGTAGGTTCCCATCTCTGCTTCTGCTTTTTGTGATGTTCAATTTATGGACTCATTCAGATATCCTACTGTAAATCGCAAAATATTAACAATGGTACGTCATTGTTTTTTTTGGATGTACTGGCCACCACTATATTTGAAAAAAGGAGAGACACGCACCCTGCCCCATTGTGCAAATCAGCGTCAATGGAGTGTCAACGATTTTTGGTCTTGCATCATGGGTATTCTGAGTGGTGATTGGTTGCAAACAGTCATACATGAGGTATTGGCCACCATTCTAGGCAAAAGAGAAAGCGAAACACTCCCTGCCTCATCTTGAAAATGAGGGTCAACTGAGCATCAATGATTGAAGGTTTCTCATCTTGGGTAATCAAAGTGGCGCTTGATCGCCGACCTCTATTAAGGAGGAGTTGGCAGCCTCTCTAGGCAGATGAGCAAGTGACATTCCTGCGACAGCCTCCCGGACAGTAACACCTTATTTCATCTACAATGCTGCAACTAAGAGTTCTTGAGCGTTTTAGCCTAGGAAAACTGTCAACAAATCGTATGAAGAAAATAACCGATGCATCGCACATTGATTATAAATGATAAAAGGTCACCAATCATTGACGCTCTGTTGACACCTGTTTTCATGATGGGGCAGGGAGTGTGTCGCTACCTCTTTTTCCTATAAAGGCGGCCAATACTTTGATCATGTAGAGTAATGACCAAATGACATTTCAATTACCTGACTTACGGGATCAAAATCAATTGATGCACTGTTGATGCTCATTTTCAGAATGGGGCAGGGAGCGTCTCGCTCTCTCTTTTGCCTATAAAGCCAGCCAAAACCTCATTTATGAATGGCTGCAACCAATAGCCACTCAGATCACCCACGGTGCAAGACTAAAAATCGTTGACGCTCCATTGACACTCATTTTGCCACAGGCATATCCACATTATGTTATCATTTAATTTGGCATTGTATATCATTGATGGTGTTTTGGCAGCCTTTGTACCATCTTCATGTACTTTCTCCTTCATCACTATATTGTTCTTTAATAATACATATAAATATATCCTTTAAAATATATGGTAAAGTATCCACTAATTGTAGATAATAATACACTCAAAAATCCCATTCCATTCCATCAATGCTCATCTTTGCTGTCTGGTTCGCTCAATAGGCTGCTGTTATCTGCAAAATAGATGTCAGCGGCATTACCACACAGCAGATTGTGGACTAACCAGTGGATGTTCCTTCATCATTTAGCAAATCTGGAATAAAATCTTTATCGCGCTTGCGATCCTCGACATATGCATCAAGATTAAAATATTGAGCCTTTGGAAGAGGAGTATGTATATGAATATATCCAGGCGGCACACCTTCGATTGGAGAAGCGTGAGCTCCCTCATTGTCACCGGGTGGCACAGGTGTCATTCCGGGCGGACGTGGCGCCAGTTATGATGTTGCATGGCTGAGTCAGTCTGGTGTAGGTGCACCCATGCCTTTGTTCTTCCAGTATGTCTGGGGATTCCGCACTATGCCATTTTAGCATGGATGGCAGCGGTCCATTTGATTTTCCCAAACCATAGCCGGGTGTCCTTCCATCACAGCCTTCACATGTCTATGCCAAAAAACTCAATTCGCTGCTTCTTCTGTTCTCGGACTTCGGCTCTAGGTTTCTTGATGTGGTATTGCGTTTCCTCCGTTGTGGTGTGCAAAAACCCTTCTTTGGCCATTTTGGCCATATTCAAGACAAGGTGCATGTCAGACTGTTCTAGCTGTACCCAACCTCCTTGCATTGCCATTGTAGCGGACATATTGAAAACCTACAAGATAATACTTACTGCATCTACATATCAGATTTGGCTATTACCTCTACCAGATACGCTTCTGTAGCATCCTCTACAGTGGTTGAAGCCTGTTTCGTCCACCCTGGGGGACACTTATCACTGATTTTGCCTGAGATAATCCGAGGGCTGACTACATCACGATGTTCAATTTTGCTGACAGTGCATACAACTGCCTTGGTCGATCATGGAGGTTTACCATTATGGGCAGCTATAAATTGGTCAGGAAGCTCTCAACACACACCTGTTGTATATTATATCGTTAGTTAACGGCCATCTACCTCGATGCGGGGGCTGCATGTGCAGTGTTGTGGTGGACAAACTGCTGTCTGAGTTGTAGTTGTGTGTCAGTGGGTGACGTATTGGACGACCCACCAGTCATTCTGCTCAATTCCGATCTGCTCGTACCTTGCTGAGGTGTTTGTGGGGCCGTGATTTGCTGGTGTGGATGGGAAGAGGAAGATGATAACGAAATGATGTGGGAAGTCCTGAGGAATATATAGTTAGCTTCAATTTGAAATTAAATGCGTAACAGCCAACTCGCACATACTACACAAGTTGAATCCTGCTGCATATAGCTGCGGTTATATGGGTTTCCAAACGTCCTGCGATTTGCACCAAGTCAGTCCGATGGTATGTGTTTGTTTACCCGGATAAATCAATGTGAACAACCACCGAAATCTCATCTTTGGGAGATATGAACACCATGTTCTTGTATGGAAACGATGTCAGCTGATGATTGTCTCAAAAAATCCACTGGATCTTATATGAAACAGATGCTAAAAATCCAGTAATGTTGTATGGTTAGCATTGCTATTCCCAATGTAGTGACTGTCAAAACAGAGATTTTCCTTCGTTCAAGTCAAATTCACTTACCAACCTTGACATAAAAAATGCAGCTTGCCTCCATGTGGTCCATAACTTGCATAATCCAACATCTTACCCTTCAACAAAGTCAAGACAATTCACAATGGTCAATGATCCGAAAAAGAACCTTTGGCCACTACCAGCTTGCCAACATGGCGAATCGACAAAGCGCTCCACCTGACGAGGTCATCAAGCGAATGAAGCAAGTGTGGCTTCGAAGTAGAAAGTGTCCGAGCCCTTGGTGCATTGGACAGCTTACGATCTAGACAGAAGTGGGCTGTGGGGAAACGACGAGAAACTCACTTTGTAAGCAATGTAGCGCAGGAGACATGGATCGAGGATTATGTGGATAGAGTGACCACTGTGGTAACAAAACAAGTTGAAGATGCAGAGACAGCAATTAAGCAGGAGAAGGAAGATATGAGAAATGCTGAAAGGGTGGGATTGACAACCACAAAGACTAAATCAACATTTGAGGAGATGTTGAACACCATTGGAGATAGTTTGAGCAATCTTGCAAGTTCCGACGATGGGGAGGATAGGAAAGACGAGGATGATGATGAATAAGATATAGAGCTGGCCAAGCTGGGCGAAGATGACAAACCTGGATGGGTGATGGGCCCAATCGTCAAAACGGTACAGCATTGGATGGAGCGGTTTCAGCAACAGGAGATGAAGCTTGACCAATTGATGCAACCAGACCGGGCAGAGGTGGCCAACTTCCTCTGTGAGAGAGATAAGAAGTACGGGATGACCAAATTGCAGGTTCCGGCTGTGGTTCAACTGCAAATTGAAGGTGATGCATCATTATCTGCACCGATGACAGTTGGTGAGCATACGGAGACTCTTGATAGTGTCCCCGGAAGGTTGCCAATACCGCAAGTGAATTATCGACCAGGCAGTAGTCATATGAGGCGAGGTTCCCGGAAAGCCTGGAAACACAAACACATTCAGTCTGGCCTGCCCGATGCAGCACCCGATTCATCACTGTGTAAGCAATCAAACCCTGTTGAAACCGTCAGCTTGTACCCCTGCATATGGAGTCCCAAACTGATCGCTATATAGAAACCGGATTTGAACGAAGACATGGTGACGGGTCCTGTGTCATTTGAGAACTGAACAGGACAATTGCTAGTTTTGATGATGTATCTCTCGAAAAATCAATCCGTGTACCCATTTTGCTGCCTGTCAGCTTTGACTTGATTAGAGTGACCAAATTGTGAGACATGATAATTTGTCTGTGCATGTGCAAAGGTCGGATGGGCCATGGCAATATTCTAGACTCCATATCACATTCACTGAGGACCAATGAACTTGATATTGTCCAGCCGGTTACTGTTGAGTCAGAAAACTGAAACTGAATTAGAGACAAAACTCGTTAATAAAATTTAAGTCAGTGATGTCATACAAGTCATAGATGGGGAGGTCAAAGCACAATGCAAACCAGGATGAATGATGACTGTCATGCTGCATTTGTTCATGCATCCAACGACATCACTGTGTGCATGGACCTGGTGCATATGGTCGAGATTAAGAACATTGCTTATGCTAGGTAATGGAAATCGCGGAGAATCAGATCAATGGGAAATGGTCAGTATGTTGGGCAATATATATCAAGAACTATTGTATCAATCTTCATGCGGTGAATTGCTGGCCAAAAGCACCGTTACATGATTGGCCGAAATCATTACTCACTCAGAAAACATGACTAGTGCTCGATTAGTAGTCGAGAGGCTTTGCAGCTTTTGGAGGCCAATATTTTCACATAGAAATGATTCATTGGCTGCCAATAATGACTGTATGCATTTGGGCATACAATTGTTGGGCATCCAATGAATGATAGTATATCATTGAGTTGAGCATCAACGGAGAGTTAATGAGTTTTCATCCTATATTTTTAGCAATCAATGGGCTGCAAAGTCATATCCTTCCAGAGTGATTGTATTTGCCGTATTTAGAGGTACAAAGGAATGTGACATGCTCATTGCCCCATCCTGGAAATGAGTGTCAAACATGCATCAATGATTCTTGGTCTTGTGAGTCTGATAATCAAAAAAATACTTGGTCGCTGTGACACATAATTAAAGTATTGGCCACCATTGCAGACAAAAATGCTCGGGACGACATCGCTACTATCTCCGAAAATTAAGTGTCAACAGCGTGGCAATGATTTTTGATTTTTCATCTTGAATAATCAAAGTCCTGTGCAACGACATCCAACTATAATCGAAGCATTGGCTGCCTTTTTGGGCGATAATGGAATTGGAAATATGGCTACCACCTTCTAATAATGAGCATCAACGGAGCGTCAACAATTCTTGGTGTTGTATGTTGCGTGATCCAAGGGCAATGCAACCACGTCAACCGATAATCATACTATCAGCCGCGTTTATGGGCAAAAATGCTATGGAAGATATCACTACCACCTCCTAACAATGAGCGACAACCAAGCGACAAAATTTTTGGTCTTGCATCATGGATACTGAAAGTGCTGTGCAATGGTATTTACTCATAATTAATGTATCAGCCGCCTCTATGGGCAAAATGACTAGTGATCATATCGCTACCACTGCCTAAAAATAAGTGACAACAGATCGTCAACAATTCTTGGTCTTGCATCTTGGATAATCTAAGTGCTATGGAATGGCATTATCCCATGATCAACCAATTGGCTGCCTTTACAGATACAAATGCTAGTCATGATATCACATCCGCCTCCTACAACTGAGCGCCCATGGAGTGTCAACAATTGTTGTGGGGGCTCAGTAAACTACACAGCAATGAACTGCATTGCATGGTTCCTAAATTGAGTTTGACGCAGTCAGTCTTTTCAATATGTCATTGTACACAACTTCACAAATATGCATGCAAAGTCTCACAGATCTGACTTTTTTTGCTTGAAGCTCTAGAGTTAATATTTAAGAACCTGCATTGCACTTTATAATAACGCAAATTTTCGCAGTCTCTCACACCGGCTCACCAGTGTTCAAATTTCTACCTTCATGTCGGATTCAACATCTTGAGACACCTCATTGCTAGAGGTTATGATATCTTCGAAAAATGAATACATCTTTATTTGTGATTTGAGCAACCTTACTTTACAAATCATCTTCAATGCTAGGTGGGCTTCAATGAATGTAGGTTCGAAATGTTCTATTGGTTGGTATAATTCTAGACATGCTTCTTGGTGGCGATTGTATTGGCACTGCAGAATCGAGGCGACCGGCAGCCCTGGCATCATATGTATTGTTCTTCATGAAGTTCTTCGCCATCCATCCAAACATGGGACCCGCTCAATGGGGACAGACTTGCTGGCATAAGCTCACATCTCAAAGTTATAAGAATTGACTGAGTCGGAAGTTACTAAATCGACTAGTTCGATGGTCGATAAAACAGCTTTGGTCATCCTGAAGAGACTAGGAGGTCGAGGAATTGCAACAGTAAGTTCACAAAGGACAGTCATATTCCACATTCAGGTTTGATGCACATTAAATGAATTCTCCGACCAGTCCCTCCGGACTGGCACATCAGCAACAAACCTAGTTTCCGTCAGAAACACCCGGGTGGTCCTGCCAGCCCTGACGGCTCTGACAGAACCTCGTACCCTCTGACGGAGAATTAAACGCGACACGTTGCCTAAGCGATGGGTCGCGTTCCACACCTATCCTGCCGCAACTATTATACCATTTTTCTTATTCTTGTGACGCGTCGCATTGTATATTACCCCATGGACGCTCACGCATAGTAAAGGGATGTGGTGACATATACACATCATCAGAACGACCCGTGTGTTACACTCTTCGCAAGGGCTCCAGTTACGCTGTAGCCATTCACCCAACACCTAGCGCTGTTTGGGCCTTTCTCCGGCCGACTGCCACATTTTACCTTTCCCCTAGTTCAATTCATTGGATGTCACACTCTCCCATATATGTTGAACTTTGAGAGCTTGTCACTGATTACAATACGGTCTTCGCTTCGGATACATCCCTTGCCGTTGAATTTGCTTCACCATTATCATATTTTACAGGTCTGAAATATACGATCCAATCTTCACACTCTCTAGTACTATGCCCTCAGTCCTCCAAATTCTGTGTTGATCCATCGTCGGCTTACAATGAGTCTTCCATCGCATCCTCATCCGCATCGTCGCCATCGTCACCCTCTTACCCGTTGACATCACTGGTTCCCAGGTCAAACCTCTCGAGTTCAATTGTGGCCCATCGTTGCCGGCTGGAGGGGGGGATGCCATCAGTCTCGTCAATTTCATCACAGTCGTCGTCGTGATCGTCGTTGCTCCCTGGCATCCCAAAATGCGGTTCGTCATCCATACATTTGTTGTCTATCGGGATATTTGGGTCAGTGCTTCCAATCTCAGGCTCCACAAGCGGCACCTCGGATGTCCAATAGACTACAGGAAGAGCATGGTCAACACACACTGCTTCCGTGCTGATAACCTCGGCAGGCGTTGGGTTCGCCGCCTGTTGGATCTGACGCCTGACTGTAGCAAGAGTGCTTGTGTACGCCGTCTGTTGGGAGCTCTCCGGTTGTGTGTTCCAGGTATTCATCAAGAATGTATACATGTCTCCAACGCCAGGCGAGGTTGAAATCTTGCGACCCATTGCAGGGCAGCAGGATGCGTCCTTACCTCCATCGGTCTTGTAGTTGAAGTAGTTTGAGCGATCAGGTCTGTTCGCTTTCAGCTTTGACTTGGAAGCTTTCGGAGGAACACCTTTGTTCTTTTGCCACTCCAGGAGAGCATGGCGCAACGCGGTGCAGGTAATCATCATCAATCGCAAGGGTATATGACTGTCCTTGTCGTCAATCGTGGAATTATGAAATCCATCAGCATACTTACCGCGGTTATTCGCCGGATGATAAAATTTGATGTAGATGAACCCCGGTATTGCTTCTGCCAGGAAGTAAAGTGGATGCTGGCCATTCGTTGGCAGCTTTCGACACTCTCTGCGTTCGATTTGGATCGCGTACACCACCTACCACACGCTCTGCCACAGGAAAAAGATACTTACTCTCTGCCAGAAGGGAATCAATGAATTCCAAACGCTCTGCGTTGGATTCAAAGTGGTGGAGACCATATTGCTCGGCTATATTGTCCCTTGCTGATTGAATGAAGTAGGATTTAGCTTTCACGACTTGTGCTCGAACCTGGCACCAGTTTGAGCGTGTAATATCCAATGTGGGCCGATGCTTCAGCATGCCTCTTCCAAGATCTCTTCTGTGCGTGTCTCAAATGCTACAGACCAAACATTGTTTTGCTGCATAGCGGTGTTCCAGTACTTCTCTATTATCTGCCAGTGTGGGGCTTCAGTGAATGCTTTCGCAAGGCGTCACATTGCATAACTTACCGTCTCGAAGTCCCTTGCGCTCATCATCGGCCATCTGTTCTACATATAGGGCTCCATCACTCTGCCCATTGCAAATACAAGACGCAGTGTATCTGAGTGACCGATTAGATGGATGCTGTGACTGCAGGAGACCTTTGATGGAGGTGTAGACACCACCTGCGGTTGCAATTACCACTGCCTCTGTCTCTGATTCCTTTCTGTAGCTTGGGTTTGCAGTGGATTTGAAATGATCGCGCAGGCTTCTGGAATAGGGACACGGGTAGGCAGGTTTTCCAGACAGCTGAGAGGAGTGGGAGTGTTGCAATGCCGGATGCGAGGCTGGATGCAATGCGATGCGTTGAATCTGCTTGTGAGGTTCCTCCGGATGCTGGTGTACTATGACTGCTGGTACCTGGCACAGCAGTTGGAGTATTTATCGACGGTCGCTGTTTACCGGATGGGGTGGAAGTCACGCGTTGGGTGATACCTGCCACGCCAGAATTGGTCAGCGAGAATGAGGGGGTGCAGTGCTGACCATGGATTGTAGAGGCTACGGAACTCCCTGCTTGAGAGGTATCCCTCTCGCCAGCTGGTGCGGGAACACGTCTCTTAGCAGGGGGAAGCTGAGAAGTCCCCAAAAGACTTCACTGTTGATGTGTCTGAACAATTCATATGACCGGAGTTGTGTCAGGGTGAGAGATTTGGGATGGCATACTCTGATATAGAAGTTCGATATTAAGAATATAGGAATAATTGGCTCTGCATGCATATGCAATGGCAGGCGAGGTAGACTCCTATTTGAGCGACCAGGAAGGGATTTGAAAAGAAAGGGAGCCACAGTGTATACCGCGCTGGACTCCAAATCACTATCGCCCGTGACACAACTCAGGGACGAGATCCCTTGAACACCATTCAATCAAGCGGTTAACTGCCATCTAATAAAACTCAGATTAAACCCAGCATTGATATTCACTGTTACAGCAACGTCTGAAGGTCTATTTGCACCACTTGAACGGTGTTTATGCCTTCTTCGCGCGATTATCATACTATTGCACTCATTCTTGGCTCAATACTTCGAACCGTCGATTGTGTATATCTTCAGCTTCCCAGTGGAAATTCTCCTTTGGGAGAGCTAAAAGCATCACAAATCGAAAAATGACGTAATCTCTATCCTATGACATCAGTTGCGTGTGCTTTTTCCACCGCTAGGCGTGTTGGTAGCTGAGTTGGATGGTGGCACAGTTGGGACAACCTGAGAACTACTCCGTTTGCTCCGAGATGCACGAAGTCTGAGTGGTAGAAGTGGTATGCAATGCAAACGCAACGGCCAGTTATTGAAAATTGTCCTCACTGCGAGTACCAAATCTCGTCTCAAGGCTTGTCGTTCATGACGTGCCTGGTGGTTGTGCAAGATGAAGGCTGGGCCGTTTTGTGTCCGTTAACCATCAACACGCAGTATATGAACCTACAGTATCATATCTCACAAGATGAACTAAGAAATCGCCGGAACTCGAGTATATATATCCCTTCTTTCTGCCGTCACCTCCGTTCTCTTTTCCTCCAGTATTATACACTGCCAGCATCCTGAACTATCTCGACATCATGTGACTTGCCCACAATAATGCCTTTCATTCCAAAACACACCTGAAAACTTACACAACTTTTTACTTTCCCTTTGCACTTCCTTCCACCACATGCAACTGTATCATAATGCTAACGCATCGGATGTAGATTCATTTTCAACTCACAGCGATGGCAGCACAGGGCAGCCGCAAAGAAGAGGGGAAGGCTAAGGCAAAGATGCCGACATTGGTTATAAATCGACGCCTTTCGTTGGATCGGGACCGTATACAAGGATTCATCCTTGAACACATCTGTGGTCCCATACAGATATACAATGTTTGCGCGATGCGGATGAGAGGGCATTGGACCTCTCATATGATATAATCTTTCATGATCCAGTCACGACTGGCCACTTTTCACAATTCCAGCTGATGTGGCCACACTGCAGGAGCAGGAGATCGCCATTTTGGGGGTGGTGGGCAGCCTGCCGCTCATATATGGGGCAAATGTTTGACAAAACCTGCGACCAAATGAACAATTGGAGGTGGGACAACCCCTGTGCCTTTGGGGATCAAGTCAATCACTCCAATCCGCAGACAAAGAGCTCGGGGAAGGTTCAACGCACTGGTGAGCATTTCTCTTGGTAGGGTAGTGATGATCTCTGGGCAAAGATTGAGCCGCCAAGCTGCCGGCAGTACAAGCCAGGCGACTTCCTGGCTGTTAGACCACTGAATTGGAATGAGATCATCGACAAGGATGATGATGATGAGAACTGGGCGGATCAAGGAGCGCCGAGCAGTGGAAGGCACTGTCCTGGCGATGGCAATGGCAATGATGACGGCGAGGGTGAGGAGGACACGCAGGGCGGTTAGAAAGGAACCGGGAAATGTAAGGGAGCGCAGGGTGGGAAGGGGAAATGGATGGCAACTGAGGACGGGATGGGGAAGGGGAAGGCAACGGAGGAAGGGAAGGGGAAGGGGAAGGGGAAGGGGAAGGGGAAGTGGAATGGGAATGGGAAAGGGAAAGGAATTGTTAAACAAACCCTATGGGGTGAACGCTCGCAGAGCGGTGGAAAGGCCACAGGGAACAAGGGGAATACGACACGGAGGGCTAACTAGGGCAGTTATATTCATTGCTGGAAGCATCACCAACCGTGTGAATTCCCTCAGATGATGATACCAACCGCACCGAGGAGTCAGACAGCGAATATGACTCAGAACATGATTATGATGTGGATATGTGCATGGAGGATGATGTAGACGCACCGGAGGGCGTTGATTTAGACGGCGATGTGGATATGGAAAGGGATGGTGACAATGAAGAGGCGGAAGATGAAGAGGAGGAAGACGAGGAGGAAGTGGAGGAAGAGGATAAGGATAAGGATGAGGATGAGGATGAGGATGATAGCAAAGAACCTCAGACGATTGGCCAGTGAGAGATGGTAAATACATCGCCTGACGATGTTGATACCATGGTAGACGATCAACCAACTGTGCTACCTGAGCAAGGGCCGGAGATGCGGGACCATACCAAACGGACACAACCTCCGGCGCCTGCCCCACGGCCACAAACCCCGGAGCCTCGCCCACGACCACAAACTCTGGTGACTCATCCCCTCAGTGGGCTGGTGTTTTTGTGGCTTGTTTGTCTGCAAAGACCTCGCCTGGCGGCGCCAACTCTGTGAGAAGATGAGCTAGCTGGAACGTTCTCGGTTGACGATGTGTATCAGCAGCAACTCGGGGAATGGGCAGGTGGCGACAGACTCCCCGATGTCCCTGTCGCGGATGTCCCTCTTCCTGATGCGCCCCCGGATTTCTTGCTAGGCGAGGAGTTATCCAGTTCTCGCAATGCATAGGAAGGGTACATTCAGGTTATGGTCGGGTTCTAGTCTTGTGAGTTTCCTCTGCTGTTATCTATTCATCTCAGGCACTGATTATGGCATGCGTGGAGGTGTTATGTTCACTCAGGGTATTTCATATTCCGGCTCGTCTGGGTTAGGGGTTGTGGGCTTGTTCGTTTCCTTTGTTCTAATCTATTTATCTCAGGCATTGATTATTACATGCGTTGCGAGGTTGTTGGATCGCTCAGAGTGAATTTTTTATTTCATTCATAGTATTCAGAGACATGGTGTATGCAGTGTTTTTGCAAATCCTGGCATGTAAGGAACCTTCTTGTGATGGTGTTGATGCTCAACAAATCTTTCAAGCTAGCTGAGCTTATACCCACACCAGACTACTCAGGCCCAGCACCAACTTTCGTCCCATTCTAAAGTGAATACTCCACTCCTCGCTTGCCATCGACAATGCCAGTGAAGACCCCACTCCGTTGCCCCGAATTTTCATGCCGAAAGATGTTCACCTCAGACAGCTGGCAACTTAACCATATGAAATTGCACCATCCTGAACACTTTCACGTTGCATGCCAGATGAATCCAACTATTCGCAGCGTGCCCCGATGGGTTGAACCCGCTCAGCGTGGTGGATCCAACGCTAACAAAGAGTGAGTCGAGGACTTGGACACGTTTCCCTACCTCGAACAGGTTGAAAAGGTAGCAGACTCGGAGTCTCAACCACCGCCGCCACTTCCGCTGCAGAGTGAAACATACCCCGGCGCCGGTGCTCCACTGAGCTATTTCATTGCTGAGCCATGGGAACATGACACTCAGGGTTCCCTTGAGACGAACCTAGCAGACACTCCCTACTACCCGTTTGCCACATCTGCAGAGTACAAATATATCCACTGTGGGATCAAAAAGAAGGGCATGAACAGGTACTATGACCATGTGCTAAAAGAAAGAAAAAACAGCTCAGCGTTTCCCAAGCTTCAAAAACAGGGATGGCGTCCAGATGCTCGTGGATAGCATGCCAGATGATCAGGCTGTCAGGATGTGGGAACTGCACACTCTCATCAATATGAGATGCAATCACAATCACCAACGCCCGATCAAATATTGGAGTCGAGACATCATCAAATGCATGAGATGGTTGATGCGGCAGCCAGCCTACGCCCAGCATCTTTTATATGCCCCTCAGCGTTGCTTTAACAGCGATACGCCACCGAAACCCCTCTATACCGAAATGCATACTGCGGACTGTTGGTGGGAGACCCAGGTAAGGAGAGATATCTGAGGGTGATAATGTGCTAACCAACTTTAAGTCAACGCTCAGAGTGGGGGATACATTGGTTCCCTTGATCTTCATGTCCGACGGAACACGTCTCTCAAATGTTGCTGGCGACATGAAATGGTGGCCTGGATATATGACGATTGGCAAACAATCTTCGAAGATCCGCCAGATGCCCTCAACCCACAGAGTTGTAATAGTCGCTCTCCTCCAGATTCAGATTGATAAATGCAATATTCCTCCGAAGTGGCTGGATGAGCAGCGGCAAAGAAACCGAGAGGTGCTAAATGAGGAACTCAGGCAGGAACTCCAGTCTCTCAGCTTTAAACAAAATCCCGGCTCAGAGAGCAGGTATTATAACGTTCTCTCTGCAGATGGCAACTTCAGGCGTTGCAAACCGGTTGTAGAAGCATGGCTTGCAGATTGCCCAGACTATAGCGACCTACATCATCTCGAGCGGCATGTCTGATTTCGGTGCATGTGTCCAAAGAACATACTTGGAGATAATATCCCTCCTGACTAGCAACACCCACGGCAGGATCACGACGTATATAGACACTCAGCGATGCCTACACAGAGGCAGCCGATGTCGAACTCTCGTCGCTCCTCGATCACCGAGGATACAAAGTGTTTCGATATATTCCCTGTATCGTGAGCGATCTCCCGAAGCCTGACCTCCTCCATACAATGCAGATCAGCATTCTAGACCACCTCGAGAAGTGGATTTTTCAATTTATGAAGATGTACAAATGGCTCGACAAGTACAATGCAATATGGTTATTTGTGCCTGCCTACCACGACCTCACACCAACAACTAAGTCATATGAGGAAGTTTCTCAATGGAATGGGAAGGAGATGAAGGAAATGGGCTGGTACATGCTTGGAGTTGTGACCCAGTCTCTATGCGGTGGAAACCCCGCTCAGCGTCCCATATTCAATCGCGCAATTGAGTGCACACGGGCATTGTTAGAATTCTATATCTATGGTTGTTATAAATCTCACGATGATGCAACTTTTAGCTACTTGAAAGATGGTTTACGTCATGTTCACACCTTCAATGATGCATCCTAATTCGGGCGAGCCGGTAAAGAGGCGAAGGCCAATGCCCGTGCACTGAGAACGGAACTCATGATGAAGCGAAATGTAGACGAGGAATCAAATGCTGAAACTTGGATGCCATCCAAGAAGCCGCGCGAAATGAATGCCTGGTGGGATTATATCAGCCAGGACATAGATGTTTCCAAGGAGTTACATGCCGACATCAACCTTCCAAAGATCCACTCGATATCCCACTGGGTCGAACAGATTCGTCGACACGGAGCCTTGCAACAGTATTCTGCTGAGCAACATGAACAAGCACATAAAACGAACCTCAAGGATGGTTGGAATGCCTCCAATCACAATCTCAACTACCTGCCCCAAGTAATCTCATTTCAGCGTCGCATTCTCTGCTTCAGAATCAGAGAGCTCAATCTCAAAGCCCTCGCTCAGCGTCGCGACAACAGCGCTGCCACCTCCAAAGTGCTCGCTTCTGGAGCTGATCTGGCTGCCCCCCTGAGCTCCTAGTCATATGCGAAGTCCGAATTCATGGGACCCCAAAACCGCCGAGATGGAAAGCATCCTGATGCTATGATCAAAGACCTCAGAGTATTACTCGACAATACACAAGATGCAACCCACCGCGTGACACTATATCATGGCACATGGGAGTATGTCAAGCATAAGAGTTGTAATACGACATATATATCGGATGAACAACTGCACCCAATGGAGCTCTGCATTTACTATGGTATTCAGGTTCAAGGTGAGGGTTTAGATGGTGAACGCATATCTCAGATTTGTCGATGCAGAGGAAGTCCGAGCTGGCGTGGAGGGGACCAACGGAACGGCTGGGTGTCGGTAAAGCTACGCCCAGGGAGGTGTTATAGTGCGCTGAGTGGTCGTCTCCCGTGGCAACTGCAATGACTATTCAAAATCAACCTCCTGAACGAGGATGGAGCTTTCGTTGAGTACTGGTAAGCCCTGGCGCTCACCACAATACCTGAAAACTCGGGTACCTTGGATTCCGTCTCAAAATGTGTTCAAATGAGAAAGCACCGGTAGTGATTGCTGTGCAAGTTTTCAGCGTGGGTAACATCGTCAGCTGCGTGCACGTAATTGCAGAGATTGCTACTAGTGGTAAGACAGGAGATGGACGGAATGCGTGACGGATTTTCAATAGCCACATAGATCTGGCGACTTGGAACGATGTGTATAATTAGCAACGAGGGGATTGCGTTTTGCGCACAGGTAGAAGGGACATGAGGCGACGTTTTTGCAGCATCACCCATCGCATTGAAATCATGATGCAAGCGCGTACAGGAGGAACCCAGTCCGACGTATAGTCACAGTTGGCCACAACGCCGGAGTGTTCATTTGAAATAGAAGAATGACAGAGCGGGAGGAAACGGTGAAACCACGAGGGGAGGGCAATATGCAACGCGAGTCGTCGTATTCGCGCCGGGCGCGGAGTCGGCCACCACCGGGATGTCTCTGATGGCTCTGACCGATCGCATCCGCTCTGACTGAGCCATTCCGCCTGGACCGAAATGTTTTTTGCTGATGCAGCTACGGACTTTGAAACTTCCGGATTTCATCAAGACGTGTGCAATCGCTACCTCTTTATAGGATTTGATTTGGCTCATATTCCATGGCGGGATATATCAATCCTCGAGCAACAACAGTCATATCAAGCATTACAAAGTAACCTGGTGGGGCCATCCACCACCACCCTTACCATCATATGCCAGATGGAAAACTGACTCACTGTGGATGCAATTAGGAGGCAATTGCCAGCCCATAATGAACTTAGTTTAGCATTGGACGGGTGGAAATCAACACACGGACTAGCCATAATGTCAGTCATTGCTCACTCTATGGATCAAAATTGGGCATTGCAAGAAGTACAACTTGTTTCCTATGAGGGTGATTGCATATTCTTTTCCTATTTCGAAAGCTGATCAAGGATGATTGGTCAAGCGCCAATATACTCGAGCAAGGCTAGCCATATATTTGAAGGAGGTTATTGATTGTTTTGAGCATACCGACGGCCGTTTTCTAGGAATTATGACTGATAATGATTCTCAAAATTACTCGATGTCTTGTGAGCTGCAATCAACCATTGAGGCCTCCGGAATCGAGTGACCTACATTGAGGAACCACATACCATGCATGGGGCACGTCATACAGCTGGCTTTAGGCGCATTCATGAGCAGGCTAGGTGGAATAGGCCACATTGAGTTTTGGGAATCGCATGAGTGCAATCAGCAATCTGGAGAGGATGAAAGCATAGACATTGGCGAGAGTCAAAGACTTGGTAGAGAGGGCAATGCTTGAATCAACAAGGTGTCGGCTCTGAGACCAGGTTTAGCAAAGATAATTGAAACAATATGTATTTCAAGATATTTTGAAACTCCTGAAACTGACCTTCATATAGCCGAGAATCCTTGCTGAATTGATTGCGCTGACACCTGGTCATCAATACTTGTTTAGTAATTATCAAAAAGCCAAAGTCCGTATCGTGGTACTACCTATTCTGGATGCAACAACACTTTCCAATTCAACATTGGAGTTGCTTGAGGGAGCCTACCAGCTACGAGAATTCATCTCCGAGTGGCTCCAGAATCCAAAATACAGTGATTGCCAGCCACTCTTTCCAACACAGGATGAATGGACCAATGTCAGGTACGTCATGGAAGTGTTGAGGCTATTGTCATACTGTACCCTGTGGATGTCGAAGAGGCATATGGTCACAATGCATCACGTTATCACTGTCTACAATGACATGTTCGATTATATGGATGGTGTTATGCGACCTTGAGCTAAGAAGAGGACTCAATGGAAGGAAGACCTCTTCTTCGCCATGACGTTAGCACAACAGACGCTGTCCAAATATTATACTAAAGTGACCCCAACGATGGGTATGCTTCTCCTATCTGCACATATTCTCGATCCATTGTGCAAGTTGCGATGGTTCAGGAAGTGGGACAGGGGAATGGGTAGTAATCCCGACCTTTAGTACCCAATACGGAGAGGCCTTTTTGAAGTATGTGGAGAATGAATATCGTCCCAACTATAGATGTGTGCTAGACATTAAAGCTGAAAATGTACTTAGCATCAACCTCTTCCCCTCCGCACTGGCTTCATGATCCGGTCAATTATCGTTTAATCCATATGATTTAGACAGTGAGGGTGCAAAATTCCTAACGCCTAACTTTCAGGCCAAAACGACACCCAGACGAAGCGATCGTGCAGCACACCAATTAACTGCCGCCAGGCTCTATGAGATAAGGCCACCGGAATTGCCAAACAACTGGAGGCTCAGTCAACCCAAATTTCAATGATAACCACTCTGACCGAATGGAGAGTAGGAGTACATTTTGGATAACAGATATCACCGACTGGTAGTGCCAACAAGAGGAAACTCACTCAAAGTACACCGATCTCTGCAATATGGCATGCGGTATATTCTGTATTGTACAACATCGTGTCAGAGTGGAGGCGAGTCTTTCCTTTGCGCAAGGTGTTATTGGCTGGAGGCAGTCTGAAACCACCGGCAAGACCCGTTGCGAAAAGGTCATTGTAAGGCAATTTGCTCAAGCCAATCACGAGATATTGGCAGGCAATTACCCAGCATTGGATTCAACAAACTCAGAAAACAACTCGGAAATAAAGAGAGAGGTAGAGGACAGGACCTTGGACAGAATGGCCATGATTCACGACTTGTGGAGATGTGGTGGGGAGGCCAATACCTACTTGCTACACCGAAGCAATCTCGCACTGAAACCAAGCAGATGACATCCATTGGGTTGATTTCGGATACTGAAGAGATCGTCAAACCATCCTGCTCACTCTTTCAACATGATGGTGTGGCTGCATTTAAATTGTTAGAAAGGTCACCTTTGCCACCAGCATTGTCTGCAAAGGACCGCCCTGGAGGAGAAACACATCTATTAAATGTCCGCCGAATCGAAACATTTGACTGTCATCCAGTGGTGAATATTGAGGATAGCTCACCTGAAAGAATTTCGGACACCGAAAATTGGCTCAATAGGAATGGTGACTTGGATAATCCAAATCATAGCCAAGAAGATAGTGAGGCAGATATTGAATCGGATATGGAGCTGGACAATGGCAAGGAGGATCCAGAAAGCCCAAAGCTGTGGGATGAGAGTGCCACACCAAATGTTCCCGGATTGATTTGGCCTACATGGAAGTCAACATTAAAGGCTGAAATGATGTTGGTGATGGTCAATGCAATTGAAATGAGGAGCAATACGGGCAACAAGAAAACGTAGGACAAAATTCATCAATTTGTTTCACCAGGGTCTTTTTGTCGCTTGACCCAGAATCTTATTTAGAGCGATATTATGGGAGAATGGTGAGCAGTTGCATGTGAATATGTGTGGATGAACAGCTGCACAGCAGGCGCAATGTATCATTTCGCAAGATGTATATAATCTAATTACATGGGAGCAAACAATGCAAGAATATTACGGGGCTCAGCTCTGCTATAGGGCCGATTCCCAACCAGCCAGAAAGGCAACCGATAAGTTCAAATCCGTATCTGTTCAATTATCGATAGCAGCAGATTTTGAATGGACAATACATTGAAATCAGCGTCAGCAGAGTGTCAATAATTTTTGGTCATCCAAGTTCGGTAATTGGAAAGTAATTTGGTCGCTGTTATGTATATCCGACATAATGGCAGCCTTTATAGGCAAAAAACAAGGGGACACAGTCACCACCCCATTCTGAGAATGAGTGTCAACGGAGCGTCAATGATGTTCAGCTTTGAATCTTGGGTAATCTAATTTCCGATTGGTTGCAGACATCCATTCATGTCATACAGGCAACCTTTTGGGGCAAAAACAGCAGCGACATGCTCCCTAGACCATCCAGGAAATAAGCATCAACGGAGTGTCAACCACTTTTGGTCTTGTAAGTCCGGTGATTGAAATATGATGTGGTAGTGGTTATAGATAATGAATGTATTGCCAGCCTTTATGGGCAAAAGAGAAAGCAACACGGTCACTGCCCCATTTTGGAAATGAGCATCAACAGAGTGTCAACAGTTTTTAGCTTGGTATCTTGGGTCATCTACATGGCGACTGGTTGCAGACATCCATTAATGCTCTATTGGCCGCCTCTAGGGCCAAAAACTATAGCTGAATGCTCCCTGCCCCATCCTGAAAATGAAGGTCAACAGAGTGTCAACGGTTTTTGGTCTTGCATCATTGGTACTCTATGTCTCGCATTGTGGCAATAATTCATATATGAAGTAATGACCACCTTTTCACGCTTAACAGTGCATGATGTCTTTGTTACCCAATCTTGACAATGAGCGTCAACGCAGCGTCAACAATTTTGGGTCTTCCATATTCAGTAATCCAAGCATTGCCTGGATATTCAAGCACATAGCAGAACTATTGACTTCCTTGATAGGCCAAAATGCAAACTATAGAAGGAGAAACACAGATCCAAAATAATCGATATGGTAAACTTCAAAATATGCCAAAAGTGATTACAGGATGTTGAATAAGCAATTTTGGTATGATACTATTATCATGCTGCGAAGACAGAAGCAGTATATGAATCTACAAATCGACCCGCAGAACAACCCACTAACATCTCACCGAATTCTGACGCGTTGGAAGTCTCCCATCAAACCGTGCCCGAATTGATGGTTCAGGTTGATTGACAACCCGGGCCTCCAGTGTGGCAGCCATTCGGTTCTGACCCTGACCCAGACCCGAAGCGACGGTCCAGAACTATTATCAACAGTCTGCATGGCGATGCCTTCCCATGGCCGTGATGGTGTCTCCAAGGTAATCTTGATCTCTTGCCTGGCATGCTGAGGCACTTTGATTTGGTGGCATACTTTGCAGCCACTGACATACTTACGTACATGTGAGTCCATTGCGGGCCAGTAGAAATCCCTATGATACTAGCTCGGTAGTCTGAGAAGCTCCAAAGTGACTGGAATCAGGGTTGTCATCAAAAAGACTGGGCACTGTTCTGAGTAGGTGGTTGACTGCGGGAGTGTTTATCCTTCCCTCCTGTGTCTACGCTCCTGCGACAACCTTGCATTGGCTCTCCTCTTTGGAAAGATCTGTGCTGACTATAATTGGGCAGGCAACTAGCTTCACTAGAACAGAAACAGCCAACGGATCGGAAGCCCGAGGCGCAACATCAGCAAAATGTATTTTAGTCTCTGGAAGCCTCCAGGAGTGTCTGAGAGGATGTGGAGTGTAAACTTAGAAGCTTCAATTTCAGGAGAGTATCAGACCATAGGAGGGTATTCCGACAGGCCTTCAGAGAAACTGGGATCTCTGACGACCGGTACAGGAGTAACTGGGATCTCTGATGACTGATTCAGGAGTACAATGGGAGTGATTGTGATAAGTTTGGGAGCATGTCACAGTGCCGGAGAGAACTTTGGGCGCACCTGGGAGTGTCGCCGAACCAACGCGGGAATCACAAACTAACTCTGAGAGATGCCTGGGTTCCTATCGATATTCATTGGGAGGACTGCAGCACGTATCTGAGAATCTTCGGATGTACATGAGCAATCGACTTCCCTCAACAGCGAATATGATGCATTGATTATTGTTCATTTTCACTTCTGAAACATACTAGCCATCATCTACTTCAACATTGTATTTTGTGCCTCGCTACATTAAGGAAACTAAAGAAAAAGGTGAGAGATTCAAACATAAACCCAGGTACACTGAAACAATAACCCAACTAAGCGATCGGAAAATATCAATCAAACATGGTGTCGATGTCATCCACTCCTTCTCCCATCTCATCAGGGCCAACGAAAGCAGGAACACACAATTCATCAACAGCGCAAAGAAGCTGGAGGCGCTCCTTGGATTTGCTGATTATTCATTCCTGGCAAGTGGATGAAATGGAATTCCAATGTCGTTTGGCTTGATTTCTGATATCTAACACAGGTGTAATGAGATGTTAGCTAGCTGCGAACCTAAATGGGGGTATGAGAGGCAATATGATGCATTCGGATGAAAAATGGGAACAACTAGCAGGGGACAAGAGGAGTGCCAGATGGGGAGTGTGGTGTGGAAATGAGGAGTACCACAAAAGGTGTTGGAGAAGCGCGGAATGAAAAAGAAGAGCGTCAAGTTTAAGCTGAGGAGAGCCGAAAGAGGAGGGGTTGAGGAGTGTGGAATGAGATTGAGGAGCGCCGAAAGAGGAGGGTGTAGGAGTGCGGATTGAAATTGAGGAGCGCCGAAAGAGGGTGGGTTATGGTGTGAGGAATGAAATAGAGAGCCAATCCAGGCAGAGCGGAGCACCGATGGGATTGAGGAGTGCTTATCCCAGAGGAGGAGAGCCGCAAAGTGGTGGGGTAAGGAGTGTGGAATGCATCATAGGAGCGCTGGTGGGAATTGAAGAGCTCCCATCCCAGGCTGGGGAGCGCGGATTGGGGCGTCTAGAGTGTAGAATGGGATAGAAGAGCACTGAGAGGTGGAATTGATTGCGGAATGAAATAGAAGAGGTTCAATCTAGGCTGAGGAGCTGCGACAAGGATTGAGGAGTGCCTATTCTAGTGGATTTGCACTGCAGGGGGGGGGGGGGCGGGGTGTAATGCGGCCGCTGATATGTGATTGATTGTGTAGTAGCTTCAAGAGTAGAAGTGATCACAGGGGATAGGCCAAATGTACCTTGATATTCATCTTGAGAAAACATAACCGTGGCCTTCTTTCCACTTGCGTATTCAGACAGCGCACAATGAATAGCTGCAGCTGCCAGCGCTAAAGTCTGAGGAGCAAGAGGTTGGAAATACTGTGATGTTGTTGGCTGGCACCCCAAGCTATTGGCAGCGAGGAAAAATTTGTGGTAAATGAGATCAAGCACTTCCATTCGCGTGAACCATGAATTCTTATCATCGACGACCATGGAGCGGTAAGCCTCATCAATCAGGAGATCCTCAACCTTGATCCGAAGCTCAGTCTCAGAGCCAACATGCAACTGGTAACTTTGGACAACAGTTTGACATGCCCCATCTGCCAGCTGTCCTCGAATGGTACTAATCATCTGTTTCAACTATGTATATTTTCAGGTGTAGTCAGTATCCGTAAGTCTGATAGAGGAGCATTACACAGAATTCGAGATTTACAGCTTCTCGTGTTTGCGGATCAATTTTGAGCGATGGACCACCGGTCAATTGACACACAGATGGTATACCTACAGGTGCACCTGCTAATGCCCGCTGACGATCATGGGCGTTGGTCTCTAGTTTCCAAGCTTCTTTAACCATCAAGTACTTGTCATCAGATATCATTGGCCGAGGATTCATTGTGAATACGATTGCCTCCATGAACCTTTTCGCTACCTCAAAAGTGCCCTTTTGGTGTTGGGGAACGTTCTGATCACGACTGGCCTTCGGTTGTGGAATGATCAGGTGTCCACTAGACCTGTTGGGAAGCACCAGTGACCGGGCAGATGGTGCATGGTCAGACTCAGATAATTCGTTGAAGAGGGATGACTTTTGGCGTTTGAGCAGGGGTGGTGCCATTGCCGCAGGTAGATTTCGGGAATTTGGAAGCGGAGGGCGTGCAATGACAGTATCGGCATGGCTCCGTTTCGTTGGCAGTGGAACCCTTGTAGTGCGTAATGACTTGTCCCGGCACGCCTGACCTAGATCAAGGTCTTCCTCGATGATCCAAATAGTCTTCTTCCATGTCGGATAATAAGGTGGACTCTCCGGTGCCCTCAGTGTTGTCATCACCCATCTACTGATCGGTCTCGTCATCCTGATACATTAATGAAATCGGGGATATTAGTCATCCGCAATACGATGCACAGAGGCAGATAATTGGAAGGCAAATGTTTGATGGACAATGAGGATTGGTTGCTTTCTTGAATGCGAGTGCTCTCTCTAGGTACGCTTCTTGATTCTTCCGTGAATAGTGAATGCTCACCTGGCTGGTCGTAGGTTCCATTTGCTGTACTGAAGATCTAAAGTTGGAGAATGTGGGACAGAGTGTAGAAGCAGGAAAAATAAGAATATGTGCAATACAATAATGGGATGAATGGTGCAATAATTAGCACATAGTCAAGGAGGATGCAATTCGAGGCGCGCCTTGAAAGGGTTCTGGAGAGATGACTTCAACGGTATATATTTATATCGAGGACGGCAGTCTTTGTTGCAATGTCGGATATTGTCAGGTGCGCCGCAATAGATGGATTCGTAATGCTGAATGTTAGCAACTCCTATGAACAACACTCCGTACGGATGCAAGAATTGGATGTTGGCTCAATCCAACACGCATAGTGAATAGAACCAGACACACCGGAAGATAACTCGCAACATCAACTAACGCTTGGTGCTAGCCACAAACTGAGCACTGAGAACCTAAATGAAAACCTGAGCCCATGCGTATGACTCCTCTAAACATAGTCATTACGCGTGAAAGTTCGAGCATTTGCGGTGACCGCATAGCTTAGAAATTTTTGCAGCATTGCGAATCTGCAGAACTCGATAGATTTGGTTGGGACCTTGTGAGTGACAGCTGAGTCGCAAGGGTTCTTACTGGAGTTTGTTATCAGGTGAGGAGAAATATGAATCTCCTTATGTGGTATATCTGCCGGAAGGACACATGTATTTTCACGATATTCTAATGTATTAGGATGCTGCAGCCAAGTTAGCGGTCGATAAGGCAATATCGTAAGCATAACTTCCCTTTCATGCGTTCATCTGGGCCCTGTCTGCAGAATAGCCTTCACAACAATGTTGCAGTAGTTGATGCAACAGGGAGAGAATTTGGAACCCAAAGGAGAGCAACAGGCGTAGAGAAAGAATGGTAATGTACGATTGACGATTCAGGGGTAATCTTATTGATTCAAGCACTCATCAATGCCAAGATTGCTAACAAATGGCTCATAAATTCTCACGCACATTCTGAGTTTGCACCTAATATCTAGTAAATCGCACACCATTAAATCACACATTCATTATGAATCTCACAACTACAATGTTGACTTAAAATAAATATTCGGGTTGAAAGCTATATGCTACAATGGTATGAATGTATAGTGAGACGTCATATGACGGTGGGCAGAGGAATGATGGTTGCATGCATGCAGTCCCGGGAAATCGAGGTGCACTGAAGTTGAAATGGTTATGCTTGGATTCAATGGCTGAGGATTGCAGGCTCGCCTGACTCTGACAGTTAATTGCACTCTTTGTAGCTGTCTTCTCACAACTAGAGCTTTGAAGATTCTCTCCCTCAGAGCTTCTCTCGATGGAATTTGGTCCACATAATCTATTTTCGGATACGAGTTTTGGCAGCACAAACATGCATTTAGTCAGAATCCAGTTAAGTCTTGATTCAAAGATTGGAGAACTTAGGCCATGGTGAGTAAGTGCAGTACATGGGTGAGCAGGAGTTGCCGGCCATCTTGCAGAGTCGCTTAGCAGAATCAGTCTTTTGAGATTCTTGCTCTTAAGCTTCCACAGCTCTTTTGACAGAACCAGAACTTACAGAAGATATTTTAGGATTTGGAAGCATTGGTTCAAACATACTACTTAGTCAATATCGAGTTAAATGGGGTTACTAATTGGCCGGGCTTGTGCATTTATGGTTTGGTTGCGCAGTGGCATCTTCCTCCAACGGACAGTTGACACGGAGCTGACAGTTCAAGGCATATTAGCGGCAGCCTTCAACATACTGATCAAGCATCAGTTCATATCTTAGCAGGCCCGGAGCAGGATGAGCCGCCTGCACCTAAAGGTGAGGTGTTGTGATAGATCTGTGTGCACTGGGTCCACTAATTCAAAGTCAAAGAAAACATGATGAGAATGAAGCAAACTAAAATATACAAAGTGTACTACGTACTGCAAGTACATGCGCTTCGGTGGCATATTTTTCGCTCTTGAGGCGTGCCTGGGCTGGAATGATAACATCCATAATGACTCGCAGCTTGTCAAAGTTGGCTTCATATATATCCAAGATGCTCATTGTGGACAGGATTGAAGATCTCCGTTGTGAAGAATCTTCAATCATCTGCCAGGAAAACCCCGGCAGCAAAAGAGGCATTTGAGCAAAGAATACCCGCGCCATGTCTCAGCTTCCGACACTCTGGGGTGCGGATCAGAGGTGTGCCAGAACTTCAATGATATGCCAGCACAAGCTGCGTCCTTGCCACGAATAAGTGAGCCTATGTCTCATATTTTGACACAAGGACTGAATATCACCTAGTCTGTTTCGATTGCCTAATGGGATTGGCGAATATGCAGTGCTGGATCTGTCACAAAGATATCCCCAGGATTCTCTGGTGCACCGGAACTTCAACCATAGGGCCAATAAATGCTGCGGCTATGCCACGAATATCCTGACACAGGTACTCAAAATTGCCTAGTCTGTTTTAATCGACAAATGAGATTGGCAAATAAGCAGTGCTTGATCAGTCATGAACATATGCCCAGGATTCTCGGGTGCACTGGAGAGTCCTGGGCACAAATCGTTATGACTGATCGATCACTGCATATTTGCCTATCCCATTTGGCATAAAGACTGTCTAAGCGATATTGAGTACCTGTGTCAGGATATGCGTGGCATTGCCGCAGTATTTGCTGGCCTAAGGTTGAAGTTCTGGTGCACCTGAACATCGATCATATGGGTGCAAAAGCTCCCGCTTTGCCACACATAAGCGAGCCGTGTCTCATACTCAGACATAAGAACTTGATTATCACCTAGACTGTCTTATTGCGAAATGTGATTGGCAGATTTGCAGTGCTCGATCTGTCATAACAAATCATATGCCATTTGCCGAAGAGGATCGGGGGCACCTGAAAGGGGATGAATTGTGCTATTTCACTCAAAATACGTAAATGGCTTCAGGCTTCCGGTGCGTCTCAAATTCGCACCTGACGATTTATTGAAGCCCTTTGCTGCCCCATTCTCACAATTTCATTCATGCCATTTATCTTGCAATAGGTCAGCTGGAAGAACTTCTTATATCATGTATCAATTCACTTCATCTCATATTGTCATTAATAATAAACAAGAACGCCAATGAAATCCCACTCTAGCCAGTTCTAATTTGAGATACAACAATTCCAACATCAGAACTTGATTCACTTCAACATTGAAGAGAGAAAGATTCATCTCTCCAGTATAGTGTCCCTTACAAATGACCTTTTTAACTATTTGTATCAGTTAAGAAGATTATGTTGCTTGAATGTCTAAAGAGGCATACCTTGATGAAGCGTCTAACACTCTAAGATGAATTGTTCATCAGACTGCAACGTGTCACCATTCCCTGTCAGCCGCTTCATTTGGTCCTCACAACCCTCCAGAATCACGTATATCATCGATGTCGTGATGTTCCGTCTACTCATCAAGCCATGCAGGACTGTCATTTGCGCAACTCCACAGTGTTGGTGGTGATCACTCGCGCGGTTGTTGTAGCCACCAGGACCTGCATTGAGTAACCATGTATGTGGTACTCGGTTTTGCCCTAGCTGTACAACTCATGCAAATGCCTGCCGCTGTTCATTCAATACCCAAAAATTCTGAGTTATTACTGCATAATTTGCAGCTGTAAGATTTAGGCCTGTCCTGCCCACTTTGGGTGTTGTTATGAATACAGAGGGATTTCGTGAATCATGGGATTTGAGCTGCATTTCTGTGGGTTCATCATTACCCATTTCGGCATACATGTGGACTGTATCCACATCATCCGCAAAAAACTTCGTTAGCCACCACTTCAAATGACGATTTTAGGCAGGAAGAGAACAAAATAGCACTGCCTTTTGTGGAGGAGGTGTACTGGGCGGTGGATTTTCGTTTCCTTCTTTTGCAATGAGCGTCTCACTTGATGCGTCGTCTTGGTCAGGTTCGGGATACTCTGCAGGTTCCTGGTCAAGCATTGGCAAAAATGTCTCTCTCAGCCATCGGAAAATCGGAGATTCCACCCAAGTATCTAGTGCCCATTGATCATGTCATTGTCCAGAAACATCATTGCCATCCTCGGTGTCTCCCAACACTAACGAGAAACATGCTAGGCAGCATCTATTAACCCTCCATGCTCCAGAAGCACCCCGCGAAGTGTATCTCTCCACCAGGGTGCTCAGATGTTCTTGCTCTTCCTCAATCCAATCAAGATCAATGAGGTGCGCCTTCTCCTCTGGGATCCGGAAGAGTGGTTTTCCATTGGCAGGTTTCAATCCTGCCCATCGCCTGATCGTCCATGGCTTCGCAATCTGAATCTTCCGGTGCGCCGCATCCTGTTGAGCTTCTCCATCTATAGTCCAGATAGCATGCATCAAACTCTTCACAGCGGAATACAATTCCTCAGCACGATGCTTTTCCATCACAGTATCATCCTCTGGATCTTCAGGCCCACCTCAAACCAGTCACATCGTCTGAAAACACCAGTCATAGAGTGAATCGAATCCCGGTGTAGCTGTGACTTGAAGTTTGAATACAATTTTCGCATTCATCACGATTTCCCAGCCCACACTATTTTTAGTCTCATACCAATCGGACTCATCAAAAATCCCCAAACTCCATGCACATTAGGAGAGTTGGCCATTACTTGATGGTTTTGCTCTGGATGTTAAGGTATCATATGACACAAGGTGGATATTCCATCGGTTTTCTGGCTCATCAAGACCGGTGTTCAGATCTTCGTGGGTGAGATTCATATTCTTGGCTTGCAACATGTTGACAAGTTTGAAATCGGTTCCATGTGTCATCTCGTCGATAACACATTTGAAGGTCTCAGCCACTCCAGGCATTGTAACCACCAGAATTGGTTAAAGGGCTGAGATCAGTGCTGGATCCCCGTGGGGTGGTGTTGACTGGATCTCCAACAGGTGGCGGGGCACAGAATTCAATCTCTGGAGCAGATACCACTCCCGCTCTTCACCGACAATGCCGGGAAAGTCGTTGTGCGCCAATATCACCCACTCTTCAAGGGTATTCCCCCATAAAATGGACAGTGGCAACCCCATTACGACTTTCTCAGGCACCAATTTGCAAACCATTGCCGCTGCAACCGAGGTGAAAGTCTTTCTAAGACCCATTTCATCCGCCACCAATGCTCCTGGCATATCAGCATCCCAAACCCATCTCTTCACGATGAACCTGAAGTCCCAAACCTGTTGCGCCAAAAACTTAGTTCCGGGGAGGCCTGGAATTGAATACTTGTGGCCTGGAACACGGTCATCTGTTGATTGGAGAATTGGATGCGCATTCAGCAGCCTGACTGCCTCATCAAGACACTTGTGTTCAAATTCGTTGTGGATTGTATTGAGAACTGTATTCAGTACTGAACTTGTATCTTCTGGATCGAGGACCTCCTCACCATCCTCCATTTGCTCCTGGACCTTCCTTCCACTTTTGTCCGTGTACTTTTCGTCCTCAATAATCTCTTTCAGTTGCCCGGATGTCAGCTGGGCAGATATGCTCATATTCCGGCGCTCCTGAAATTCATCTCAATGTTCGGTATTTTTCAGAGAAGTAACCATTTGAACAAATACATGTGGATGGAATATAATCAATTCTATTCTTTCAATCAGAACTTACATTAATACAAGTATCATTCTTGTGCCCACCATCCTCCTCTCCCTTCTCTTCTCCCTCTCTTCCACCCTCTTCAGAACCTTCCAATGTCTATGTATAATGATTAGCAGTTGCTCACATCTAGCCATAACACGGCTAGCATGGATTACCTCTGTCAGCGCAATTACGTGCTTGGCAATCTCCTTTCCTGTTGCTCTCATCATTTCTACCACAAATATCTTCACATTATGTCCAAGTGTCGACTTGAAAGCATTTGAACGGCAACAGTTGTACGAAATCTGGCCATGTATGGGGTCATTGATGATATGCCCTTGTGTGTGTATATTCCCATATACTCTTCTTCCAATTCGTCCTGCTCCAAGGTGCAATTGAACATTGATGTGGGAATGTATGGCTCTTTCGGGCCGCCATTTTTGGCGATGAAATTAACCAACTCCTCCCAGTGCCTCACATCTGTATACGAGGCTTGGAGGAGTTTGAGGGCTAGAACCATATCCTTGCCATTCAAAACCCAGTGAATCATAACCGTGAAGGTTGTATTTGGCAACTCAGGGATGTTACTTCGCCCTTTGTTGCCCACGCGTTCTCCCAAAACTGTCGCCGGTCGCTGGTTGCCTCGCCTTCCCTTTCTCCTCACCTCTTGAATTTTGTTTGCACATTTCTTTGAAAACATCTGCACCCACTGCCGGCGAATCCATTCCGCATTATCGACATTAACCAACAGCAGCCAGATCTTGAATGTCTCCAAAAGATCTGCGACTGCTGTAACTCAGTGCAGGGGTCCATCTCGAACTTCTTTCAATCAGTTCTGCCGCCGGATCATTGACCAATGCTTCTTCTCGAGAAACCCCGCCACCCATAGTTTCTTCCACTTGTGCAATGCACTGTAGTTGGCCTGCCCCATTCTTTTGGTAAATTGCTTCAAAGAGAACTCCGTTTGCTTCAGGCAAATTGGGGGTTTGCCTTCTGCACCACCCTAGTCTGACGAATTGTCGCTCTCATCAGCTGCATCATATTCGTTGTAGGTTATCTCCAGCAATGGGGGCAAGTCTGCAATCCCTATGACATCTGTTTTCCGCAGTTCCGCTGGCGGCTGGAATATCTTCGTCGGGAGGCTTACGGGGTGTCTCCCAGGGGCGCCGGAACTCGGTTGAGGTGGAGGAGTCGAGCTGGATAATGTTGGCTGATTGAGTGGATGATTTCCCAGCGGTCCTGGAGGCACTCTCGGTGCACCTGGAGATGACGGCTCATGTCCTGGGAACTGCGGAGGGGGGAACATTTGATACCCCCCATAACCACCTTGGTGCAGGTCAAATCCTTGCCACAGTGGCCCATAACTTGGATATTGTTGGCTTGCACTGCTGGTAGGTTGCAAACTGTGTGTCATGTTGAATGGAAACTGGTGATAAAACTGCGGAGCGCCTGGAGATGGCTGCTGTGGAGGAGGGTAACCATACCCTTGCGGCGGATGATATTGACTAGAGTGTTTCCCCAATTGACTGTCTTTGCAAGTGGCATGTCGTGAACTTGTATCCGGTGATTCTGAATTGGCGTCACCGTGTTGTTCCGAGCCAAATAGGCCACCAGGTGGAGCCATATTCACTGTCTTAGGTGGAGATTCTTTTGTCGATATGCTCTGTTAAACAAAGAGAGTGGTGAACTACTATAGATGCGAGATGAGATATGGATTCGATCGGAGTAGGGTTGAGAATAGTTAAGGTAGCAGTGACCTTCGGCGGAATGAAGGGCTTCTTATATCTTATTCTGTTGTCACGATCTGTCGTGTTTCACTACACCTTTGATCCGTGAAACCAACCCAGGCCTTGAGAAAAAGAAACTCTAATCGCACACATCCCGCCATTTTTTGTCAAATGCTCGAATTCATATAATCAGATATGGGATAGGTTCTCACCTTTGTACGCATCGGATGACTTTACAGGTCATAGACGGGTTATGATATGATATCTCCAGGAACCCAACAAGAACTATATGCAGTATGAAGGTTAGCAAGACTAGGGATATTACACATAAGTTGTGCGTGTACGACCTTGCAACTTCATTCAATAGAAGGCCTGTCAGTCAAGCAGCAACAGTGATTGCGTCCTATTCAGCTCCTTGCCTATACATCCTAGTTCGCTTCATTATCCACGCTCCAGTCAAGGATCGTTACTGAAGCAAACATCCTACCAGCCTTATCAGTTCTCGATGATCAATGCCCGGACATCCAGCTAGCTAGGCAACTCACCTAGTCACTGTATTATGATGAGCTACCTTCAGTATCAGCTGCTCGGAGGCACGTGCGTAGGCATAACTCACAATGACGTAGTATCATGCCCCATTGTGGTGATTGCAGTGATGATGAAAGATAGCTCCCCCCCGCATTTGGCGGGGTGCGATGCGGCTGTGAATGTGTTACGCTAACCTCAGTTAGCGCTTGTTCAAACCAAAATTGCTGATGCTCTATATCACCCCCTGGATCATCATCGAGATTCATCCGAATACGTGTTCAGTGTTCATTTCTCAAATATGGTCAACACTCGCCAGAAACATGTCAAGTGCTGTATCTGCAAAAGGAAATTATTCGATGAGAACCGACTCAAGGCTCGCTATCAACAATATCACCCAATATCGATGAATGAAGGGCTACTACCTGATGGGATTTATCCACCTGCAGGCTGGGATCGACCTGAGCCATCACGGTTCGACTTCAGGCGGTGCACCTGAATGGCCATGGATGAGCTTTGTCAACTAATTCATCCACCCATAGACAATGTACCTGGTGCAGCACCACCTGAAGATACTCCCGACAAAGAAACGATAGACCCCCAGGAGCCTGATCTGACTTGTACCTTTGATCCAACAAAGACGAGGGCTCATAGGCAGGTAGTTGGATTGGAGAATGTGGGGGGGAAAGCATATGGCAAAGCAACTGGATTGTACAACAAGCATCACAAGTACTCAGAACAATGGAATCCATGGCATCCTGTTCAGTCAGCACACAACTTTCAACCGGGTCAATCATGTAGCCAGCAAACGAAAAGGTGGATAGATCAACATCTGACGCATCGACTGGACAACTCCAACACTGCATGATTTCAATCAGCAGATGCTCTACGAAAGCTCCTCTCTAGACTCCATTTCGGGCTCGGCAATGATAGTTGGATTGAAGATCATTCGCACATCTTTGGAACATTACACTACAGGGATATTTTGAAATGTATACAGTGCCTTTTGGCATATCTCCCATTTCAGGCGCAACTCAATATTGAACCGGTGCGCCTTGCACACTCGGAAAGTCGCAGAATATACAGCGAGATGAACACAGGCGATTAGTGGTGGGATATGCAAGATTAGCTTCCTACTGGAGCGACGATTGTGCCAGTCATTTGTGCATCTGACAAGACCCAATAAACAAATTTATCGGGCGAAAAGCATGCCTGGCCGCTGTACCTCACGATTTGTAATATTCGAAAAGATATCCGCTGTACACCTAAAAAGCGCGCCTGGTGTCTTGTTGGGCTGATTCCCGGTTCTATGATAGGTGCCAAAAATACTGACAAGGCATGGCATTCCGCAGTTGGAACAGTGCTGTCCCCACTCCAGAATCTTGACATCACCGGCCCTGGCTTGAAATGGGATTGTGCTGATGGATTCCAGAGACAATGTTATCCTGTTGTGGCTGCCTGGGTCGGCGATCATCCGGAACAAGTCATGGTTGCTCCAGTCTCACATGGCTCATTCCCGATGTGTGAAATTCCTAAAGGTGCGCCGATGGGGCATTCAACTTTTCGACCACTTGCTAACCCATGAGATCTGCATGTTTACTTGGATCTTCTGGACGAAAGTATTATCGATGTTCTGCACACTCGTGGTGTTCATCCAATCCGCAACAAGTTCTGCCAATACCCTCTCTGCAACGTCTATCACATTTGGCAGCGTGATGAATTGCATCAGCTGCTCCTGGGTTCAGTTAAAGACTTATTGCACTGGCTGCTCAAATACCTGAAAGCTAGAAATGTCAAGGATCAATTTGACAATTGATTCACATCAGTACCATGATAGCCAGGCCTCCAGCGCTTATCTAAACCATTCGGTTCGATGAAAAGCGGTTCCTGGCAGGGAAAAGAAATCCGGGGCATGATCAGAACACTGACTGTGCATTGCGCTCCAATTCTTGACTGCTTCCAGGATGCCGGGAAAACTGCGGCAGAAACAGCCTTTGATGAAATGGTGATGGGAGCTGTGCGGGCATTGTGTGAAATCTCTCACCTTGTCAGCCAACAAAATCACTCTGATGTATCCCTTGCGGCACTAGACGATGCACTGAAGCGATTTTACAAGAAGAACGGTGCCTTTCGAGATGAGAAAATGTCGAAGTCTGCAAAGGCCAAAGTGAATGAATTATTGGCAGCAGAATCCAATCCTTTACGAGAACAAAAGATTCGTAAAGTCCGTGCTGCAATGGAGGATCAGCTGTACGGGGCTGAAAAGGTTACTACATCAAAACAAAGGCAATTTCAGGTGGGCCTGAATAGAGCATGACATAGGGCAACCATATGGTCAGATGCTGATTGGCAGAGGGCAATCGAGCGATTGGAGCGCAAAATCCATCTGGTGACACCTGTGACACACAAGCATGTCGATAAATTACTCCAACATCATGGGCAACAACTATTGGAGGAATTCGGGACTAAGGCAACCGGTCCCAGAAGCATATTCCCAAAAAAACTTCCTCATATGAACACTGCTGCAGAAAAAGAGGCTTACGGGGTGGTAAACATAACCGCCGACAAGCGTGTGCAATTTCAGGTCTGTCAATCCGATGCTGAGATTGAAGCCACCACCTGCAATATCTCCGATACGGACCGCGTTGTGAAAGGGCTCGAGAGAGAGATTCATGGTATCACTTCGAAACACCAGATGTTGTCCACGAAGGAATTCTCCATCCGCTGGGCCGAGTTTGAAGCTTGGTGGCAGGAAATGGGCATTCAGGAGCTCCGGAAAACCATCAAACAGCATGTAATCGATTTCAGATATCCAAAGATGCATCTTGTGAGCCATATTTCAGGGTCAAATCGGCAAATCGGTTCGGGCGACAATATCACCACCGATATTTCCGAACGGCTACATATCGGCAATGTGAAAGAGGCATGTTGATCTACCAACAGACTCAATTACATTCAACAGATGCTCACGCACAATGACCGGTGTACCGGTCTTGCCTATATGGAGGAGACACTGTCATATCTTGCCCTTCAAGGCTGGTATGATAATGACTCTGCGAAGATTTTCATCCTACAATCGGCTGCTGATGAACATTGAAATACCAGCCGAGCCCATCCTTATCACCTCTGAAATTGTCCGAAAGAGCCATTTCTCCGCCCTGTATCGCCACAGGTACATCATTTGAGAGAAACTCATGTCCGCGGCGTGTGCAGAAGTTTCAAATTAACCTCACTCAAAAATGCATCTATAGATTGCGGAATTCCCAACGTTGGTCAGCTATTCCGTACACAAATTGAAGACGACTGGGGACATGCAGTTAGTGGACTGGTTCTGGGATATGATCAGAATGTAGTTATAGAGAGTGTATGTATTAAACTTCAGAATGGGCTGTTGTACTACCGTCAACCATTTCACTGCCCTACATCTGTTGAGCGTCTGGGACTTGATTGCATGGTAGAATATACGGATGCTAACCACGGGATCATGCCTGAATCATATATCATCCGGGCCCAATATACGGGCAGTGACCTTGAAAACACCTTCCAAGGCCGAGTTCCTTCTTTCCTGTATTATACTTCAGCTAGACTCCACCGAATCAGATCCTCCAATTTCAGGAGCACCTGACCGCCGGAAAATCGATATCCACCGTCTCAACGAGGTGCAAGAAGACGCAACAACGGATATTACGTCCTCAACCTCAAGATTATGCGGTGGTCATTCCAACACAGTACAATGATCCGCATGGTTGGGCTGACTGTGTTTATGGGTTCATCCGGGTTGTCAAACTGACTGACAAGATGCATATTGTACCTGTCGGAGCAATTGTTGGACCTGCACATTTCGTGCACGAGAATAATGCTGCATCAGATAGAATCGACAGCGTATGACTTGTAAATAATCATGTTGATTTAGATACCTATTGGAATGTGTATTAAAGTTACAATGCCTCAATCAAAGTGTGCAGAAGATAGTTAATTGAATTGTACTATTTGATATAAACATTATAATAGTCACTCCCAGAGAGTATGGCTCCAGGTTCGAGGTGCGCCGGAAAACACTCTGACACGCGGCCAATACTCCCAATTCCTCTGAAATTTGCACATCCTAATAGTTTCATTTGGAAGGATTTTGAAGACAACAATACACGCTTCAGGATATTCTTGGATTTTGGTTGACAACTTCCGGAGTATTCAGAAGCACAGGTGACGTAGTCTTGGAGCACCTGAGAGCACATCGTTTTGCATTCAGCCTATCTGGAAGCATCTGGAAGCATCAGTGTGGCTGTTCAGAGTTGCTGAGTTGTTCGGTTATGACTTCCAAAGCATTTTACATTTTGCTGATGGATAGATAATAACTGAATTTATGAAGAAACCTGATCGTGAAGTGACTTTGTTGTACCCCTCCTCTACATTTGTGGGGTGCGATGCGCCTTTGAAAGTGATACGCTGACCTGAGTCAGAGTGAGCTTGCTTTCAAACAGATCCCCTTCAGGTTCAAATCCAGCAACAAACCATACCCCTATAGCATCATCGAGATTCGTCAGAACAATGAGCACTTCTCGCATATGGTGAAACCTCGCCGGGAACATGTTACATTCTTTATCTGCAAAACCAAACTCTTCAACGAGAACTAACTGGAAGCTTACTATCACCACTATCACCCAATATCGATGAATGAAGGGCTATTACCCAATGGGATTCTACCACCTGCCAGCTTCCTTCACCCTGAGCCAGCATAGTTTGACTACAGTAGGTGCACCTGAATGGCCATCGACAAGCGGTGAATTAATGATCTACTCATAGACAACGTACTGGGGGCACTACGACCTGAAAATGCTCCCAATCAAGAAACTATAGACCCTCAGCAGCCTGATCTCACCTGTACCCCGGATCCAACCAAGACTAAGGCTCATAGGCAGGTAGTTGAAGTGGAAAATGTGGGGGCGAAAGCATATAGCAAAGCAACTAGATTGTACAACAAGCATCAAAAGTACTCAGGACAATGGAATACATCGCATCCGTTTCGGCGCCCACACCAGTTTCAATAGGATCAATTATTTAGCCACCAAACGAAATCATGGATAGATCAACAACTAAGGCGTGGACTAGACAATGCCAAAATCGAATCCTTCCAATCAGCAGATGCCATGCAAAAGATTCTCTATGAACTCGGTTTCGGGCTCGGCAATGATTGTTGGATTGCAGATGACTGACATTTCTTTGACACATTATACTTCAGGGATATTTTCAAATGTATCCAGTTCTTCCTAGCACATCTTCCATTTCTGGCACACCTCAATATCGAACCTGTGCTCCTCGCTGACTGTGAGGGCCGACAAATCAAATGCGAGATGAACACAGGCGATTGGTGGTGGGATACACAATATCAACCTCCTACCAGAGCGACGATTGTGCCAGTCTTTTGTGTATCCGACTAAACTCACTTGACCAATTTTTCGGCCGATTAGCATGCCTGGTCACAATATCTCACAAGTGCTAATATTCGAATAGATATCCGCCGGACACCTTCAAAGCCCGGCTGGAATCTCCTCGGCCTGATCCATTGTCCACCGAGAGGTGCCAAAGCCATTGACGAGGCATCACATTCTGCGGTTGGCACAGTGCTGTTCAAACCCAGGCATCTTGACATCACTGGCCCTGGCTTGAAATGGGATATTGCAGATGGATTCAAGCGACAATGTTACCCTCTTTTGGCCGCCTGGGTCAGGGATTTTCCGGAACAAGTCATGGTTGTTCAAGTCATAAGCCGCCTGCCCAATCTGCGACAATCCTAAAGGTGTGCCGATGTGGCAATCCACCTTTTGACAACTTGGTAACTCAAGAGAGCAGCATATCTACTTGGAGCTGCTGGAGGACAATATTATTGATGCTCTGCACAATCTGGGTGTCTACCCAATCCCCAACCAGTTCTGGCAATACCATCTCTGCATTGTCTATTGGCTTTGGCAGCCTGACGAATCACATCAGCTACTCCTGCATCTAGTTAAAGACTTTTTGAACTTGCTGCTCAAATACCTGAAAGCGAGACAGGTCAAAGATCAATTTGACAATGTATTTATATTGGTGCCACTATATCTCGGCCTCGAGCACTTCTCAAAATCATTCGATTCATCGAACAGCGGCACCTGGCAAGAACAAGAGATCTGTGGAATGATCAGAACAGTGGCAGTGAATTGTGCTGCAATTCTTGTCTGCTCCCAGGATGATGGGAAAAGAGTGGCGGAAAAAGCCTCCAATGAAATGGTAATGGGAGCAGTGCAGGCATTATGTGAATTCTCTCTACTTGTTAGCCAACAAAATCACTCGGATCAATCCCACAAAGCAAAAGACAATGCACTCCATCAATTATCCCAGATGAAAGGAATATTTCTAGATCAGAAAATGTCGAAGTCTGCAAAGGCCAAAGTAGTTGACCCATTGGCAACAGAATCCCATCAGTTACACAAACAAATGATTCATAAGATTCATGCCAGAATGGAGGCCCTTGTGTATGGGGCGGACCAGGATTCCACAACAAAACGTAGTCAATTTCAGTTCCACCTCAATCAAGCCTGTCAAGCAGAAACAACTTCATCCGACGCTGATCGTCAGAAGGCAATAGAGCAATTGTAGCGCGAAATCCATCAAGTGATACCTGCTAAACGCAATCTTTTTGTTAAATGATTCCAAAATCATGAGCGACAACTATTGCAGGGAGTCGGCACCAAGGCAACTGGTCCCAGAAGCATATTCGCCCAACAACTTGCACTACTGAAAACTGCGGCCGAAGATGAGGCATATGGGGAGGCAAACATAAATGATGACAATCGACTTCAATTTTGGAACTGCCTATCCGATGCTGAGACAGAAGCCACAACCTGGAGCTTGGCTGGTACAGAGCGCTTCACTAACCGGCTGGAGAGACAGATTTCTGGCATCACCTTGAATGAACAGATGCGGTTCCAGAAGGAATTCTCCATCCGCTTGATCGAGTTTGAAGCTTGGTGGGAGACAATCTAGATTCACGCGCACTGCAATACAATTGAACAGCGCATACTACATTTCGGATATGCCAAGATGCATCTTGTTTGCCACATACCAGGGTCGATTTGTTGAATGGGTTCCGGTGACAATTTCACTACTGATATTTCCAAATGGCTACATATCGCCAACATGAAAGAGGCATATCGATCTACCAACAAAGTCAATTACATCCAACAGATGCTCAAGCATAATGACCGGTGTACCGGTCTTGACTATATGGAGGTGACACTGTCATATCTTGGACTCCAAGGCTGGAACGATGTTGACACTGGAAAGGTTTTCAACTTGCTGTCTGCTACCGATAAACGGTGAAGTACACGCAGAGCCCATCTGCTACAACCCCGAACAATTTAGAATGAGCCCGTGATCCGCCCCGTATCACAGCAGGTAAATCATTTGCGAGAGACCCGTCCCCATGGAGTGTGGAGACGTATCAAATGAACCTCACTCAGAGATGCATCAGAAGATTTCTGAATTCCCAACATTGGACAGCTATTCTGCGCACAAATTGAAGAGGAGTGGGGACACAAAGATTGAGGACTCGTGCTCGGATATGATCAGAATGTACTCATTGACAGTATATTTAATTCTCTCCAGAATGGGCTGTTGTACTACCCTCAACCATTTCACAACCCCACTTCTGTTGAGCGTCTGGGACTTGATTGCAATGTAGAATATACCAATGCCAACCAAGGGATCATGCCTGAAGCTCATGACATCTGGGTCCAGTATACAAAAAGTGAAGAGAATGACCTTGATAACACTTTCCAAGGACTAATTCCTTCTTTCCTTGTATTATTGGTGAGCGGGACTCCACCGAATCAGATCCTCCAATTTGAGGACCGCTTGCCACCCGGGAATGCGATATCAACCGTTTGTAAGAGGTGCAAAAAGACTCAATGATGGGTATCCTGTGCTCAAGCTCAAGAATATCGAGTGGAGATACCAACAAAGTTCAAAGATCTTCATGGTTGGGCTGATTGTGTTGATGGGTTCATCCAGGTTGTCAAACAGATGAATATAATGCATAGGGTTCCCATTGGAGCAATACTTGGACTGGCACATTTGGTCCAGAAGAATGCTGCGTCAGGTGGCATCGATAGTGTATGGGTTGTCTATAATTATGTCGATTGAGATACCTACCGGACTGTATATTAATTAGATTAGAATTCCTGATTTAGATGTGTAGCTGTGAGATAGTTTATCAAGGGGTACAATTCCATATAGACATATAATATTTGTCCCGGAGAGTCTGGCTCCAGGTTCAGTGGAATTGTCCTGCAGACGATTGTTGTAGTCCCAGCAGCTCTGAACTTCAACCAACTTAAAGGCATGATCATATAGCATTCTGAAGATGACATCATACTCTTTAGAATATTCTTGTATTCTGTTCCGCTACTTCAGAAGCATTGAGGAGCACCTGAAAGTACTTCGCAGAGAACCTGAGAAGCACATCATTTTGCATTGAACCTGTTCGGGAGCTTCTGGGAGCTTTTGGAATGATCAGTGTGGTTGTTCAGAATAACTGAGTCATTGAGTTATGACTTCCGAACCATTTTATATTTTGCTGATGTAGGTCACGGAAATCAAGAAATTGGAGCTGGATGAGGAAATGTACGAAAGTCACGGTATATGTATCAAAAACTGCTGGATGGATTATTGTAGAATAAATTGCCAGCCGAAAGCGCTGGAACATGATAGGCCTACATAATTCCACAGTCAGATAATCTGTATTGTGGTGTATCAGAAATTGAAAGGCCCCGAAACTGTTGGATGCAACTGATTATACATAGAAATGATATATTGGCTGTGAATAATGAGTATATGCATTTTTGCTTACAATTGTTGAGCAGAGAATGAATGTTAGTATGTCTTTCAGGTGAGCATTAACGGAGCGTCAACAATTTGTTGTCATACACTTCCAGCAATCACAGAGCTGCATAGTTATCTCCTTTCAAAGTGAAAGTATTGAATGTGTTTATAGGTAATAAAAAATGCGAAACCCTTGTTGCGCCATTCTAGATATCAGCGTCAATGGAGTGTCAACAATTTTTGGTCTTGTATGTCTCATAACAATAAAACAGACTTGGTCACTGTGATATATAAGCAAATTATTGGCCACCTTGAAAGCCAAAAATGATAGTGACGACATTGCTACTGTCTCCTAAAATTGAGCATCAGTGGAGGGTCAACGATTTTTGGTCCTGCATCTTTGATAAACAAAGTATTCACCACCTTTATAGGCAAAATTGGTAGTGATGATAATGATATCACCTCCTAAAAATAATCATGAATGGATTGTCAACAAATTTTGGTCTTGCATCTTGGATATTCAAAGGGCTGTGCAATGGCATTTACCCAAAAATACAGTATTGGGCACCTCATGGGCAAAGATGCCAGTGATGATATTGCTACCACCTCCTAAAAATGAGCGTCAATGGAGCATCAACAGATCTTGTGGGGGCGCAGTAAGCTACACAGCAATGAACTGCATTGCATTATTTCTCAATTGACTTTTTAATGGTCAGTCTTTTCAATATGTCTTTGTATACAACTTCACAAATATGCATGCAATGTCTCACAGGTCTTACTTTGTACTTGCCCATAGCTCTAGAGTCAATATTTGAGAATCAGCTTTCTCCTGTACTACAACGTAACTTTTGATAGTCTCTTATGTCGAATTACGCAGCTTTCAAATTCGTACTATCATGTCGGATTCAAAAGCTTTAAATAACTCATAGCTAGAGGTTACGATACATTTCAAAAATGAATATTGCTTTATTGGTGATTTGAGCTACCTTATTTTAAAAGTTATATTCAATGATTGGTGGGCTTCTATGAATGTAGGCTCGAAGGGTTCTATTGCTTGGAATAGTTCTAGACATGCTCCTGCAGGGCATTCCTATTTGCTCTGCGGAAGTGAGGAGACCGGCAGCCCTGGCATCATATGTATCATTTGTCATCAAGTTCTACACCATCCATCAGAACATGGGAACAGCTCAATGGGGAAATGTTTCCTGTCAACAGTACACATCGCAAAGTTAAACGAATTAACACAGTCGGAATTTGCTGAATGGACTAGTTGTATGGTCATTGAAATGGCTTCGGTTATACTGATGACACGAGGAAGTCAAGGAATTACAATACTAAGTTCTCGAAGGACATTCATATCCAACATTCAAGTTTTATCCATATACACTGACGTGAAAGACAAGATGCTCCAAACTGGTAGCTAAGGACTTTGTAACTTCTGAATTTCACCAAGACACCTGGAATTGCTACCTCATGTTATGATTTGTTTTGGCTCATATTCCATGGAAGACCATATCAAACCAACAACTATGATGGTCATATAATGCATTATGAAGCGATCTGGTGCTACTGTCCGCCAGCACCCATAGCAACATTTGCCGGAGGGAATACTCAATGAGAGTGGATGCAATTGATCAACATTTGGCATTCCGAAAGAAAGTTAGTTTAGCTGTAGATGGGTGGACATCAACATACAATTTGACATAACATTGGTCGTTGCTGACTGTATGAATCAAAATTGCGCATAGCGAGAAGTACAATTCACTTCTGATGAGGTTGATAGCTTATTCTTTTCCTATTTTGCAACCTAATTAAGGATGATGGGTCAAGGGTCAACATACTGGAGCAAGGCTAGCCATACTTTTGAATGAAGTTCTTGAGCGTTTTGAGCTTCCTGATGGTAGTTGGCTTGGAATTTCAACTGATATCACTTGCTCAAACTACTCGTTGACCTTGGAACTACAATCCACCATTGACCCCTCTCGAATCGAGTGGCCTGCATTGAGAAACCATATTCCATGCATGGCACGTGTCATTCAGCTTGCTTTAGGTGCATTCATGAGCAGACTTGGTGTAAAAGCTGCACCAAGTCTTGGGAAGCCCATGAGCATAATCAGCAATTTGGAGAGAATGAAAGCATAGACATTGGAAAAAGTCAAAGACTTCGAAAAGAGGGCAATGCTAGAATCAACAAGGAGTTGGCCATGAGACCAGGTTTAGCAAAGACAATTGAGAAAGTACGTATTTCAAGAAATTTTGAAAGTCTTGTAACCGACCTTCTTATAGCAGCAAATGCTCGCTGTATTGATTAAGCTGAGCCGGGGGTCATCGAACCGAGTTCTTTGACATTCTAACATACCAAGTACCAATTGCAGTACTAACAATTATGGAGGTGAAAATACAGTAGAATTCGAGACTGGAGTTGCTTGAGTGAGCATACCGTTCATGACAATTGACCCGCAAATGGCTCTAAATCTCAAATACAATGATCACCTGCCACTCTCCACAACGCAGGATAAACGGTCCATTATCAAGCATGTCATGGAAGTTTTAAGGCCATTCCAATACTGGACCCTGTGGATGGCGAAATGACATACAGTTATGTTGCATTACATCATTGCTGTCTACAATGTCATTTTCGATCATGTGGATGGTGTCATGCAAGCTGTAGTTAAGAGGAACCCTCAATGGAAGGAAGCGTTAAACTTCACAGTGAAGTATGCACTACAGACGTTGTCCAAATATTTTGTTGAAGTTAATCCAATGATAGATATGGTTCTCGATTCAGCACTCATCATTGATCCTTTCCCGAAGCTGCGATCATGTAGGAAGTGGGACATGGTACTGCATTTTAATCCTGACGATGAGACTTCTAATACTACCAAATACCAAGAGGCATTGCTGAGGTGTGTGGAGAATGAATACTGTGCCAAACATAGATGTTTGCCTATAATTAAACCTGACAGAGTACCAAGCAACAATCTCTTCCTCTCCACAACGCATTCAGGATCTGGCCAGTCTTCTTTTGATCCATATTATTTGTCCAGCAATTATGAAGAATACTTAACACCTGAAAATGTGGCTGAAATGACACCTGGACGAAGTGATTGCGCAGCACTCTCATTGACAGCTGCAATGGTTTATTTGAATTCACCGCCTGAATCACCACAGAACAGAGGGCAAGTAAATATGAATCTTAATGATTACCAATCCAACCCCATGCAGATTAGTAGTACATTTTTGATACTGGATATCACCAACTGGTAGAATCGACAAGAGCAAATGCACATGAACTACGCTGATATCGGGGATGTGGCCTCGGAAATATCTCCAGCATACTGCGAGCTGTCGGAGTCGAAGGTAGTCCTCCTGTTGCGTAAGGCGTTATTAACTGGAGGTAGTCGAAAACCATAAGCGAGACCCTTCAGGAAATAGTCATAGTGAGGGAGTTTGGTGCAGTCTATAACCAGATATAGGCAGGCAATGATGCAGCATTGGATATGACGAAAACTGAAAATGACTTGCAAATGAAATCAGAGGCAGAGGAACAAGATTTGGAGTAAATGGTCAAGCACCATGACCTTTTGAAGATGTGGCAGGGCAGCCAAAACCTGCGTGCTACACAGAAGGAATCTCTCGCTCAAAACAAGCAAATCACAGCCGTAGGATACATTTCCGATACTGAAGAGATTGTCAAACCATCCCAGTCAAACTTTCAACATGATGGTGCAGCTGCATTTAAATTGTCAGAAAGATCACCTTTGCCATCAGCTTTGTCTGCAAATGACCTCCCTGGAGGACGAACTCAAGAAATATATAACTGCTAAATAAACAGACTCGACCGTTATCCAGCTGAGAGGGATGAACACAGTGCCCCTGAAAGCATTTTGGACACTGAAAATTGGCTTAACTGGAATGTTGACTTGGATAATCCAAATAAGCACAAAGACAACTGGGAGTGAGACATCGAATCTGATATAGAGCGAGACAATGGCATGGAAGATCCGGGAAGCCCAGAGCAGTGGGATGTGAGTGCCACCCGAGATGTTCCCTGATTGATTCGGCCAACAGGAAGGTCAAAGAGACACGGTGAAATGGGGTTGAAGATGGTCAATGCAATGGAAATGAGAAGCAATTAGGGAAACAAGAAAAGGTAGGACACATTGCGACAATATGTTTTCACCAGGTTCATTATGTAGCATGACCGACAATTTCATTTAGAGAAATATTATGCGAGCATAGTGAGCAGTTGCATGTGAATAGTGTTTGATAAATTGAAGGATAAGGGCGCAATGAATCATTTAGTAAGATACATACATTTAAATGGAATGAGAGTGACCAGGGCAAGAATATCACTGCACTCGGCTTTGCCAAAGGGCTGAGTCCCAATCAGTCTGAATGGCAATCAATAAGTTTGAACAATAATGTACACAATTATCATTGGCAGCAGATTTCGAATGGACAATACATGAAAATGAGCGTCAATGGAGTGTTAACAATTTTAGGTGTTGTAAGTATGGTAATTGCTAACAGATTTGGTAGCTGTTATGCGTAATCAACATATTAGCAGGCTTTATTGTCGAAAGAGAAATTGACACTGTCACTACCCCATTCTGAAAATAAGTGTCAATGGAGCGTCAACAATTTTTGGCTTCGCATCTTGGGCAATCTCACTGGCGCTTGGTTGCAGCCATCCATATATGAGGCATTGGCTACCTTTCTGGGCAAAAACGGAGGCAAAACGCTCCCTGCCCCATTTCCAAAATTAGCATTGACAGAGCGGCAACGATTTTTGGTCTTACATTTTGGGTAATCTTAATGTCCCTTTGTGAAAATAATGAATATATGAAGTAATGGTGGCCTTTTCAAGTAAAACATTGCATGACATCTACGTTACCCCATTATGAATATGAGCATCAATGGAGCGTCAACAATTTATGGTCATGCATCCTGGGTAATCAAGGCATCATGCGGATACTTGAGCTCATAACACAACTATTGACCACCTACATTGGTACAAATTCAGATATAAAAAGAAAAACAAGGATTTGGAAATAATTGATATTGCAAACTGCAAACCATAGTGTTAGCAGCGGTTCCGGGTAACCTGCCAGCGGTCCGGGTTTGGACCCAATGAATGGTTCTATTCGGTTCTAGAACTGTCCAACAACCCGACCGGCCGTGATTTGGTGGGGTTGTTACCCAGACCGGACAGAAACCTGCCATGTTTTGGCCGGGTTGCACCCGGACAGCACTTCATTATAACGGTTCCTGCAACATTGACCCGAATCAAGTATCCACTTTTTGATTGTATCGTGACATGAGCAATACGTAGATTGGGCACAATTAGCTGCTCTTTCACCTTGAGCGTTCAGATTTGCGCTCCAATGGATATTTGTTGGGTGGCTGTGAAATAAGGGCATGTTATAAGCGATCTCTGCGGGTTTTCAATAGCTACCCCAGGAATATGAGTTGGATCGCAAATCTGACAGAGGGAGGTGAAAGAGCAGCGAACACTGCACAATCTACATATTGATCATATCACGATACAATCATAACTCAAATACTCAATTGGAGGCAAAGTTGTCAGGGTGAAATGCTGGGTTATTGGTGGTAAAACTGGCCCAATTGCGACGGTCCAGGTTTTCGTGGGGTAAGACCCGGTGCAATGGTTCGGTTGCGGTTCCAACCCTTACCCGGCACCATTCTAGCTGGTTGGAATCATTGCTAACACTAGCAAAAGATGCAAAAAGTGATTACTGGATGCTGAATAAGTGATTTTGATAAGATACTATCATCAAACAGCAAAAACAAGAGCATTATATGAATCTACAGATGGATCCGCTGACAACCCACGCACTTCAGATGGGCTGGGAGATGTCAACCGAACTGTACCCGAATTGACGTATCGTGTGTACTGACCACCCAGACAGCAAATTTGGTAACTGTTCAGCTCAAACTGTGACCTGCACCCGAAGCCATGGTCTGGAAACGTTGCCAACACCTGACGGTGCTGGAGCGGTGCATATCGAAATACTGCGTGATAATGTAAAGGGCAGGGCTGGATGTAGAAGATATTGTAACAATAAAATCATATGGAAATAACCATATGAAACGTTAAAATGGTATCGCAAAAACAACACAGGAGTTTGAATATGGTCAAAGTCGTCCATTGCAGTTGCTATTCAAGCGAATGAGTACAGAGAAAAGACAAGGAAACCCACCAATTCAAACAATATCTATTCATATACAGTTTGTCTGCCACCCTCAAATTGTATGATGTGCCCTAATGAACACTCAGAATCGTCACTCATGATCTTTCACACAATCGACAAGATAGTTGTCCACCCAACTATGCCACATCTGCTGACATCGCAACATCTCAGATCACGTCCTTATCTTACTAAATCATCCTGCCACCACCGCACAATGTTCTCATGCCCTCTCAGCATGTCTCAAAGGCTCTGTCGTTCCATATCATGAACTCATTCCCACTTGCCCTATCCAATACCTAATTCCTTCCATTGCACCACCAATCAACAATCCGACCCATGCTAGTATCCTCCTCTTATCTGCTAGGTTTTCCGAAAACAGTTTCCATCGGCCCTGGCTTCTCTGGATAACGATGATGGAACTGGTCAACCACCTGGAAGCCATTCAGACAGTTTGCGGGTTCCCATGTCAAGGAATCACAACTTGTTCAACGAATGAGATACCGTAACTGGCTTCGATACATAAAGCTATCATCAACACTTGAAACCTGATACTCCTTCTCTCCATCAACATCCGCTGGAGGGGGACGGTCCACCTGTTCACCAACAAAGGGATCATCCACTAAAAGGTCTAACAGTGACTATCGTTTTACTCAGTGGAGTCATATTGACGGCGGAAGGTATAACTCATAGATATGATGGCATATTCTGCAGCCCATCCTATATGATACCAACTATTTGAAATCTCAGTTCCATGTAGGTCTTATTGTCTGACCATGGTGAGCATCCAACCAATGGTGGGATTCTTCTTGTATATTTGGTGCCAGTATTCCTGAATGATTTGCATTCTCCTTCTGTATCACTTGACTTCTCCGCATTTCCACCTGTAGATGCTTGTGGACATCTTCCATTGTCAACTGAATTTCAACTGCCTTAATACATTGTTGATCCCGACTTTCCTCCAGGGCTTCCGAAAATGGCATAGGTAGATTGGTCCTTTGAATAACAAAAAATTGTACGCATTTTGTTGTTTCTGAAGCACTGTCATTTGTGGCAAATTCAGCCATCGGTAACCAGTCATTCCAATTGTCTTGTTGAAGACTGACACACAAACCACAGTATTATTCCATGCTCATGTTCTTGTATTCTGATTGTGCACTGGTCTGGGGGTGGATAGCTGTTGACTTTCTATGTTCAACTTCTACGCAGTCACACAACAGTCCCTAGAATATTGACGCAAACTGGGATCCTCAGTCCGGAACAATAATTGCTGGGAGTCCAGGGAGATGTACCACCCCTCGTGACAACAGCTTCCCCAATTCAATAGGATTATTTACAGTATAAGAAGGGATGAAACGTCTCATTTTGAATAGTCTATCGACCACAACCCGGATAGTATCAAACCCATCTCACTCAAATAGCCCAACTATGAAATCCATTGAGATTTCCATGAAAGGTTTTTCCGTTATCTATAATTGTTGAGAAACCCTATTTGTCAAATGTTATTTACTCCAGGACCTCTTGCAACTAGGAAAATTGTGTACATGCTTGTTGAGCTTCTTCTGCAAATCCTTCCAGCGATAACATTGATCCTAAAAGTTTATCGTCTCGGCCAATGCAGGGTGTCCCACTAATGCTGCTTCTGGATGTTCCTGTATTAAGCGTAATCGCATCTCATCGACCTCTGGTATCTATATTTTTCCCAGATATTATATTTGTCCTTCTTCCTTCTTACATTCAACCGCTATAATATCTTTCAACCCACCATTTGTTCGAATTGCCTCTAATATCTGTGCAGGCAGTGGGTCAGTCACATAGGCTACTGCAAAAAGATCGGAAATAGAATTACAGCCCAGTATGGGCAGACCATCTGCCAACAAATGCAAATGATCTGAGTGGTTCAGTAGCTTTAGAACCACGTGTGGAATATTCTTAAATCTTTCATCCCCCCCCCTTCAGGAAGATCTCCTGACTTTATTGTCTAGGCATCCACTTTCAGGTTTTGATTTCCTGGTCGGTATACTATTTCACATGTACAACACGAGAACAATTCTACCCACCAAGCTTGACATCAATTCAATAACTAGTTTGTTATACAACATTAGAGGTTCTGATGATCAATTATTCATTGATGGGAGTGTAACATCTGTTTGCATCGCAGTCTACATTTCTCAAGAGCATTAACAATAGCCATTGGTAACTTGGGAGAAATGGTGTGATTGCATGTTGCTGGTGTCTGTGTCTTCGGAAAATTTGCGATGCGATGTAACACTTTCTTATCATCATATTGTGACAACACCGCAGCACTTACATACTCAGTAGAATCTGTTTCAATAATTTCTTCCCAATCATGATTGAAATGTTCAAGTACTGGTGCTGTGGCTGGAAAATCTGTTTCTTACCACAACTGTCACTCAGCATGTCAGAGGGAATCCAGCAGGAGAGGTATGCGAGTCCAGGGTGAATGGAGATGGACTCAGTGGTAGAGGGTGTACAGAGATTCCGGGGTAACGGAGATGGACTGAGCAATGGGGAGTCAATATTCGGGAGACCCTGGGGTACATGGACATCATCTCATCTTATCATCCCAAGAAAATACACACTGTATCTTTCCCAACTTGTGGATTCACTCACTCTTTCCGAGGGTTTGTAGATCGATTCAATTGCTTGGTTCCTCACAGCCATGTACCCTATCATCGCTTCGCACCCTCTTCCTATGCACCACGTTGTAGAACCACTGTTTCTCATGAATACCTTCAGGATGCCATAGGTAAGGGTACATATTCCAGTGTCCGGCTAGGTATGAGATTAAGAAATACCTTTCAGGATACAGTTGCAAACAAGGTTAGAGTAATAGCACGTGTATATGTCAGTGGTGAGATTCTCGGTGAGGATTATGATCCTCACACGCAGTCCATTGCAGGTTGTGGCTTACCCAGCCGCATCACATGTTGCCATACCCACCCTAACCTCTACTCTAAGACCTCGCCATTATATTATCCCCTCTCTAGCTGCGGACCTCTAGGGCTGCATATCCGCATAATGAGTGAAAAAGGCAAACAAACAAGCAAGAAACTAATCCCATGATCGTCCTGGAGATATGGTGTATGGGGAAACTCCACCTCGACTGGACTGTGATCTGAAGTTGGGAAAACCGGTGCCAGGGCCATTTTGATTGGACTGCATACAATCACACAAAATAGAGAGAACAAAGACAGAATGCCAGATTGATCCCTTTCCATCACTATGGTGGTTTCCCAGAATGATTACAATGGGATTAGTCCACCAGCTCCTGAGTATTCCCGAGGTTTTCCACTGGCTTCCAACATGTATGATCACATATGTATCCAGCCCATTCAACAGGATAATCAAGCTTCCAATAACACTGTTTGAAAAGAGAAAGTGATCAACTTCCCTCTCCTCCAAGTCATTGACCATTATCGGGAAGGTACATCCAATGGCTAGTCTGAAATTGGGAGAGTGTACTGTTCGAGTTGTAACATGTGGAGAACATTGTGATTCCGCATCGTCTCCAGGAGGTCTAATTTGCAAGCATTCCTATTGATGACTTTACTCACAGTATATGGTCCCACAGATTTGTAATAGAGCTTCTCAGATAGTCTGGTCCACTGGAAATAATTGGTCCAAAGTGACAGTTGGTCCCTGATGTTGAATGAAATTTCTCTCCCACCAGCATACTGTGTCTGGTGTTGCTAGGTTTCCAGCATGGTTACACGGAGAGTCACATTTGCCTCTGCCAATCACTCAAGTCTAGTGTCCACTTGGTGCTCCGATTTTTGATGTGATGCTTTTGATGCTTTGAACTGCATCTGAGGGTTCCAATGGTACATGGCCCAGAATGGTATCATCCTAGTCGAAGGATGCACTGAGTCGTTACACTTCAATTCTTCCAGGGAATGGAGTTCAGCCCATTTATCTTACCCATAGTTGCTGAAGGCTCGGAGATGCTGATCTATGGTCAGATTCTGCAGCTTGGTCTGGCCATCGGTCTGCAGTTGGAAGGCAGTGCTCTGTCTATGCTCCAGCCTATGTGGGAGCAGACTCAAATCCGCAATCTGTAGGTGAACTGTGTTCCACAGTTAGTCCTGATGAAGGTTGGTATGCTTCGCTTGCAGATCGCATGCTGGAACAACACAAATACCAATTCTGGGGAGTCGATATCCTGCTGGCAGGGGAGAAGGATTGCCATCAGGGTTCATCGAATGACCAAGACCAAAATCCCAGTGTATACAGCTTTGGTTGATTCTGGCAGGTGAGCGATGAACTCCATATAGATTCAGTCCCTGGCATTGTAAGTTGGAGGCAGTGGCATATGTGCTCAATATTGTGGGTAGCACAGTGCATTGATTGGATGGGATACTTTGCTACAGGCAATTAACTTCGGCACCGTGGTGTCCTGTGCCAGCCGATAGTTGGTTCTAGATATGAGTACAGAAGTCCTAAGAGTTCCAACATCACCAAATAGGGAAATTGGTTTCCGAAAATGGACCCCACACACTGATCCTTCTACACATTCTCCACAACTAATCTGAGCAACTTATTACCAATTATCCACCATGCATCGAAGTGTTCAATGATGTGATCACGTCCTCACCACATTTCAAAAACTTGCTTGGTCATATAAGATTATTTACTGTTCTTGTTGTTTTCATGATGGTCCTCTAGATTTTAATTGTTTCGATGGTTTTTGAAACTGTTCCATTGATTGAACAAATATTCTTAACTATTTAATCCCTTGAGATGTCGATTATACACAAGCTTGTGCAAATTCCATGACACAAATTAGGACACCCAGAGTAAACATTCATTAGATTTCAATATATGACTGCAACAAGTACTTCAAGCATCGAATCGAATAATGTACATGTAAAACAAATTGAAAACATTTGAGTCAATCCTGTTGCTTGAGTACCACTGCATGCTATCTGCCAAAGGCATCACCAGAAGAAGATGTACAGCCCGTTCAATCATGCTTATAGGGGCGATATAAGTGGTTGCAACGCCGAAAAGAGGCTTACTACGGTAGCTTCCAACTTGCAAGGGTTGCATCAGAGGTTGATGTTTCTCCTCAACAATCACCATACCGGCAGTCTGGCATATCGGGCCTGTTGCAGAAGTCTGTACCAAGGCAAGAAGCCCTTTAACGCTTGATTCAGAATCATGAATGACAAACGACAATTCAAACGTGCAGGCATGCACCCCGCAGTTGACGTAAAGTGGCTATCCTCTCTCGTCCTCATGCTGAGAAGCACTCAATCATTTGTTGGTGGCTTATGCTATCTCCGCCTTCTGGGCCTACTGCAACAAGAAATATCAACTGCCTGCTCGTTGCATTGAAAAGACGTCACCGGATTTGCCAATGTGCTGTACTGAATATGTTTGGCATCATTCAGACGACCGGAATGGTGATCGTGATTGACATAGTCTGTGAAGTCGGCAAATCGCATGGAACACCAAGCTATGTCATTCTGTAGCTCCCATTTTGGCATTACGTACCACTCCGCTGAGTCATCGAGGGTGTTGGATTCTGGTTGCGGGTTTTTCATCATTCGCTTGGTAGGTGCTTTGATTAAAGCAATTTCACTGTTGCGATATTGTTAGGCGGTGTTTGCATTTTGCTCTCAACACTGAAACACCTCCTGTCGGACATTCATTGGCATATTCTGGAAGGCGGCATCATGATGATTCGTTTGTCAGTACACTTGATTATGATCCATCATCACTCTTTCTGGGAGTTTGGAGCTTACATTGATGAGGTTGCCAAACTGGTGGATAAGGTCGGAAAAGATGATCAGGAGATGCATCTTTACAAAGTTGAAATCAGATTCGTCCATAAGATGTTGGGCAATTTCTGACATGATACGCAATTTATCTTCATCAATGCGACTATGCTTTGCAGCAACAGAATGGTTCTTCCAAGCAGGTTCACTCTCCCAGTCCTCCGGTTTGTCGACAGTAGGCTGCCTTCTCGAGGCTTCCGCGGCCCACTGTCTAGATGTAGTGGTGCTGAATCGACTGAAAACACCTTTGTAACCATGAAACTTCTCCTGATAATTCTCCAAATACTCGATTGTAGCTTCTGTAAGGTACTGGAACAGTGCCATAAGGTGAAAATACACTAAGTCCTTGACGCACGACAGGGCTTCAGCGGAGGGAATCACTTGCCTCGCCACTGGGTTTCAACGAGTTGCCGCAGAAACTGGAACAATCCTGTATCTGAGTGATTTTATTTACATGCCACTCCGTTGCATGACTTGGATATCAAGCTTGTTGAATCGAGAGAAGCCAGGTTATGAAGGCATTATCGCGCAGAGCTGGTTGGATTTGCCAATGCCGCAATGTTACTTGAGGAATGACATTACTGAGTCCATCGAATGCTGAAGCATACCACGATAGATGATATGAAGAATATCACACACAATAATAGTCTTTGGGGAGATACATTTCACATTCCAGAAGACAGCTTCTCAGGTTCCAACTGCTAGATCTTCCAGTGACTGTCTTGCTTCCCATCTGCCTGTCTCATCGCCTTGGGTTGTAAGTATCATCTTTTGGAACTACAGCCGATAATCTCTCAATTGGCACAACTATGAATTCCCCACTCGAAACAACGATTTCAGTGCGTCACACTCTCCGCAGTGGTGCTCCTTGATTGAGTGTAAGTGAATGTCTGCGAACTTGTCAACCAGCCATGGACTGATGACAGGATAACATTGCCACATCCGACTGTCTGCACAAAGCATGAGCTGTCCAGTGTTGAAAAGCACGATGGGAGGACGAAAATTATGCTCCTCAACCTTCCTTAAAACTTCTCGATTCCGGAATTGTTGTTCCTTCATAGCATTTGGCTCAGCATGAGCTTGGAAGTGATACTTTGGAGGAACAGGAAGGAGCATAACATGGATGGTAGTAAGATTTGGAGGCTTTGTTCTAATCATCCAGTTGATGTTTCCGTGACTCAAATATACTGGCCATTCCCTCATGTCACCTGAATAGTTTGAAAGATGAGTCTGGTCTGAACTGCGAAATACAGGGACAATTGTAGCTCCAACTCATTGTACCTATAACGAAATTTAACTAACATACCTCTTCATTCCACCACCGTTTGCTAGATGTCACCTCTGAGTCAATATGTTCCTCAGCATCATTGAATTTCATTGCTGGAGCATTCGACATTTGTTCTGAACACAGGCTGTTGCATGACGAATTCAATACATTGGACAGGATCGTGGTAGAAGAAAAGTGGGTGATCATAGTTGGCAAGGTTGTGTTGATCGGCCAAATGATTGTAACACAATTTGCCAGATTTCCAGGAGTCAATGCCCATCGCATAGGACATTTATTTCAACCTTTGGAATATAGTGTGGCACAAAGTGAAGTTGCTGACGGTTGCCGTCATAGGGATCCTGCACAGCTCGTCGATAGCAGCTGTGTTGAAGTTGGGCTTGACATACCAGAGCGCTAATCAATACTCCTACTCGCTAGAAAACTGTGACCATAGAGCACTTTCTTCCTTGATGATATAGAAATACTGGTTACTAATAGGCTTGCTGGCTAGTCGGATTTCCAAGTGTGCAGTACCATAAATACGTGTCTGCACTGGAGGTATCTCTCGATCGATTAACATATCTTGGCTATCAGCTTCCATATCGCGGGAATGATGATTGGAAGGGTGATGAAAAGGCTTGCAATGCGGTTCATGTATAAATGGAAGTATAATACTTTCATGCTCAGTCACAGAACCATCATCAGGCTGTGGTTTGTCTGATATGGATACAATCTTTTCTTGGTGGTTGCAACGGAGGTGAGTGATGTAAGCACCAATGTAGGAGTACATCTTTGAGCAGCAATGACACCCTTCAGGAAAATTCATGTTTGGTGAGAAAACTGATCTTTCGGAACACTGTTAAGATGGGTGTCGATTGTTTTTTAGCTACTCATACTGCTTCATGCCGGCTGGTCCTCGCAAAAATCCAGCCCTTGATTCGCTTTGTCCGACAAGGGGTCCTACCACTCGTATCGGATTCCTCTCATCCTCCTTCACATGTTTGCAAAGTGTTGAATCCTGCTCTGATTTGCAACATCCCTGGGATCTCGCAAAGCATACGGCGTCGACATTCCCGCTGTCGCTCCAATTGTTTCGCACTGCCCTAAGACACTCCCACACCCATTGCGTGATATATGGTTGTCACTTTTTATCAAGTTTTTACCTTACATGAACCATGCATTCTCCTTAGATACTGACCCAGCGACATCATCGCGGGGTACAAGAACTAGAGTAAAGACAACGCAGTGAGATATGACTCCAGAGCATGCTTGCAGTTGGCTTTGTGATGAATTGAAGTGTTCAGTCGATGAATCAGGGCACTTAGATGATGCCAAGCAGATTGTTTCCTGGCTGAGTACCAGCCAAGATGATGATGCCAGATCGAGATAACCCCTCCAAGCGCACATATATATTCACCTTGCCTCCTCACATTACTTACACTTGCAAGAACCTCTAGCACACCCTCCTCACCACTCCTACCGCATCAATTCAACCGTGATGATGTATTCAATACTCCTGACACTTGCTTAGCGTAATGAGCATTTGATATCCACCACTCAATCATTGACCACCATTGAGAACCTGAAATGCAATGAGATGCCTCCTGGGTGCTGATATCTGTCATCGCAGATGCTAATATAATGCAGATACCAACACTACAAGTCCGGGTCTGGGCCGGGAACAGCAGTGTTGGAGGCTGCAAATGGGCAGATCAAACCTAGTGGATTTGGAAAGAGAAGTGTGGCTTGACAACAAAACGCAAACATACTAAAGTGAGGGAGCACATCTGCGAGATTACCCAGTCCAGGAAGATGTGCAAGAACTCAGGCGCCGGCTCCGAGCATTGGGATCTCCTAATCCATCGTTGCGTTACTCGAACCAGTGATATAGCATCTAGAAGGCCACCTACGAAACGATATATGGCAGACAAGACTATCCTCGATGTTCTGAAACTCAAGGCAATACTGGACGAGTTGCGGAGGTTGGCTCACAGTGAAGAAAGACAAGGAGTGATGAAACCCCGTGTAAGGAGAAAAACCTTGTGCAAGTTGGTATGTCTTCCATCGCCCTGATGCTTCTTTTGCTGTTCCCGATGATGTTTAGATACCGAAAACAACTGGGAAGAATACCCGGGTTGCAGGTCTTTGCGGAGAACCGTGCGAAGCAATGCCTGGACAGAATTCCTGTTCGAGCCATTTAGCATTACCATCGCCTCAGTGGATTCTGATGTTGCTGGGAAGACGGTGGGTGGAAACAATACTCAGCTATTGGCATGGCAGTGGCCTGGAAATGATGATTTGATACTTAGGATAGTTACATCAATTGTCGATACAACAATTGGGTTAATCATGAAAGCTTCAATCGCCGATCTGAAGGACCCCTGCCGGACAATCCCACAGCTTTGAGGCTGCCAGGAGCCGCCTAATGGAGGTTGTGGTCTGCACATGAGTAATGTCACGCCAATCTTGAATAACCATAATGCTGCTGGATGAGTATGGGTAGCGATGAAACTTAACAACACAACTCATTTTTACATCTGTATTATGGACAACAAGTCGACGGCACAAGTGGTGCCCAGACGCCAGTGCATGGTGGCCACAGCAAGCTCTCTATGGATGAGATCCTGCCACCCCCAGCGGGGGATCTGATCGTGGGTATCTTGGAGGAATCGGACAATCATGTTGTAATGCGGCTCCCATATCCTTGAATCTTCCCCACAACGGAAACAGGTTTCCAATGGTTCGAAGGGAAGATTCAAATGAGGACTATCCGACAGCCAAGATACCTTGAAGTCATCCGAAATGGTGCTCATTGTCTCTTTGCCTATTACAATCAGTGCATCATTGCTGATGAGGATATCGCTTGCCTATCTCGGTATGATCACATTGTGCATCCTCCCGCAGCAGGTTCTTTGGCCAATCGGACGCGTACACGCAGCCACCCAGCTGGAAATTAGTTGTTGTGAGGATGGAATGCACTGGCTGGACGGCTGTTTAAGGATCTGCATAGTGGGTGGATATTTTTCTGGCACTTTGGAGGGTGGACAGATGGGCAATAATTTGCAGTTGTTTGGAGTGGTTTTGGGTCTCTTTTTGGTGTTTAGTTTATTTTACTATTACATTGGTCATATTCATGCATAAAGGGCTGTGTTGACAGCTCACAATGTTGGGGTTAATTGTTGAGACGCTTGAGTTTGGGAAAGACATAGTGGAACCGAGAGGATTCCGTGTATGGCAATCATTTACTGGTACTTTCGTATCATTGCGTCACAGGAAATAGCCCAAATGATTGGTGAAATGCGAACGCTGGTTTGGTTGTTGCAATGATAGTCTTCATCAAAGGAAGCCAATCAACAGCCCTGTGGCTTGCTTGTCACCCCCCATTCTTAGTTCTGACTTCCCGTCCATCTAAGCAGTTGGCAGGTTGGGTGGTGGGGCAAGCCAAGATCCTAGAATTGTCGACAGCATAAAAAGCAGCATGTTGATGATTCTTTTAATCATATCCAAGCTTTCTTTCCTTTACACAACGCTTTAATTCATTTACTATACATTCATTTACCTATCCTTTAGTCACTCCTTTAATTTTTGTGTACATATCACTCGCCGCCATTTTAAATCATGACACGAAGGTGCCGCACCTCTCCTCCTTCTCCTCTTCGTTCCAGCACCAGGAGAGGCAGACGATCCATCCACCATGAGGAACTCGATGACAATCTCAGCATGATACGACACACTTCCAAAGATCATCATGATGACAATTCAGAATCCGATGACCAGCCACTTTGGTAAACATCCAGGAAAGCAATTGGTAAGCGGCCCTGAAAAGATTCCTTCATATCAACACTTGGAAAATGAGTCGCAGCAACTATATTCACTCCTAGGTCTGCGCAACCCCTACATCCTAGGTGTCAGGAGGTCTATATTACCTTGGAGGAGGAGGATGAACACAAGCCTGCGCCGCTGGCATCCAAGAAGGTATTCGATTTCGCATTTAGACAATTGACTACGCCTGCTGATGTATATGTTGGGGAGAGACAGGATTCACATGAATCCGTTGAGTAATTGGTTGTGTCAAAAGCTGCAAGCCTGTTGCGAGATGACCCGTGTGTCCATGACATGACAGGCCTCATCGTCTGCCCAGAATACAATGCCCAGATAACACTTTCAGGCATTGCGGCGATGGACATGGCACGTTTGAAGCATATAGTTATCAAACATACGATGTTTGTGAATTCCTTTACCATGAATGCAGTGAAGACTGCCCAGATCCATAGTTGGTGGTATGTGGAAATTGCCAGGATTGATCCAACTCATAGAAACTCAGACCCTCCGCGTACTTACATTTTAGTCGTAAATGAGTCATCTGAAAGATTATTTTCATTGCTGACATTGTGCAGCATGCACTCACAAAGATTGCTTGCTTCCTTGCTGATCTGGTATACTGCTGTATGACTTCAATCCAAACTATATACAGATTTCGAACAACGTCGCCTACAGAGATCTGGAAAATGGCATCCTGAGTATATGCCAAGGACAGGTTTACATGCCCCACAAATGTTGGCCAGGTAAGTCGAAAGTTCCCTTCTTGTTTAACCATTGCCTTGACAATCAATTGAGGAGTGCAAGTTTCGATTTGCAGTGACTGGAATTGTGGATCATATTAACCAGATATACATCCATGGCACACGATGAATGGGGGTAAAAGACAGATCATTGATTGATAAAATCAACCCGACGTTGATTGCTCTCATTGCGATGGCCATCGACCATTGTCTGTCAGTGTGGAAACAGGTGCATTTAGGGTCCTGCCAAAGATTTGTCCAGGAGGTGGAGCACAACGTAAGCGCAATACAAGAAACATTAAAGAACGGGTTAATAATGTTTGCACTGATTTATTTCGTTGTCTTGGCTCTGATTTTTGTCCTTTCTCGCCAGACATTCAAGCCAAAAAAACAGACAATATTCGCAGGATGATTCACTGAAGTATCTACTCAATTGCGACAGACCCCACAATTGCACAATCTCATAATGATCAAGGTAGCTTCGATTATGACTATCTTGATTACATCCCTGAGGAGCTGAGAATGCATCCCAACAATTCTTTCAATTGTCTCAGCAGCTTTGTAGCTGCTTCTGAAGCTAGCATGTGATTCTCAGCTGTTATACCTATGGGCAGGTCTGCCACTGCCAGCAGCAGCCAGCCCATCCCCTGCTGCAACAGCAACAGCAACAGCAACAACATCACCAATATCACCAACATCACCAGCATTGAGAATATTGGTGATGTCGATGGAAGTATGATTTTAGAGGGTGCGATGTCGCTCGGAGATCGGGAATGGTGTCAGTGATCGGACGGAGAATTTCATTCGTGTGGTATTTCATTCTAGCGTTCGTGGATATATCATGATAGTTGTAAATGCAATTGAACTGATGGTTTGCTGAAGTCTGGTCTCAGATGGGCGAAATCATAATTGCAATAATGCATAACCCTCCTGCGACAGTTGACTAACTGCAAGGTGCTGAACTATCTTGTATCAATAAATCCAATTTCATGAACCACTTCTGCATGGCAAGTATCATTGGACAAATTAAGACATGAGGGTCATTGAAAACAAGAACCACAGGCTTCGTTGAACATATGGACCGAGTACTATCATCATCACGACGACAAATCCCATTGTGTGACGTAGGTGTATGCCAAGAGATGATTTGTGATATTGCCAAAGGAAGTGTGAAGAGTTCATCAAGTGCTCATTGACACATTCGCAAAAATTGGTACACCGATCACAACTCTCAAAAACGGTATCGCCACAACTTAAAGACTACCCTGGAGTGCTAAAGCAATGCCATATTTCTGGGAAACCTCAATTTCATTTGTTTGAGTCTGTTGGTACAATAAACTAAATAAATCTAATGATGGAAATTTAGTTTTTGCTGATGATGGTAGTTCTACATAATTGTAGAGCTTCTGATATATGTATACTAATTGTTATTTCATTGTTAATGTAATTGACCTGTGTTGTATTCCGGAATTGGGTTTCAAACATTGTGTGTGAATTGCACAAATGCCAAGTGTTTACTTCCATTCTTCACTTGTCTTCCATCTTACAGTTGTAAGTGGTATTGAATACTACCACCCATAACAGGCAGGGTTAAATGCTGGCTATATTGTAAACCAGAATGTGATATTTGATATCAGAGCAAAGAATTGAAATGCTTATTGAGCAATAAGACAAGAGGACAAGCTGTTCAAAGTCATGTATTGCTGTGCTATGCAAGAGAATGAGTTCAGAGATGTAAATGAATCTAGGCTGATGCTTGACCAGAGATGTATAATGTAGTGATGTGGTTGCAAATGAGACTGAGTGAGTCAAAATGCGGAATTGAGAGGTCAGATAGTTGATACCAATATAGGTGCCGCAGCGGTGACCTATATCCACTGGTGCTTACCCGGCCTTGGGTCCTGTGTCACCATGACATCATCCCCCTGTTAGGGCACAGATCTCCCAGGCTGCCACAGTCAGTATAAGAGAAAAAAAGGAACCGGAAACAAGGAATGAAACCATCACCCTATGTACGTAATCAAATGAATCCATAAGCTCTACAACCCATCAGTACAGCTGAATGGCAACCATTTGGCAGATTTGGTGCGCAGGGAAATACCACTTCCATTGTTACATAGAAAAATTCATGCCGATGCCATATATACTAGTCCGAGACCCAATCAGATGTGAAGCGATTGAATAGGCCAAAGTACAAATGAAACATCACCACTACTACGCTCAGATCCATACGTCAACCACCAAAATCTGTACCTCCACTTCTGTGACCAACCAGGATGCTCTCCATGAAACTCAATCACCTGATCTCAGGCATTCTCAAGATGCTCCACTGGTTCCCAGCCAGTGCATATTTGGTTGTAACCGGCTGATTGAATGAGATAATGGAGCTTCAGATAGCGCTACCTAGAGTCAAGTATGCATTTGACTTCCCATTTCACTGGTTTCTCAACAAACACTGGGTGTGGTTCTGAAGATGATTGACCTCCAACAGGCTGTGTATAACAATCAAGAAGCAATACATGCAAAATGTTGTGGTTCTGCATTGTATATGACAAGTCTACTTTGTCAGCATTTTTATAAATAATCTCAGTTGCCATATATGATTTTGTGCTCTTGTAATCGAGCGTCTTTGCAGACCTAGATGTTCTCAAGTTCTTGCTCAATAGCCAGACATTGCCACCAACTGCAGTAGTCATCTATTTCCCGCCAGTGTACTTTGTTTAACACTTCTTCGCTGGGATTTTGTTCTCCTGCAAAATTTATTCAGTCTCTACCATTCCTGCGAGCCATGAGTCTACCAACAGCTGTGATCTGAAATTAGGGTCCTGGGGCGGCTTCAGTCGCATCATTGGATGTTAGTTGTTGTTTGCCCAGAAGCATATCATCAGAGTGGAATGGTGGATGGAGTGGGTGTATGGAAATTCTCCCAGCAGAAACTGTTTGAACCAGTTGTCCTGATCATAGTTGCCAAAGGCTAGGAGGTCCGGCTCCATACTATTGTTCTGCCACTCAGTTTGACTGTCCAAATGCAGGTAGAAGCCAGCTGAGTGTCAGTGCTTGAAACTGAGGTGGGAGCAAACTCTGTCTCAAAATCAACTGTTGAACTCTTTGCCATGATTGGTGGCGACATTGTCTGGTACACTACCTCTACTGAACAAGTGTTTGAAAATTATTCGTGCTAGCTCTTGGCAGTTAATGTCCTTTCCGCAGCGGAGATAGGTCACATTTTGGGTTGAAAAGTTGATTATTAGAGAAATTCTTGTGTATCCCAATGCCACTGACTCTCGCAGGTTGGTAATGAAATCCATGGTTAGCCTCTCCCAGCGAAGAGCAGGTGGTGACAGTGGCATGTTGAGTCCATAATGTACGTCATGAGGAGGTTTGGTCGGGTGGCACAATTCACAACTGCCATCGAATCTCTTAATCACCAAGTCCAATGCAGGCCAATTGACATGTCATAATATGAGGTCAGCAGTCTTCAGGGTTCTGAAGCGACCAGATTTGGCGTTACCAAGGAAATGCTTAGTCACTCTGCTGCTCGGTGCTGCTGGCATGTATATCCTCCCATCGTTGGTTGATGCTCGTTCGATACGAGCTCCACTCTCTGATTTCTGAAATTGAAACATTGACCAACATTGGTCATGTGCTTGTGGCTAAAAGGTGAGTCTCCTGGGATGCCTTGATATCCGGTAGACGGTCATCATATGATTCAGTAATGCCAGTCACTGCTGAGGTACATCTGCACAATGTATTTTAGTTACTGGATGCCTCCAGGGGTGTCTGAGATGATGTGGAGTGTAAACTTAGAAGTGTCAATTTCAAGAGAGCATCAGACCCTGAGAGGGTATTCTGGCTTGCATTCAGAGAAAATAGGATCTCTGATGACTAGTACAGCAGTATGATGGGAGTGATAGCAATAAGTTTGGGAACATGTTGAAGCACCAGAGAGCACTTTGGGTGCACCTGGGAGTGTCCCTGAACCAACCACGGAATTTCAAACAAACTCTGACAGATGTCTGGGTTGGTATGGATATTCCTTCAAAGAACTGCGGGAGTTATCTCAGATTCTCTGGATGTACACAAGCAATTCATTGCCCTCAATTGCGACTATGATGCATGGATTATTGTTGATTACCACTTCTGAATCATACTCGCTATCATCTTCTGTAACATTATATATTTTGCCTTGCGACATTGAGGAGCCAAAAAAATAAGGTGAGTGATTCAACCAGAAATGCAGGTACACCAAAACACTAACCAGACTAAGTGATCGAATGACATCAATTACACATGGTGTCAATCTCATCCACCACTTCTCCCATGTAATCAGGGCAGAAAAAAGCGGGAACTCACATGTCATTAACAGCACAAAGAACCTCGAGACACTCCTTGTATTTGTTGGCTAATTGTATCTAGTCAGTGAAAGAAATTGAATTCCAATCGCATTTAGCTCGATTTGTGATATCTAACAAAGGGGTAATGAGATGTTCACTAGCTGCATATCTAAATGGGGGTTTGAAAGGCAATATGCTAGATTTGAATGCAAAAGGGGAGCATCTACAAGGAAAAGAGGAGTGCTAGATGCAGAGGGCTGTGTGGAAGAGAGGACTACACATTTCAGCAAAATGTAAAATGGTTCGGAAGTCAGAACTCAACGACTCAGCTATTCCGAACAGCTAAACCGATCCTTCTGGAAGCTCACAGAAGCTCCCGAACAGGCTTAATGCAAGACAAAGTGCTTCTCTCGTGCTCTGAGAGTACTTTCAGGTGCTCCTCAACGCTTCTGAAAGAGTGGAACAGAATACAAGATTAATCCAAAGAGTATGAAGTCGTCTTCAGAATGCTGTATAATCATGCATTTAAGTTGGCAAAATTTGGGAGCTGCTGGGACAATGACACTTGTCTCCAAGACGATTCCGGTGCACCTGGAGCCAGACTGCCAGGGAGTGATTATATATAATGTCTATATCGAATAGTACAACACGATAAACTATCTCACAGCTACACACCTGAATCTCGATATGTAATCTAATCAGCATACAGTCCAGTAGGTATCTAAATCGGGATGATTATTGACAAGCCATATGCTATTGATGCCGCCTGATGCATCATTGTCCTGCACCAAATGCGCCGGTCCAACTATTGCTCTAACTGGTACAATATTCATTGTATTCGTCTGTTTGACAACCTGGATGAACACATCAACACAATCAGCCCAACCAGGAAGATCTTTGAACTTTGTTGCAATCACCACTGTGTACTCTTGAGCTTGAAGTCAAAAGTCCCATTGGTGCTTGTTCTTGCACCTTTTATAACAGGTCGATATTGCTTTCCCGGATGGCGGACGGTCCTCAAATTGGAGGATCTGATTCGGGGGAGTCCAGCTGAAGAATAATACTGGAAGAGAAGGAATTCGTCCTTCGAAGGTGTTATCGAGGTCATTCTCTTCACTTTGCGTTTGCTGGACCCAGTTGTTATTAGCTTCAGGCATAATCCCTTGGTTGGCATTAGTATATTCTACCTTGCAATCAAGTCCCAGACACTCAACAAGAGTAGGGTTGTGAAATGGTTGAGGGTAATACAACAGCCCATTCTGGAGCTTAATAAATATATTGTCAATGAGTACATTCTGATCATATCCAAGCACGAGTCCACTAACTTCGTGTCCCCAGTCCTCTTCAATTTGTGCGCGGAATTGCTGTCCAAAGTTGGGAATTCTGAAATCTTCTGATGCATCTCTGAGTGAGGTTAATTTGATATTTCTGCACACTCCGTGGACATGCGTGTCTCTCGAATGCTAAACCCGATGTGATAGAGGGCGGATACAGGGCTCGTCTTGATTTGTTTGGAGACGGAACAGTTGAGCTCTGGGTGCACATTGCCATGTATCGGTAGCGGACAGTAGGTTGAAAATATTTGCAGAGTCAATATCGTACCAGCCTTGGAGTGCAAGACATGACAGTGTCTCCTCCTGATAGTCAAGACCAGTACACTGGTCATCATGCATAAGCATCTGTCGAATGCAATTGAGTTTGTCGCTACATTGATATGCCTCTTTCACATTGGCGATATGTAGCTGTTCAGAATTATCAGTCATAAAATTGTCACCGGAACCCATTCGCCAATTCGAATGATATATGGCTCACCTGATGCATCTTTGGATATCTGAAATGTATTACACATTGTTCAATGGTTTTCCGGAGTGCCTGAATGCCATGGGCCTTCCACCAAGCTTCAAACTCGATCAAGCGGATGGACAATTTCTTCTTGCACTGCTTCTGCTCATTAGAGCTGATGCCGTAGATCTCTGTCTCCACCTGGTTACTGATGCGCTGCATATCAGCCAGGCGCCAGGTTGTGGCTGCTGTCCCAGCATCGGATAGACGGATCTGGAATTGCAGTCGCTTGTCAGCAGTGCTGGTTGCCACCCCGCAAGCCTCGTCTTTGTCGTCAGGATTTATCAGCGGAAGTTGTTTGGTAAATATGCTTCCGGTACTGGTTGCATTAGTGCCGACTTCCTGCAATAGTTGTTGTTCATGATGTTGGAATAATTTATCAAAAAGATTAAGTTTATCAGGTGTCGCTTGATGGATTTCGCGCTCCAATCGCTCAATTGCCTCCTGACAATCAGCATCTGACTGAGTAGTTGTCGTATCTCGGGCTCTATTCAGGTAACCATGAAAATCCCTACATTGTGTCATGGAAACCTTTTCAGCCTCGTACACAAGGGCCTCCATTGCAGCACGAGTCTTATCAATGTTTCGTTCGCGTAACTGATGGAATTCTGTTGCCAACAGGTTATCAACTTTGGCCTCCGCAGACTTTGACATTGTCTGTTCTCAAATAATACCCTTCTTCTGGTTCAATTGCTTGAGTGCATCGTCTAGTGTTGTGATGGATTGATCAGAGTGATTTTGTTGCCTGACAAGTAGAGAGAATTCACACACTGCCCACACTGCTCCCAATACCATTTCATCAATGGCTTTTTCTGCTGGAGCTTTCCTGTCATCTTGGGAGGAGACAACAATTGGTGCACAATTCACTGCCAGTGTTCTGATCAGTCCAAGTATCTATTTACATTTCCAGGTGCTGCGTGTCAATGAATCGAATGGTTTAGAGAAGTGCTGGAGGCTGGGATATCTGGGCACTGATGTGAATCGATTGTCAAATTGATCCTTGCCATTTCTAGCTTTGAGGTATCTCAGTAGCCAGATCAATAAGTCTTTAACTAAACCCAGGTGCAGCTGGTGCAATTCATCAGGCTGCCAAAGCTGATAGACATTGCAGAGAGAGTATTGCCAGAACTGGTTGCGGATTGGGTGGACACCTAGAGTTTGCAGAGCATCAATAATATTGTCTTCCAGTAGCTCCGAATAAATATGCTACTCTCTGGAAGTATCAAGTGGTCGAAAGGTGGAATGCCACATTGGAGCGCCTTTAGCAATTTCGCACATTGGGCATGAGCTATATGAGACATAAGCAATCATGACTTGTTTCAAATAATCCCTGACCCAGGCAGCCAACAGAGGGTAACATTGTCGCTGGAATCCATCTACACAATCACATTCCAAGCCAGGACCAGTGATATCAAGATGCGTAAGTTGAGACAGCGCAGTTCCAACCATGTTATGCCATGCTTTGTCAATGTTTTTGGCACCTTTCGGGGGACATGGGATCGGCCCAACGAGAATCCAGGTGCGCTTCTCAGGTATACAGCTGATATCTTTTCGAATATTATGAATTGTGAAATATAGTGGCCAGGAATGATGATTGCCCCAAAAATTTGTCAAGTGAGTCTTGTCAGATGCACATATAACTGGCACAATGGTCGCTCCAGCAGGAAGTTGATCCTGCATATTCCACCACCAGTCGCCTGTGTTCATCTCGCTGTAGATTCGTTGTCCCTCAGTGTCAGTGATGGGCAATGGTACAAAATTGAGGTTTGCCTGAAATGGGAGATGTGCTAGGAGGAACTGGATACATTTGAAAATATCCCTGTAGTATAATGTTCGAAAGATATGTGAGCAAACATCAATCCTACTAACATTGCTGAGCCCAAAATCGAGTGCAGAGATAAGCTTTCGCTTGGCATCTGCTCAATGGAATGATTCGATTTTGAAGTTGTCCGGTCCACATCTGGGAAGTTGATTCATCCGGGTTTTTGTTTCCTGGGTAAATTATTGAGCCTGCTGAAAGTCTGATGCAGACTGAGATGGATGCCATGGATTCCATTGTTCTGAGCACTTTCGATGCTTGTTGAACAAGCCAGTTGCTTTGCCCTACGCTTTCCCCCCCGCATTTTCCACTCCAATTACCTGCCGTTGAGCCTTTGTCTTTGCCGGATCAGGGGTACAGGTGAGATCAGGCTGGAGAGGGTCTGAAGGTTCTTCGTTGGAAGTATCTTCAGGTGGAGGTGCACCCAGTATGTTGTCTATGAGTAGATCACTTATTGACAGCTTGTTGTTGGCCATTCAGATGCACCTACTGTAGTCAAACTATGATGGGGCAGGGTGATCCTAGCTGGCAGGTGGTAGAATCCCGTCAGGCAATAGCCATTCATTCATCGATATTGGGTCATATTGTTGAAAGTTAGCTTCCAGTCGGTTCTCAATGAAGAATGTCTTTTTGCAAATATTGCATTTAACATGTTTCCGGCGAGTGTTGACCATATTTGAGAAATGTTCAGTGTTCTGATGAGTCGTGATGATGCTTTAGGGCGTATGGTTTTTCGCTGGCATTGAGCCTCAAGGATATTTGTTTGGAAACGAGCTAACTCAGCTTAGCATATCAATTTCAAAGCTGCATCACACCCCACATAACAAACAGGAGGGGTAAAACAAAGTCACCCTACGATCAGTTGTCTTCAGACACTTGGATAGTATCCATCAAATCCCGAACAATACTGCTGCACATTATCTACTGAAAATCGTTATCAGAGATAGTTTCTTTTGTCATCACTGCGATCAACTTTTATTACTGTTCATCAGGTGCAACTCGGATCGGCCTTATCGCATACTACGTCATTGCAGCATTGTGCAGACTATGTCTACACTCGAGCCTAAAACAGCTGATAATATCAGCGTAATACAATGATTAGGTAAGTTTCCTAGCTGGCTGTATGCCCGCTCAATATTCACCGCGAACGGATAGGGTGGTAGGATATCTTCTTCAGTAACGATCCTTGACCAGTGGATGGATCCTGACAAGACAACACAGATCACGAAAGGTGCTCAACAGAATGCAATCACTGTTGCTGCTTGACTGACATGGCCTCATACTGAATGATGTGAAGGTCGTACACACACATTTTGAGTGTATAATGCCTAGTTGTGCTAACCTTCCAACAGGATATAGTTCTTGTTGGGTTCCTGGACATATCATGTCGTATCCCTTCCATGACTTTTACAGTCATGAACTGAACAAAGTTGAGCTTTTATCCAAGATCCTAGTATACATAGTTGAGCATATGACAAAGAATAGTGGGATGTGTGTGATTATGATTTCTGTATCTCAGCCGGGTTCAATGGGATCAAAGGTGCAGTGAAACACCACAGTTCGTGACAAATCAGATGCATATAAGAGGCCTTCATTCCTCCGAAGGTCACTCTTACCTTGAATACTTTCAACTGTACTCTCCTGCATTCAAAATCGCCAAATGAATTGATAATTTGTGTGGTACCTTGATTTGTTCACATACGATGTCGACGAATGGATCTCTGCTGAAGACAACCAATATGGCTCCAACAAGTGGGCGGTTTGGCTCACAACAACACCCAGATGACAATGTGGCAGCATCAGATAATAATGCTTGAAATACACCTAGCAAAGACAGTAAATTGAGGCAATGCAGGATTCAATTTCATCCACCACCAGGGTATAGTTACCCGCCTTTGCAGCCACTATTTCCAGGCGCTCCACTGTTCTGCCACCAGGCCCCATTCAACATAACACGAAGCTCACAACCAAGCTCTGGGGCAACCCAGGGATATCGAAGTTATCGGCTATCGGGGCCAGCATAGCAATTCCCCCAAGGAGGTCCTGGTGGACCTCAAATGTTCCCCCCTCAGCAATTCACAGCACATGGGCCGTCATCTCTAGTCTCACATCAAGTGCCTTCAGCACCGCCTGGAAACAATCCAGTCATTCAGCCGACCTCTTCTGCCTCTACTGCACCAGGACAACATTCCGGCACACCTGGGAGACCCGCCATTCGCCTTGCAATGAAACGATTCCAGCCGGCTGAGGAACCACGCAGGACAGATGTTGCAGGGATCACCAATTTGCCCCAATTACCAGACATCACCTTTCACAAATACGATGCAGATTATGAGAGCGACGATTCATCGGACATGGGTGAAGCTGACTGCAAAGCCCCAATCGGCTTGCAGGAAACGGAATTCTGCTTGAAGCAATTTGCTCAATGGATGGGGCAGCCCAACTATAGTACGTTCAACAAGTGAAAGAAAGCATAGGTGGCTATGATTCTGGAGAAGAAGCATCGGTCCATTGTCGAGGGAGAGAACCATTTGAAACAGCTGCGAGATGGACCCCCGCGCTGGGAGACAGCAGTTGCAGATTTTTTGGTGACATTTGAGAACTGGCTGCGTTTTGAAATTTTTGATAATGCCAAATGGAATCAGCGACCACAGGTTGAGAAGTTTTTGATGAAATGTGCAACCGAGGTTTGGGAGCCCAGGAAGAAGGGACGGTGTGGCAACAAGAAACCGGTGACGGATTTGAGAGAGCTCGCTGGCAAAATGGCGATAGGTAACCTCCCATAGTTGCCAAGTTCAGCTTTCATGGTTGTGACTCGAACAACGAATTTGAAAGTGATTGTCTTGCTGAGGCTGTCAGCCTGCTGAATGGCCATCCGATTCGTCGATCAACCAATGACTGTGTTCCAGGCCACAAGTATTCCATGCCAGGCCTGCCCGGAAAGAATTTTCTTGTGCACCAGGTTTGGGCCGTATGGATCATTGTGAGGAGGTGGGTTTGGGATTCTGATTTGCAAGGAGCACTGGTGGCAGATAAAATGGGTCTTGGCAAGACTTTCACCTCAGTGGCAGCAGAAATGATATGCAAACTGCTAACTGAGAAAGTTGTAATGGGGTTGCCTTTGTCGATTTTGTGAGGGAATACCCCTAACATATGGGTGGATATGGCACAAAAGACGTTCCCGGGATTATCGGTGACGAACGGGAGTGGTATCTGTTGCGGACACAGAATTCAGTACCCTGCAGCCAGTCAGAGATCGAGTGAACTCCACTGCAGGCGCGTCCAGCACTTGCATAAGCCTTTGAACCAATCCTGGTGGTGACAATTCCCAGAGTTGCAGACACATTCAAGAGTGTCATCAATGCGACGACATATTGAACCGATTTTAAACTCATTAATTCGTTGCATACGGAAGATGCAGATCTCACCCATGAGGATCGGAACACCAGGATTGACGAGCCGGAAAACTGATGGAATATCCACCTTGAGTTGCATGATACCTCAACATCCAGAGCCAAACAATCCAGCAATCGCCAACTGTCACACTGTTCATGGAGGTTTGGGATATGTGATGAGTCCCATCGGTACAAGATCAAAATTTTTTTCGGCTGGTGAGTTGCCATGAATGTGCCAATTCAATTCAAACTTCAAGTGATAGCGACGCAAGGTTTCCATCCACTATATGACTGGTGTTTTCAGATGATGTGGCTGTTTTTAGGAGCGCCAGAAGATCCAGAAGACGAGACTGTGATGGAAAATCATGGCACCGGGGCACAGCATTCCTCAGTGAAGTGTTTGATGCACGCCATCCAGACAGAAGACCAAGACACTCAGCAGGATGGGGCACACTGGATGATCCAAATTGCAAAGCCCAGAACGATAATGATGGGGTCTAAATTGAAACCGGGGAATGGGTTACCACGTGTTCCAGTACCGAAGGGGATTGCACACCACGTTGATCTCAAATGGACCGAGCGAGAGCAAGCTACACTAAAGACCCTTGTTGAATGATACACTTCAAAAGGTGCTTCAGCAGCATGGAGGGTACATAGATGGCAGCTGGCATGTGACTCATTGGTATTGGAAGACACCAAAGATGGGAATGACGTTTCAAGACAATAGTACGATCAATGTACACTCGATACTTGGGTGGATTCTCTGAGTTTCTGATGGCTGAGAGAGATATTTATGCCAATGCTTGTCGACGAACCTGCGGAGTATCGAGAAGTTGAAGCAGACGAAGCAACATATGAGGTGGTCTTGCTCGAACCTGGAAGTGATAAAAGCTCCTTGCCTCGTGCACCTCCTCCTCAAAATGCGGCGCTATTTTGTCCTCTGCCAGCCCAGGTTTGTCAGTTAAAGTGGCGGCTCACAAAGTTTTTAGCGGATGATTTGGATATTTTCTACATGTTGGTGGAAATGGGCAACGTTGAGCGCACAGAAATGCTGCTCAAATTCCAAGATTCGCCAAATCCCTCTGTGTTTGTAACTACACCCAAAGTGGGTGGGACAGGTCTGAATCTCACAGCAGTGAACAATGCGGTAATGACTCAGAAGTTCTGGGTGTTGATTGAGCGGTGGCAGGCATTTGCATGGGTTGTCCGACTGGGGCAAAACAGAGTTCCACACACATGGCCATTGAACACTGGACCCAGTGGTTATGATAACGGAGCAAGTGATTTCCATCAGCTCTCTAGTGTGGCACAACTGAGAGTCCAGCATGGCCTGATGAGCAGACCAAACATCAGGACATCGATGATATACCGCATTCAGAAATGTCGAAAAGATTATACGAAGCAGCCTACAGATTATTGAGACGTTGTGCCATCAGATGGTGAGGACAAACGATAATTATTAGAGCAGTGTAATCAGGGTATGCCTCTTTAAACATTCAACCAATACAATCCCACCAACTGATGTAAAATAGTCAAATGGTATAGAGATAATGGCGCTTGTGAGAGGTCCAGGAGTATTGGTCAGAGTTAGATTCCATTTTGTGTTAATAGATCATAGTGATGAATACGAGATTAAGTCAATGATAGACAGATATCTGGTAAACTGAAACATAGCCTCATTTGGATGACCTGATATGTGATGGAAAGCAGGTGCGCCAGTTTAATGATCGACTATGTCAAATTCTGCAGTGCTGTATATTTCTCATTGTGAGGATTTGTCCAAGCTGCAGTCACAGCTCATTGTCATCATCTATTGCCCATGTTCCAGTGTGCTACCTTATTCAGGATTCGAGTTCTCAGGTGCACCTGATCCTCCAAGGGTGATTCCAATTATGTGTTACTTGTCTATTTCAGGCACACTGGGCACTAGAATTGGGAAGATTTCGGAATATTCACTGAAGCAACAATGTTGTATAATTTACAGTCAATTGCACAAGAGAATGGTTATAAACTTCTTGACCCTCCTGTGACTAGTGTTAGCAACGGGTCCATATTCCCGGTTCCAACCCGGAACCGAACCGTTGCAACCGGTTTTCACCCAAAACCCGGCATTTCAACATCACAACTTTGCCTCCAATTAAGTATTTGAGTTCTGATCGTATCATGATATGATCAGTACATAGATTGTGCAGTTCAAGCCGCTCTTTCACCTCGCGATCTCAGATATGTGAGCCGACCAATATTCATTGAGTCGCTATCGAAAACCCGCTCATTTCGCTTAAATGTGCTCTTTTTTCACAGCCACTCAACAAATATCTGTCGGATCGCAAATCGGAATGCGCGAGATCAAAGAGCGGCCAGAACTGCACAATTCACGTACTGATCACGTCACGATATGATGAGAACTCAAATACTTAATTGGAACCAAAGTTGTAGGAACCGTAAAATGGAACCGCAGTCCTGTTCGAACCCGTCCCCGATCCCGGTGGGTACCCCTGTATTCGGGGTAACAACCCGGACTGGACCGTCCGGTCCGGTTCCAAACCCGGTCTGCAGCCGGGTAACCCAGAACCGTTGCTAACACTATAGATCCAGCACAGTTCATCTCTAATCATCCGGTGATTGAAAAACTGCCTATGCGATATCGAGTTGATGTATCGTATTCTAAGACACGGCTTGCATATTCCAGGCTTACCCGAAGCATACTGCTGAGTATTTCCTCGCTCAGGAATTATGTTCAGGCACACCTCAGATCCACTCACCTGTTGAGGTTGAAAGTCTCAGATTTGACGCCGCACACATATTCAAAGGCCGATTTTGACAACCCACCACTTATTATTAACACATCATCCTGCTCCAGGTACGCCTCTGAACCATGTATACCCATTTCGCATTACCCATGAACAATTCATTTCACTCCATTCCAAGCATATTTTCTTCCTTCCTAAATGCTTTGAATCTGTGGCTGCCAGCACACACAGAGTGTCATCTGTCAGACACTAAACTTTCAGGTGCAGGCGCGGCTCATCCCGCTCGGCCCCAGCTATTATCTGAATCTATGGTTGATTGGTATCTGAAGGGCGCCGCCAAAATGCCATAACTGTCATGCTCCATGTAAGCCCATCCTTTGGAGGAAGGTGCCCACGACACACTCACCATAGACGCACAGCCCTGGGCAATAAGTAACCACACTTAACAGGATTTTGACTAAGAAGTATGCTTGGACCTATACATTTCCAAGAGCTTTAAATATCATCTGTCGTTTGGGCTCCATAATCGTGCTGCACCTTGAGAGGGTGAACCTCAAAAGACAGCCTCTGCTCAGCGACTATGCAGATGACCGGCAACTCCCGCTCACCTGTGTACCACACTCGCCCAAACAGGTATAAATTCACAAGCTTCTAATGCAGACTAAACTTCATTTTGACTAACTTGTAAGCTTGGGCGGCCAAAAACCCGAAGTGTAAAATAAATTATGTGAACCGATTTCCATCAAGAGAGCTCGAAAACATTGAATCTGACGGGCAGTTTCTGCTCAGTGGTTCAATCGGTGACCGGCAAGCTCCTGCACACCGCATATCTTGAAAGGCTAAAGTTTGTGACAAATCATAACAAGACTATATCGAATTTCCGCCAAAGTCCAATCACAAGAGTGTATGAAGAACAAATCGTAATGAAATCTCGAGTCAAGAAATGGCAGTCTCTGAGAGTACACTTAAATGTCACAGTAAGGCGAGCCGGCAATCCCAGCCAATACATCTCATTGAGTCTTGGATACTGATTGAATGCTGGCTGCACCACAATTGGCTGAGAATTCAGGCTGTTATTCGTCTGTCTGCTGTCAGATCAAGCCCTATAATGCATTCATATCGTTTTTATGCACTGCTTTGAACCCAATATGTATGTTAAGTCAACATTGTAGCATTCACACTCATATTGAGTTTGTGATTAAATGATGCTGTGTTTACAAGCTATTATGCGCAACATTTTAATGTGAGTGACTAGTTATGACCCATTTCCTAGCAATCTTGGCATTGACGAGAGCTGGAATTGATTAGATTACCCTTGAATCATCATCGTACCTTTACCGTTCTTTCTCTATGTTGAATCACTTTTTTGTAAACCAACAGTCTCCCTCTTCTCTTACACTGACAGCTTACACTGACTGCATACATAATATTGTGAATTGAGCAGACTCGGACCGCTGAAAGTGAAGTTCTGCTCACAATATTGCCTAATCGACCGTTAAATTTGCTGTACAATTGTATACCAACAGTATATCATGGAATTAGGGTGTCCATCCGAATGGTATACCGCATTCGGAGATTCATATTTATCCAATATCAGCAACAAAATCAGTTTGAACCAGTGTAACTTCAACTGTTGCCACTCACCAAGGTCCCAACTCTATCCTATGTCTAACCCCTTCAAGATTCTTCAACACACTGACAATTCAGTGGCACATGGTCACCACTCATATGCTAGAACTAGAGGCATAATCAACAACCTTCGGCGGACTCACATGCAGGGGTGTTCGTGATCAACCCATATCTTAGTATTGAATATGACCGGCCCTCCGAGCTAGTCAGTGATACAACCGTGTCAATGTCTCGAGTTCTTCAGGTATGTCAAGATCTTGAGGTGTGTCTGCATCAATTCTATGTACGTTGGCTCAAACCAACCTCCAATTCTTGCATCAATAGCGTACTTGGATACAAGTGATAACATTCGGGAATTGGGGGCATGAAAAATCCATCAAATCTGGTGCACCTGACGCTTCCTTAATCACAACCAAGAACCAGCATCAACAATATAAATATGAACCACCGACATGTCTTCCGGACTGTTTCAAGGCACGCCTCGAATTGCATCCTCCCTGACCGTGTGTTACATCTTTGCCGTATTGTCTGTTATTCTATTACACTTCATACCATATTCAGCCTTATATACTTCGGTCTACATTTCTCAACTTCACCTCATCTTCATCAACATGGAACCTACGGCCAGCCACGTGAGGAATCACTATTCACAGAAGAATCAAGAAGCACAACTTGAGAGATCACTTGCATGTGCATTGAAGACGACAGCCTATCTTCATTGGCAATCAAATGTTTGAACTTCCAACCCAGCCTTCAAGTATGGTGTTGGAGATAGCTGAAGTCCGCAGTGTAATTGTTATGAAGCAGGATTATGACAATACTGATTGGGAGATCAGCGAGAACGAAAGTGAAGACCCTGGAGAGTCCACCTTGTCATGTGACCTCGAGGAAGACGATGTGGACTACCAGCATGAGGTCCTGATCTAGACTGGGGGTGCCATGTTATGATAATACTAACTACAAGGGTTCCACGGCCAAAGAAACGGAGCCGTGCCGATAATGTCATTGTTCTCACTTCCCATGCAAATCCGCAACATCCAGCCGGGGCCATAGCACCACCATTGCTCAAACAGCTGAAGTCTACCATCAACATAATATGCGAATCTGACATTGTACCCACCCAGGCGCTCCCGCTTCCCATGGTGGGTGGCGATCAGAATGTTACTCAACCAAATTCCGGTGGAGATCACCATGTTCTGCGACACCCCATGGCTACTATTGAGGTTGCACAATGATTCATGGAGACAATCGTATTCACAATGATTCCCTGGCCAATCAGTTCCGATGAGAGGTACTTGATGGTTGACATAGCTTGGCAACTAGCCATTGAAGCCCAGGATTGCCTGCGGGCATTAGCAAGTGCTCCTGTAGGTACACCATCTGTGTGTCAATTGCACGGTGGTCCATCTCTTAAAATCAATCCGCAAACCCAAGAAGCTGTCAGTGTTTCTTCTGATTTCTGATGCCTGATTGGACTTATGCTGATACTAAACCCCAACAATATACATAGTCAAAACTAAAGATCAGTACCAGTTGAGGGCATTTGGCGGATGGTGCTTATCGAACTATTGTCTGTAGTTTCCGGTTAGATTCAGAATCAGAGGCTGAGGTTTAAATCCCAGTTGAGGAGCTCCTGTTTGACAACCCTTATCTCTTGAATGTCATGGATGATAAGATATCATGGTTCACACAGATGGAAGTGCTTTACTTAATCTACCACCAATGTTTCTTCACCACCAATAGCTTGGGGCAACAACCGACCACATCACAGTTCTTTCAACCTCTTACACCACAGACATTAGCGCTTGTGGCTGCAGCTATTCATTGTGCGCTGTCTGAGTATGCCACTGGAAAGAATGTTACAGTTATGTTTTCTCAAGATGAATATTGAGGTAAATTTTGCACTTCCACAGTGATTGATTGTATTACTGCAGAAGCCACTGCACTCATCAATTACACATGGTGGGCTAGTTCATACCCCCCCCCCCCCCCCCCAATGGTGCTCCTCTGCTATAATAGGCGCTCCTGAAGCCATGTCGGCACTCCTCAGTCTGGATTGGCGCTTCATTATCTCATTCAGCACTCCTTCTCGCCTTCTCTGTTGGCACTCCTTCTCCAGGATGGGCGCTCCTCAATCCCCTCCTCAATCTTGATTAGGAGTGCCACTATTTCATTGCAGACTCTTTACCTCCCTCCCCTTTTGGAGCTGCTCAGCATGGATGGGCTGCTCCGCTTGAGAGGCACTCCGGAATCCCTGTCGGCACTCCACAGTCTGGCCTGGTGGTTCTGTATTTCATTCACTGCTCCTCACCGGCTTCTCTGTCGGTGGTCCTCCTCTAGGATGGGCGCTCCTCAATCCCCTACTCAACTTAGATTAGGAGTGCCTCTAAGTCATTCCAGACTCATTATTTCCCTCCCCTTGTGGGGCTGCTCAGCATGGATGGGCTGCTCCGCTAGATAGGCACACCTCAATCCCCATTGGCGCTCCTGGGCCTGGCTTTGCACCCCTCAATTTCATTCCACACTCCTACATCACCATCAGCACTCCCCTTGCCCACCTTGCACACCACATCAGGGACTCCTCCAGGCATGGAAGCGCACCTCTGTTTCCCTCGAATTCATCCTAGTGCCTTTCAAACTCCATTTTGCTTTACCGAGTGCTAACCTCTCAATTCCAACCTTTTAGATATCACACATCCAGGCAAACGACATTGGAATTCAATTTCACCCACCCGCCAGGCTCAAATCATTCCAAAATCCAAATTGCGCCTCCAGCTTCTTTGCCCCATTGATGAATTGTGTGTTCCTGCATTTGTCGGCCCTGATGTGATGGGAGATTTAGTGGATGTCATTGAGACTATGTTCAATTGATATCATTCGATCGCATACTCAGGTAATTGTTTTGGTTTTACCTCCTTTCATTTTTGAATCACTGGCCATGTTCGTTGGTTCTCCTTAATGTAGCGATGAAAACAATTGAATGTTCAATGAGATGCTGGATACTATAGTATGATATAGATGTTGATGATGAACAATAATCTATGCATCATACGTGGAGGGTAATCTCATTGCTCATGTACATCCAGAGAATATCAGATAATGCCTGCAGTCCTTCAAATGAATATCCATAAGAAACCAGGCATCTCTCAGAGTTAGTTTGGGATTCCCGCATTGGTTGGGCGACAGTCCCAGGTGCTCCCAAACCTATCACAACCACTCCAATGGTTCACCTGTACCAGTGATCAAAGATCCCACTTACTCCGAAGGCCGGCCGGAATGCCTTCCTAGGGTCTGATTCTCTCCTGAAATTGACCCCTCTAAGTTTACACTCCTCCTCCTCTCAGACACTTCTGGAGGCTCGCAGTGACTAAAATACATATTGCTGATGCAGAAGGTTTTGGAGGAGCATGGAATCAAAAAGAAGAGTGTCAAATCTGGGCTGAGAAGAGCCGACAGGGATGACAGAGTGCCCATAGTTCCGGAGGAATGTCGAACGTGGGGAGAGGGCAAGGAGTGCGGAATGAAATTGAGGAGCGCCAATGGGGATTGACGAGAGCTCTCCCAGTGGAGCAGCCCCACAAGCTGTGAGGGCAAGGTGTGCAGAATGCAACACAGAAGTGACAATCCAGACCAAGAAGTGCTGGTGGGAATTGAGGAGCTACCATCCCAAGCTGAGGAGTGCAGAAAGGGGAGTATAGCGCATGGAATTAAATTCAAGAGCATCTATCTAGGCAGAGGAGTGCTGATGGAGAGTGAGTAGCACCTATCCTAGCAGAGTTGAACCACAGGGGGGTATCAAATGGCCCACTAATGTGTGATTGATGAGTCCTGTGGCTTCCAGAGTAAAATGTATCACAGGGATGGGCAAATTATACCTCAATATTCATTTTGAGTAAACACAACTGTGGCCTAGTTTCCACCGGCATATTCAAACAGCACACACTGAATAGGTGCAGCTGCCAGTGCAAAAGTCTGTGGAGTAAGCGGTTGGAAATACTGGGATGTAGTAGGTAGATGCCATAAGCTATTGGCAGTGAAGAAAATTTGATGGTAAATAGGATCAAGTACTTCCATTTAGGTGAAACTTGATTTCTTGTAATGCACAGTTGTTGAGAGATCAACATCGTCGAACAGTAGCTCCTTTACCTACACCCAAAGCTATGTCTCAGAGCCCAAATCAAACAGGTAACTATGGGCAACTATTCAGCATGCCGCATTGGCCAACTGTCCTTGATAGTATATATCTCCAGTGTTAAGCATGTATATTTTCTGACATAATGAATATTGTAAATCTGATACAGGAGCATTGAACAGAATCCAAGAATTACAGCTTGACATGTTTGTGGATCAATTTTAAGAGATGGATCACCAGGCAATTGAGATCCAGATGGCATATGTACAATTGAACCTGGTAATGCCTGCCAACAATCTGAGCTTCAATGGCTAGTTGCAAAACTTGTTCAACCATCAAGTACTTGTCATCGAACAATATTTGCCAAGGAGTGATCAAGAATATGATATACTGCACGCACCCTTTTGCTACCTCAAACACAGCTGTTTGGTGTTGGGGAATGTTCTCATCTGCACTGGCCTTCTGGTGTGGAACATTGTGGTCAGCTTTAGACTTGCATAGTGGCAGCACCTGGGAGGATGGGGCATGGTCAGACTCAGATAATTTGTTGAGGAGGGTTGACTCTTTACTTGTGAGCAGTTCTGGTGCCATTGTCTCAGCTGGATTTCGGGAATTTGGAAGTGGAGGGTGTGCAATGAAAGTATCAGTGCAGCTCTCTTTCTTTGGCAGTGGAATCCTTGTAGTTTGTAATGACTTGTCCCAGCGCACCTCGCCTAGATGTACAACCTCCTGTTCATAATGCAAATCGTCTTCTTTGTTGTCAGCTGGTCAGGTGGACTCTCCTGTATCCTCACTTGTGTTATCGCTAATCTCCTGATTGGTATTGTCATTCTGCTTCATTATTCACATTGGGGACATTACCTTTTGGCAATATGATGTAGGAAGGCAGATAGTTGGAAGGCAAACTGTTGATGGACAATGAAGTTTTGCAGCATTCTTGAGTGCGAGTGCACTCTCAAGGTGTGCTTCTTGATTCTTCAAAGAATAGTAATTCCTCACCTGGCTGGGCATTGATTCCATTTGCTATAATATAATAGAAAGTAGGAGAATGCGGGAGAGAGTGTATAAGCAGTAAATATGTGATTAGGGGCAATAGAATAACGGGAAGAATGGTGCAAGAAGTCCCAGATAGTTGAGGAGGATGCAATTTGAGGCATGCCTTGAAGTGTTCACAAGAGATGACTGTAATGGTTCATATGTATATCAAGGACAGCAGTCCCAAGTTGCAATTTAGGATGTCTTCAGGTGCAATGGACAAGATGGATTACTAGTCAGGTGCACTGGAACAGACGGATATTTAATGCCGAAAGTTAACCACTCCTATCAACAAAAATCCACACTGTGGATGCAAGAATTGGAGGTTGGTTAAAGCCAATGCTCATAGAATAGAACCAGACACACTTGAACCAGAAGAATCTAAACCAGATGCACAAGAAGAAAACTCGTGATATTAACTAACCATTGGTGCTGTTCAGATGGAATACTGACAACCTGAATGAAGACATGTGCCCCTGCTTATTCCTCCTCGAAATGTAGCAATTATGTGAGAAAGTTTGAGCATTTGAGGTGACCACCTGGCATAGAATTGGTGCAGCATTGAGAATCTGCAGAACTTGATAGATTTGGGACCTTGAGACTGACAGCTGAGTTGCAAGGGTTCATACTGAGTATGTTATCCATTATGCAGGAATATCAATTGCTGTAGATAGTACATCCGCTGGAAGGACACACATAATATCAGGATATTGTATTGTATTCGAATGCTACAGCTAATTTAGTGGTCAATAAGGCAATATTGGAAGCATAACTTCCCTTTCTTGCATCTATCTGGGCTGTGTCTGCAGAATATCCTCCACAACAATGTTGTACGTAATAGTGGAGGGAGAAAATTTGGTACACAAAGGAGAGATACAGGGGTAGAGAAAGAAGGTTAAGGTATGATGAATAATTCAGGGGTAATTTTATTGATCCAAGCTCTTGTCAATGCCAAGATCACTAACAATTGGGTTATAAATATTTACTCAAATTCTGATGCAGTGCCTCATATCTGGTAGATTGCACACCATTAAATCACATATTCATTGTGAGTCTCACCACTATAATGTTAACTTGAAATGAATGATATGATTGAAAGCGATATGCTACAATAGTATGAATGCATAGTGGAATGTCATCTTATAGCAGGTGGAGAAATGATGATTCCATCCATGCAGTTCTGGGGAATTGAAGTGCGCTGCGGTTTATATCTGTATGCTTGAGTTTAATAGCTGGGGATTGCAGACTCAGCTAACTTCGAAAGTTAATTGTAGTCTTCTAAGCTCTCTCTTCTCAACTCAAACCTTCTCTTTGAACTTCTCTTCTGAGGGAAACCAGGTCACATAGGCAATTTTCAGTTAAGTGTTCTGGCGCACCAAAATTTCACTCAGTGAGGATCTGGTTAAGTCTGCATTCGAAGCATCGAGAACTTTGGCCTCTTTCAGTAAGTGCAGCACATTGGTGAGCAGGGTGTTGGTGGCCCTCTTGCAGAGATGCTGAGCAGAATCTGTCTTTTGACATTCTCACTCTCACACTCCAGCTTTTTTATTAGAGTAAGAACTGTCAAAAGCTAATTTAGGATTTGGATGTATCGGTCCAAACATACTACTTAGTCAATATTGAGCCAAGTGAGGTTACTAATTAGCCAGGTCTGTGCATTTATGTTGTAGTTGTGCAGGGCTATCTTCTTCCAACAGCCAGTTGGCATGGAGCTGAAAGTTGAAGGCATTTTAGCAGCCGCCTTCACATACCTATTAAGCATCGATTTGTATATTTGCAGAGGCCAAGCAGGATGAGCTGCTTGCACTTAAATGCGAAATGTCTCAATAGATGACAATCCGTGTGCACTGCATCCATTGATTCAAGGTCGATGATTACATGATGAGAATAAAGCAATTAACAATGTACTGTGGGCTATGGACTGAGGTACATCCTCTTCAGTGGCATATTTGTTACTGCTGCTGCATGCCCAGATTGGCATAATACATCCATACTGAATTGGAGCCTGTCAAAGTTGGCTTTATACAAATCCAAGATCCTCATTCTGGACTAGATTGCAGATCTCAATTGTACCTGGACTTCAATCGTAGGCCAGGAAACACTTTGTGGTGACACCTGCTCTGTAGCCAATAATACCTGAGCTGTGTCCCAGCTTCTGACTCTGTGGGTTGCAGATCTGAGGTGTGCCTCAACATCTGTGTTATGACAGAAAAATCTATGGCTTTGCCACGAATTACTGACCCTGTGTCTCACATTCAAACAGAGGCACTCCATATTGCCTAGACTATCTGTATTGCCAAATGGATTGGCCAATATGCAGTGCTAGATCTGTCATGACCAGATGCACAGGATTTTCCTGCACACTCAAACTTCGATCCAAGGCAAGATAACCCTGGGGCTCTCACATGAATCAGAAAGCTGGCGTCTTGTATCCTGACGCAGCTACTCAAAATTGCCTAGACTGACTGTATTGTAAAATTGCATTGGCAAATTTGTTGTGTTCAATCTGTCATAACAAGACTAATGATGTATACCAAGGATTGTCCAGTGTACCTGAACGCAGTTGAAGTAAGTGGCTTTCCGTCTTTTGAACTCAAAATGCTTACAGGGCTTCAGCTGTCCTGCGTAGCTCCAAGTCCCAACTGAGGATTGATTCAAAGCCCTGCGCTGCATCATTCATACAATTCGACTCATGCCATTCATCATGAGATAGACCAGCCAGAAACTTGTATTGTAGCTTATTTATTAACTTCATCTCATATTGTTCATTAATAATAATCAAAAACACCGATGAAATCCCACTCTAGCCATTTCTGATTTAAGACACATCAATTCCAACATTTGAACTTTGATTCACTTCAAAATGACCCAGAGAAAGGATTCATTTATGAAGTATAGTGTGCCTTACAAATGACCTTTTTGACTCTTTGTATCAGTTAAGAAGATTATGTCGGTTGAATGTCTAAAGAGGAGTAGCTTGATGAAGTGTCCTGACAATCTCAGATAATGGTTTATCAGACTGCAATGTGTCACCATTCTGTCAGCCACTTCGTATGGTCCTCACAACTCCCCAAAATCTAGTAAATTATCAACATGGCCATACTCGGTGGACTTATCAAGCCATGCAGGACCCTCATCTGGGCCTCTCAGCAGTGTTGATGGAGATCACTCACACGGTTACCATAGCCACCAGGACTCATATTCTGTAACCATGTGTATGCTACTGTGTTTTACCCTAGCAAGGGAACTTGGGCAAAATCCTACTGCACCGTATTCAATATGAAGATCTTGTGAGTTATTACTGCAGAGTTTACAGATGTCAATGTTTCGCCTGTCCTGTCCACTTTGGGTGTAATAATGAATTCAGAGGGATTTTGTAAATCCTGGAATTTGAGCTGCATTTCTATGCATTTATCATTGTCCATTTCTACATAGATGTGGAATACATCCATATAATCCATGAAATGCTTGGTCAGCCACCACTTCACATGACCAACTACGCCAGGAAGAGTACAAAATAGCACTGCCTTTTATGGAGGAGGTGCACTGGGGAGTGCACTGTCACATCTCTCTGGTTCTGGAAGGAGCACCTTACTGGATGTGTCATCTAAGTCAGGTTCAGAACACTGCACAGGTTTGTTAACATAGTTTGGCAAAAATGTCTGCCTCAGCTGGTAGAATATGAGCGAATCCACCCAAGTATCGAGTGGACATTCATTATGCCATTGTCTTCAAATGGCTTTCCAATCCTTGGTGTCTTAAATCACGAATGAAAAATATGCTCACCGCTCTCTATATACCCTCGATGTTCATGAAGAACCCCATGAATTATATCTCTCCACCTGGTTCTTCTGTTTTGCCTGCTCTTCCTCTGTCCACTGGAGATCGATGAGGTGTGCAACCTTCCTCAGTATATGAATCACTGGTTTTCCATCGGCTTGTTTCAAATCCAACCACGTTTCCATCTCCCAAGACCTGGCAATCTGTATCATCCAGTACGCCACATCCTGTTGAGCTTCCTTGTCTTTTGTTCAGATAGCATGCATCAAACTCTTCACAGTAGAGTACACTATCTCTACAGCATGCTTTTCCTTCAGAGTATCATTCTCTGGATCTTTAGGACCACATGAAACCAGCCATATGGTCTGAAAATACCCGTCATGGACTGAATGGAATCACAGTGTAGCTGCAACTGGAGGTGTGAATCCAGTTCTCACTGTCATTCCAATGTGCCAGCCCACACTGTGTTCAGTCTTGAACTGATAGGACTCATCCAGAATCCCAACACTCAACAAACAGTATGAAAGTTGACTGTGGCTTGGTGGTTACGCTTGGGATGTTAAGGTATCATATGAAATGAAGTCTATATTCCATCAGTTGTTGGGCTCATCAATACTGGTGTTAAGATTGTCATGGGTGAGATTTGCATTGTCCATGAACAACAAGTTGACAAGTGTGAAATTGGTTCCATATGTCATTTCATTGATGACTCTCTGGAATGTCGCTGCCACTCCGCACATTGTGATTGCCAGGATTGGTTCCTGGGCTACAGTAAGTGCTGGAAACCCCTGAGGTGGAGTGATCTGGATCTCCCAAAGCCAGCAGGGTGCTGAATTCAGTCTCTGCAGAGGATACCACTCTGAATCTTCATTGATCATCCCAGGATAGTTGTTCTGCACCATATTGACTTACTCTTCAACTGTATTCTCCCACAAAATTGACTGTGGCAACCTCAAAACAACCTTCTCAGTCAGCAATTTGCCTTTCATGCCTGCTGCCACTGAGGTAAAAGTCATGTCAAGACCCATTTCATCTGCCACTACTGCTCCTGGTATATCTGACTCCCAGACCGATCTCCTCACAATAAACCATATCGCCCACACTTAGTTCACCAGAAACTAGGTTCTGGTTAAGCCTGGTATTGAATACCTGTTGCCAGGGATCCAGTCAGCTTTCGAATGGCGAATCAGATGGGCTTTCGGTAGCCTGACAGTCTCAACAAGACACATGATCAGACGCGTTGTTCCTGGTGTTGAGAAAACTATTCCATTCGGAACTGGTATTGCCTGGATCGAGGACCTCCTCACTGTTGTCCACTCACTCCTGAGCGTCCGTTGCACATGTTTCTGTTTTCTATTTGTACAGAATGATCTCTTTCAGTTGCTCCGATGTAGGCTGGGCAAACAAGCTGATTCTGCAGCCCTCTCGAAATTCATCGCAATGTTGGGTTTTACATACACAAACAACCATTGGAAGGATTTTTTATGGATGGAATACAATCAATTCTATTTGTTCAATCAGAACTTGCATTAATACAAGTATCATTCTCTTGCCCACCATCATCCTCTCCCTCTCTTCCACCCTCTTCAGAACTTTCCACTGTGTATGTCTAATGGCAAGCAGTTGCACACATCAAGCCTTACCACGGCAAGTGGAGATTACCTTCACTGATTTAATTATGTCCTGGGGTTTCTCCTTCTCTGTAGCTGTCTTCATTTCAACCAAAAATGATCGCAAATTGTGTCCAAGTTTCGACTTGAAAGCTTTTGAAAGAAAACAGTAGTATTATATCATGCTATATATGGGGTCATTCATCATTTGCCAGTGTGTATATAATGGCACATACTTTTAATCCAATTAGTCCTACTCCAAGGCGCACTTGAACATGAATGTTGAAAAGTATGGCTCGTTTGTGCCATGGTTGTTGTCGATGAAATCGATTAGTCCCTCCTGGTGCCACACATCTGTATATGTGGCTTGGTGTTGTGTGGGGGATATGATGTTATCATTGCCATTTGACACCCACTGAATGCCAACCATGAATGTTGTATTTGGCAGCTCTGGGGGGTTACTTGATCAGCAAAAAAGATTTCCGTCCAGGTGGTATGGCTCTGTTAGAGTGGAGGTGGTCCCTCAAAGCCATCAGAGACATCCCGGGGGCGGCCCAATTCGTGCCTGGCATGGATGCCACACGTCGCATTGAATGTCGCCCTCCCTGCGCAGTTTCACTGTTTCTTCTGGCTCTGTCCATCTCCTATTTTGAACGAACACTCTGGCATTGTGGCCAAATGTGACCATATGGCAGAATGGGTTCATTGGGTACACGCTTGCTTCGGGATTGCAACGTGATGGGTGATGCTGCGAAAACCTCTCACCCCGTTCCATCTACCTGGACGCAAAATGCAATTTTCTCAGTACCAAATATACACATCATTCCAAGTCACCAGATCTATGTGGCTATTGACAATCCATCGCTTGTTCCGTCAGTCTCCTGTCTTACTATGAGTAGCTATCTCTGGAATCATGTGCGCACTGCCGACGACATTTCCCACACTTAAAACTTGCAAAGCAACCGCTGCTAGTGCTGTTCTGACTTATACAAATTTTGAGACGGGATCCGAGTTACCTGAGTTTCTATGTATTTTGGTGATCGCCAAGGCTAACCAGTACTCAACGAAAGCTCCATTCTTGTTCAGGAACTTGATTTTGAATAGTTGTTGCAGTTGCCACAAAAGACGACCATTCAGTGCACCATTACACCTCCCAAGGCGTTGCGTTACCCACACCCAATCCTTCCGTCAGTCCCCTCTGCTCCAGCTCTGGCTTCCTGTTCATCAAGAAATCTGAGTTATGCATTCACCTTCTAAACCCTCAACTTGAACCTTAATACAATGGTAAATGCAGAGCTGCAATGGGTGCAGATGTTCATCCAATATATACATCTTGTTACGACTCTTATGCATGATAAACTCCTGCCTGCCGTTGAACTACTGACAAGTGGTGCGTTGGGCCATTTGTATTGTCGAGTAGTGCTCTGGGGTTCTCAAACATAGCATCAGGATGCTTTCCACCATGGCGGTTTTGGAGTCCGATGAATTCGGGTATCGCATATGACTGGGATTTCAGGGGGGCAGCCAGATCAGCACAGGATGGGAGGACTTTGCAGGTGGCAGTGCTGTTCTCCTGACGCTGAGCGAGGGCTTGGAGAGTGAGCTCTCTCCTTTCGAAGCAGAGAATGTGACACTGAAAGGTGATTACTTGTGGCAGGTAGTTGAGATTGTGATTGGAGACGTTGCAACCCTCCTTCAGGGTGGTTTTGTGTGCTTGTTAATGTCTCTCAGCAGAATACAGTTGCAAGGCTCGGTATTGAGGAATCTGTTCAACCCAATGAGACATCAAGTGGATCTTTGGAAAGTTGAAGTTGGCATCTAACTCCATAGATACATCAATCTGATGGCTGATATAATCGCACCAGGAGTTCATTTCATGCCGCATCTCAGACGGTGTCCAAGTTTCAGTGTTGGATTCCTTCTCTATGTGTCGCTTGTTCACGAGTTCAGTTCTCAGGAAATTAGCTTTGGTATTCATCTTTCTGCGGGGTCACCCAGGTACGGAACCATCTGTGGAAGTGTGAAAACGACACAAGGCGTCTTCCATGCAGCTCAATGTTACATCATCGTGAGATGTATCTCGAGCCTACAGATAGAATTGCCCCAATGCCCATGTGCACTCAATCGCGCAACAGAATATGGGACGCTGAGCAGGGCTTTCCCCATGTAGAGACTGGGTTACAACTCCAAGCCGGCGCCGGCTCATTTCTTTCATCTCCTTCCCATTCCATTGAGACACTTCCTGATATAACTTAGTTTTTTGTGTGAGGTCGAGGTAAGCAGGCACAGATAACCAGATTGCATTGTACTTGTCAAGCTGTTCGTGCGTCTTCATGAAGTAGACAATCCACTTCTGGAGGTGGTGCAGAATATCAATCTGCAGTGTATGGGGGAGGTCGGACTTCAGGAGGTCACTCACGATATATGGAATATGTCGAAACACGTTCAATCATTGGTGATCATGGTGTGGCGACAGTTCGGCATCGCCTGCATTGGTGTTTGCATAGTTTAACATTCCATATGAGTGGTGATCCCGCTGGGGGTGTTGCTTGTCCGGAGGGATATTATCACCAAGTGCATTCTTGGGACACTCGCACCATCAAAAGACATGCCGCTCGAGCTGATGTAAGGTACTATACTTAGTGCAATCTGCAAGGGGTGCAGCTATTTCCGGTTTGCAATGCCTGGAGTTGCCATCTGCACAGAGAACGTTGTCATGCTTGCCCTCGCTGCAGGGAATTAGTTGATTGGTGAGTGGCTGGACTACCCGCCAGAGTACTTCATTCAGCACCTCTTGGTTGGTTTACCGCTGCTCGTCGAGCCGCTTGTGAGAAATATTGCAGTTCTTGATCGGAATCGGCAGGGGAACGACCAATACGACGCTGTGCGTGGAGGGCCTCCGGCGGATCTTCGAAGATAAAATGCTAATTGTCATATATCCAGGCCACTGTTTCTTGTTGCAAGCAAAATTCAAGAGATGAGTTCTGTCAGACTTGAAGATCAAGAGAAACAGTGTATCCACCACTGTGAGCATTGACTTAATGTTGGTTAGCACGTCATCATCCTCAGGTATCTCTCCTTACCTGTGTCTGCCACCACTAGTCCGCAGTGTGCATTTCGGTGTAGACACATCTTGGTGGTGAATCATTGTTCAAGCGATGCTGAGGGGCATATATAAGATGCCCGACAGAGGCTGCCGCATCAACCATCTCATGCTTTTGATGATGTCTCAACTCCAGTATTTGATAGGGAGTTGATGATTGTCATTCCTTGTCAAATCCTCGAAAGTGTGTAGTTCCCACTCCCCGAGAGCCTGATCATCTGGCATGCTAGCCATGAGGTTCTGGATGCCATCTCAATTTTTGAAGCTCCAGAAATGCAGAGCAGTGTTTTTTTCCGTCCGCATGTTCTCATAGTATGGCTCCATGCTCTTCTTCTCGATCCCAGACTGGACATCGCTGTACTCTTCACATGTTGCGGATGGGTAGTAGAGATCGTTTTGTAGGATCGTCTCAAGGCAACCCTGAGCATGCCATTCCCATGGATCAGAAATGTAGTCGCACAGAGGAGAACCGGCACCGGGGTAAGTTTCCGTCTGGGGCAGAGGAGGTGCCAGTGGTTGAGACTCTGAGTCTGGGATGTTTTTAACCTGTCCAAGGTAGGGAAATGTGTCCAAGTTGTTGACTTAATCTATTATACAGTTGAATTCACGATGCTGACCAGGTTCAACGTGTCAGGGGGCACTGTGAATAGTCAGATTCTTCTGGCGTGCAACTTGAAAGTGTTCAGGATGCGGTAATTTGATATGATTACATCGCCAGCTGTCTGAGGTGAACTTCTTTCGGCATGAACATTTGGGGCAATGGAAAGGGGTCATCTGTGGCATTGTTGACAACACGCGAGGAGTGCAGTATTCACAGTAGAAAGCGATGAAAGTTCGTGCTTGGCCTGAGCAGTCTGGTGTGGGTGTAAGCACACAATAATTTCATCTAGCTTGAGAAGTGTATTGGGCCTCAACACCATCACAACGAGGTTCCTTACATGCCAAGAGTAGTAAAAACGCTGCATGCGCGTAGTCCTGTAACACTTTGACTAAAATCAAAAATGGACCCTGAGTAATCCAATACCCTCGCAACGCGTGTAATAATCAATGCCTTAGATATATAGATTAGAACAAAGGAATTGAACAAGCCCACAACCCCTAACCCGAACCAGCCAGAATACAAATTAACCCTAAGCAAACATAACACCTCCATGTGTGCCTTAAGCAGTGCCTGAGATGAATAGACTACATCAAAGGAAACTCACAAGACTAGGACCCAACCTTAACCCGAACAGAACAACGATAGCCTCCTCTGCAATGTGCGGACTGGTTCAGTCCTTGCCTCCCGAGTGATCCAGGCGACCCTCAGTTTAAGGGAATTCAGGGAGAGGGATTTCGGGGAGACGATTGCCACCTACTGATTCGCCTATTAGTTGCTGATCCACATCGACATCCAAAGTGTTGCCAGCTGTCTCCCCATCGCGCAACTTGGCGCCGCTGGGCAAGGTTTTTGTGGCGTCACAAGCCCAAAAAACTTCAGCCCACTGCGCGGATGAGCCTCTGGAGTTCATGGTCGTGTGAGAGGCTCCGGGGTTTGTGGCCGTGGGGCAGGCACTGGACGTTGTAGCCGCGGGGCATGCTTGCGCATCTCCTGGCCTTGCTCAGCAACCACGATTGGCTGATCATCAACCTCGGTAGATACTTTGTCAGCCGATGAATTTGCAATCTCTCCCTGGATGATCGTCCGAGGTTCTTTGCCATCATCCTTATTCTCATCCTCCTCCTCCTCATCCTCATCATCCTGCTCCTCCTCATCTTCCTCCAAGTCATCATCACCGTCCGTTACCATATCCACAACACCATTTACAACAACGCCGTAAATTTTGTCCACGTCATCCTCCCTGCGCATATCCACATCAGAATCATGTTCTGAGTTATATTCGCCGTCTGACTCCTCGGTAGAGTCAGTATCATCGTCTGAGGAAATTGACATGGCAGGCAATGCTTCTGGCTCTAATAATACCTGCTCTGGTGAGCCCTCCATGTCCCATTCCCATTGTACCCTGTAGCATTGCCACTGCTCTGCGAGCTTTCTCCCCCTGGGGTCTTTATAATGATACCTTTCCCTTTCCCATTCCCAATCCCCTTCCCCTTCCCCTTCCCCTTCCCCTTCCCATTCCCCTTCCCCTTCCACTTCCCTTGCTCTGTTGCCATCCCCTTCCCCTTCACGTCTTCAGTCAGTGTCAATTTCCCCTTCTCATCCTTCGTTCCCATTCTTCTCCCGGTTCCTTGCTCACCGCCCTGTGTATTATCCTCCCCCTTGCTGCCATCATTGTCTTTCCCATCGCCACGATGGCTTCTACCACTGCTAGGTGCTCCGGAATCGGCCCTGTTCTCATCATCATCATCCTCGTCTATTATCTCATCGCAATTCTGTGGTCTAACAGCAAACAACTCACCTGGCTTGTGCTGCCGGCAGCTTGGTGGCTCAATCTTTGCCCTGAGATCATCGGTACTGTAGCAAGAGAATCACTCGCAGGTGCATTCCACCTTCCCTGAGCTGGATGTCTGCGAATTGGAGGAATCGACTTGATCCCCGACGCCACGGGTGTTGTCCCACCTACAATTGTTCATTTAAGAGCGGGTTTTGTCAAACATTTGTCGCATATATGAGCGGAAGGCAGCTCACCACTCCCGAAAAGGTGAACACCTGCACCTGCTGTGTGGTCACATCAGCTGGAATTGTGAAATGTAGCAAGTTGTGACTGGATCGAGAAAGATTATATCATAAAAGTGCACCCTCGACATCTCATACTTGACGCCGCGAGTATTGTATATCCGTACGGGTCCACGGATGTGTTCCAAGATGAATCATTGTATTCAGTCTCGATTCAACCACAGGCGTCGATTTATAACCGATTTTGGCATCTTTACTTTATCCTTCCCCTTGTCTTGGAGGCTGCCCTTTGTTGCCATTGCGATGAGTTAAAAATGAATCTACCTCCGAAGCTTTGGCATTATGCTCCAGTTGGATGTAGCGGAAAGAAGGCCAGAGGGCGAGTAAACAGCTAAGGAGGTCGTCGGGTGTGTTTTGTAATGAGAGGCGTAATTTTGTTCAAGTCACCGGATATCGAGATAGCTCAGGATGCTGGCAGTGTGTATACTATGGCAGGAAAAGAGAAATAAGGTGTAGGAGGGAAGAAGGGATATATATACTCGAGTTCCGGCGATTTCTTTGTTCAACTTGTGAGATATGATTAATTTGATTCATATCCTGCATTTAGTTGGTTAACGAACACACAACGTCACACCCTTAATCATCTTGCACAACCACCAGGCACCTCATGAGAAACAAACATCAAGACAAGATTTAGTACTCCTGGCGAGGACAGTGTACAACGCTGGGCGTTGCGTTTTCATCACACACCACTTTCACTGCTCTGACCTTGTGCATTCCGGAGCAAACTGAGAAATTCTCCAGTTGTCTCAACTGCACAACCATCCAACACGCCTACCAACACGCCTAGCGGTGGAAAAAGCACATGTAACTGATGTCATAGGATAGAGAATACGTCATTGTTTGCTTTGCAATACTTTTAGCTCTGCCAAAGGGAGATTTTCACTGGGAAGCTGAAGATATACACAATCCATGGTTCGAAGTATTGTGCCAACAACAAGAGCAATACTATGATAATTTCACCAAGAAGGCATAAGCACCTTTTACGCTGTGCAAATAAACTTTCAGACATCGCTGTAACAGTGGATATCAATGCTCAGTTTAATCTGAGTTTAACCTGATGGAAGTTAAACCCATAATTGAAGAGTTTTCAAGGGATCTCATCCGTGAGTATTGTCATGGGCAATAGTGATTTGGAGTCCATCGCAGTATACACTGTGCCTAGTGTTTTTCCGAATCCCTCCATGGTCGCACAAATAGGAGTCTACCTTGCCTGCCGTTGCATAAGCATGCAGTGGAAATTATTCCTACATTCTTAACGTCGAACAGCTATATCAGACTATGCCTTCCCCAAGCACTCACACTGACACGACTCCGGTCGTAAGAAATGTTCAAAAATGGCAAAAGCGTGGGCGTTAGTGGAATTCTCAGATTCCCCCTGGTACGAGACGCATTTCCGCACCGGCTCGCTAGAGGGATTGCTCTGAAGGAGGTAGTTCTGTTGCCTCTACAATCCATGGTCAGAACTGCACCCCCTCATCTTGGCTGAACAATTCTGGTGTGGCAGATATCACTCAACTCGTGACTTCCACCTCATCCGTTACACAACAACAGTCAATTCATACTCCAACTGCCACGCCGAGTACACCCAGTCGTAGCACACCAGCACCCGGAGGAACCTCACAGACAGACTCAATGCATCCCGTTGTATACAGCCCCGCATCCGGCATTGCTCACACTCCCACCCCTCCCAGCAGTCTTGAAAACCTGCCCACCCTCATCCCTAATCCAGAAGTCCACGTGATTATTACAAATTCACTGCAAATGCGAGCTACAGAAAGGAATCAAAGACAGAGGCAGTAGCAATTGCAACTGCAGGTGATGTCTACACCTCGATCAATAGGCTGTGGCATTCGCAGCATCCATCGAGTTAGTCACTGAGACATGACGCGTCTTGCATTCGCAATGGGCAGACTCATGGAGCTCTACATGGGGAATAGACGGCCGTTTATGACTGCAAGCGACTTGGAGATGGTAAGTTATGCACAGCGATGAGTTGCGAAAGCATTAGCTCAAGCCCCACCCTGCCAAATAATAGAGAAGTACTGGAACACCGTTATGCAGCTAAACAACATTCGGTGCATAGCATTTGAGGCATGCACAAGGGAGATCTTGAATAAGGGGTGCTGAAGCAACGGCCCACGTTGAATATTACTCACTCAAACCAGTACCAGGTTCCAGCACAAGTCAAGAAAGTCAAATCCCATTATATTCAATCAGGACAAGACCACATAGCAGATCTTTATAATCTCCACCGCATTGTATCCGATGCAGAGCGTTTGGAACTGATTGATCCTCTTCTGTCAGAGAATAAGTATCCATTTCCTGTAGAGGAGCGTGCGGAAGATGGTGCATGCGGTCCAAATACAACACAGTCAGTGTCGAAAGCTGTTCACGAATTGCTGGCATCCACTTCACTTCCTGGTCGAAGCAATCCTGGGGTCAATCTACATCAAATTCTATCATTGGGCAAATACCCATGGTAATTATGCTGATGGATTTATAATTCCATGATTGACTACAAGGACAGTCATATACCCTTGCCACTGATTATGGTTACCTGCACCGCATTGCGCCATCCTCTCGTGGAGTGGCAAATTAACAAAGGTGTTCATCCCAAAGCTTCCAAGTCAAAGCTGAATGCAGATAGACCTGATCGCTCGAACTACCTCAACTACAAGAACGACAGTGGTATCAACACCTCCTGCCATGCTGAAACAGGTCGCAGGTTGGTAACCTTGCCTGGCATTGCAGACACGTATACGTTTCGGATGAATTCCTTGAACACACCACCGGAGAGCTACCAACAGAGGGTGTATAAAGCACTCTTGCTACAGTCAAGCGTCAGAGCCAACCGGCAGAAGACTCAATGCCTGCCATGGTCATCAGCACAGAAGAAGCGCATGTTGGCAATGCTATTCATCTTGACTATTTGACCTCCGAGGTGGTGATTGAGGAGCCTGAGATCGTAGGCACTGACCCAACTATCCCGATAGACAATAATTGTACGAATCACAAAATGCATTTCGGGATGCCACAGGGTAGAGAGGATTTCGAACATCATGGTGAAGAAAGCGACGAGAGCGATGCCATCCCCACTGCCAGCCGGCGATGATTTGCTGCAACTGACCTCGAGAGGTTTGACCTGCTAACCAGTGATGTCGACGGGTATGAGGGAGAGGATGGCAACAATTCGGATGCGGATGAGGAGGAAGAAGCATCACCAGCCGATGCTGGATCAACGCAGAATTTGGATGACTGAGGGCATAGTACTAGCGACTGAGGGCATAGTACTAGATAATGTGAAGATTGGACAGTATATTTCAGACTTGTAAAATACGATAATGGTGAACCAAATGCAACGGGAAGCGATCTATCCTCTGCGAAGACTGTATCGTACTAAGTGAAAAGATCCCAAAGTTAATCACATATGGGAGAGTGCGGCATCCGATAAATGGCAATAGTGGAGAGGTAATATGTGGCACTCAGCCGGGGAATGGCATACACAGCGCTAGGCGTTGGGTGAACGGTTACATCATAACTGGCACCCAGGTGAAGAGTGTAACACACCTGCAGTTCTGATCGTACGTATACGTCACCACATTCCGGATGCAATGTACACAAAGTGCGGCACCGGTGCGGCGAGAGTCCACGGGGTAATATACAACATGACGTGTCGCCAGAATACAAGACATGGTATATTAGCCGCCGCACGGTGAGTATGCAACCCAACTGGTCACCTTTGATTTTCCGTCACAGTGTACGATGTTTGGTCAGACCCATCGGGGCCGTCTGGAACACACTGGTGTTCCTGACGGAAACTAGGTTCGTTGCTGATGTTCTCACCTTGTTGCCCATGTGCTCTCCCACATCCATCGCCTGGGACCGGTTGGCTTACATGACCATTATCGTCACCTTCCGAATTGGACTTGCACTTTTCTTCAAACAACTCTCAATGCAATGTCAGCGAATCCATTCAGCAATGTTAAATTTTTCCAATGGAAGCCAGATCTGGAATGTCACTATGATATCTGCAACTGCTGTCTCCCAGTGCAGCGGTCCATCTCAAAGCTGTGTATCACTGTCCCGCCCCAGGATAATGGCCTGATGCGTTTTCTGCAGTTACCCAGGCACCCATACTTTCTTCCGCTTGTTCAACATACTGCAGTTGGACTGCCCCATTTATTTTGCAAATTGCTTTAAGAACAATCTTGTTTGCTGTAGGCTGATTGGGGGTTTACCTTCTACGCTGGCTAAGTTCAACGAATCATCTCTCTCATCATCTGCATCAAGTGCATCATATGAAATATCTGGCAATGGGGGAAATCCGTCATCCCTGCGACATCAGTTTTTGCGGTCCTGCTGATGGCTGGAATTTTTTCATTGGGAGGCCATTGTGCGATCTCCCAGGTGTGCCAGATGCGTGTTCAGCTGGAGGAGTAGTGCTGGAAGATGTTGGCCAATTGACAGGATTGTTTCCTGGCGGCCCTTGAGGCACTCTCAGTGCATCTGGAGATGATGGCCATGGTCTTGGAAACTGCGCAGGTGGGAACATTTGAGACCAGCCATAACCACCTTGGTGGAGGTCATATTCTTGCAACTTTGGTTCATAACTTGGAAGTTCTAGGCTTGCACTGGTAGTTGGTTGCGTACTGAGTGTCTTCTTGAATGGAGAATGGTGATAAAACTAGGAATCACCTGAAAATTGCTGCTGTGAAGTAGAGTGAACATACCCATCTGGTGGATAATATTGATTGGTGTATTTCCCAAATCGACAGTCATTGCCTGTGGCAGTGTGTGAATCATTATCTGATAATTCTGAATTGTCATGATGGCGTTAGTGTCCGCCAAACAGGCCACCTGGTGGAGCCTTAGTTGCTGTCTTCATTGGAGATTCGATCTTGGACAAACTCTGTCTACAAAGATCGTGGTGAACTGCTATAGATGCGAGATGTGGTGTAGAATAAATCAGAGTATGGGTTAGTATATTGCAGCTATATGTGACCTTCAGTGGAATGATGGGCTTCTTATATTCTATTCTGTTATCATGAACTGTGGTGTTTTACTACAGCTTTCATCCATAAAACCAGCCAGGCTGAGAAAAAGAAACCTTAATCACACACATCCCTGCTTTCTTTGTTATATTCTAGAATGCATATGCTAGGATGTTGAATAGATGCACACATTTGTACACTTCCATGACATTTAAGGTTGTTGAAGGGATATGGTATGATATCTCAAGGAACGCAAGAAGAATCATATTTAGTAGGAAGGTCATCATGACTAGGGATATTACAGAGATGTAGTGCTTGTATGACCTTGCCAACTCTTTCAATTGGAGGCCTGTGAGTTGAGCAGCAATGGTAATTGCTCCCTACTGAGCTTCTTGTCTGGTCATTGTTACTCTCCTCAGGATACACATTCCAGTCATGGATCGTTACTGAAGCTACCATCGTACCCGCCTAGCAGATCTCAATGATAATCATGTCGGCATACAGCTAGCTAACAAACTCACTTATTCATTGTAGTATGATGAGATAACGTTCATGTCAGCTGCTCGCAGTCTTGAGTGTAGATATAACTCATATTCTGCCCATGACATTGTGTAAGGCCCATTGTGGTGGATGCAGTGATGACAAAATAAACCTTCCTTTCTCTGGTAACAATCTTCAGCAGACGATGTGCAAGAAGAATGTATGTGACATAGTAGATATATCCGGGTTTATGAAAGAAATCTGAGCATAAGGTGAACTTATTGTACCCCTCCACAGCAGTTGGTGGGGTGTGAAATGGCTGTGAATGTAATATGCTAACCTGGGTTTGGTTGCTGTCACACCACTAACCCTGAGGCTCAAAGTCACCCCATGAAGCATCATTGAGATTCATCTCAATACGTGTTTGCTGACCATTTCTCAAATGTGTTCAACAATTGCTGGTAACATGTCGAGTGCCTTGTCTGCAATACGGAATCACTTGATTCAAACCGACACCAGGCTCGCAATAAAAAACATCACCCAACCTCAATGACTGGAGGGCTATTCTATGACATGACTTAACCACCTACCGGCTGGGATCGACCCAAGCTATGATAGTTGCACTTTAGCCTGTGTACCTGAATGACCATTGATGACCAAGTCAACAAATGATCTACCCATAGACAATGTCCCTGGTGCACCACCACCCGAAGATACTCCTGATGAAGGGATGATAGAACTCCCAAAGCCTGATCTGACATGTACCCCAGATCCAACAACGACAACGGCTCATAGGAACGTAGTTGGAGTGGAAAATGCTGTTGGGAAAGCATATGGCAAAGCAACAGGATTGTACAACAAGCATTGCAAGTACTCAGAACAATGGAATCCATGGCATCCATTTCAGTCAGCACATGACTTTGAATAGTCTCAATCAATGATCCAGCAAATGAAAGCATGGATAGTTCAGCATCTGCAGTGTGGACTGCACAACTTCAGAATTGAATCAATGCAATCAGCAGATGCCCTGCAGAACCTCCTCTCTGAACTGAATTTGGGCCAAGCAATGATTGTTGGATTGAAGATCATTTGCATAACTTCAGCACATTCTACTACTGAGATATTTTCAAATGTATACAGTTCCTGTTGGCACATTTCCCATTTGAGGCGCTCCTTGATTGTGAACTGGTACAGCTTGCAGACTTGAAACGTCACCAAATATACAGGGAGATGAACACTGGCGATTGGTGGTGGGATATGTAAGATCAGCTTCCTGCTGGACCGTTAATTATTCCAGTGTGTTGAACATCTGAGAAGACTCACTTGATAAATTCTTCATGTGATCAGCATGCCTGGCCACTTTGTCTCGCAATTGGTAATATTCAAAAAGATATCCACTGCACACCTGAATAACACACCTCGATTCACGCCGCGTCAAGCCTCTGTCCCCCGAGAGGTGCAAACATTATTGACTAGGCATATCATTCCGCAGTTGGAACTGTGCCATACCCACTCCACAATGTTGACATAACTCATCCCAGATTGAGATGGAATTCTGCTGATGGATTCGAGAGACAACGTTATTCTCCCTCGGCTGCCTCAGTTAACGATTATCCAGAACAAGTCATGATTGCTCAAGTTTTATATCGCTCATGCCTGATCTGTGAAACGTCTCATAGTGCACCAATTGGGGATTCTACTTTTCAACCCCTCAACAATTCAAGAAATCAGCATCCGTACATGGAGCGTCTGGACGAAACTAATATCGATGTTCTGCACACTCTTGTTATTTATCAAATGTGCAACCCATTCTGGCAACATGCTTTCTGCAATGTCTATTGGCTTTGGCAGCCTGATAAATTGCATCAGCTGCTCTTGCAGTTAGTTAAAGACCTATTGCACCAGCTACTCAAATACATGAAAGCTAGAAATGTCAAGGATCAATTTGACAATCAATTCACATTGGTATCACAATATGTGGGCCTCCTGCACTTCACTGATCCCTTAGATTGATTGACAAGCAGCACGTGGCAGCGAGAAGATACCTGGGGCATGAATAGAACACTGGCAGTGAATTGTGTTCCAATTCTGGACTGCTCCATAGAGGATGGGAAAACTGCAGTGGAAACAGCATCTGATGAAATAATAATGAAAGCAGTATGGACATTATGTGAATTCTCTCTACATGTTAGCCAACAAAATCACTCTGATTCATCCCTCACAGCACTAGACAATGCAGCAAAGCAACATTTCAAGCAGAAGGTTGCTTTTCTAGAGCAAAAATGATGAAATCTGTGAAGGCCAAAGAGAATGAACCATTCGCAAGAGAATGCCAGCTATAACAAGAACAAAAGATCAATACAATCTTTGCTGCTATGGTGGTTCAGGTGTACAGGGCTGAAATGGATATGACAACAAACTGCAGACAATTTGAGCTATGCCTGAATAGAGCCTGACAAGTGGCGACCAAATGGTCAGATACAGATCGGCAGAGGGCAACAGCACGATTGGAGTGTGAAATCCATATGTTGATTCATGTTAAATGCAAGCTTTTTGAGTACTTATTCCAACATCATGAGCAACAACGATTGCAGGAAGTTGGGAGTATGCCAATCAGTCCCAGAAGAACATTTGCCAAAATACTACCCCAAACGAAGACCAGTGCAGAGGAACAGGGTCATGGCGTGGGAAATAGTACCCCCATCAAGCGTGTACAATTCCAGAAATGTCTATCCAATACTGAGAGTCTGAGACTGAAGCCACCACCTGGAATATCACTGATATAGACTGTATTGCGCATGAGCTGCAAAGACTGATATATGGTACCACTTCGAATGAGCAGATGCTATTCAACAAGGTATTCTTCATCCATGTGATCAAGATTGAAGCTTGGTGGTTGGCAATTGGCCTTCAGGAGCTCTAGAAAAACTTCCAATGGCATGTAATACATTTTGGACATCCCAAAGGCCATCTTGTGCCCAATATATCTGAGTCAATTCTTCAAATTGGTTCTGTCCACAATATCACCACTGATATTTCTGAACAGCAACAAATCTGTAATGTGGAAGAGGTATATCCATCTACCGACAACGTCAATTACATTTGACAGATCCTCAAGTACAATGACTGGTGCACCAGTCTGTACTACATGCAGGTGATACTGTGGTATCTTGCCCTTCAAGGCTGGTACTGTGTTGACACTGCAAAAGTTTTCAACCTAAAATCTTCTGCTAATACAGAGTGCAATACTTGCTGAGCCCATCTTTTACACCTTCAGCACAGTCAGGCAGAGACATTTTTCTGACCTGTATTACAACAGGTACATCATTGGAGAGAAATCAATGTCTGCGCAGTGTGCAGAACGATCAACTTAACCATACTCAGAGGTGCATCAGAAGGTCTCGGAATTTCCAACTTTGGACAGCTATTCCATGCACAAATTGAGGAGGACTGGGGACACAAAGTTGGTGGACTGGTGCTTGGATATGATCAGAATGTACTGAGGGGCAGTATATATATTAAACGTCTGAATGGGCTGTTGTACTACCCTCAGCCATTTCACTGCCCTACATCTGTTAAGCCTCTGGGACTTGATTGCATGGTAGAATATAACAATGCTAACCAAGGGATGATTCAAGGATCTCATGACATCTAAGTCAAATATACAAAAAGTGACCTCAATAACACCTTCCAAGGCCAAGTTCCATCAATTCATGCATTAAACTGTAGCTGAACTCGACCGAAACAGATCCTGCAGTATATGGAGCATCCGCCTGCCAAACTGTCAATATCAACCTTTTCTAAGACACGCAAGAATACTGAAAAGTGGATATTATGTCCTCAAGCTGAAGAATATGTGGTGGTGATTCCAACACAGTACAATGATCTGCTTGGTTGGGCTGAATGTGTTGTTAGGTTCATCTGGGTTGGCAGACGGACTGATAAGAAGCATATTGTACCTGTTGGAGCAAATATTGGACTGGCACAGTTGGTCTGAGAGAATACTGCATCAGATAGAATCGATAGAGTATGGCTTGAAAATAATCATATGGAATTAGACACCTACTGGACTGTAAATTAGGTTGTAATGCCAGAATCAAGGTGAGCAGGACGAAGGTAGTTAATCGAATTGTACAATTTGATAAAATGATTGTAATAAACATTCCCGGAGAGTATGGCTCCAGGTTTGAGTTGCACTGGAATAGTCTTGGCACTGGAGGCAATCATCCCAATAGATCTGAAATTTGCACCATCTAATAGTTTGATTTTGTAGAATTTTGCCGACAACTATACACTGTTCAGGATATTCTGGTAGTCTGTTCCACAACTTCCGGAGCATTGAGGAACACTAGTGAAGTCATCTCAGTCCAGCTGAAACCACACCATTTTGCATTTAATCCACCTGGGAGTATGTGGGTGTCATGGCCCAGGTTGTATGAGTGAGGAGGAATGGTTGCGGTAAATGCAGGACAGAATTCAAGGTACAGAATGGTGGAGGCATTGGGAGATGCGAAATGAGTGTAGAATCATAGTGAGGTGGTGGTGGGATTATTTAGTATGATAAGGAAGTGGTCTGAGGTGTTATGACATTAGATGATATGGCGTGGTTGTGATAAAGAGAGTTGTGTTGGCAGTGTGTATGATCATTGTGGAAGATTCAGATGGTACATTGGAGCATGAGGAATGATTCGAGGGAGGCAGATGATTTATAGATAAGGAGAGGATTATTTGATGTTGGAGGATTTCCTTTAGTTCTCTCTTTACTCATTCTCTTATATAGTAAAGCAACAGACAACTTTGAAACGAGCTTGGAGTCTTGGCTTGATTCATCGATACCAACTTCGAGTGCTTTGTTCTGTTTGGGATATCACATTATTGTTACCAATATCACCTACACCTGTTACACTAGAAGGAGTCCCTACACATTGTAGCTGATATTCAATATGCATACATCGCTCAGCTGGGTGTAATTTCTGTCTTGAACCTTCCTCTATCTCTTGTTGGGTATATATAGCACCCGACTGAGATTGGATTCAAGTTTGCAATGATTTTGTAGCCATCCCGCCCCAGCTTACCGGATTTCATATCCATTATTACTCATATTGATGACCAGACTCGGATGCCAAAGTACGATGGCAACTGTGCATCTAGAACGATTCTGTTTGATAGGGCTTGAACCGCATGTCTCATTTTCGAAGTTGAACCATTGATCTTCTTCAACAGTATTGAAGCTGTAATGACAGCAACATTTAAAGATGAACCTTTGTAATCTTATTTTTCAGAACAAACAGACATCCCCTCTCCTTGCAATCTTTATTGGACCGACACAGCCAGAGAAGGCAGAGGATTGAATATTCACAAACTATTGTGAGAACAACATTGGATGAAGTATAGGGGATTACATCACAGGTGATTTACGGATTGCGACCCCGAGGAACAGTGTGATTATGAAGAACATAACTGCGTAGGAGCTAAATCCACAGTTAGACATGCAGTAGCAGCAGCAACAACAGCTAAGTCCTTTGTGATTCCGTGAATTGTTGTTGTACCTCCAACCCCTAATCCCTCCGACATTGACATATTAAAAAGGCAATGGTACATGTCCTTAGTTCGTTCTGATGTCTGAATCGGAGCATCTCGACCATGTGGCACATGTATCAGTCGATGATCGGGCCCTCATGGGTGAGGTCATCGATCGGAGCATACTCAGGATGCGATTCGAGGAAACCCTGGATATGTTTGGGAAGCCTCATAAGGTATTATTACAGGTGGCACGATTGATGGAACCTGCAGAGATGGTGCAGAGGGTTTGCAACCACCCAAAACAGATACTGTCACTACAGAAGGAGATCACAGATTTGACAGCTCAGCACTTTCGGCACCCAACCTGTGACCACTCTGGAATGGACTGATGGATAGGAGGCCTAGAGTACGATCTCGCACAAGATAGAAGAGGGCCAGCCGTCGAAGACAGCTCAGACGAAGTGCACACGGACCCGGCAGCAATGACCCAAGATGCACGAAAATCTAGAGAGGAGGTTCAGACTTTGTGGACACAGCTAGTCAACGCTCTGACCCTGGCATCAAGGGTGGCTCCAGCTGCTCCCCAGGGCCAGGAAGACAAGAGCCAGAAATTCCGACACTCCACGGGCTTTTCACATTCCGCTCAGACTCAACTGGGAGGCTTGAACACTCAACTCCGGATGGTAACCCACCCAAAGCCAGGCAGCTTTCCCGAAGAACAGACGAAGATGCGGTACGCATTTGACCTCTTCAAGGGCACAGCCTTGGAGCAGATCTTGTCACACAGCCGAGATGATGGAACCATTGGGCTGGGAGACTTAACAGCTTTTATTCAACTCCTGGAAGCAGCTTTTGGGGACCATGACAGGGCAGCCACGGAAAAAAGGATTGTCCAGGAAAATAAACCAATGAACCAAGAGTTCTCTCAGAATTAGGTTGATTTCCAAGTTATTGCTGCATATCTGGACGGGAACCCCTCGGCCCTAAGGAACACCCTGAGAATAGGACTTTCGGATGATATGAAGCATTCCATTCGATTCACTGCTATGCCCAAAGAACTGCACATATTAATGACCATGTGTCAAAAATGCATTAATTACATTCAACTGCACTGGGCAGAGAAAGCCACACAACTATTGAGCAGAGGCACAAGTTTGAGCTGCTGCCCAAAGCCCCCAACACCAGCAACACCCCCGAAGGACCCTACAGTTATCCCCGCTGGAACAGTCGCCGAATATACTGGACCAGCACCCATGGATCAATGCGCAAACAAATGAAGCATTTTGGCAGAGGAAAGAGCAAAAAGGTTTGCAGAGGGAAGGTGTCTGAATTGTGGTGGGTTTAATGACAGGATGGCGGAATGTGCGGCAAGGAAGAAAGCCCAGATGTTCAACGCAGCTGGCGCAGAGGTTCAGGAAGTAGGAATCGGGAAAATATTTGATCAATCAAAGAACAATGCCTTTTTGATTGATAAGAAACAGTTTGTTTTAAATGCTGTGAATTGTTTTGCAATTTTGCGTCTTTCAGTTAGCAAGGTGAAGGCATTAAAAGGATCAATGGAAGGGAACTGTTTAGTCGTAACCTGCACATGGACTGTGAAGGACAAAGAAATACCAATACATGTGCTGGTCGACTGCGGAGCTACGGGCATTGCATTAATGGATCCAATTGGGGGTTTCCATCTTTGCCGCACCCACTTGGATCTGAGAGTGAATAGACAGGTCGAGGTTATCGACTGAAGACCCATTGAATGTGGGGACATTACACATGTTGGCAAAGTTGCAATGACAATTCAAGATCATAAAGTATAATTACCTATGTTCGTCACAAAGGTAGGACATCACCCCATTGTTATTGGAATCCCCTGGCTACGACAAGAAGACGTTCCAGTGTGATTTGCATCGAATATGGTTACGTTTGGATCACACTATTTCACCACACACTATCATGACGCACCAGGTAGAGTCCAAGGGGTTGCTGAAGAACCCCCGGAACCTAGCTACCCCAGGGAGGGTTCTATACTTGACCCATACATTCGACCATAACAACCATTCTGAGGGAATATAGTAATGCTTAATGGATCCTCATTCTTTTCAACAGTCAAGAAAGGGATGCTGAAAATGTTTAAAGCGTCACTATACGATCCAAATAAGGCTAGTGAAGTGAAGAATATGAAGGAATGACCTTCAGAAGATATTGTTCTCATACAGTATCATGAGTTTTTGCAATTGTTTGATAATGTTTTGGGAGATCGACTTCCACCGCATTGCCCAGGCATTGATCGTAAGGTATGCCTGACAGAAGGTGAAATGTCGACATGGGGACCGCTCTATTCGATGTCAAAAGCAGAGTAAATTGTTCTTCAGCCGTGGATGCAGGAGAATATATCTAAGGGCTTCATCTGTCAGTCATTGTCACCATTTAGGGCACCAGTTTTGTTCGTGAAGGAACTTGATGGAGGACTCCAATTCTGTATTGACTATCGGGATGTAAATAGTATAACTGCTAAAAATATGTACCCCCTTCCCCTGTTATGAGAAACACTGAATCTTTTTCAGAGAGCTAGAATATATACTAAGCTCAATGTCTGAGGGGTATATAGCCTGATACAAGTAAAAGAAGGAGATGAACATCAGCTAGCCTTCTAAAGAAGATATGGCCTGTTTGAACCAACAGTTATGCAATTCAGGACAACAAAAGCTGCTGCCAACTTCCAGAGGTATATTACCAATACCATAAGAGAAGCTCTGGATGATTTTGTATTGGCTGATCTGGATGATATCTTAATATATAGCAATTTGGAGGAAGAGCATGAAGAACATATTAAGTGGGTCATGCAACACCTTCTGGAAGTGGGATTCTATTTGAAACCCAACAAATGCGAATTCCATAAGGAGACCATTAGGTATTTGGGGTTGATTATATCAACAACAGGGATCTTGATGGATGAGAATAAAGTGGAAACAGTGAGGAATTGGAGCCAGGAAGAGAAGACAAAGAATCGCAGGTTGAACAACCTATTCAAAGTACATCAATTCATTGGGTTTTGCAATCATTACTGACACTGTCTTCCTAAATATTCAGAAAAAGCAGAACCTTTGAGAAGGCTAACAAAGAAAAATGGGCCATTTTGATGGGAATCAGAACAACAGTTGGCTGTTGTGACGATCGTAACAACGTTTGCATCCACACAGGTCCTCCGACATTTTTATCCTGATAAGGAGGTACTTATTGAAACAGATGTCTCCGAGTATTTATCTGCTGGGGTATTATCACAGTATGATGATAGAAACGTGTGACATCCTGTAGCATATTTCTTGAAGAAACATACGCTGGCAGAATGCATTTATGATATATAAAATCAGGAACTTATCGCTATTATTTAGGCACTTGTGCAATGGAGACCAGAATGTGAAGGGGCAGCATACCCGCTTCACTTGTTATCAGATCACAAGAACATCGAGTACTGTATCACAAAGAGATTGTTGAACTGTAGACAGGTATGTTGGTTGCAATTTGTGATCCGGTTTGACTATCAGATAGTACAGGGGGCAGGAAAATCTAATGGGATGGTGGATGCTGTAACTAGGAAGGTGGGAGACCTTCCTCAGGGGGGGGGATGAAGGATTAAAAAGTATGGAAAAGTGGATTCTAAAGCTGCAGAACCTACCATAAAACTTGTATTAGTTGGCGGATAGTGCACCTGCCCGGGGCTGTACTTATACTTCCCATCTTATGATACAGGTTTATCACACAGACCCAGTACCGGGGAAAATATTACAAGCAATTCGAACGAACAGGGGATTAAAGGAAATACCAGTTGCAGACCGGATGCAGATGCATGGAAAAATATGATAGAGAGGGAAACTGTATGTACCAGATAATTATGTGTTACATTTACAGTTCATACAGGTATACCATGGGACAGCACTGGCAGGACATCAGGGACATGGGATGACTTTTGACATTCTTGATCGAGAATATTACTAGAAAGAAATGAGAAGAGATGTCGATCAATATGTTCGGGATTGTCATAGCTGTCAACGGTCCAGATGCTCACAACATTCGATGGTTGGAGGACATCAGCCATTCCCGGTACCAGAGAAACCGTCGGATGACATTTCAATAGATGTTGTAGAAGGATTACCAGAATGGGAGTGGTTCAATGCAATATGGGTAGTAGTGGATAGCCATTCAAACATGCGACATTTTGTTCCCTGTCATACAACCATAGCAGCTTCTGGGTTGGCTGAGTTGTTGTGAAGAGAGGCGGCATGTCATCATCCACCGTGGGCAAACATTGTCTCGTATCAAGGACCCCGGTTCAAGTTGACCAATTGGGACCAGATATTCCATCGCCTGAGGATGGACCGGAGCATGTCAACAGCTGTTCATCTCCAAACGGATGGCAACCCGGACCGAATGAATGCAAGCATGGAACAGGACATGCGGGTGTTTGTCAATCACCAGCAGGATGATTGGGTGAGGAGGCTTCCGATGGCAGAGAATGCAGCAAATAATAGGGCATCGGAAAAAACACCGTGCAACCCATTCTGTGCCACATATCGCATGGACCCCCAGATGACATTTCTGAATGACCCAAAGGTGGAATGGAACCACCAATGTATAGATGCAGATCGAGTCCAGCCCACGATGGAACAGGTCTATTAACCTCTTCAAGTGGAAATGAGACATTGCCAGGCGTGGTAGGAGGAGGAGGGGGTTGATTGTGCTTGGATTCCAGCACTGACTATACCGGAAGCATCACAGGGTTGGCTAGATGCCCAGCATAACTGAATGACAAGCCCCACAACAGAATTGGATTAGAACTAGTTGGGGCCTTTAACAATTACCCGTCAGATATCACCAGATGTGTGTGAATTGGATCTTCCTGTTTTGATACGAAATCAGTAAGTACAGCCCGTATCACTTATCAATGCTGTTGTTAACAATACTCTCGTCGGGGAATGAGTTAGTCCACCACCTCCGCTTGAGTTGGATTGTAAAGAGGAGTACCAAGCTTCAAGTGTTGAGGATAGCCAAATCTATCGGAATCAGTTACAGTATTTGATATGCTGGACTGGGTATCATTCACTGATATGGGAACCTGCGAAGTTCATGGATGGGTTGGAACCAGTGGGAGTATTCCACCAGCAATACTCAGGGAAGGCAGGATATTTGGAAGAAGATCTCGGAGGACTTCAAACCAGTGGGGGGCATCCTGTTACAGAGTGGATTCTACAAGTAAGGAGGAATGGTTTCAAAAAAAGCAGGAAGGATTTGGAGTTACAAAACTGAGGAGAGGTTTGGAGATGTGGGAGGAGTACAGAATCATAGTGAGGTGGTGGCAGGATTATTCAGTATGATATGGACGTGGTCTGAGGTGTTGCAATTTCGGATGATGTGGTGTGGTTGTTATATCAAGAGATTTATTGGTGGTGTGTAAGATCATAGCGGAAGATTGTGATGGTACGTCGAAGCATGAGGAATGATTGGAGGGTGGCAGACAAATTGCCACAAAAGAGAGGATCGTTTGATGTTGGAGAATTTCCTTTACTTCTCTCTTTACTTGTTCACTTGTATAGCTAAGCAACAGACAACTTTGAAAACAACTTTGATTGTTGTCATGATTCCTTGATACGAACTTCGAGTGTTTTTTTCTGTTTGTGATATCATCTACGCTTGACCCCACCTGTTACACTGGGAGCATCAGGAAGGATCAGTGTGGCTGTGCAGTATTGCTGAGTTGTTCAGTTATGACTTCCAAACTGTGTTACATTTTGCTAATGTATCCAAGCTATAGGCAAATGTGGCATAGATATGAAATCCCCCAAGGCAGATACAGTGGACCTTATGTATTCCCCATACCCCTGATCACAAGATAAGGGCCATTTTCCCCAGGTGCAACTTGGGTTACTCCGGTGCAGCCTTCACACAACCCAGTGATGCAGCCGACAACATCTAGTGCTGTATAACCAGAACATCCTTCAGATGAAAGTGTGAGTGTTATCCAATTAATCTAACCAAAATGATCAGTCTGTTGCATAACCCTGGAAATCAGATATTGTGTGGCTTGCCAAGTTACCACATTCCCCAGAGCGATTCCAACCAACATGATGCACACGTGGAGAGCGATTATTCGTTGGACTTTTGTGGCACAGAAGTCAAATTTCCAATGTACCTGAAGCAAATTGAGGTTTCTTCGAAGCAATTACCCAAAAGGTTGAGACAGTCCATAAGCAAAAAACCTTTCCGTCCGGGCAGAATGACTATGTCAGACTGCAGGCACTCCATCAGCGCTGTCAGAGACACCCCGGTGGCTGATTACTCTGCGCCCGGCGCCAATAGCACACATCGCGTTGCACATTGCCCTCCGATCACCCTTTTGCCATTTCATTTCACTCTGTCGGTCTCCTATTTTTAACACACACCCTGTGATTGTGGCCCACTGTGACCATACGTCGGAATGGATTCATTGGGTACACGCTTGCATCGGGATTGCAATGCACTGGGTGACACAGTGAAAACCTGTCCTCGCGTTCCTTCTAAATTGAGCTAGAGGAGAGTAGGAAGAAGGTGAGAAGATATGATACTACACGGCCGTGAGGATCCACGAAATCTCGGAACGAGCGAGTAAGATCAAAAGTATGGAAAGATAGAGTGTGGATTATCTTTGTATGACAAGATGAGATGGAAACGAGATGCTGCCGATCTACCCTGCGGTCTCCCAAATATATACTCGGCGTCGCTCGTTCCACCTCCGTTACCACTGGCTCTCCGTACACCCACCGTCGCTCCTGAATGATATACTTGGAGGCGGTGATTGTTCGAGTTCGATGATGCACTGGGAGGCTGTGATAGAGCGAGTTTGGAGATGCATTTGGAGGCCGAAATGGAGTGAACTCAGAGATACACTCTGAGGCTGTGACCGAGCGAGTTTGGAGATGCACTTGCAGGCTATGATCCAGCGAGATTGGAGGAGTACTTGGAGGCGGTCGATTTGGAGGGAGGCGCGACAGCAGCTGAGACTCCAATCATTGGTTAACTTGTAATTGTGGGAATGTAGCGAGTTGGGTAAAACATCCGCCCAGAGATGAGAAACTTGCTGGGAGCAGGAGACTGTCGATCTTGGGATGATGCTGTGCTTGGTGTATGCTGTACTTGGTGTTAACTCATGATTATGGGATGGAGAGATAGAGAGGGATGACTTAACTTCGTGTTCTTAGGTGATGGTAGAGTTGAGCACAAGAAAGAGAGAGATCAGAGAAGATGGGGGAAATCATCATGAGAAACTGGGACTGAGAGAATTTTGTGTGCGAGTCAATTGACCATCCCCGATACAGCAGGTATGAGTCCGGATTCGGCATGTAATAACACCGACACGAGGTCTTCTAAACCCAACCAGGCAAGTCATACTCGTGATTTCTCATAGCTGCTAATATCCTCCATATCGTTCTCATCTTCATCCCACATCTCTCTCTTCCTCATCCACAACTCTATCATCATCGCAAGAACACAAAGTCAAGTCATCCCTCTGTATCTCTCCATGCCATCATCATGAATTAACACTGAGTGCAGCATACACCGAGTACAGCATACACCGAATACACAATACACCTAAGATTGTCTCTCATCCCTTCATTCTCATGATTTCGAGTTGACCCCGGAAGGTAGCTTCAGCTTCCGGCATACCTCCCTACTGATCGACCGCCATCGGCCGGTTCTCCATAAGAGATTTAAAGGTAAAGTCACCTCGTCACATTCCCACGGTTTCTGGTTAACTACCCGATGAAGAAGGTCTCAGCTCCTGGTGCGTCTCCCATCGACCGCCTCCAGATAGACCGCCTCCAAGTACTCCTCCAATCTCGCTCGATCATAGGCTACTACAAGTGCAGCTGGAAACCCACTCGATTACGGCCTCGGAGTGTATCTCTGAGTTCACTCAATCTCGCTCTCCAATTGCATCTCCAAACTCGCTCAATCACGGTCTAAAAGTGCATCTCTCAGTTCACTGGACCTCGGCTTCCAACTGCATCGCCAATCTCACCCGATCATGGCCTCCCAGTGCATCTCTGAGTTCCCTCAATCTCGATCTCCAATTGCATCTCCAAACTCGTACAATCACGGCCTCGGAGTGAATCTCTGAGGTCAGTCGATCGTCATTTCCAGGCGCACCTCGAAATGCTCTCAAGCGCCGCCTGCAGCCAGTCCAGATATACCGTGTGTAGACGGGTAGCTATATACATACATAGATACATAGATGAGAATACAAACTGAGTACATGAGTTTTAATAATCATTGAATGATTGGTAGTAGCTAGGATTTTGAGGCGCACCAGCAGTGTTCCCTTCCCAGACTGCTCTACTGTGATTCGAGGTGCTCCCAGACATGTCGCCAGCGCTCCCAGGAGTGTCGCTGGCGCTCCCAGGAGTTCTCAGATATGCCATTGACGCTCCCAGTTACTCTGAAGGCCGGCAGGAATGCCCTCTGGGGGTCTGATATTCTCCTGAAATTGACGCATCCAAGTTTACACTCCACATCCTCTCAGACACCCCTGGAGGCTTCCAGTGACTGAAATGCATTTTGCTGATGCTATGCAATGGGAAGCGTGTAATTCTCTGTCAGAGGGTACGAGGTTCCGTCAAAGCCGTCAGAGCCATTCAGGACACCCGGGTGTTTCTGACGGAAACTAGAGTTGTTGCTGATGTCAAACTTCACTATATTCAATTACTGCAAGAAAGTGTAGGTGGCTGGGTTTCTGGGGGAGCACTTCCAAATGATGATCTGGGGACAGAACTATTCGATGTAGTATGGGTATGAACCCGTGCACTGCAGGCTCCCGGGTGCTGATTCTGGGCGACCTTTAACAATGGGCTGACTTTGGAAAATTTTGACAATGCCAAATAAATTCAGCCACAGTGGCTCACCAGGAATCTTAAGATATACAAAAGCAGCATTAGGGAGGTCCGAAAGAAAGAAGGGCAATACAACAAGTGACCAGCAATGAATTTGGGACAACATCCATGCAACATGTGGAATCCGAAGTACACACAGCTGAAAATACAATCTGCATGGATGTGATTTGCTGAGTGCCAAACAATGACCACAAATTTCCTAATGATTTCCAAGCCTCGGAAACAGCTGTTAGGTACCCAATGGAGCTGATTGATGTTGTTAAGAAAGGATTGAGACACAAAAGAGCTATACTGTCCAGAAGTGATATTCAACTACATATTGGTATAGAATGAACTCAACTCCAGGTGTAGCCTGTTATATACTCATTGGCTGCTGCCAAATAAACTCAGAAATGGCCTTACTTTGTACTACTGTTGCATTTCAACTGCTCTCCAGTTGAATCTGGAATAGAATTTAAATATATGTTTGACAGAAATCAAGGTAGTTGCAGGGAAGGAGGATGCAGAGCACATAATTCACCCAGACAAGGTAATCACCACTAGTCTTGTTCAGGCGAGATATACATGAATATGAATCACTATACATAGACTTTGAACGGTTCTGAGGAGAATTTAGCCATGGAGCGTGACTATGTCACTGGCCAACAGGTTGGTAGAAGTAATCAAGTAAGTTCAGATTGAAAGAATAGTATTGGTTATATTCAACACATACTTATTTGTTCCTATGGTTCTCTGCTAAGTACTGGACATTGCAATAAATTTCACAAGTATCTGATCATAACCCTACCAGTTCTACATTACTAATTTCAAATGAAACAGTTGATTGAGAGTATCAACAAAACACACAAATGTGCAAAGGAGTTTCAGAAGCAAGTGGATGCAAAAAAAGTTCTTGATCCAGATACTAGCAGTTCTGAACTGAGTACTGTTCTCCATTCAAATCACAGTTGTGTGGAAAATGTATGCCTTCACAAGCCGATCAAGCTGCTGAATGCCAGTCTGACACACTTATCAAAAAATAACTTAGTTCCTGACTTGAAATATTTAATTCCTGGCTGACCAGGTGCCAAGTTGCTGGCCCACCAGATTAGGGAATTATGGTTAATTGTGAGGTAAGGGATTAGTGATTTGGATATGCAAGGAGTGATGGTGACAGATTGAACGGATATTGACAAGATTTTTATGTCAGTTGGAGTGGCTATGATTTGCCAACTGATGACTGAAAAGGTGGATGTGGGTTGGGAGCAGTCAATTTTGTAGGGGAATACACTTGACGAATGGGGGAATGTGGCAAAGTACAAGTAACCCAGAATTGTTGGTAAAGCACAAGAATGATATGTGTTGTAGAGATTGAAGACTGTTGGGGAAATATTCACATTGCGATGTGCATTAGTAGCATAGAGGGTTTTGAAATAGCAGTGAGCAAGGTGCACATTATCATTGAGAGACATTGAGGAAGGAGATAACAATCCCTGAAAATCGTACCATCCATTGGCACTAGATACTCAAGTGGATTCTCCAATTTTTCAATAGCTGTGAGAGACTTTGCTTCCAATGTTGATCATTAAACCAATGGAGTATCCCAAGCCTGACAAAGATGAAGCTTCAACTTTGACACTCCATCATGAACCAAAATGATTGGTAATGCCCTCCTCAATACACCTTCTCCCAGAGACATGGTGTTTATTCGTCCACATTCTGACTGGGTTTCCGATCTCCAGTGCCAGCTATTGAAGAATTTTGCTGATGATGTGGATACTTTCTGTATATATTCAGAACTGGGCAACAATGAATGCAAAGAAATGTAGCTCAAATTCTATCATTCACCAAGTCCCTCTGTATTTATAAGTACACCCAAAGTGGGCAGGACAGGGCTTAATCTCACTGCAGCACACTATAAAGTGCTAACAGAGAAGGTCTGGATGTTAAATGTGGCGCACCAGGCATATGTACAATGTGTCTAGCTACAGCCAAACAGTATGCTACAATCAGGGCCCTGGAGTGCCAGCCAAAGTGGCTATATGAGTAGTGTCGATAACCTCTATCAACACTGTAGTGTCTCAAGTTAATGTCCTGCATGGCCAAATAAGTTGACTAAACCTGACAATGTTGCTGAATTACCATGTTTGCCACTCTGGTGAGTGTGGGGACGGATTTGAGTGCGGTCATCACGTGGATTGGTTTAGGGTCGAGAGCGACGGAGCCTCATGCACTGTAGTTCTTGTGTACGTGTCAATTAGACTTAGCGAGAGTCAGTGAGTTTTAGGTCTATAGAGAGATTCAGGACACCGGACACCATACAACAGGTTATGAGCCCGGGCACTTCGCTGATTTGACGAACTTGACTCAAATTGCGGCATCATCGACACGGTCTCGGAGGAGTACAGTCAGACAGACTCGACACATGTATCGGCGACAAGGTGGCCGAATAGACAGTGATCTCGATGAAGAAGTTTGATGGTACGGACTACAAGAGCTGGAGTTTGGAAGTTGAAATACTCTTGGAGCAGAAGCAGATTCTCGGCAGTGTCGACAGTACAGAGGAAGCACTGGATGCAAAGAATGCGAAGGATGTGACTGAGATTAAAGCATGGACGAAGCAGCACGGAATCGCACGGTCGACCGTTCTCCTTGTGATGGAGTCGTCTTTGCAGCAGCAGTATGGCGCTCAGAAAGATGCAAAGGCGCTGTGGGATCAGCTGAAGGAGGACTACAAGTTGAAGGTGAAGCTGAATGTTTGGGCTTTGCGAGATGAGATGTCAGCTGTGGGATTGAGCGATTGTGAGAATGTACAGGAGTACGCATCGAAGATTCAGAGTTATGTGATTGACTTCAATCTTTGCACCAATACCGATAGCTCAAGTACTGGTAGTGGTAGGACACCGAAGAACGAGCACACCGATTACCTGCTGAAGGGTGTACCGAAGGATGATGATTGGAGGTTTTTCACCAAGTTGATGTACTACGAAATCGACACCCTGGCCGACAAACCGGAGGAGATTGTCATGAAGATGAAAGCCCACAACGCGTGGCAACAGCAGGAAGTCGACTTGGAAAGCTTCGAATCGCTGGCAATGGCTGAGACGCGGACGAAGAGTGAGAAGCGGAGTTCAAAGCACTCACGGAAGTCCCGGAAGTCTCGTGATAGTGGCAGTGAGAGCGACGGAAGTAGTTCGGAGAGTGAGAAGCATCGCCGCAGGCATACTTAGGAGTGCTACAGATGCCATAAGGTGAGGCACATTGCACAGTATTGTCCAAGCACTGCGCCAGTGGACAGTGCAGCACCGACAGAGACAGCAGCAGCGACGATGACGACATCATTTGAGAACTATTGGATGACAGTCACTGGCAGATCCCCGGAGAAGGAGTGCTGGTACTTGGATTGTGCCACAACTTCTCACGTTTGTGGAGATTGGGGAAAGTTCGAACGGTACACAGAGTATACCAAAAGAGTTGGGCGGGAGATTCGTGACGTTGCGGGAAGGGTAGCAGGTATGGCCATCGAGCAAGGAGATGTTCGATTGAGGCTTCGACCACCTGCAGGCCACCACCTCATACATGAAGTAGTTGTGAGAAATGTCTTTCATGTGGAAGGAGCACACAACTCGCTCTCCCAATCGCCGCTTATGGATTGCGGACTACGGATTGTCCCAGTCGATGGCTATGGAATCAAGATATACGACACAGCGCCGGCAGAGTATGACAGTCGAGGTCGAGGAAGTCTTGTGGGCGTGGCACGCCTGACTGGAGGGTTATTCCAGCTGGATATGAAGCGGCTGGATGTGAAGGTTGCAGGAAAGACGCTTCGAGCGAGAGGATAATTGATTCGGAGGAGCTCCAGGCATGGTTGATTGTTTGGGGGGCTTGGTGTCATTTGGGAGGAGCTTCAGGCATTGCTCAGTCTTTGTTTTCATGAGAGTTTAGCACTTACGGTCGTGATACCACCCTGGAGGGGTGTTGGGACGGAATTGAGTGCGGTCATCACGTGAGTTGGTTTAGGGTTGAGGGCGGCAGAGCCGCATGCACTTTAGTTCTTGTGTATGTGTCAATTCGACTTAGCGAGAGTCGGTGAGTTTTAGGTCAATAGAGAGATTCAGCACACCGGACACCGTACAACAGTGAGAATCATCTGAGGCAGCTCAGAGTGACAGCATACCCTTTGGAGTCTGAATGAGACTATGAATGATAGCCTTAGGTGATGTGGACAGCAAAATCAAAGTATGCCTTGTGAAATATTTAATCGCCTCAATCTGATCAACAGACAAAAACAGACAACAGCATCATTTGCAAGGTACTCATGAATTTATATAAATCATGTATATGTCATTTTGAAGGCATTCCTGCATTCATGTTTGAATGGTTGTCTCAGAACGTAGTTAGATTAGAGGGAGGTTGCATGGGCTTGTTTGGTCAATAGTGGCCAATTTGGAATGAAGGCAATTCAAACACACTCATTTTATACTGCAAAACTGGTGACATTGGGACAAGTAAATTGGTTAACTTGTTCATGTGCCTGTTAAATGGTGGAAAGTCATTGGAAACATTTATTGCAAGAACTGCTTGAATGATTCATTCTCTGCTGGATTGTATAGTAGTCATTGTCAGAATGATAGAAATATGCCAAGTCAGTGCCTACAATTTAACGTTCCAGGTGCTCCTTGTCCCATTTTAATTGGCCAGTCTGGAATTATGTCATATGTTTTGGCACAGCAAGTGGAATTTCTCATTCATGGCATGTTTGAGGTGGACAAGATTCAGATTTGCGCAGTACAAAATGTAAATCGGAATAATCAAACAGGTTTATTCAATTATCCTCAGCTGTGCCAGAGAATCCTGTGTTGGTCTTGAGTCTGACTATAATACATAGAGCACTGCATAATCACCAGATTCAACTGGCATAAAAGTGTCGCTAGGTGATATAGAATACCCATGATAGAATACAAGACACAGCATGCATAATTCTGGCAAAACTACAGCATTTGCTTGCATATTTGATTGAAGTTCAGGTATAATTCATACCCACAGCCCAGAGTGTAGAACATTGAGACACAGCTTGTATATTTTCGGCTAAGCATATGCTTCTGCTGCTGGGTATTTCCTGGCCAATCATTGAAGCTCAAGGACACCTTACATCTGCAATCAAGTCAACGATTATGTTCTTTATTATGTATCAAGCCAACTGCAACAAGTTGTGAAACCTCATATGAGTCCAGGTACACCTCAGATTATCAATGCAGCCACTAAGGCACATGGACCTGGAACATAGAGCATTTTGAATATTGCATTTACTTTATTACACCTATTCCTTTATTGACTGTGAATGCTTTTCAGTCAGTGGAGGCAGTGTACACAGACTGTTATCTATCAAGACACTAAACATATTGGTTGCAGGCGGCTGATGCAGTGTACACTCTGCCAATATCTGAATCGATGCTTGATCGGTATGTGAATGCACTCACTATCATATGCTGAATTGTCAACTTCCATGTCAACTGTACATTTGAGAATGATAACAATGGCATACCAGATCATCAATGCACAACCATGGCCAATTCATAACCTCATTCAATTTGATGTGGACTAAGTAGTATATTTGGATCTTACGTTCCAAATCCTGAAATAAGATCTGTATGGTTGACCTCCTTCACAAGAGGTGCAGCATGAGGGAGCGAATCTTCAAGATTGATTCTGCTCAGCAGCTCTCCAGATGAATGCCAACTCCTGCTTACATCATATACCACACTTACTGTTCAAAGATGTCTAACTGCTCAATGCTTGTAATGCAGGCTTCACTGAATTGTGACCAAATGTATATCTGGGTTGCCAGTAACAATATCTGAATATAAATAAGGCAATCAGATTTCCATCCAGCAAGTTCAACATCTGAAAATTATGAATGCCACACTCTGCTCAGTTACTGTGTAGGTAATGGGTAACTTTGCATGCACTGCATCCCATGACAGATTATACTTTATGACAAATCTCAAACTAACTTACTTGGTTTTTACCAACTATCCAGATATCAATATTTCTAACAGGTCATGTTGTCATGATGGATTGAGTTAAGACACTGTTGCTTTCATGAGTGCACTTAACTGTCATATTTAGACGAGCCTGCAATCCCAGGCATTGCATTGAATTCAACATAACAATCCAAGCCTCAGTGCAACTTATTTCCCCTGAACAACATGCATTCATTCATCTGCCCACTCTGGAATGATGTTTCACTATGTATTCATCCCTTCATATATATCTCTGAACCCCAACTACAATTTTATGACAACTTGGTAGTAGTAGGGCTCTTGATGAATGTGTGATTGAATGGTATGTGATTTTACTAGTAACTAGATGCAAAATCCAAATGTGAGTGAGTGTTCAAAGCATATTTGCGATAAATTTTAGGATTCTCGAGAGCTTGAATCAATACGATTTCTCCTGGATCATCATCAGTCTATATTACTGGTCTTTTTTGATGCTTATATCCGTCATTTTCACACCCAGCATCTCTCCCTTGATCAGAAACTACAACATTGTTCGGAAGCTTTTCTGCAGACATAACCTTGATGAGAAAATGAACAAGAAAAATCACATATGTAATTGCCTTTGACCGCAATCATTGTGGCAGTATCTAAAGAATACAAAACGAGTACTCAAAACTCAAAGTGTCCTACTGATACATTTACTTTATATTGAAATGTATGGTTTGTCCTTATCAAATCCAAAGTGCGCGAGCAATGGGGAAACACTACCGTAATTCACACAATTCCAAATCGGGTTAGTTTTTCAAATTCTTTACAATTAGACAATTCAATGCAAAACGCTCACCCTAAATATTGAAACTACACATATGATTCCTACCATTGGAGGAGTTATATACAGAGGTACTGGTGCCCATTCTTGTTTACGGTGCTATATCTGGCCCATACAAATGGTTCATTAATATCTCAGCACTCTTGATGTTGCAAGTTTATCAGATGCATCAGTTCTGGTGAGTCTGAATCAGGAGTGACTGACTCCATTCCACGTGTGTTTACTTAAACCAACCATTACTTCAGATATCCATCAAATTGTTAATAGGAGTGGTAACATTCCATATCATGCACTACAAATCCATCTATTCAGCTGCATATGATACATTTTAACCATCCAAAATGGAATCCCATGCTCGATATAAATATGATCTCCACAAACCATCTCTTCTGAATCCATTGATGGCTTATTTTTAAATGCGGCATGCTTGATTCAGTGCGACTTTCTTTCCCTGTATTCCCCTTCTTTGGTTACACTTGATACTACTATACTCTATTTTCCAGTATATATATGTCTCTCTGTAATTTCAACCACTTGTATCTTCAACTTCATCAATATAGAACCTAGAGTCAGCAAAGTAGGAAGTCACTATCCATGGAAGAATCACCAAGTACACCTTGAGAGAGCAGTCACATTCAAGGAGCAAGCCAAAATTCATTTTACAATCAATTGTTTCACTTCCAACCGCTCCTTCAAATATTGTATTAGAGATAACCATGGTGTATGGAATTCATTGAAATGATACAGGATGATGATGATACCCATTAGGACATCTGCAATGACTTATTTGAGGACACTAGAGGTTCCACATGGGCGTAAGGCAATGAAGATGACTTTTTGGATTGTGAGTAGGAGGTCATACTCCCACACAAGATGCACCAGCGCAAGACTTGATGAACTACAAGGGTTCCAATGCCAATGAAACAGGGCCGTGCTGAGACTGTTATGACTGTAGACTATCCACTACCTAACTCCTGACATCCAGCTCAAACTATTACAACCCCATTTCTCCAGTGCAACAAATCAGTAAACAACATCTGATGTGAGTCTAACTGTGCACCCAAACAGGTGCTTCTGCTAACCAAGACTATTGAACACCAAAATGTTTCACTTCCCAAGGCCAGTGGTGATCATTACATTCCCCAACTGCTAAGTACTACTGTTGAGAGAGCAAAAAGGTACAGGAAGACAGTGGTGTTCATGAGGACTCATCAGCCAATAATCTCAAATAATAAGTACCTGATGGTGCATGAAGCTTGGAAACTAACAATTGAATCACAGAATCATCAGTGCACATTCGCAGTTGCTCCAGGAGGTACACTATCTGCTTCTGAATTGCCTGGTAGTCCATCTTTTAATTGAGATCTGCAAATATAAGTAGCTGTAAGTCTTGTATTCTATTTAATACTACTCTATCAGACGTACACTATTGACTATACCCCACAACCAAGATAGTAAAAACTGAATATCAGTGCCATTCGAGGATGATTGGCAGATTGAGCTTGTTCAATTGCTTTCTGTAGTTGCTTGATGGATGACAATTCTAAGAAGGTGCTTGAGATGAAGGTTAAAGAGCTCCTGTTACATTACTTTTACCTCTCAATAATCAACCACAATTACTACTCAAAGTTCTTCTGCCAGCATGTGCTGACTTTTAGTTACAATTTATTTCTCTGCACTGTTAATCACTTGGAGCGCCAGCCTACAATTATTCAATTTTTACAACTTATTGCCATGCAGACATTAGTGCTACCAGCTACAGCTATATAATGTGTGTTTTCTAAATATGCCATGGAAAGAAAGTTATGGTTATGTTGTCTCCAGATAAATATTAAGGTAAATTTTGCCCCTTCTCAGTGATAAAATTTACTATACAAGCCACTGCACTGATTACTCATACATTAGATGGTCAGTTTATCCCCCCCTCTCCCAGGTTTAGAGCTCCACAATCTTGAAAGGCAGTCCCTAATTCTGATCTGCCCGCCTCAGATTCAGCCAAAGCCTGACATGACCTCCCCTTAGCACCTTGCGTCAAGGATTGGTGCTTCTGAATCCCCATTACTGATCCCCAGCGAAGATTCAGATTATTCTGTTTCATTCCACCATTCATAACCCGCTGAGTAGTATTTCTCCATCAGGATGGGCACTTGTCCACTAGGATTGGAACTCCGCAAACTCTATCAGTGCTTCTTACAATAGTTATGCCTTCTTCCAGTTTATTCTGCAATTCATACTCCCCTATTAGTCACTCCTCCCCTGGTATGGGCACTTCTATACTGGAACAGGCACTCCTCAAATGCGATTGCCACTGCTCTATTCCTGTTGGTGCCTATTGGCGTGGATTGTTGCTTCTGTATTTCGTTCCCCACTTCTCTATTACCTTCTGTACTCCTCTTTACCACACAGAACTTACAATTTGATGCTTCTATTTTCATTGTAGTACTCTTCTTGTCCACCTGAATATAACATACTGCCTATTAAATTCCATTTTAATTTGCAGTAATCTATCTTCTCATTTTATCATTTTCTAGATATCACCGCTTTGAGCACAATGATGTTGGATTTTAATGTCACCTGTTTGTCAGTGACAGATTCTCAGCAAATAGAACCAGCACCTCCCAGTACTTTGCCTTGTGGATAAATTCAGTATACCTGCTTTGGTTGGCTCTGCTAAGTCTGGAGTGCATTGAATGACATGGATATCATGTTCTCTAGATATCATGCGAGTGCTTACTTGGGTTTTGTTTCCATGTATCTGCTATTATTTTTGAATTTGTTGTCTTTTTCTTTTGTTCCTTAAAGTAGCAATACAAAAAATGTAATTTTCAGAACAGTACTGGCTAGTATAGTATGATTTAGCGGTTGACAATAAACAATAATCCATACATCATATTCACTGTAGAGCGATATGCATGGTTGTGCATATCCAATGAGTTTTACATTATAACCGCTTTTCTATAACTGAATATTTACGAGAACCATGGCATCTCTCAGAGTTCGATTCGGATTCCTTAATCGATAACACAGCAGCCCAAGGTTCTCACAATGCTAGCCCAGGTTGTGTGAAGAGTACACAAATGTTGCATAATCATTCCCACAGTGCTACTATACCAGTTACCAGAGATTATAGTTACTACAACTGCTGGCTGGAATACCCCCCTAGGATTTGATTCTCTTCTGAAATTGACAGTTCTGAATTTACATTCTGCCTCCTCTCATACACTCCTAGAGACCCGCAGAGACTTAAATCCATTCTCATAATTTGACAATTACCCATATATTACACAGTGTAGGATAAATGAGTTAATTAGTGCCAGCAAAGAATTTTTCCATCAACTTTCCACTATATGACTGGTGAACCTACAACCTGACTGATTTGATTGTCAAAATGCAGCGTTTGTTCAGTCTACAAAAAAAGTGCAGGACAATGGACTTTATTCTGAATTGGTCACTAATACTCATGAATAACAATAAAATCCATCTCTAACCATTACAAATTATAGAAAAACCCATTCGTATATGAAAACTTCCTGTACTTTAACATGACAAAGATACAATAAAGATATGCATGGGAGTCCCTTACACACAAAACATTTTGACTATTTGTATATGTTGATCATACTAGATTGGCAGATTATTCAGATTGGCATTTCTTGAGTTCACCATCCTGATAATATAAGGTAAATGTCCACAGTCATAATCTGACTTCAACTTGTGCCCATTTTCTGTCAACATATGATCTGGCCATTACAAAATATGAGAAAATAGTCAATCATCAATGTTCTGTTATTGGGTCAACTCTTTCCACCCAGTAGGACAATCACTTTGGTCACCCCTTTCAATTCAAGGGGATCACATGCCATGGTGTCATTGCCTATGGGGCAAGTGACCAATTGCCATGTGAGTAGAACTCTGTTTTACAACAGCTGGACAACCAATATGAATGCCTGTTGCTAGTCATGTAATACCCAGAACATTTGTATGATTCCCAAATCATTTACTGCTGGGAGAGTAAGGCCTCCAGTTCCCACCTTGGTTGTAGTTGTGAATACAGCGGAATTTGGCAATTTTTACATTTTGAGCATCATTTCGCTTTATTCATTGTAGCCCACTGCCTTCTATAGAAGCGTAGGTGTGACATGATGAGCAAAGCAGTATGTTAGCCACTGCAGTATATGACAAACCAGGCCTTGATCAGGACCAATGGGCACCATATTATAGGACAAACCTCACCTAGAAGAGGACCAATTGACACCACCTTTTGTGGAGGAGGTGCACCCAGGGGGTCATTGTAATATCACTCTCATTGCTAAAGGAGCATTTCAGTTGATCTTGAATCTTGGTCAGGTTAGGGATACTATGCCAATTTGTTGATCAGTGTTTGCAGATATATCTCTCTGTCATTGGAAAATGGAAGAATGCTCCCAAGTATCAGGTGGCCAATAATCATACCATTATCTCAAAGTATTATTGGAATCCTTGAAGTTAATTCAAATTAGAGTCAGAAAAGCTTGGCACCACCTATATACCCTCCCTGCTTCCAAAGCACCTTGCAAAGTATATCTTGCTGCAGGGGACTTCTGTTTTGCTTGCTGTGCATCAGTCGACTAATGATCAACTTCAATTCGATTGATCTTTTGAATCTGCTCCAGGTGCTTCCCATTTTCAAGTTTCAAATATGACCACCTTATTATCTTCCAACTCTTTACACTTTGTATATCTCAGCAAACCACATCCTGTTGAGCAGCAATGTCTTCAATCCAGATCACATCCATCAAACTCTTTACCACTGAATACAATGTCTCTGCTCAACATTTTCCAAATACAGTAACTTTCTGTAGAACATCAGAAGAACATGAAAACTGCTGTAAGATTTGGTAACACTGATTAAGGTATGAATGGAATCCCTCCATTGCTGTAGATTGAAGCTTAACTGTAGTTCTGGTATGGATTGCAATTTGCCAGCCCTCACTGTCTATCGTTTTGAACTGACAATACATACCAAATATCACAACACTCCATGAATAGTTTAAGAGTTGGCCATTGTTTGATGGTTTCACTTTGGATGTTAATGTATTATTTGAAACATGGTGGATACACTATCAGTTTATTTACTTATTAATACTGGCAGTTAGATACTCAGGCATGATATTTGCATTTTTAGCATCAAATAAGTACATTAGTTTGAAATCAATTGTATAGATCATCTCATCACTAACACTGATCAATAACTCTGCCACTCTGGGCATCGTTACCGCCAGGACAGATTTCTGGGCTGAAGTCTCACCGGATGCCCCAGAGGAAGAGTTGTAAGGATTTCAAAAAGGTGGTAAGTGACCAAATTCAGTCTCTGCAACAATCACATCCCTCAGGATTCACTGATGATGGTGGGATAGTCATTCAGAGCCAGATAAACCTAGTTGTCTATGGTATTCCCCCATCCAGTTGACAGCATCAACTACATAATAACCTTCTTGGTTGGCAATCAGCATATTACAGCTGCACCCTATAAAGTAGTGGTCCTGAAAACGCCCATGTCATCTGCCACCAGTGCCCCAAGCATATCTGGTTGCAAAACCCATCCCCTTTCAAAGAGCAATATAGCCCAACTGTACCACACCACAAAACTTTATTCCTGGCTGGCCACTACATGAACTCTTACCTCCAACCATTCAAGCAGCATTCGATGAGTCCACTGATCGTGCACTCAGTAGCCATACAAACTCATCCAGAAATTGATATTCTGAATGGTTGTTGATTGAGTTCAAATCCAGACACAATACTGAACTAGTATTATTTCTATCATGCAGCTCTTCACCATCCACTGGCTTTTCAAATTCATGTTCATGTTTTTCTGGTTTCTATTTGTCTTCACCAATCTCTTTGGGTTGCTTGAAGGTAAGTTGGACAGATGGGTACACACTCTGATGCTGATGAAATTCATTGTGATATAATGTGGTTCGCTAACAAGCAAAGAAAGCACTAAATATATGTGGTATATAACCAATTCCACTCTTGCAATCAGAACTCACATTAGTACTACTGCTATTCTGTTGCCCATTATCATCCTGAACCTTGAAACATCAATTCATCTCAGAATCTACTGAAGTCAAGTTGTAATGATTGGGAGCTGGCTGTATCTAGCTTGAACTAGCCTAGGGGGAATTACCTTGGTCAGTCTAATTATGTGCTCTGCATTTGGCTTGTCTGCAACAGCTCCAATTTTTATTAAAAACACATTCAAATTGTATTCCAGTTTCAAATTGAAGGGCCTTGGAAAGCAACAGTGGCACAAAATCTGACCAAATATGGGTTCATATATGGGTTGGCCATTTGCATATAATGGTATATACTTGTTCGCTTATTCTTCCTACTGCAAGATGCTCAGGTATATCGCATTTATATTGCATGGCATTGTTGGGACTCAAATTTTTCTTGATTAACACAATCAGCTCTTTCCATCGCCAATCATTTCTATTGTATACTTCAGGTATTTTGGGTGATATATGCCTGTTGTGTAGTAAATGGCAATTCCCAACTATGAAACTCTTACTTGGCCAACTGGGTTGGTTGCAAGCTATGTTTGGGTGTTGGTGCTATTCCAACTTTATTACCAGTTGCATGTTACCTCACCATCACTTCTTGCATGTCTCCTGAATCGCACTTGCAGATGTGTATGCAAATATCTCAATTCACTCATTGTTGGTGAATCCATTCAGCATTGTCAAAATTTCACCAATGCAGCCCTTTCTTCAGTGTCACCAGATGATTTGCAACTGCTACGTCTTAGTGTAGAAGTCTATCTTGAAAGTGAGTAAAATGGTTTTGTCTCTGGATAATACAGCAATGCATTATCTCCTGAAGCCAAGATACCCATACATTCTTCCACTTGTTAATATACCTGATGTTGGGCTGGCACATACTGTAAGCAAGTTGTGGTGAAGATAATTCAGTTTACTTCAGCCCAATTCAGGCTTTACATTCTGAACTGCCCAGGTGAGATGAGTTATCGCACAGATTATCCACATCATAATTGCTCCATGAAAGACGTTGTTAGGCATGTACATTCACACTCCGTGCAATATGATATTTCCATAGCTCTGCTGCCTGCAGCAATGTGTTCAATGGGAGGCTTTTGGGGGTTTCATAGGTAAACTGCAAGGAGGTTCTAGTTGAGTAGAGCTGAAGGATATAAGTGCACTGACTGAATTGTTTTCCTGCAGTGCTTGAGGCACTCAGTGCACCAGATGTTGATGATACTTGTCCTGTCAACTGTAAAGGGGGGGTAATTTGAGGTTGTACAATACCACATTGGGGGAATTGTTATGATTGCCTCAGTGGCCCATAACTTCAAAATCTCTGGCTTGCACTTGTGTTTGGTTGCAACATAGCTGCTTTGCCAAATGGGGAATGGTGGTAGATCTTGGGAGTCACTGGAAATGGTTGCTGTAAAGGAGGGTAACCATACCCAGGTAATAGATGCAAATAATTAGTATATCCCCCAAATAGATTATATTTTCTAAGATCATTACAAGGACCATTATGCAAGAATCTCAAATGGTGCTATTGTTATTGTTGAAGGCCAAACAGGCTACTCAGTGGAGCTTTATCAGCAATCTCTGGAGGAAATCTGTGTGAGAACATGCTCCCGGAACGCCAGATAGTGGAAAATGACAATTATATTGATAGGTGATTTAGTTCATATTGGCTGCAAGGATGAACTTATTGAAGGTTACATTAACCTTCAGTGGAAAGAAGGCCTCTTATTCCTCATTATGTGTAATGGCATACACTTGTGAATGTCCTCATATGATGGTATATGGAATCATAATGTTGCAAATGTGGATGATACTATAGTAGAGTAGTGTAAAGGTATGTTGAATAGCAAGGTTTTTGTTACAGATCTAAGTGCCATAGAGGTAACCTATATACACTGGAGTATGCTTGGCCTCATGTTACATGTTGCTGTTATATGATCCCCCTCATTTAATGCAGACATGATGGGATGCCAAACAAAGAATACCAGAAGAGAAGGAACAAGATACATGGAATGACACAATAATTTTACAGACGCAATTGAAGGAACCCCATATTCCCTCGTCCAATTAGAACTACTGGGGTGACCTTTGGCTGGAGGTATCTGTGGGAGCCTTTGGTGATGGTTGATCAAATATGTCAATTGTGTTGTATCTAGCAGTGGCTCTTTTGTCGACATCCAATACAATAGCTGCTCTCAACTGGTTATATTTCCCACATTCCAATGTGCTTGTGCTGTCTAAGCCTTTATGCAGTACTTCTGCATGCTCAGTAGAGGATTTGTTGCAGCTGGTATACATCAGTAAACAGCAATTGTCTGTTGAAGTCTGCTTTAGTCACCATTGATTATATACATCAAGTGCAGGTAATCTGTATTAGTCAAACATCAGCACAATGTATTTTAGTTACTGTGAGACTACAGGAGTGTATTAGAGAAGGTGGAGTATAAAATTGGAAGTGTCAATGTCAGGAGAGAATTAGACACTAGGATGGCATTCTGGCTGGGCTTTGGAGTAAGATGGATCTCTGATGACTGGTTCCAGAACAGCATTGGAGTGATTAAGATATGTGTGGAAACACTTTGCAGTGCCAGAGAGTACTTTGGGAGTACTTGGGAGGATAGCCCAACAGATGCGGCAATCCCAAACAACCTGTGAGGAATATCTTGAATCTTGTGGATATTGATTCACAGGACAGCAAGCATTATCTGAGACTGGCTGAATGTACAGGGGCAATGGATTACCCTTCATGGCAAATATGATGCATGGATTATTGTTTATTATCACTTTTAAATCATACATATACTAGCTAACAATATCTACTTCAACATTCAATTGTTTTCATCACTACTATAAGGAACCAAAGACAAAGATGAGAGATACAAGAATGAAAGTAGGTTTACAAAAATAATCCTCCAACTCACCAATCAAGTGATGTCAGTTGAACTTCATATTAATGTCATAGACTACATCTCCCATCTTATCAGGGCCAATAATAGCAGAAACACTCAATCCATTAATGGGGTAAAGATGCTGAAAGTCAATAGTCTGTATCCTGATGATTCGTATCGGGCAAGTGGGTGAAACTGCATTCCAATGTCATTTGGGTCGATTTGTAATATCTAACAAAAGTGCAATGACATGTTAGCTAGCTGCAAATCAAGCTGGGGTTCAAAAGGCAATATGATAGATCCGGATGAAAAAGGGGAGCAACTACCAGGAACAGAGGAGTGCAAGATTGGGTGTGGGGGTGTGTAAAAGAGTAGTACGGAGAAGGTGATCACGGAGCATGGAAGAAAATAGTAGTGTTAGCAACGGTCCCAGCCCGCTGGAATGGTTTGGGATTGGGTTGGAACAGGAACTGAACTGTTGAAATGGGTTTTACCACACAAAATCCTGGACCGTTGCTTTATGGCTGGTTTCCACCTGATAACCCAGGGCTTTCAAGCCCAGCTTTTTCACTCCGATTAGGTTTTTGAGTTCTGATCGTATCGTGTCATGATCTATATGTGAATTATGCAGTTTTAGGAGCTCTTTCAACTGCAGGTCTCCAATTCTGAATCTGACGAATATTCGTTGAGTCACTGTTGAAAACCTGCGATTTGGGTGTTGATTTGAGTGCTATTTCAGACCAACTCAATGAATATTGATCGGATTGCAAATTGGAGACCAGGGCATCAAGGAGCTTCTAACACTGCATGTTATACATATATACCATGTTCTGATACGATAAGAGCTTGAAAACGTCATAGCAGTCAAAATCGTACGAACTGAAAACTAGATGCGTTGTCCGTTTCCCAACCAGCCAAAAACCCACAGCTTTGGGTTCGGTCTGGGTCACAACCCAGAGCTAGTTACCAGGTTCGGTTCCTTGGTGGGTGTCAACCTGGCAAAGGGTCTTAGTTCTGGTTCGAACCCAGACCGCAGCTGGGTAACCCAGAACCATTACTAACACTATGAAATAGACAACTGCCAATCTTGGCTGGGGAGTCGAGACAGGGTTTGAGGAGCACCAATATCAGCAGAGGAGCATCCATTCAAAGAAAAAAGGGCTGAATGATGGGTATGCAGAATGGAATCACATCATATAGTGCCAATCCAGGCAGAGAAGAACCGATGGGGATTGCGAAGTTTCTACCGCAGTAGAGGATCATCAAAAAAGGACAGTAAGCAGTGTATAATGATGTATAGATGCAACGATCCAGTCCAAGGTGTGCTGGTGGGGCTTCAGGAGTGCCTATTCCAGCTGGGGAGCTGCAAACAGGGGGTGTAAGAAGTGTAGACACATATATAGCAGTGACAATCAAGACCAAGAAGTGCCAAATAGGGGTATATGGAGGGTGGAATAAAATAGAGAACTACCTCTCCTGGCAGAGAAGCTCTGATCAGGATTGAGCAATGCCTAAAGTTCCTGCAGAGAAGCACCAAATGAGGAGTAATTGAATGTGGAGTGAAATAGAGGAAACCTAGACAATGGAGCACTGATGGGGATTGAGGAGCACCTATTCTAGTAGAGGTGTACTGAAGGGGAGGGGTATGAGGTGACCCACCAATATGTAATTGATGAGTGCAGTAGCTTCGAGAGTAAAGTTTGTTCAAGGGGATAAGCACAATGTACCTCGATATCCATCTAGAGGAAACATCCCCATAGCCTTGTTTCCAGAGGCATCCACTGTCAGCATTTAATGAATAGCTGCAGCCACCAGCACTAATGTTTCCAGAGTGATAGATTCAATGAGCTGCAATAAAGTAGGTTAGCACCCCAAGTGATTAGTGGTAATGATGAACTGAAGGTAGATTCGATCCAGAACTTCCATTCAGGTGAATCATGATTGCTTATTGTGTATGACAATTGACTTGTTTGGAATAGAATTGGTGAATTTAATTGACCATGATAAAATGGCTTCCTGACCAAACAAAATCACTTCCAAACAGTGCTGTGAGTTTGCTATTAGTTCTGGGTCCAGATATTGGGTCAACATATAAGTTCAAGAATTAAGATATCGATATACATATTAGTGTTCAAGGATAGGCTATTTATTGAACAATATTTTGTGATTATGAATGAGTATAATAATGTGTGGTGAAGTAAGTAGAATAATTTCCAGTAAGTATTATGATTCTCACAAGTATTGATGTTTAATATACACTTATCCCATCACAGTACATATTACACTTACCACTCCACTCTTACATCCAATTCATTGCTATTATAGCTATTCTAAGCTACAATTCATCATTGTACAACTATATCAGTCAAATATAAATTATAATAAACAATATGCACTGAATATCTATTTGCCAAAATCTATCAAAAGTAATATCACATTAATATCTGACCAGTTGATTCTATCTCCACATTTGCCTGTCGGTTCAACAAGTTATTGGACATGTACTAACCCTAACCATTCAGTACGTATCCAATAACTTGTTGACCCGACGAGTTGTATGCTTACACTCTGCTGTATTAATAGAGTAAGCATATACAGTCCCATTATATATTTGTGGATAGGTTGCTTCTAATTACCATGTGTGTTTAATACAGAAAAATCATTTCAATAAGCAGAATACTAAGCACAGAACTAACTTCAACCTAATATGTATTATAATATGAAAACTTAAAAAATGATCAAGATTCTACTTCCTAATAGCCTGTACCCAGATAATGAACTTAATATTCTCAATAAATAACTTGTGACAGTTATGGAAAGTTTATACTTAGAATACAAAGCATATCTGACAATATAACATTCATTATAGAAATTATTCATCCCTTCAATATCGGAATTATATTGCATTCAAAAAACTGTATTGTATTGTTTCTAGAATATTTTAAAATTATTTTGTAGATAATAAATTAATTAGTGGATCAATTGAATGTCAATAATACAAAGTTATCTGGATTTTAACAAATTCAGAAGAGAATTCCCACTACTAGTCAATGGAGTTATAAGAAGATAATAGCACTTAGATAGATATTTGGTTCCATCTTTACAATAATACTTCCAAAACTCCCAGGTAAAGTAATTTGAACTTTCCAGATTCACCATGTATTAAATTATAATTTTGATTCATTTGTGTGCCATAACATGCTATTACAACATTACAGATACAAAAACTGTACATCAAAAACTAATCATAGAAAGATATTGTAATACAAAGACATTATCAGTTAGTTTTGTACCAATAGAATGGCACAAATAGTTTTCACAGTATAATATCAGATGCTATATGACATTTTGCAATACAAGTATAAGAATTACTAGGTATAATTGAAGCACTCAGCTAACAAAATAAACTTGGACTTTTTTAAAGATGGGATAAAAAACAACTTTGCCATTTTATCACTTTTGGATATATAGTTTAATTTCAATATGAGTATAATTGATCTAATAAACCACATTGCTCCTAATAAATATTTACCAATGTATATTAGTGAATGATCATCAAATCGAATTGTATATGTATCTTCCCATCCAGCCATGTTTTTTTGGATTCCAATTATCACAATGTAGATGAAATTTGAACAAATACACATGAATTCAAATTATGGAATATTATATTAGATGTTTATAACAAACTTCAGATTATTATTGCATGCAGTAACATATATTGACACTGCGTGTATATTGGAACCAGACTAATCTACACTACCTTTCATTACTGTAAATGACAAATATTATATTACCCAATATAGTTAAATATTAGTCAGTATATAAACAAATTATATACAAAGAAATATATATATTTTTAATGGTAGTGGTCATCATCTACTAAAATAAAAATCACTATAACTATTAACTACAATCTACTAATATGATATTCATAAACCATTGCATTTATTTCTATAATACTTCTATATTATCTCAGACACTATACTAAGTATATAACATATAATGGATACAATTGAAATCCAACAGTATTTCTATATATAAACTGTACCATATCATATAGAATATCTATATTATGAATTAGATGTAATGCAGTTACATAATTGTCTAGATTTATAGGAATAGGTTAGTACTTTTATATATATTATACTTTTTCTAATTAATTATTTCTATACCACTTAGATTTATACTAAATACAGCTTTCCTTGTGGTAGTTGTTACTTGAACCAAACTATTATTCAAGATCTGCTCTAGGTTTATCATCTATTTATTTATTATATGTAAACCAAACTTTAAATATTATATATAGTGGTATTATTGATATAGATAATACTATAATATTCTATTGAAGTATATATAAGATAATTATAGTGGCTTCAGGAATTACAAAATACATACCTAAGTGTGAGTGATGACAGGTGAGTGAGGGACAGCAAGTTGAGGAGATGACAAATGTGTAAGGGATGACACCCATATACAGGATGGTAAACAAAATATTACCAATTAAACTTTTGATTATGGTGCCTTTGATACTTCAATATAATATCTTGGTTTCAATGAGATGAGAAAAAACTATGCAAATGCAAGAAGGCATGGGAAAGTTATGGGTTTAATGTTAGGGGTAGATATTAACATTATTGTAAGTAGTAAAGATTCTATTCACTCCAGAATACAAACAATCACTTGTAATTACATACTGCAAATATGTGATTGGATTACTAAGCAAAATTAATCTTCGTTAGGGGTTCATGCTAGATGTGGAAAATTCCGCATCATATCACATCAATGATACATCATTCCACATGATTGATGATCGAGACGTCTTAGATGTGTAACGAGGCGAAGGCACACATTTGAACGATCTACTATAAAGACCGATGGATGCAGTATAAAATGATGTAGTAAAGTCACAAGCTCGATAATTTTTATCTATCTGTAAAAAATACCAAGTAGAACTGGAGTTTAAAACTTGGAGAAAAGCTATGACAATCCAATTATTTTCGATCATTCCTCGCCCATCCGTCTATCATCCAACTCCACCCCAACCCTCCCCGGCAACTCAGACTCCGCCCCATCTGATATCTCACTGTCTGACCTCAACATTATCGTTCCTTGGAACGATAGTTTTGCCTTCAGCCATGCTGCACATTGTACTATAAACGCCCATAGCATATCCTCCCTACACCGATCGCCTGCGATATCGTCTTCATTTCTGGAATTGTCACGATTCTCCATTTTGAATTGGAACCTCAATACATCCTTCCTTGTCACAATCCCACATAATGTTCCATGGTGCCCTACCAATACAACCTTCGGTCCTACTTTCTTGAAGATCTCCATTACTGTTTCCAGGGGCAGGCGTGGATGAACAGTCAATGGAGTGGGATCGATAAAACGCGCAAAATCGATGGAAAAACACCCACCAGTATAGGGAGAAGTGGAGACAGCGACGGTTGCTGATAAGGGTGATCGTGTTTGCTGTCGCGGCGGCATGAAGAAACATCGAGCTGTGGGGGGAATAGTCCGTTCCCGTTTTGCCCGCTCGACGCCGTACTTCAGCTCGCTGCGGTTTATGTAGCCCAGGATTAATTGAGAGGAGCAGTCGCGCACAATTGGAAAACCTTGGAATGAAGTGGTTTTCAATATTTGTTCTACGAGATGCATTATCGATTAGGACCAAGACACAATACAGAAAGATATTTAATAGGATGGGGCTTACCAATATCTTCCATGGTCTTTCCAGACACCGGCAACACCGTGAGTTCACTGTTCATGACCTGCGAAGCCGGGACTCCAAAAGTATGCTCCTCTTTATTATCCAAAAACGGAAACCCATTGAACCAGATCATCCTGTCTGCTATCCCACCCTTTCCCAAGCGCTCTGATACAGCCTTGGTAACTCCTACCACAATCATAGTTGGGAGGATATACGTCAAGGCCCCAGTAAGTTCAAACATGATAACTACTACCGAAACAGTAATGTGCATTATCCCACTGAGAGCTGCGGCCGCTCCAAGGAATGCATAAGTACCCGGTGTGATACACGAGACATCTGGTTTACAGCTGGCGAAGAAGCGGGAATCGGGGGAGGCCTCGTGCAGAGCTTGTACTAATATACCGACGGTCCTTCCAAAGGATGCACCAATTGCCATGGACGGAACAAAGATACCGGCAGGGACCTTGCAGCCGTACGATATAATCACCAGGAATATGCGGATGACAGTGGCCATTGTGAGGGAAAATATTATCGACCAACGGTGGCCTGGTCTAATACAAGCGATCTTTATCAGTGCCATCGGAACTATCTATACACCACAGAGGGGAAGTATACCGACAGAGTCCATGATAATCATGGCCCCCTTCGCACTCACGGAACAATATTTCCATGCTTTCCGTCATGTCGATTCTTAAGAACGTATTGAAATAACATATCATGGCTGTTGCCCCAGCCAGAAATGCTGCTTCGTTGACAGAGTACCGGGAAAGAAACCGTTTGCGGAAAGCTTGTGCTCTTAAGTTCCACGTTATCACAAACTCGCCGTACAGACCACCAAAAATCCCTATTATGATGAAGAAAACGGCTTCAAAGAAATGCCAATCTCGATCATAGGAAACTTGGAACATGACAAGCTGCCCTGTACGGAACGGATTCATGGCCTATAGCACATGCTGAGTTAGTCGTACCATCTAGAGCTTAGGATGGATGGTGATAACGTACTGCCAACACCGCTGTAGCAACAAGTGCACAGAAGTAACTTCGCCACATTGTCTTTAATGGAAAGTTTGAAGACATTTCCTATCGAACATGAAATTAGCAGGCTTTCAGGCATTGGACTTCTGCAACGCCAACCTCCAGGGAAAATATGACGCCTCCAATTGGAGACCCGAATGCGACTGCTACTCCCGCAGCGGCACAGGCAGACATGATCTCCCGCATCTTGGAAGCATTCATCCTGTATTTGTCAAACAACCGACTGATGACGCTGCCAGTGCAAACAGCATAGTGCACACTAGGGCCTTCTTTTCCAACGCTCAACCCCGACGCAATGGCCAAGGGTAAACCAATTGATTTGATGAAAAGCGTCCACCATCCAAGAAACCCTTTCATGATAAAGCCAGCGATGATACACTTAATTTCTGATATACCGGAGCCTGCGGCATATGGCGCAAACGACTTCACCAAAACGGCGGATGTAAGAGCGAAGAGTATCTGCTCGAGATTCAATTTATGATAGCGGTAGAAACTGCGACCTGACATACCGAAAATGATACGTAGAGAATGTAGTTCACCGGCCAGATCATGCTCCACGGCTTCCATTCATCGCAGGCTGTATCGTATCCGTCAGTCATGCCAGACCGCCAAAGCACTAGCGGGTTCTATTCACTTCCTTCAGTTCCCCAACAGCAAAAGTTTTCATTGAGATAGAATGCCGTTGCACAGTGTCCCCGTTTTATGTCGGATAGCCACTCCGTCACGATATTCAAGAACGATGCATTGAGGCCGATTGCGATACCCATTTATTCCACATTATTCAGTAGAGGTTCTACCACTCTTCACACCACTGAAGCCTACCTATTATCGTGACAACAATCCATGCTTGACCAGCATCATAAGTGTCCCAGAGTTTATGCCGCAAGTGCGCCGCACGGCTACCTGTGAGAAAAAGGCCATCCTTATTCTTCTTCCTCGTAATCCGTCGCTGATGCTGAGCACGCTCAGCATCCTGAACCCAATCTACACAGAATGTTACCAGTGGCACTCTACAGTGTTGACGAGAGGAAGGGTACCAACCTATCGTAGTAAAATCCTAGATTAGAATAGCTAGTTAGTACAATTTAGTGTGCTTCAGCAGAGCATATCGCACAGCTGGAAGTACAAACTTCATATCTTCGAATCTCCTCTATCTCATCAATGTCTTGTGTAGGTCGAATGTCTTCCGGTGGCTGACCGTTCTCGGCGGAATGTGTCGATATCTCAAATGAAAAGCGCGACGATATAGATGGTCGGCGCAGTATGCGCTGATGAGAAGACGTCATATCATGTAGCTGGTTGTTAGGTAATGACAAGTTAGTTTAAGAAATGCACTGCTCCAGACATTCGCAAAGCTGGTGCATATACTGACTCATACGCCAAGCCGGGAGCCTTGCAATGCTGTCGATCTCATTTGCACAGAAAGAGCAGTTTTGGGTATCGGGCCATATCCCAGCCAAAATACCCTGTGTCTATGGTCAAAGTCTGAATTTTGCAATTGGGGCAGTTACCACTAATAAAATAAAAATATATCCCTAGGGTGATAGGAGGGGAGCATTATCCAGTGGATTATAATGGGTTTTTGGACTGTATGGTCTGCATGTACAACTGCCATGACTACACTCCAAAATACACTGCCAGAGGCTCTCCTTTTGATAAAGTCTTCTCTAGTAGCACATAAAACTTTCTGTTCAATCAAATTGTTAATTACATTAGGTGTGGCTTTGTAAACTCTGCTGCCCTTCCAGAATCTACTCCCTTTGGCTTTCACCCTATCCCCTTTGCTGCAACCACCACCCATACCACCCCTTTACAGCTAGTGGAATGCAACAAAACAAATTCTTTCATCATTGAGACACAATGGCCATTTATATTGAGTGCAAGACCAGCAGATTGTTGGTAGAGATTTGGTACTTTTTATGGGACTGTTTCTCTACTTTCAGTAGCAAAGCCAACACTGCAATCACATTCCCTCCCCAAGGTGGCCCAGAAAGTGACCATAGTCACAGCGTCAATCTAGGGATAAAGATGTAGCCTGTTCAATATTTGACTAGATGGATTTGGCCCTAGCAGACTCAACAATCTGTAAGATTCTAATTGGTCCAGATCTAGTTGACATTATCCATGTAATGGACAGGGTCAGGGATAGGTAATAATGGAGACAATAGTGCAGTTTCTGGAACAGGACCAGAGTGCTCAAAGTTCGTATCGAAGAATCAAAACAACACACAGGTTGGAGCTGTTTCAAAGTCGTTGGTTGTTTCGCTATACATGAGAGAGAGTACAGAGACAAGACCATGAAATCATCCAACACCAGACAACCTCTCTTGAGATACAATTTGTCTGCCATGTTTGAATCATTCTTCATGCTCCGATGTACCATCTGAATCCTTTGCAATGCTCTTATACACTGCGAACATATCTCGTAACAATACAGTCACACCACATCTTCTGATGTCGGAACATCTCAGACCATTTGCTTATCGTAAGAAATATTTGCACCATCCATTTACCACAATCGCACACCACCTCCACATCTCCGAACGACTCTGTCTCTTAGTAACACTACCTCCATCCCCATACCATCACATAATACCCTAACTGTGACTGTATCTCCACTGCCGGTTCAAGGTCCTAGAAGGACATTTTCTAATGGTCATTGTTTCTCTGGATAGTGCTGATGAACTTGGTCCACTGCCTGCAGGCCATTTAGGAACTTGGCTGGATTCTATATAAAGGAGTCATACCCTGTCCAACAAAAGAGGTACTGTAACCAGTTTCGATATATCGAACTATCTTCAACACCCAATACCTCATATTCTTCTTCGCCATCAACCTCCACTGGGGGTGGGGGCTCCACCCACTGCCCAGGAAGAGAGTCATCCACCACGGAATCCAACAGTGATACTGGTTGTACCTGATGGATTGGTATTGTCACCAGGAGATCAAATTCAAAAGCATAGGGACATATTCCGATGACTAAGGTAAAGGGACCTAATCGCTTCGAGTCTAGCTTCCATGTTTGTGTTGTTGGATGGATATGTTGGGCATCAAGCCAGAGTCCAGATCCTTCCGGTATATTTGGCACCAAAACCTGAGCTGCATTTGCCCCTTCCTCTTGCACCGCCTGGCCATATCTCATGTCGACCCAGAGGTACTCATGGTCCTGTGGCATGGTAGCCTGGACCTGAGTGGCAATAGCACATGAGTGGTCCCGTTCTTCCTTCGGTTCATTCGAAAATGCTGTCCAGGGGTCTGTACAATACACTGGAAAGAATGGGGTGTACTGCATTGTGTCTAATGCCCCATCATTCACAGCAAACTCAGCCATTGGGAGCCACTTCACCCAATCATCCTGCTGGTGGTTGAAGAACACCCGCAGGTACTTTGTCATACTCGTATTCACCTTTGCTGTCTGGCCAGCAGTCTGCAGATGAAACACTGTCAACATCCTTTGGTCAATTACTAGGTGGTTGTATATCTCGCCCCTGAACATTGAAGTGAACTGAGGTCCCTGCTTCAAAAGAATTGTTGCCAGAAGTTCTTGGAGATGGGAAAAGTCTCATAAAAACAACTTCGCCAACCTGGAAGCATCAATTGTAGTATGGCAGGGGAATAGGTGCCGCATCTTCGAAAGTCTATCCACTACCAACCAGACCATGTCAAACCCGTCGCATTCCGGTAATCCCACCACATAATCCATTCAACCATGTTCCCATGGTTCATCAGGCACTGGAAATACTCGAAGGACTCTGAATGTCAAATGTCACAAACTACAAGACCGCCGACCAATTAGGCAATTCCGGATTTAGCGGTCGACATGTTTCCTCATTTCTTTCGAATTGTATCCTGAGACATGGTCATGGAAAGTCTTCGCGCGTATTGGATGTCCTGCCAGTGCTGTATCATGATGGTCCTGTAGTAACTCTAAACACATTGCCCCATTTTCCGGTACATACAGCTTCCATCTATATTGTATCATACCCTCCGCCTCAATACATTCCGCAATTGTCATTTCTTTCAACTGATTTTTTGTTCAAATTTCTTCCAATATCTTTCGTGATGATGAGTCACTGACATATGCTTCTGTTAGACGCTCGGAAAGAGATAGATGGCCCTGGGCGGGGTGGCTGCCTGGCAACAAACTTAATTGTTCCAGTAGCTTCTGCGACTTTAGAACGACCTGTTCCATACTTTGCAATCATTCACCCCCCCCCTCAGTGTGGCCTCCCGGCCTCCTAGTCAAATCATCCGCTATTCCATTAAGTATCCCTGGTCTGTAAATTATGAGGTAATCAAACCTGGTTAGGAACTTGGACAATCATGCCTGTCTTCAATTCAATAGCTTTTTTACCATAAAATTGTCGATATTTTTACTGTCTGCCAGCAGCTGAAGAGGATAAGACACCCCTTCATACTCCAGTCTCTACACCTCAAGTACTTTAATGATGGTGAGGAGTTCTTTATCGTATATATCATGATGGCAATATGCTAGTGTATTCTGCTTCAACAAATATACCGCGGGATGCAACACTCCTTCATTGCTGTATTGTGACAGGACCCCAGTGGTTTCATTGTCGGAGGTTTCTGTTTCGATAATCAGCTCCCTATCATCATGAAAATGTCAAAGGACCTGTGGCCTGGTAAAAGTGGTTACCATTGCCTTGATAGTGAGTTGTTGTGATTCCCATCTAAATGGTTAATTATTCTTTGTAACTTGTGTCAAAGGTTGTGCTTTCTCGGAATACTTGGAAATGCAGTGTTAGTAGCAGTTGCAAAAGCCAAACAATTGTTGTACATCAAATAGGTTATTCAGTATCTCATTCTTTGTCTTCTTCTGCTGACTCCAATTTCTTACTGTTTCCTCAGTATCGTTATCCATGGAAATTCCCTTTGTCGATATGATTAACTCTAAGTACCTCTCAGTTTCTTTATCAAATCCACATATTTCTGGCATCAAATAAAGCCTGGTGTCCAACAGATGTTGCATAATCAACTTAACATGTTCTATGTGTTTCTCCTCTGAAAGATGATATATCAATATATCATCCAGATAAGCTGATGCAAAATTGTCCAAAGCTTGTTGTATGGTATTATTGATATAACCTTAAAAATTGGCCAGAGCATTTGTTGTTCCCAATTGCATAACTGTAGGTTCAAACAAGCTGTATCTAGTGCGAAAACCTTACTTAAATTCATCCCCTTCTTTAACCAGCAGCTGATTAGAGGCTCCCCACACTTTGAGCTTTGGGTATATCCAGACTCTCTGAGGAAGATTGAGCGAATCTTGTATTTGGGATAGGGAGGAGCAATTCTTCACGGTCTTGCTTTGTATGCCACGATGATCAATACAAAATCGAAGTCCTCCATCTGGTGATTTTGTAACCAACAGTGGAACTGCAATAGGTGATGATGATTGACGAATAGAACCTTGTGACACATTCTGCTCTAGCCATTGCTTAAGTCCAACTAACTGTGCTCTTGACATCATATAGCATCAGCAAAAAACAATTCTGTCTGGGCAGAATGGCTGCGTCAGAGTGGACACGCTCCGTGAGAGCCGTCAGAGACACCCAGGTGGCGGATTACACCGCGCCCGGCATCAATGCTACGCATTGCATTGCATATCACCCGCTGATCGCTGTTTCAGCGTTTCATCTCGCTCTGTCGGTCTCCTATTGTAAACGAACACCCTGGTGGGGTGGGCAACTGTGACTATACGTCGGAATTAGTTCATTGGGTATGTGCTTGGATTATCAGGATTGGAATGCGATGGGTGACACTGCAAAAATCTCTCCTTGCATGCCTTCTACCAGCGCGCAAATTGCAATTCTCTCTTTACTAATTATACACATCATTCCGAGTTGCCAGATTTAGGTGGCTATTGACAATCCATCGCTTGTTCCTTCCTTCTCTGGTCATACTGCTAGTAGCTATCACTAGAATTACATGCCTGCAGGCGATGATGTTTCTCATGCTGAAAACTTGCAAAGCACCGGGTGCCAGTATTGGTCTCACTTGCACAAATTTTGAGATGGGATCCAAGTTACCAGAGTTTTCAGGTATTGTGGTGAGCGCTAGGGCTATCCAGTACTCAACGAAAGCTCCATCCTCCCTTAGAAGCTTGATTTTGAATAGTTGTTGCAGTTGCCAGCGGAGACACCCATCCACTGCGCCATAACATCTTCCAGGCATTGCTTTACCCACACCCAGTCGTTCGGTGGATCCCCTCCTATCCAGCTCTGGCTTCCTGTGTATCGACAAATATAAGATATGCGTTCACCATCTAAAGCGTCAACTTGAACCGTAATACCTAGGAAAATGCGGAGCTCCATTGCGTGCAGTTGTTCATCCGATATATACGTCTTGGTATGACTCTTATGCTTGATTAACTCCTGAGTGCTGCTGTATATTGCCACGTGGTGCGTTGGGTCTTGCGTATTGTGGAGTAATGCTCTGAAGTCTTTAATCATGGAGTCAGGATGCTTCCCATCATGGCGGTTTTGAGGTCCCATGAATTCGGGCTTTGCATATGACTGGGAGCTAAGAGGGGCAGCCAGATCTGCACCAGAGGGGAGGGCTTTGCAGGCGGCAGCGCTGTTCTCGCGAGGCTGAATGAGGGCTTGGAGATTGAGCTCTCTGATTTCCAAGGAGAGAATGCGACAGTGAAAGGTGATAACCTGTGGCAGGTAATTGATATTCTGTTTGGAGGCGATCCAACCGTCCTTGAGATTCGTTTTATGTCGTTGTTCATGAGTCTTGGCAGAATACCTTTTGAAGGCTCCGTATCGACAAATCTTTTCGACCCAATGAGACATCAAGTGGATCTTCGCAAAGTTGAAGTTGGCATCTATCTCCTGGGAAACATCTATATCATGGCTGATATAATCCTGCCAGGTGGTTATTTTGTGCCACTTGATGGATAGTGTCCAAGTTTCAGCATTGGTTTCCTCGTCTACCTCTGCCTTCTTCACAAGTTCTGTTCCCAGGGCATTGACTTTGGCGTTCGCCTTTTTGCCGGCTCGGCCAAGTAAGAAAACATCTTTGAAAGGGGGGAAATGACGCAGGGCATCTTCCATGTAGCTCAATGATGCATCATCGTGAAATGTATATCGATCATTCGTATTGAATTCTGACACTGCCCATGTGGACTAAATTGCGCAATTGAATATGGCATGCTGAGCGGGGCTTCTGCCTTAGGGAGACTGGGTTACAACTCCAAGCCGGTACCGCCTCATTTCCTTCTACTCCTACCCATTCGGTCAGGAAAAACATTTTCTGTCATGTGTAATCTACCGCAGACTATATGACCTACCGTAACCTCCTGTAACACCGACAACACCACATAATGAAAAACATCCCAGAGCTGTTTTCGGTAATGCACGATAATACACCTGTAATTTACCGATAGCATCACTGAAATAGTAGCATAATGCCACTGTACCACACGTATCATATACTGCAATTTCTGGATAATACTATATATTCAATAGTTACTTATTTATTTACTACTGTGACATGTGTACACTGACATGCTCACTCTAACAACTCTGACATACTCGCTCCCACTCCTACTCTGACATGCTCACTTTCACCACTGATCTGCTCGCTTACACAACTCTGACATATTCACTTTCCAACCTCAGATATGCTTCGTCTCACTGCTCTGACATGCTCACTCTCAACTCTCTGACGATGTGGCTTCGCTGGGAGCAAGCTGGTAGCGGTTGAATGCTCACTCTCACCTCTGACAATCTGGCTTCGCTGGTAGCGGTGGAAAGATCGCTCTCACCTCTGACAATCTGGCTTCGCTGGGAGCAAGCTGTTAGTGGTGGATCTGGCTTCGCTGGGAGCAAGCTGTTAGAGGTGGATCTGGCTTCGCTGGGAGCAAGCTGGTAGCGGTGGAATGCTCACTCTCACTTCTGACAATCTGGCTTCGCTGGTAGCGGTGGAAAGCTCGCTCTCACCTCTGACAATCTGGCTTCGCTGGGAGCAAGCTGTTAGCGGTGGATCTGGCTTCGCTGGGAGCAAGCTGGTAGCGGTGGAATGCTCACTCTCACCTCTGACAATCTGGCATCGCTGGTAGCGGTGGAATGCTCGCTCTCACCTCTCACAATCTGGCTTCGCTGAGAGCAAGCTGTTAGCGCTGGATCTGGCTTCGCTGGGAGCAAGCTGGTAGCGGTGGAATGCTCACACTCACCTCTCTGACAATCTGGCTTCGCTGGGAGCAAGCTTTCGGCGGTGGATCTGGATTCGCTTGTAGCAGTGGAATGCTCGCTCTCACCTCTGACAATCTGGCCTTGCTGGGAGCAATCTGTTAGCGGTGGAATGCCCACTCTCACCTCTGACAATCTGGCTTTGCTGGTAGCAGTGGAATGCTCGCTCTCACCTCTGACAATCTGGCTTCGCTGGGAGCAAGCTGTTAGCGGTGGATCTGGCTCTGCTGGTAGCAGTGGAATGCTCGCTCTCACCTCTGACAATCTCGCTTCGCAGGGAGCAAGCTGTTAGCGGTGGATCTGGCTTCGCTGGGAGCAAGCTGGTAGGGTGGAATGCCCACTCTCACCTTTCTGACAATCTGGCTTCGCTGGGAGCAAGCTTTTGGCGGTGGATCTGGCTTCGCTGGTAGCAGTGGATCTGGCTTCGCTGGGAGCAAGCTGGTAGCGGTGGAATGCTCGCTCTCACTTCTGACAATCTGGCTTCGCTGGGAGCAATCTCTTAGCAGTGGATCTGGCTTCACTGGGAGCAAGCTGGTAGCAGTGGAATTCTCACTCTCACCTCTCTGACAATCTGGCTTTGCTGGGAGCAAGCTGGTAGCGGTGGATCTGGCTTTGCTGGTAGGGGTGAAAGTGGCTTCACGGGGAGCAAGCTGGTAGCAGTGGATCAGGCTTTGCTGGTAGGAGGGTCTTAGATGAGGTTGTGGAAGAATAATCGAAGAGCAAAATACCCGATGCTGGTGATTGTGATGGTGGTGATGGTGATGGTGGTGATGGTGATGGTGGTGATGGTTATGGTGATGGTGATGGTGTTGATGGTGATGGTGGTGATGATGATGGTGGTGATGATGATGGTGGTGGTGGTGGAGATGACGATTGAAAAAAGGGGGTGGATCGAATGCATGCAGTATGAGAAATTTGCATCATGCTGTAATTCGATATTACATATGGTAATACCCTTATAACATTCTCATAACTGCGCTCTAATGGCCAAAGTACAGGGTAGGCTGTAATAATCTATAAGAAGCAACCATAACACAGGGGTAACAGGGATAATATATGCCGGTTACAGTTGCACCGAAGGTTTTCCCAACGTCCATTGAGAAACTTCCTGACATGACGTATTGTTTGGTGTGAGTTCATGGTGAGCAGGCACGGATAACCAGATTGAATTGTACTTGTCGACCCATTCTTGCGTCTTCACGAAGTTGAAAATTCACTTCTGGAGGAGGTGAAGCATCCTGATCTGCATTGTATGAAAGCGGTCGGGCCTTCGGAAGTCGCTCACAATACAGGGAATATGTCGACACCGGTAGAATGCTGAGTGAACATGGTGCGACGAGAGTTCGGCATCAGCTGCCTCGATGTTGGTATCGCTGAGCGTTCTGTTTAGGTTGTGATCCCGCCGGGGGTGATGCTTGTCAGGAGGGACATGATCTACAAGTGTGAGCTTTGGCCACTAGCATCAAAAACAGACATGCTGCTTGAGATGATGTAGATCGCTATACTTAGGGTAATCTGCAAGCCATGCTGCTAAAACATAATTGCAATGCCTGAAGTTGCCATCTGCACAAAGAACTTTGTAATACCCACTCACGGCGTTTGGGTTTAGTATACCGGTGAGAGGCTGGAGTTCCTGCCCGAGTACTTCATTTAGCACCTCTCGGTTTGTTTGCTGCAGTTCATCCAGCCACTTCCAAAGAATGTTGCAGTTGTTGATCGGATTCGGCAGGAGAGTGACCATTCCTACACTGTGCGTTGAGGGTATCTGCCAGATCTTCGAAGATACATTGGCAATTGGCATATATACAGCCCACTCTGATTTGTCCCAAGTAAAATTTGAGAGATGTGTTTCGTCAGACACAAAGATCAAGGGAACTTGTGTATCCCCCACTCTGAGCGTTTAGTTAACATCAGTTAGCATGTTATCATCCTCGAGTATCTCTCCTTACCTGTGTCTCCCACCAACAGTCCGCAGTGTGCAGTTCAGTATAGAGGCCTTTTGGTGGCGTATTGCTGTCAAAGCAATGCTGCGGGGCGTAAATGAGATGCTCGGCATAGGCTGCCTGCCGCATCAACCATGTCATGCCTTTGATGATGTCTCGACTCCAGTATTCGATAGGGCATTGGTGAGTGTCATTCCATTCCATATCCTCGTGAGTGTGTATTTCCCGCTCGGCGATATCCTGATGATGTGGCATCCTCGCAACGAGCGGCTGGACACCATCCCCATTCTCGAAGCTTGGTACACACAGAGCGGTGTTTTCTTCCTTCAGCAACTTGTCATAGTACATCTTCATGCCCTTCCTCTTCATCCCACACTGCATATATTTGTTCTCTTCATGCGACGCAAACGGGTAGTAGGGATTGTTTTGTAGGTTCATCTCAAGGCAAACCTGAGCACCACGTTCCCTTCACTCAGCAATGTGATCGCTGCGTGGAGCGCCAGCGGCAGGGTATGATTCTGTCCGCATCAGAAGATGTGGTGGTGGTTCATACCTCGAGTCTGCAATGTTTTCAACGTGTTTGAGGTAGGGAATCACGTCCATGTGTTCGACAGAAACTTTGTAAGCATTGAATTTACGACCCTGAGCGGGTTCAATGCGTCGGTGCGCACTGCAAATAGTCAGATTCCTCTGCCGTGCAACTTGAAGGTGTTCAGGATAGTGTAATTTGATATGTTTAAGTCTCCAGCTGTCTGAGGTGAACATCTTTCGGCATGAAAAGTTGGGGCAATGGAATGGTGTCTTCTCTTGGCATTGTTGACGGCATGCAAGGAGTGGAGTATACACAGCAGAAATGGACGCAAGTTGGTGCTGGGCCCGAACAGCCTGGTGTGGGTGTAAGCTCACGATACTTTCAGCTAACTGGACAGATGTATTGAGCCTCAACGCCATCACAAGGACGTTTGTTACACACCAGGAGTTGCAAAAACACTGCATGTTTGATGTCCCATAAAACAATAAATCAAATAAAACCAATTCAAATCCCGTAAATAAGATACACCATGAGCGATCCAAAAACCTCACGATGCGTGTAACGATTAATGCCTGGGATGGATGGATTGGAAGCACGGAAATGAACAAGACCAGAACCCGACCGTAACCCGACCGTGAACCAGATGCATCAACCATCGCGTCCTCTGCAATGCAAGAACTCGTTAACAACTTGCCTACCAAGCCATCCAGGCTTGCCTCAGGAAGAGGGAGATTGGGAAGAGGGACATTGAGGAGATGGACAACGGGGAGAGGAACATCGGGGAGACCGTGACCACTGGCCGATTCTCCGAGCAGCTGCTGAACTTAGTCCTCATCTGAGGTGATCCTGGCTGCGTCAGATTCTCGCAGAGATGGCACTGCTGTGGGAAGTTTTGGCAGAGTCACAAGCCTCAAAAACTTCAGGCCACTGAGGGGATGAGTCTCCGGAGTTCTTGATTGTGTGCGACACTCCTTGGTATATGGCCGTGGCGCAGGCGCCAGAGGATGTGGCCGTGCTCAGGCAGCACGATCGGCTGATCGTCTACCATGGTACATCCATCGCCAGCCGCTGGATTTACCATCGCTCCCTGGCCAATCGTCCGAGGTTCAATGTCATCATGCTCATGCTCATCCTCCTCCTCCACGTCCCACTCCTCCTCATCTTCCCCCTCTTCGTCTTCCTCCTGTTGATCCTCCTCCTCATCGTCACCATCCCGTTCGATATCCACATTGCTGTCCAACTCAATGCCGCATGGTGCATCCACATCATCCTCCATGCACATATCAACATCAGAATCATGTTCTGAATCATATTCGCCGTCCGACGCCTAGGTATAGGCAGTATCATCATCTGAGGATATTGACACGGCGGGTGATGCTTTCCGCTCAAAATATACCTGCTCTAGTTAGCCCTCCGTGTCCGAGTCTGCCTCATTCATTTCCTTCTGCAACCGCAAAGCAATGGCACGAGAGATATCATCTCCCCCTGGGGTTTGTTCAATAATACCTTTGCCTGTACTGTTTCCCTTCCCATTCCCCTTTGCTTCCTCCGTTGCCTTACTCTTCCACTTCCCTTTCCCCTTCCCTTTCTGCTTCCTCTTGATTGTTCTCTTCCCTAATGCAGTCCCTTTTTCACTGCCCTGCATCTCCTCCTCACCCTCGCTGTCGTCATTCTCATTGCCACCACCAGGATGGTTACTTCCACCACCTGGCGCTCCAGAATCCGCCCAGTTCACATCATCATTATCCTCATTGACTATGTCATCCCAATTCAGTGGTCTAATGGCCAGGAAGTCACCTGGCTTGTACTGCTGGCGGCTTGGTGGCTCAATCTTTGACCTCAGATCATCGCTAGCATACCAAGAGAAACGCCCGCAGGTGCGTTTAACCCTCCCCAAGCTGGTGCTCTGCGGATTGGAGCAAACAACATGATCTCTGAAGGCACAGGGGTTGTCCCACATTCAATTGTTCATTTGGTCGCTGGCATTGTGAATCATTTCTCCGATATATGAGGGGAATACTGCCCACTACTCCCGAACAGGCGAACAATTGCTCGAGCAGTGCAGCCACACTACCGGGAATTGCGAAAAGTGGCGCGTAGTGACTGGACCACGAGAGATTCTATCATAACCAAGGTCCCATGCCAGCGCATTCTCGACGCCGCAAACATTTTATATCCGTAAGAGTCCATGGATGTGTTCCAGGATCAATCCCGGTATATAGTGCCAATTCAACAACAGGCGTCAATTTCTAACCGATGCTGGTATTGTTGCACTACCAGTTGCCTTCCGTTGTCCTATGCAGCAGTCGTTCAGTGCTATCGCTGTGAGTTGAAAACAAATCTACATCCGAGGCATTTGCATTATGATACAGTTGCATGCAAGTGAACGATGCCCAGAGGTAACATGCAAAGGTGATTAGGTTATTGGGTGTGTTTTGGAATCAGAGGCGTTGATTTGTGCAAGTCATGTGATGTCGAGATAGTCCAGAAGGCTAGCGGTGTGTTGAATACGGCAGGAAAAGACAATGGAGATGTAGGTGGAAAGAATGGATATATATACCTGAGTTCCTGCGATTTCTTGGTTCAACTTGTTTTGTTGGTTAACATGCACAAAATGGCCCAGCCTTCATCTTACACAACCACCAGCCACATGATGAATGGAAGCCTCGAGATGAGATTTAATACTTGCGGACAGGAACGTTGACGACTCTGGGCATTACTTTTGCATCACACACCACTTTCACCGCTCAGACCTCATGCATCTTGGAGCAAACTGAGTAGTTCTCAGGTCGTCCCAACTGTGCAACCATCCAACATGGCTACCAACATGCCTAGCAGTGGAAATACAACACCCATCTGATGACAAAGGATAGATAATACCTCATTGTTCGCAATGCAATGGTTTTAGCTCTGCGAAAGGGGAATTTCCACTGGGAAGCTGAAGATATACACAATTGATGGATCGAGGTATTGTGCCAAGAACGAGGGCAATAGTATGATAACAGCGCCCAGAAGGCATAAACACTGTTCAAGCAGTGCAAATAGACCTTCAGACATTGCTGTAATAGTGAATATTGATGCTGAGTTCAATATGATGGCAGTTAACCCCATAATTGCATACTTTTCAAGGAATCCCGTCCCCAAGTATTGTCACAATTTCGAGTCTAGCGTAGTCTTCACTACTCCTAACATTTTTGTCAAATCCCTCCCTGGTCGCTCAAATGAGAGTCTACCTCTCCTGCCTTTGCATATGCATGCAGAGGAAATTATTCCTACATTCTTAACGTTGAACATCTATATCAGACTATGCCTTCCCAAAGCCCTGACCCTGACCCGACTCCAGTCGTACGAAATATTCGAAGTTTTGTTCATCATCAGAATCAAAAATAGTGTGGGCCTTCAGGGTATTCTCTACTTCCCCCTACTAAGAGACGTGTTTCTGTTCTGGCTGGCGGAAGGGATCCCTCTCAAGAAGGGAGTTCCGTAGCCTCTACAATTCAAGGTCAGAACACCACCCCCTCATCTTTGCTGAACAATTCTCACGTTGCAGATATCACTCAACGGGTGACTTCCACCATGTCCGCAACACAGCGACGGTTAATGAATACTCCAACCGCCACCCCGGGATCAAGCAGTCGTAGCATACCAGCTCCCGGAGAAACCTCACAGACAGACTGAACTTGTAGCGTTGTATGCAGCCCCGCATCGTTCATCCCTGGCACTCTCACTCCTCCCTGCGGTCTTGAACACCTGCCTACCCCCATTCCTAATCCAGAAGCCCGCGCAATCATTACATATCCACTGCCAACGCGACCTACAGAATGGAATCAGAGACAGCAGCAGTGAAAATTGAATCCCTAGGCAACGTCCACACCTCAATCAATGGTCTGCGGCAGGCACAGCATCCATCGATTTGGTCACTAAGACATGACGCGCCCTGTATTTGCAACGGGCAGACTCCTGAGCTCTACATGTGGAACAGACAGCCATTCATGAATGCAGGCGACTTGGTGATGTCAAGTTATGCAATGCGATGCGCTGCGAAAGGATTAGGTGAAGCCCCATACTTGCAGATAACACATCAGTAAAATGTCAATCAGTCCGGAAGCACCACGCAAACCTCCCAGACACTCCGGGCAACCTCACCAGTGCTTCAAAGTACTTCTAGATGCTCCCAGACCCCCCTGGAGCTAAGCAAAGTGCTCTCAGACTCTGCAAGAGCATTTTCAGGTGCTCCTGAAAGCACCTGCATTTATGGAGGTGCATTCAGGATGCTATGAGATTTGACTTATAGAATAGTCCAAGTTTGGAGCTCCTGAGACCTTTGCGCAGATCTGCGGGAGACTTCGAGAGAAGCTGAGATCGCTGCACAGCTCTGTGGGAGACCTTGAGAGATGTTGAGACTGCTGCGCAGCTCTGCAGGATACTTCGAGAGCATCTGTGGAAGACTTGGTGCGGTATTCTCACAGCAATGGATCTTACTTAACCACAAGGAATTTCGTAGTATCATATTGGTCTTTGTTACAGTCACAAGATTCGCTACATTATAATATGGCATGCATTATTTAAGTCTCTCTATATATATACATACAGTCAATCTGGCCGCAGATGGTACTCGAGCATAATCGGAGGAGCACCTGGATACGCCCATTGGGCATCCAAACGGACTTCAGGAGAAAGAGCGGTTCTGGTTCGAGGAGCGTAGGAATCAGGTGAGATGATACGATACTACCCGGCGTTGAGGATCCACGAAATCTCGGACTGAGCGAGTGAGACCAAAAGTTGGGAAAGATAGAGTGTGTATTTTCATAGTATGATGAGATGGAATGGAAATGAGAGGAGGTCTATGTTCTCTGCGGTCTGCCAAAAATATATTCGCCGTCACTCTGTCCACCTCCATTACCCCTGTATCTCTGTACACCTGCCGTCACTCCTTGAACCTGTTATTGGCGGCCGTGATTGAGCATGCTTGGAGATGCACTAGGAGACTGAGATCGAGTGAACTCAGAGATACACTTGTAGACCGGAATCGAGCGTGCTTGGAGATGCACTTGGAGACCATGAGATCCAGTCAACTCAGGTAGGCACTTCAAGGCCGTGATTGAGCGGGTTTGGAAATGCGCTTGGAGGCAGTGATCGAGTGCAGCCGTAATTGAGCGTGTTGGGAGATACACTTGGAGGCCATGATCGAACAAGATTAGAGGAGTACTTGGAGGCGGTTGATCTGGAAGCGATTGATCTGAAGGCGGTCAATCTGGAGGCAGTCAATCTGGAAGCAGAGAATCTGGAGGCACTGAATCTGGAGGAAGAGAATCGGGAGGCATGTGCGATGGAAGCTGAGAGTCTATTCATTGATTAACTCATAAGTGTGAGAATGTAGAGAATTGAGTACAAAAAGGTCTGCTGAGAGCTGAGATACTGGCTGGGAGCCGGAGACAGTCGATCTTGGGATGATGCAGTACACGGTGTATGCAGTACTCAATGTATGCTGTCCTCGGTGTATGCTGGATTCGGTGTATGCTGTACTCGGTGTATGGTGTACTTGGTGTATGCTGTACTCGGTGTATGCTGTACTCGGTGTATGCTGTACTCGGTGTATGCTGTACTCGGTGTATGCTGTACTCGGTGTATGCTGTACTCGGTGTATGCTGTACTCGGTGTATGCTGTACTTGGTGTTAACTCTTGATCCATGGCATGGAGAGATAGAGAGGGATGACTCACCTTCTTGTTCCTAGGTGATGGTAGAGTTGAGGACGAGAAGGAGAGAGACGAGAAGAGATGGGGCAAATCATAATGAGGAACTGGGACTTAAGAGGATTTCATGTGCGAGTCATTTTACCATCCCCGATACAGAAGCTACAAGCCCCAATCCGGCGTGTAATTACACTGATACGAGGTCTTCCCAACCCAATCGGGCAAGTCGTACCCCTCACTGCTCATATCTGCTCGTCTCGTCCACATCATTCTCATCTTCATCCCCCATCGCTCTCTTTCTCGTCCATAACTCTACTGTCATCGCAGAACATGAAGTTAAGTCATCCCTCTCTATCTCTCTATGTCATGATCATGAGTTGACACCGAGTACAGCATACACCGAGTACAACATCTACCCAGGATAGTTTGTCTTCCCTTCATTCTCATGATTTCCAGTTGATCCCAGAATGTAGCTTCAGCTTCTGGCGTGCCTCCCTACATGATCGACCGCCATCAAACCAGCTCTCCATGATAGCTCAAAGGTATAGTCACCTTGTCACAGTCCTGCGGTTGCGAGTCAACTAAGTGATGAAAGGAGTCTCAGCACCCGGCGCGCCATCCATCGACCGCCTCCAAGTACTCATCCAAACTCGCTCGATTATGGCTTCCAAGTTCGCACGATCACGGCCTCCATGTACATCTCCAAACTCGCTCGATCGCAGCCTCCAAGTCCATCACCAGACCTGCCCGATCAAGGCCTCCAAACTTGCTCGATCACGGCCTCTAGGTGCGTATCTCCAAACTCGCTTGATCACGGCCTCCAAGTGCAACTCTCAACTGACTTAATTACGGCCTCCAAACTCACTCAATTGCAGCATCCAAGTGCATATCGCCAAACTCGCTCGATCACAATCACGGAGTGCATCTCTAAGTTCACTCGATCACGGCATCCAGGTGAATCTCCAATTTCACTGGATTACTGCTGCCAAGTGCATGTCCACAGTTGCTTGATCACGGCCTCAGAGTCTATCTCTGCCTTCACTTGATCTTCATTATCAGGCGCATCTCGAATTGCTCTCAAGCACCGCCTGCAGCCGCAGTCCAGATATACCATGTGTAGATGGGTAGCTATATTGATACATAGCTGAGAATACAAACTGAATACATGAGTTCCAAAAATCATTGAACAATAAGTAGTAGCTATGATTTCCAGGCGCACCAGCAGCGTTTCCGAAGAAAACGTTGTTTTTCCCAGACTGCTCTACTGTGATTCAAGGCGTTCCAAGATGCTCCCAGGATTCTCCTCGGCGCTCCCGGACTTGTTGCCGGTGCTCCCAGGTGCACCCGAAGTTCTCTCCGGCGTTCCGAGGTGTTCCCAATCGTCTCACAATCACTCCCATGGAACTCCTGTACCAGTCATCAGAGATCCCAAGGAGTCTGAAGGCCGGCAGGAATGCCCTCCTAGGCTCTGATACTCTCCTGAAATTGACGCATCTAAGTTTACACTCCACATTCACTCAGACCCTCCTGGAGTATTCCAGTGACTATAATACATTTTGCTGATGTAGAGACATACTGGAACACCGCTATGCAGCAAAACAACATTTGATCAATAGCATTTGAGGCACCCACAAAGGAGATCTTGAAAGAGGTATGCCAGAGCAACGGCCCACGTTGGATATTACACGCTCAACTGAGTAGTTGGTTCGAACACATGTCAATCAGGTTGAATCCCATTTTACTCAATCAGTACGGGACAACATAGCAGAGCATTATGTGCTCCACCACTTTGAATGCGACACAATGTGTTTGGAATTCATTGATTCCCTTCTGCCCACGAGTAAGTATCTTTTTGCTGTAGCAGAGCCTGTGGAACATGGTGTATGCGGTCCAAATCCAATGCAGACAGAGTCAGCAACTGCTAACGAATGGCCAGCATCCACTACACTTCGTGGCGGAAGCAATCCCACAGGTTATCAACATCAATATTTATCATTGGGAGAATAACTGTGGCAAGTATGCGGATGGATTTTATAATGCAATGATTGACGACAAGGACAGTCATATACCCTCGCCACCGATCATGTTTACCTGCACCTCATTGCGCAATCCTCTCCTGGAGCGGCAAATCATCCACGGTGTTCACCCGAAAGCGTCCAAGTCTAAGCCGACAGCGGATGACCGGATCGCTCGAACTACTTCAACTACCAGAATGACACAGGTAAGAACGCATCCCGCCGCGCCGCAACAGGTGGCAAGTTGATAACCTCGCCTGGCGTTGCAGCCACATATACATTCCTGATGATTACCTGAAACACACTACCGGAGAGCTCCCAACAGAGGGTGTGTAAGAACACTCTTGCTACAGTCAAGCGTCAGATCCAACAGGCGGAGAACCCAACACCTGCTTCGGTTAACTGCGTGCAGGCAGCACATGTCGACAATGTTATTCCTCGTCACTATTTTACCTCTGAAGTGGCGCTTGAGGAGCCTGAGATCGGAAGCACTGACCTGAACATTCCCGATGGACAACAATTGCATGAATGACGAACTGGATATCGGGATGCCCGGGGGAAGGGGAGATTACAATGATGGAGTTGACGAAAGCGACGCTCACGATGCCATTACAACTGCTAGCTGGCAACGACAGGCCGAGACTGAACTCGCAAGTTGTGACCTGGGAACCAGTGATGATGAGGGGTATGAGGGCGAGGATGGCGACTATGTGGGTGCGTATGAGGACGAAGAAGCATCGCATTCCCATTATGGATCATTGCAGAATGCGGAGGAATGAGGGCTTACTACTAGGTTTGATGTGGCAACCAGTGATGTCGACAGGGATGAGGGTGAGGATGGGGATAATGTGGATGCGGATGAGGAGGAAGTAGCATCGCAAGCCGATGATGGATCAATGCAGAATGTAGAGGACTGAGGGCATAGTACTAGACAGTGTGAAGATTGGACAGCATATTTCACACCTGTAAAATAGGATAATGGCGAAGCAAATGCAACGGCAAGCGATGTATCCAAATTGAAGACTGCATCGTAATAAGTTGCAACATTTCCAAGCTACATATATATGGGGAGAGTGCGGCATCTGATATATAGCAATAGCAGTGAGGATAAATGTGGCACTCCGCTGGAGCAAGGCACAAACATGGCGAGCTGTTGTGTAAACAGCTACAGCAACACTGTAGCCTCTGCGAAGACTGTAACACACACGTTGTTCTGATGGTGCGTATACGTCACCACATTCCAGGTGCATAGTAACGGAGGTATATATGCAACGTGACCCATTGCCTGGGTGACATGAAGCATGTAATTCATTGTCAATGGGTATGAGGTTCTGTCCGAGCCATCAGAGCCGCCCGGAACACCCGGGTATTTCTGATGAAAACTAGAGTTGTTGTTGATGACACAAGACCACTGATTGTTGACACTCCGTTGACGCTGATTTGCATGATGGGGTAAGGTATATGTCATACGCTGTTTCGGTTGATAAGGCCGCCATTCCTGGGTATATGAAACACCGCCACAATGCGACATTTACATTAGCCAAGATACAAGACTGAATATCGTTGATGCTCCATTAACGCTCATTTTCAGGATGGGGCAGGGGTGTGTCACTGTTGGTTTTGCCCCTAAAGATGGCCAACACGTCATTCATGGATGTTTGCAACCAATCGCCAGTTAGGTTACCCACCATGCAAGACGAACGATCATTGACACTCCATTGACACACATTTTTAGAATTCCGTAGGGAGCCTGTTGCTATTGTTTTTACCTCTAAAGGAGGCCGCAACTTTGTTTACGGATTTGTGCAACCAATCGTTAGTTAGAATACTTAGAGGCAACACCACAAATTCTTGACGCTTTGTTGACGCTCATTTTCAGGATGGGGCAGGAAGCATGTCGCTATTGTGTTTGCCACAAAGGGCAGCCAATACTTCATTTATGGATGGTTTTAACCAATCGCCACTTAGGTTACCGAAGATGGAAAGCCAAAAATTGTTAACAGTCGGTTGATGCTCATTTTCAGAATGGGGCAGTGAAAGTGTTGCAGTCTCTTCTGCCAATAAAGGCTGCCAATGTGTCAGTTATACATAACAGCAACCAAATCACTTTTCAATTACCACACTTACAAGACCAATCATCGTTGACGCTCCATTGACTCTGATTGGTAGGAGGTATTAGCGATTTTGTTGTTCGCATTGTTGCCGATAATGGCGGCCTACAGTTCGATCATGTGTTAACACCATTGCATAGCCCTTCGATTATCCAAGATGGAAGACCAAAAATCGTTGACGCTTTGTTGACACTCATCTTTAGGAGGTAGTAGCAATATTGTCACTATCATTTTTACCCATAAAGGTGGCCAATACTGAAATTATGGAGTAATGTCGTTGCACAACCCAGTGATTATCCAAGATACCAGACCAACAATCTTTGGAGCTCTGTTGAGGCTCATTTCTAGGATGGGGCAACTAGCGTGTCAGTTTCCTCTTTGCCTACAAAGCCAGCCAATACTTTCTCTCTGGAAGAATGTGACCATGCAGCCATTTGATTGTGCAAAGGGTAAGAGCAAAAATTGTTGACGCTCCGTTGACATTCACCTTAATGACATACTCACAGTCATTGGATGCGCAACTATTGCACGCAAAATGCACATAGTAATTATTGAGAGCCAATATATCGTTTCTATGTATAATCATTTGCATCCAAAAGCTTCAACGCCTCCCTGTTTCTGAGCTACCACTACACAAGATATCTGAGAGATGAATGACGTAGTGTCATCATGTCACAGTCGTTTCGGCTGGCAATTAACGGCATATACATCCATTCACTGGTTTTGGATTTATATAGCCTTACGTCTTCACCTTTCTTTATACAGCTCCTTCTCCCCACTTTCCATGACGTACCACAAGCAATGATCAAAATCTGAAACCATGTGCACCACAGCTGAGCGGAGAGTGATGCAGTTGGATACACGGATCAACGCACCATGACGGCTGTCATTCATCCGGGTTCATATTGCGCATTGACCTCTCCTTTTCTGACTCGTATGACATCACGGACTTAAATGTTGTTAGCAAATTTCGTCCCTAATTCAGGTATTGCTTTCTCACTTAACCATAACAGACAGGACAATATTCAGTTTGTTGGTTGTCGATCAAGTTGTTTTGGAGTCTAGAACTCCTCCATGGACCGTACGACCATTCCACACACACTGATGAATTATCATGTCACACAATTTGGTTACTAAAATCCAGCAAAAGCTGACACCTAGCAAAATAGGTACATGAATTGCTTTTCCGGGAGATACATCATAAAAATCAACTATTTGGCTAAGTATTCTTCAGGGGACGGTGGAGCTGTTACAATTCATTCGTCCTGATCTGATTTCTGTCTGGTCATCAGTTAGGGATGCAATAAGCAGGAGTAAACGCGTAAAGGTTCGACAGGGTTTGATTGGTTAATCTGTGACGAATTGGGTGCCGTGACGGGCAGGAGAGATGTTATGCCTTTGTCTGACTGTTCTTTCTCTGAAACCAGCCTCATCTGACAATATCCTGGTCGAGAAGTGCCTTGCGGCATTCATGATGGTCCTGGGATGTTCTGAATTGACTGCATAAGCTCTACAAATGTTGTGAGTGATGGTGTGGCTGCAGTCATGTCTGTTTGAGGCTTGAAAACTGCCGGAACCATCGATTTGCTCGTCCCATATTACATAGCTTTCTCACGGATGACGTCGGCCACGTCCCCCCATCACCGGTGAGTTAATTCTTCAACCCTCACATGCTTCTGCCCAAAACTCTGCATGTGGTGCTGCAACATTTTGGAGATTGTGCCCATCACCCAACCTGGTTTGTCATTATCACCGAGCTTGCCAAGCGCTGTATCTTCTTCAACATCTTCCTTGTCTGCCCCATCCTCCACATTAGTGGATCTTGGAAAATTGCTGAGACTGTCTCCGACACCATTCAGGATCTCCTCAAATGTATTTCCGGGTTTCTGGGGGTCGATCCCTCCCTTTCAGCATTAGTCATATCTTCTTGGTCTTGTATAATCGCTATCTCTGCATCTTGAAGTTGTGTTCTTGCCACAGCAGTCTCACTGTCCACAAATCATCAAACCATTTCTCTTTCCCTTCTTTGCTTAAATGGTGGGTTTCTCGTCCGTTCTCCGCCAGATGATTCTTTTTAGATCATATGCTGTGCAATGCTCCCAATGCTTGGACCCTTTCTGCATCTAAGCCGCTCTTGTCTTCATTTGCTTGATTACGTTGTCAGGTTGAGCAGTTTCTCGATTTGCCGTATTTGCCAGCCGGAAGTGGCGACAGGTACTTTTTGCAGAATTCCCCATTGTATCTTGAGTGGACTTTGTTGTTGGGTGAGATGTTGGATGATGCAGGATATGGACCATATAGAGACAAGCTGTGTCTTGTATGTTAAGGTTGGTACGTTTGATCAACTCGAACAATGCAAAATCAGTATTTTCACTGTTACTTCATTGGGAATAGTAAGGCTAACCATACAAGATGACTCGATGGTTAGCGAGTGTTTCAACTAAGTTCCCAGGGATGTCTTGAGAAAAACATCACCAGGCATCATTGCCGTCAAAGAATGTCCTTTCTATATCTATCAAACTAGAGATTTCGGCTGTCGTTCACCTCTGTATATCACTGTAAACAAAGAAATAACATCGGACCAGCTGAATGCAAATTGCGGAAATGTTACCATTGTGTGCAGCCTGCGGCTATACGCAGTGGGCTTTGTCCTGAGCAGAATGTGCAAGTCGGTTGTCTCTCATTCTGTGTCGACATCAAGCTAAGTATATATTCCTAAGGACTTCCCACCTTTTCTCGTTATCATCATGCTCACCGTTTCCACCACAGCAAATCATTGCTCCACATACACCTCAGCCAGGTGGGAGTGGATCGCAATCGAGCCGAACGTCAGGCATTTCATCCAACTCACCACCCTCTGAGACACAGCTGGAATGCAGACAGCAGTTAATCCACCGTGACACTGCGAATGCAGCCACCAACGATATGACGAGGGGCGCCCATTCAAACATGGTACATAAAACTGGAAGCAGAAAGAATAAGAAGCCGCATGCGATCGGATGGGAGTAGCTCTATAACGCGGTAGACAGCAATTGAATAACAATATAATGTACAGCTGGTGTATGCAGAGTGCTCCGTGACCAATTAATCGCTACCCGTAGAGGGAAACCTCCGTTGTCGACCAAGGCATCTGTGTGCACAGTCCGCGGAATCGATCATGCTGTCTTCTTCAACTGTGGGAAATTCGCAGACAAATTTTCCGATAAAGGTCCCAAAGTATTGATGGATCACGCATTGAAATCCTTGGAGGGGGCTACGGAGTCGTATATGGTTGAGGTAATTGCCGAATCTCACTTTTAGAAGCAACTGATTTCTTGTAGGGTTTCAACATGTTAGGTACTATGCCAAGGCAAGGAGGTCGGGTACAACTTGAACAGCCCAACATGGACCTGGCCTTGAATATGGCCAAAATGGCCAAAGGAGAGATTTCGCGTGCCGGAATGGAGGAAACACAACAGCTGATCAATGAGCCTCTCACCGATGTCCCAGAAGAGAAGGAGCGGGTAGTTGAATTTCGATAGCATGAAATGTCAAGGCTGCGATTGAAAGACACCCGGCAATGGTTCAAGAAAATCAGACGAACGGCTGGCTTCCTTGCCAAAATGGTACAGGAAAGGATCTGCAGACATGCTGGAGGCCGAAAGGCATGGGTGCACCTCCACCAGAACAACCACCACCTCCGCCCAGAACTCCACCTGCACCACTTGGTGGTAATGAGGAAGATCCAAGTTCCGAAATCGAAGTTGTGCTACCCAGATATGTGTATACACATACTCCTGTTCCCAACGCTCAATTATTGAATCTTGATGCATATGTGAAGGATCGCAAGCGCAATAAAGATTTTATTCCAGATTTGCTTACTGAAGAAGTAACATCCACTGGTTAGTACACTATCCACTGCATGGAAATGCAGCTGACATCCATTTTGCAGACAAGAGCAACCTATTGAGCGAACCTGACAGTGAAGACGAGCATTGATCGAAAGGAACGGGATTTTTGAGTATTATTATTATCTACTATTCGCAGACACTTTACAGTATATTTTAAACGCTAGATTTATATGGATTATTAAAGAACAATATAGCGATAAAGGAGAAAGTAGATGGAAATGATAGAATGGCTGCCAAAACAACATTACTGATATCATATGACAAAGTCAATTCTTGCATATTGCGGATACACCTGTTACAAAATGAGCCTCAACGGAGTGTCAACAATTTCTGGTCTCGCATCTTGGATAATCTATGCGGAGCTTGATCACAGATATCTGTAAACCATGAGTTGGCAGCCGTTATAGGCAGATGAGTACGAGATGTTTGTGCAACAGCCTCCCAGACATTCACAAATTGATTTATTTTCAAAGCTGTGATTCAGTGTTCCTGAGGGTTTTGGCCTATGAAAGCGGTCAAAACTCTGTATATCGACAGTCACAGCCACAATGCGCTGTGAATAACCATGATGCGAGGCAGAACATTGTTGATGCTCTGTTTAGGCTCATTTTCAAGATTGGGCAGGGAGCGTGACGTTTTCTCTAGGGCCGACAAAGGCAGCAAATACAGCGATTATGTATAACAACAACCAAATAACTCTTGTATTACCTGACTTACAAGACCAAAATTCGTTGACACTCCGTTGACTCTCATTTGCAGGATGGGGCAGGGAGCGTGTCTCCCTCGTTGTTGAGTATCACGGCGGCAAATACATCAAAAAAGGACAGTGATGTACCAAAGTCAATCTCTTGCAATTCATTGTAGGATATCTGAATGAGACCATAAATAGAATAACCTGAGAACCGGAACCGTAGATTGGAACCGATGGGTCTATCCTATCCCGGCAAATCCTCCGGGTGGACAGGTACTTGTCTGGGTTTGGCCCGCCAAGAACCAGCCCGTCGGGTTTTTGGACAGTTCAGGAACTCAACAGGACCCTGTTGGCAGTCAGAACCCGGACCGCTCGGGGGTTACCCAGAACCGTTGCTCACACTCAGCATGTCAGAGTTGTGAGAGTAAGCATATTAGTTCAGTATGTCAGCATGTCAGAGTTGAGGGAGTGAGCTGGTTAGAGTTGTGAGAGTGAGCATGTCCGAGTTGTAGGAGTAAATCAAGCCTTTCAGAGTTATGAGAGTCAGAGTGTGTGATTGTCAGAGGCGTCTAAGTGTGCATGTTGAAGTTGAAAGAGTCCATGTTAAAGATGCGAAAGTAGATGTCAGAGTAGCAAATAAATGAGTAATTGTGATCGATAATTAGTGAATTGTAGTATGTAATATATGTGCTACTGTTGAATTCCAGTAGTAATTCAGTTGTAGTTTCCGCAAAAATATGGGTGTATTATTGGAGGTTACAGGAAATGTCTTTCGGGTAGTTTGCATTGTACGGTGATATTGGTGTTACAGGAGGTTACTCTACACCATATTGTCTGTGGTAGATCAAACTTGAAAGAATATGTTTTTCCGGACATTGTTAGACTTTGAGTTGGTAGGTGATCCAACTACTGAAGTTACACAAGCAAGATGTCCAAGTTGAAGTTGTGGGCTGACATAAAGAGAGTTTGATATCTTGTAGGAGGATGGCCCCAGTCGAGAGCGTAATGCTTTGAAACATCTCTCACATGAACATGATAACCACCACGGAATTCCTGCCCATGTTAACAAGCCATTCTTAGAAATGGGACATTACTTCCGCAATAGACTATCTGACGATCCAATTGTCATAGCAAAAATATTTGAAGGAGTCTCACCTGCAGCATTTGGCTATAAAGAGCTCACATTATTCTCACAGTAAAGAGTAGCCAAGCTGTAGCAGCAAATCAGTCAAACATTAGCAGCAAAGAACACCTTATAATACTATTCAAAATAGTACTCACCATTACTTCTCCCTTCCACATGACTGTGAAACCGATCCAAGTTTATGAACCACTCAAAGAATAATCAACAGCCCGAGTCACCTATACTGACCATCGACAGTAGAACAGTTTAAACTATGAAAGGAAAACTGTACTACTAATATGTAAATATATGTATTCTTAGAGGTGACATGTGTAAGTGTCTAGATTAAGAGAATTTGAAACAAGATAGACTAGTCTAAAGTCAGTAGCAGTATTATAAATATGACTTTGGTAATGATAAACTCAAAGCTTGTATCTGATTAGATGTAGTACAATAACAAACCTTGAGAAATTTAGTTTATAACTGAAGACAACTCATAACAGCACTTTACAATGCAGTAGAAACAACTTTGCAATACTGACTAGCCAAATCTGAGGCTTTTTAATTTATCAAACACAAAGAGCCAGCTCTGAAGAACATTGACATGATATTGGATTTTAGAATGATCACTGATAACTGACAAAGCTTAGATAACTCAGATGATCCAGGTATATATATATGACCAGTAATATACTAATCGTCAACAACACATCTGTATGCTGCTGCTAATAAGATCACTATTATCTCTAATGATTCAGTAACTAATATTCAGTGACTATGTAATTATAATAATAATTAGTATACATAATATATAGTATAGTTTTTTGTTAGACTGACTTGCTATTAGGAGTTTTATCAATAGTGATAATGATACTACTGGATTACAATGCAAATCCTTTAAAATCACAGTCATATTTTTCCATACTTAATACCTATTTTTGAAATCAACTCTTGGGCAGTCAAACGATCTTGAGTAGAGTTACATCGAAGTTGCATATCGGATGAGCAGTATCAGTCTAGATGAGTATCAGGGGAATAAAATATAATCGGACAGTTACATCACCATTATCAGATAGATGAATTCACAAACTTCAGTAGTGACCATAATTGTCACGCACACCTAATAGACCAATTCAACAGGACAATATATCGTAAAGTTTCAATATCGCACAAATCCATCTGTAATAGAATCCTTGCAACATACAGAAAAGTCGAATCTTAGAGCCTAATCTTCTCAGAAGAGGAAACATTTCTCAGCATTTCCCACTCATTGAATAGTCAAGACCTTAGCTTCCAGCGTGTTACAAATGAGTGTTATTGGCAGATTATGTGATGGCTGAGGCAAGGAAAGTCATTGATTTAAGCTACAATGCATTGGAACAGTATGATGAGGGTTGGCAGAGTATGGATTTGTTGTCGATGTTGTTGTTATAATGTGGCATTTTTGAGTGTATCATACACTGCAGAGAATGAAACCAGTCAGCCGAGATAATTCTTTGAAACCACTAAAGAATAAACGTAATGACATTATGGCATACATGGCAATATCAATGACAAATATCCAGTGATGGCCACAACATCTCAGTAATTCCATATCAACCAATTTGAAGGCATAATGAGAATATCATGGGAGTTGTATCATGAGGACTGGTCTATAAAGAAATCACTTTCTTCTGGCCATATGATGAACATGCTCTATTAGCAATCCACAATTGGATATTAGTGGTGAGGATCACCTTAATATATTGGGAAGAATCCAATTTACAGTTACATCAAACTCTGTCACACTCAATCGAGACAAAACACACATGGTGAAAGAACACAGTCCATATTGATCGTACAATAGAGAGTGTCACTAGAAGCACTGAGTTCAACAAATACCATATTTGGGGAGATTCATGGTTATTACCAACACCTGGGTTGGTTGTCTAAATACAATCAGCTTCTGCACTTTGCACAAATGGCTGGTCTCAAATATGACGTGGTTTGTTATCTTCACATGGTGTCACTCCCTGAAGTGGAGTTCATGGAGATTGCCGATAATGGATATTTAACTCCTGATCATTACAATTTTGAGTGCACTCTTGATTTGATTGACGAGAGATTGGGCTATTAAATATGACAAAGAAGGAAGCGTAGTCAAGTTTTCGATAGGCTGCTGTATTTTAACTCAATCAATAGTATTTGAGTTTATGGAATCTTAGTACCCTCATAATATTTACCTGCTTAGTACTGGTTTGAACATTTTTGAATTTCAATAAGTATTTGTAATTGGAATATCTGGTAACAAATATATAGTAACTATTATATCTATTTCATAAATTCTCAAATGTCTAGTTACTTATCTTGGCATTAAACAAACAATGTCCTGTTTTGCAATCTATACTGATTTTCTAATTTCCCACTGGCAAAAGTTGATTATCTATCCAATGCACAATCACTAATAGTACTTTGCACTCACTGTGGCAGACTAGATCCCCATGCTGTCCAATATGGATAGTAACAGTACATAGCAGTTTATAATCAGCTAGGTTTGGACTTTTGTGAATGGTAACAAGACAAACACATTTTGGTGGACAAAGATTTCAGCTAGATAAGTAAATGAATACAGTATAAAATAAAACAGATAAAATTTCGGATGGTTCTTTATTGCTATTTCTGACTGTGAATCTCTACATTAAACATTCTTTGCAACAGAATTACAGTCTCAATATACCAGTGCAGGTGATATCCTGATTCACAGTAATCATATGGGTATCACATCACATATTAGGCTAGTATATTTGAAAGCTAGATAGAATGAATTGAGTACATGCTGCCTTAATCATTTAATTTATATAGTATTCTGGTAGTTTTCTCCATATTTGATTGTTTGTGTACCTAATACAATGTTGCTAAAAATTTTGAATTTATTCAAACTTAAACTTCTATACTTCATATGGTACATAATCAGTAGTTTGCCAATTGGCTCAATCTTGTTGGTAGAAAATAATTATTGTTATATGGTTATGCCATAGCCAATAATACCCCTTTACCTAATATATTATAATATTGCAATCCATACTTTAAAATAAATAAATTTAAAGATTGCTCTTACTGTACTTTCATATTAACATTCAGCTTAACTCTATAAAATCAGATATGCAATGGTTAGAATTTGATAATTCAATATCTGGCAGATTATATCCAATTGATCCCACAGTATTTTCATGTGCCAGTATTAATGCGGCCTACATTGTACTTAATTTCCAAATATTAACGATGTACTTAAGTGATTGCCTTAAGCTATCAAGGTTAGATACATGGCCTTGATACTTCTTGTTAGAAAAGTGATGTACTTCTAGCCATCAGCCTAGATAATAGCAATAATATTGCTCCACCAAGTTGAATAGTTCCCCTAAGGTATAGATTTAGCAATATCCCATTGAGACAGAAATGCCATGGCTGATATATATTGCTACCATATATATAAGAGACACCAGAATTATAAACAGAATATACAATGCCAGAATTTCTACGAATGAGATCTACCAGTGTAAATAAGAGTTCCATATCACTATAGTCTAGATGCATGATACAGAAAACCCTTATTACTTTTATCACAACACTAGAAAGTTGTAGATGAATGTATATCCAGTTCAATCAATGTGCAGTATGGCAAGTCATGTATCACTTTCAAGATATTGCATTTGCTAGTATGCATTCGCTTGACATAGAAAACCACAGTTAGGCTGAAATAGTGAAAACAATATTGCTGTTACTGGTGTAGGTACAGATTCACCAGTACAACATCAGCAAAAAGCGAAATTCATTTCCGAATGTGGACCCCATGCAGCAATCCACCTCCACATTCTACACAAAACATCCGTCAAACTTATTTCCTATCTTCTACCATGTTTCAAAGCATTCAATGATGTGATCACATTGTCACAACATTTCAAAAACCTGTTTAGTCATTCAAGCTCGATTACTGCACTCGTTTTTTTCACATTGGTCCTCTAGATTTGAATCCTTTCAATGGCTTTTTGAACTGTTCCATTGATTTCCAAAATATTCTTAACTATTTAATCCCTTGAGACATCCATTATACACAAGCTTGCACAACTCCCATAACAAATATTAAGACACCCAGAGTAAATACTTCGCAGATGTCAATAAATCGCTACAATGATTACTTCATGTATCAGATTGAACAATCTACATGTAAAACAAATTGAAAGCATTGAATTGAATCGTGTGGTTAAGGTCACAGTGGTTGCTATTAGGCCACCGCGTCACTCAAAAGAGGTGTACAGCCTGTTGAATCGTGCTCATAGGGGCAATATAAGTAGTTATGATGACCGCAAGAGGCTTAGTATGGTAGCCTCCATCTTCATCAGCAAAAATTCCATTTCCTTCATTAAATTGATTTATGTTATCGTACCCACAAATTCAAAAAAATCAAACCTAGGTTTCACTGAAATATGGCATTGCTTTCACATTCCCAAGGGTACTTTGACTGGTCACGATACTGATGTCAAGCGTCATGATGAGTGTACCAACTTCAGCGAATGTGCCAACGAGCACTCAATGAACGGTTCACACCTCCTTCCCCAATATCACAAATCATCTTTCGGCATACGCCGAAATCGCGCAAATCTATTTGACCTCCCAAAGCAGATAGTACTCGCTCCCTATGTTTGATGTAGCATGTAGTTCATGTTTGTCACAACCCTCATGGCTTAATTTGACCAATGATAGTTACCATGCAGAGGTGGTTCATGATATTTGATGTGTTGATACAACTTCATTCAGTACCTTGCAGTTGTTCAACTGACGCGGGAGGGTTATGCATCATTGCGATTATCAACTCACGCATTTGGGATCACACTTCAGTATACCATCAGTTCAATTACATTTACTACTATTATGATATATCGATGAAACCGAGAACAAAATAGTTCACAAAGGAAATTGTGAATCCGAGCACTGACACCATTTCTAACCTACAAGCGACATCTCACCATGTAGAATTGTACTTCCAGCGACTAATACTGCACTCTCAACGCTGGTTCTGTTGGTGATGTCCTTACTGTTGCAGTTGCTGTTGCTGCAGGGGACGGGCTGGCGGCTACTGGTGATGGCAGACCCGCCCATTGGCAGAACAGCGGAGAATCAAATGCCAGGTTCAGTAGCAGCAACACACCTGCTGAGACGGTTGAAAGGATTGTAGGGCTGCACTATCAGCTCTTCAGGGATGTAATCAAGGAAGTCCTAATCGAAGCTGCTGTGATTGGTGTGAGGTTGTACAATTGCAGGGTCTGTACCAGTCGAGTTGATCCTGTGGCGAATCATGCAGCAGGTGTTGTCTATCCTTCTGGCATGAATCCCTGGCGAGGAAGAACGAAAATCAGTGTTGCGATGATCAAATCCATCAGCGCATGCATTATTCAATGCGTGATTAATATTTCTTGAATCACACTGACGTTGTGCTCCACCTCCTGGACCAAACTCTGGCAGGACCCTAAACTCACCTGTTTTCCAGGCCAACAGACAATGGTGGATGGTGGTTGTGGTGAGGGCAATGAATGTTGGGTTGATTTCATCAATCAATGATCTATCTTTCATTTCCATTTGCCGTATGCCATAGCAGTATGTCAGGTGAATAAGATCCACAATTTTAGTTGCTGCAAATCGAATCTTGCATTCCAAAATTGATCGTCAAGACAACAATTAAAGAAGACGTGAGCTTTGAACTTCCCTCACTGACATTTGTGGGGCATATAATCCTGTTGTTGGCAAATAGCCAGGCTACCATATTCCGGATCTCTGTAGGCAACTTTGGTCAGAATCTGTCAATGAAGTCCATGGATGTCTTGCGGCAGTATACCATTGCTGCACTGGAGCGACTGATCTTTGCAAGAGCCTGATGCACAATGTCAACAACGAATACAATTGTTGAGACGATTCATTTACCACTGAAATGTAGTCATCTGGATGGTCTGAGTTTCTCTGGGCTGGATCAATCATGGCAATTTCCTCATACCACGAACTATCAATCTGGGCAGTCTTCGACCCATTTGGGCCAAAGGAATTCACCAACATGGCATAATGGATTGCGTAAAGCTGCACAAGTGCCATGAACATCACCGGAATGCCTGAAAGATTTGTCTGGGAATTTCATCCTGCGACAAGTAGGAGGCCTGTCACGTCGTCAATAGAGGGCTCATATCACCACAGATTTACAGCTTTCTTGCACCCAAATGCTCCCTGGCTTCGTTTGGATCCATTCTGTGGAAAATTTATACATTGCGGGGCGAATTCAATCATTCAAAAGCTATGTTGAATAACATCTTGGATGCCAGTGGCGAAGGCTCAAGTTCATCTTCCTCCGCAGCGACAATATAGACTGGGCAACGCTCGGGATGGCGGGGCTGCGCCTGCATCGCCGCTGGTGCAGGTACTGCAACTCGTTTTCCAAGCTTGGATGTGTAGGAATCTTTCAATGACTGCCTGCTGATTGCTTTCTTGGATGAGTGGCGAAAAGGCACATCATCAGATTCTGAATTGTTGTCTCGATGATCATTGCAATCGTCTCACACCATGCTGTGATGTTCATCTCCATCCTCATCGTGGATATATTGTCTGCCTCTCATTGCGCTGGAAGGACCAGGAAGGGGAGGAGAAGTGTGGCACATTTGTATGAAGACTTAAAAAGGCGGCGAGTGATAAGTACAAAAAAACTAAAGCAGTGACTAAAGGAGATGTGGATGAATGTATAGTAAATGAATTTAAGTGTTGTTTAAAGGAAAGAGAGCATTGAGACGATTTAAAGCATTGTCATGATCCATCGTTTTATCCTGTCAAAGATTCTAGGATCTTGTCTTCTCCCGCCACCCACGCTTCCAACTCCTTGGATGGACTGGAACTCAGAACTCAGAATGGCAGGTGACAAGGATGCCTCAAGGGTGTTGATTGGCATCTTTGAACAATAATCATTATCACAATGAGCAAAAAATGGTTTCTGTTTGACCCATCATTTGGGCTAACATCTGCTGGGGAGAGACACCAAACTACCAATTACATGATAGCCATACATTGAGTTCTATCGCTGCCAGTATGCCTTTCCAAAAACCAAACATCTCAATGATCAATCCCAACATCATGAACTCTCAACCCAGGCCATTATGCATGACTCTGAACAATGCAATAATAAAATAAACAAAACACAAAAAAGGGACCCAAAATATCACCAAAGCATGCCAAACTGTCACCCGTCCGTCCACCCTCTAAAGTCGTACAAAAACACCCACCCACAATGCAAATCCTTAAATAACAGTCTTGCCACTGCATTCCATCCTCACAATGACTACTTTGCAGCTGGGCTGCTGCTTGCACAATTCCTATTAGCCAAGGAGCAAGCAGTGGGAGGATTCACAATGTGCTCGTGCTCACGTAGCGAAGCCAGATGCTCATCAGCAACAACTCTTCAATTGGAATCAGGAAAGAGACCAAGAGCGCGGTCTCGGATGATGTCAAGGTATCCCTGCTGTCTGAAAATCCTACTTTGAAGGTACCTTTCAAATGTTTGGGAGCCTGCTTTCGTCATTGGGAACCTTCATGGATTTAGATGCAACGTGTCAGCATCATCATCCGATTCCTCCCTAATATTGTAGATCACAGAGGTGCGAGGATGTGATGGAGGGGAAGATAACTGCTGCCACCACGAATAGGAATCTGGGCACCAGATGTGCCATCAGCATGTTGGCCATACAAAACGACACAAAAATGCGTTGGGTGGATAACTTTGATCGCTGGCTATACCCATCAGGAAGCAGTGTGGTTATCGAAGATTGAGGTAACATTATGGGCGTGCGGACCTCCATGTCTATTAGGATCCTCCCGGAAGCCGCGAACCTCTCGGATTTTCCAGCTGGGGTCTGGCACACTGCAGAATCCGGCATTCATGATTGACAAAATGGTTGTATTGACGTTTGATGTTACTATTGGGAGTATCGATTCATCAACCCCTGGCCAGTGCCATGAGAATAGCTGACAATTGTTTTCGCCCACCGTGTTCCCAGTAATTTCAGGATCCACATCGGCAATTGTAAAGCTAAATGGCTGGACACTGGAATTGGTTGAGGGGTCGCAACCCACCTTTAACGGCAACGACTGGTGATTCAAGGTGTGTTAGTCATTGTCTTCTAAATCTATACATCATCAGCAAGCACAAAAGAAGCATCGGGGCAATGAAATATATACCATCATGCATGAATTTCCTGTTCTTAGTGGGGTTTTGGTAAACCCTATGTTTCATCCAGCGAAGGCCAACCTCCCCAAACCACCTATGGTAGGCAATTTTATGACCTCATATGGTCCTTGGCATTGGTGAATGCCTCGATAGAACATGGTCTAAAAGTGGCGGGCAGCTGCCCGTGCGCTAGGTAGTAATTGATTTGTAATCACTTACTTTGTGCAGAGACTCCGACCATTCAATACCAAGCCATACTTATCAGTATGTGTTGGTATTGTATGGCTATCATTTTCTGGTGCGACAGCAAAGAGTATCTCGATCCCCGGGCATTTTAGAACTCTCGCGATATAGCTCAATGTCTGACAGAATTTTGAAATATGGGTCAGTACCGACCTGTATGGGGCCATATATGTTTTTCATTCGACACCAATCCAATATCACTCTCACGACATTCAGTACAAACTTTTACTGCCTAGTATGGGTATGTACTAGGTTGTATTCGTGGCTGAACCATGTTCATTTCGCGAAAAAGTCCACGGTCTATCACTTGTAATACTCCAACTTGTGTATACCCCCTGTATTCGTCTTGTATTCATCCGTACACTTTAGTATCTGATTGTGTGTTGAGTTCATTTCGCAAAAGTACAGAGTCTATCGCAGAATGTACTTGGGTTTGTATTCATACTGCTCAACACTGCACAGCACTAATCAGTACAGCACCGTATTTAACACTTCATTGAGTTCAGACCCAACGTCATATGTTCTTTATTGCATTGATTGCTTTTGTAGCGCCCGTTACTGTCCAGTATTGGTGTGTATCGAACAATATCAATAAATTGGCTGGGTTCATTCGATTTATTCTCAGCCTTTTGGCCAGAACAAATAAATGTTTTCCCATACTTCATGTTACCGCACAGTACTGCTCTATGCTCATTTATACCGCTTCTCAGTATATCTTGGTGCCCTGTCTTTTGCCAACTACTACGAGTGCATTCTGCAGGGTCAGTACGTTCCAATACTACTCCCTGCTTGTTTGTATTGTAAATATCGGGATTTCAAACGTCTTAAACGAACTATTCGCCGCAGGCTTTTGTACATATTTCATTCTCACTGTTACAGGATGGTCCAGCTTGACTGACGGCAAGTGGAAGCAAATTGGCAGGTGGGACTTGGCAGACGGCTAGGGGGGAGCTTCATCGACCGTCGGCTGGCAGGGGCGACCATTTCGGTCGAAGGAAGAGACGGAAGATGGTGGCCGAAACCTTGAGCATGAGCTAAAGTTTCAGCTTGGCAAAAGCAAAGGCCTGCGCTAGAACGAGAAACCCAAAACACGAGAACGATCAAGAGTTTAAGCTACAGCTAGAGCCAGGGCTGGAGCCAGAGCTCGGAGCTTGAGCCTGGGCTAGAGCCTGAGCACGAGCTGGAGGTTTTTGGCGCCGGAGGCTAAGGATGGGAGGGAAGTAGGCAATGATTCCACCAGGCCGGGTTCAGTCCAGTCCTGTCCAAGAGATTGTTGGACCGGGATCGGACCAGTCCAACTTTCCACTGGACTGGTTCGGATTGGGACTGGACGAGTCCACTAGGATGGAATTAGCCCGATGTCACTGGGAGTCAGTCATACACTGAGTCACTGAATGGTGTCATACAAGAGGAGTCATGTTCGTGAGAAAGAGCGGTTCTGGCTCGAGGAGCATAGGAAGAGATTGAGAGGATGTGATAGGCTACCAGGGTGTGAGGAACCACACAAATTGCGTGGATCAATGAAGCCTCAGCAAGATTCCGTGAGGAACCACATAAATTGCGTGGATCTATGAAGGCTCGGGAGGAGAGCTTGAGGAACCACACACATTGTGTGGATCTATGAAAGCTAGGCAAGAGGGCTTGGGACCGAGAGCTGTATAAGATACAGTGTGTATTTCGTTGTGTGATGAGATGATATCTATCTACCCCGGGGTCTCCAAAATATATACTCCCTGTTGAGATATTGAAGGGGAGTACCGTGTGTATTGGCTATGGTGGGATAACTAGGTACAGGTCTAAAGGTCCAAGATGCGTAGGGAATGGATGAGTAGTGTGAAGTCTAAAAAAGCAGTTACAAACCTTAGGCTCTATCAACACTCCCTGTCGATCAGTGCATCTCCGCTATCCCTGTATCTCTGTATGCCTGCCACCGGCTTCCCCCTGCTAAACTGAGTGGTCGTGGTGGTGAGAAATGGATTTTCCCGCCACGTCACCATCATGGACTGGTCCAGACTGAGCCTGTTCAGTCCAAGACTGGCAGTCTGCTGTCCAGTCCCGTCCGGACATCCTGTTAGACTGGACTGGACTGAGCCCTATCCCAGACTGGGATCGTCTGGACTGGTGGAATCATTGGAAGTAAGGAGGCCAGGAGCGAGGGAAGAGGTGTATAAGAGGAGCGAAGCGGCAGTGGTTAAAGCAGAGCAGCGCGTTCAGCTTCAAAGAGCCCGCCCACCCGCATCCCTACATATACCGAGGGAAGCTCTGTATGTTCCTTGACTCTACACCCAGTGAAATGGCTTCCAGCCAGAAATGGGAGAGTCCAGGTGGTGTGGCGGCACCTCTGTTTACACATTGATTACTGTTTTCGTGCTGGTCTGTTGTTTTTGGTAACTGTTCTAGCATAGGATAATTTTCTGTATATGAGTGAATACAGCACATACAAAGGGAAGAGCAAGTCCACTAGGTAGTAGTGGTCAGTACTAACATATACTTGTTCAACTCAACCTTGGCAATGTTATTGAGTTGTAATATTTGGATTCATACAGTGCTTTACTTGTCAGTATCTTCCAGTATTGTCTAATGACTCAAGCGTGCTGTATTCAGGATTTGTTTTCGCTGTCTCTGATAGCGCTTTTTCCTTCATTGACAATTACTTTCAGCCATTTCCTGCTTGTAACCATCAACAAATGATGTAGCCTGGCCTAGTTCGACAAAACCCTACGGCATCACTCGAGTGACATCGAATTTTTCAAGTCCTTAGCTACATCTACTGTGACCTACACCTCTCACCCCAGCTTGCTCACTTTTTGACCTCACCACCCTTCACAGAATCTCTCCCACGATGCATACACCACCAAGCTCTCCACCTTGTGAACCTGGCCGTTTCTCCCGGCCTTCATGACCTCGTTCATTCTCTCCAAACTGCTTTGTCGACAAGGATGGCGATGCCCACATTATCGAGCTTCCGACTGTGCTCGACCGGTATTTGCCAAGGGCTGATAGTGGTCTACTGCACGATAACGAGGACGACGAGGATAACAAGGTGGATCCTGGTGAGGTGGTGGACGAACCCACCAATGAGGCTGATGGTGAAGCCATGGAGAGGCTCGTTGATTCACAAGTCGATGAACACGCTAATGAGATTGACCATGTGGCCAGCGAAGGAGGCAATGTGGAGTGTTGGAGTGTTGACGGAGACCCCGATTGGAGTGATGACTGTCTTGCTGCCACCAGCAGCCCTCCTCCTACACATCGATGCAGAAAGTCACGAGCTGGTACTACAAACCACTACGCTATGACATGTTCAATAGTTGTAACTACTCGCCCCAACTGGCTTCAACGCTCAGATAAGGTGATTTAATCCATTATCAGTGCGAGTACTGCAACAACAGCATGGTTTAGGCCAAGGGCAATGCAGAAGATATTCAGACTGTCCATCGGCTGACTAACCTTACAATTGAGCAAGTAACAGTTAGTATCAGCAAGTACTAAACAGGAATCCCTGGTAATAAAGTAATTACTTCCCGTAGCAATGGATGGCCACCGAGCGGAAGCAGTAAAAGAGCCGTCAATGTCTACTGACGATGATTGCAGCAACTGCAGGGATTTCGAAGAAGCTAGATGAGCTGAGGGAGGCTTTGGAGGAATGCATATCAGCCGGCGAGCAACCAGGAGATGGTATCATAGATGATGATTTAAAATATCTGGCAAAGACTTTGGTATGATTCCTCATATCTTCACGAATAGTAGGGACTGAGCCGTGTTGGGATAAGGGATTGCCATTGCCAGTCACAAAGTGAAATTTGTGAATCGCTGTACATATTCCTTCATTTACTTCTCGTCATCAGGTAGCCATCTGCTTAGCAGCGTTCAAGTTGATTGCTTGAAAACAAATCTAAGAGCCCGTCTATTGTATACAACTGGGAGACCCTTTAGACATGGTTGACAGGAGACTAGTGGAGGATTATATGGAGTTCGGCAGCCGCACCAGCAAGGCAGAAGCACTTATAAACAAGGCCTTTACAAAGGCAAATACGAAGAAAGGCAAAGGCAAAAGGTGAAAGGTGGTAGGAAGGTAATGAAGGATGACAGTAATAGCAGTGGTAACTGTAGTGACAAAAATGGAGATGATCATGTGAATGGCGATGGCGATGGCGATAGTGATGGCAATTAGGTCGTACAGCCAGAAAACCCAACAAAGATGCTGGTAAAGAAGTCGAAAAGGAAGGTGGAGAATTAGGGGGGGATTTGGGCATAGTGTTGTAGAGAAGACGAAAAACCTCTTGTGCAAAATGGTACTGTGGTGTACTGACAGGTACTGAGAAGTATTGATTTGTATTGAAGTGTAACAAAGTGTGTTGATAATTCTTTCAGCTGAAGAAGTGATACACAAGAATACCAGTCAGTACTTACAAGTACTACTCAATACTGTCACACTAATCTCGAACTGACTTTATTTGTTTGCATATCATAGGGAAGCGTAGTGAATAATACAAAAGTAAACCAGCGAATACTAGTTACTACTCATTGACCAAAATGCTTGTATCGAGAGTAGCAACAGAACTATAGATTACAAGTGCGTAAATGGTAGAACAGTGCCAATTATCCCACCAAACCTCGACATTTTCCATTCCCTAAGAGACTGTTCCACTTAAGCAACACTCTTGTTATCGACAGAGATTCGCATCGCCTCTAGAGCAGTGATACCCTCATCGACATTTGGTTCAAGAAAGCAATGAACAATGCACCTGACACACTTGGCAAGCATCTCAGTCTCAGCATCCTCATCCTGGAACATCTCCAAGACCTCGCAGCATGTTCATATGGTATTGCTGATGTTGGTCTATTGAAATCCATCGTGGTTAGTTCTGCCACAAATGCATGAACAAAAGACGACTTACATTGAATTTCTCATGGCCCGCAATCGAACTCTCCAGAAGTCTACAGGCAAGGTAAAGCCTCTGCAAGAGTCGCTTGTTCTTCATACCATGAAGTCCTTTATCCCAAACGTACTCAATGATGTTCTCGACTTCTTCTTTGCCGATCACATATTTCTGTTTCTTTGTAAGTATGAGGACATTGAAAGTTGTGGAAGGTATTCAAACCTTTCCACTAAGCTCTTCGATGAGGATACGTCTGTCAACCTCGGTGGGGTCGACTTCGGTTCCCTGATTAGCCATAGTGGTAAGGATGTGAGATCTGATCTTGTCACAAAGTATTTTTTCGGCCTTGCTGAGGGTCTCAGTAGGGTTCTGTGCAACAGAGTTCCCAATCTATTCAGTATTTATCAGTAGCAATCAGTACCAGTCAGTATCTGCAGGTAGCAATGTACTTGTACTTTTGGCATGCTAGTTCTGATTCGTTTATCATCTTTGAAAGTTCAGTAGCGAGGCGGATATGCAGGAGGATGTTCAGTAGCGCGGCTTTCAAGGTTTGGTGCTGCCGGGTTAGCGTGCCAAGCATAGTGCCGGGATAGCATGCCAAGCATCGTCAATTGACATCAGAACCCCTTCAACCACCACCAACCAGCCTGTGACTGTGAATACACAGACCAACAAAAACAACAACAACAACATGAGCCTCACCAGCTCCCAGCGGTTGGCAGCCGAGATCTTATAGCAACCCCTACCACCCACCACCGCCACATACAGCGACAAGCTTGCCGCAACAATTATTGAGCGGGGTGGTGGATACACGGATGATGATGATTGGGATGCTCACGAGATGTTGGATGCTGTGCCAAGGGATTCCATACGGCTACGTGATATATTAACCTTTTGAGAACATATGGGCTCACCAGTATGCATTCATGGCTTGATGCAGGTGTTGATGTTCCTAAACCATTCAGGTCATCCACCGTCGACGGCTTATCATCCCACCCTGGTTCTAAGCTCCCATCTCGTCACTCTTAGGCTCCGATGGGCCTACCTCGATTTGAAACACGACACTTTGAAAATCATCTACCTAGTACACACTGTGATACCAGCAACAGGTGTCAAGCTGAAGATGTGCGCGTCGATATCGGCAACGGGAATCAGGATGACGATGCGAACTTTGATATCGGCAATTGGAATCAAAGCATGGATGTGAGCTTCGATATCGGCAACGGGAATCAAGACAACAATGCGAGCATTTATATTGGCAACGGCAATCAAGGCAGGGATGCTGGCTTCAAAGTACACGAAGGAATTGAGAATGGCAGGGATGCCATTCATGGAGTTGATGGCGAGGTTGTGGAGCACGCTCGAGCGTTTCAGAGTCTCGGTACTGAAGGAATTTTTTGAATCAATATATATCTATACTTCTCTGTACCTGATATATGTTAATTGCTTTCTAGATGTCGGCTGCATACCAAAGTACATTCCATAAGCAGAAAAGGTGCAAAGCGATACACCCAGAAGCAAATGACGAGCCAGTACATCAGTTGGAAGAGTGGAAGAGAAAGTCGGAATAGAAGAAGGAGCTCTTGGAGGAACGCAAGGAAAAGGCAAAGAGAATGTCTGAGATCACTCAGCAGCCGGACGATTGCCCTTGCCTCAGACTTGAGAGGAAGAACTTTGGTTACAAGCTGGGGCCTTACTGGGCTCTCTCATAGGGATTTATGCGATGATTAACCACCTGTATTCTTGGCACACCAGGAGTTTGTGTATTCTTAGCGGGCCATATACCATCATACTACTTTGGAAATTATATGTCAAGTAACTGCCATTACTGTTCAGTATCTTCTTGTATTGGATAGCTAGAAATCAACAAACCAGTCCAAAAAAAAAAAAGCTGGTGGATACCTTACAATACAAGCAGATACCAGTTAGTAATTGTCAGTACCTAGCTGCTGCATCTCTGTGGTACAATCTCTCTATTCTGTTCAAAACGCACGAGCCGTATAATACTCATTCTGCGTGTCTACCTGACTCCTTGAGCAAGTAATCACAGACGAAAGTTATCGCCGCTGGAAAAGATTTAACCATTTTTGACCGATCACATGAAGGCGCAGGCAAATCGTCCGTGATGCACAGCCTCCAATGCAAGCCCTCTCACGGGGTTCACTCGTAGACCCATGGATTTATGAAGGCGTACCAGCTGTGTTGGAGCAATGTTATTGGTAGAACTCCTTTGAGAAGCTGGAATCTTCAGGTAATATGTTCAAGTATGCAACTCTCTCTGTTTAGGTCAACTACCACTTGCAGGTGGCATGCAAAGCCATAATATGTAACCCATATACTCGTGTCAAGCTTATATGTTCATTCAAGAACTGATTGAAGCCTTCATTTCAAACTTTGGAGGCATAGCAACCAAAATATACAATCACGCACGGAACACAGACTCAGTTGATGAATAGTCTACAATTTGTACCCAAACCCCTGGACCAGACTGTTTATTATATCCAGGAGTTAAACTAGGTTTCATTCCGCCTATACTCTATGCTGCAATTCTCTGGTTACATTAACTGCGATTCTCACCAAGGCTTGAATTCGGTCAAAATCGGTCAAACTCTAAACAGATGTTTGACACGGTCTGAGCGCTATTAACCTCAGAAATAATCCTCAGCAGAGTATGTGTAGCTTCAAAGCAGGGAATTGGAGTGTACGCAGCAAGCTGCTGATAGTCGTTCAGAGAGGGTTTCCACGCTGTGACAGCCATGTGATTTTGCCATCTTCGCGACAAGTGATAGCTGCATGGCCATTCTATAGTGGTTTTGGAGGGCATTGGCCACTACCATCACATACTTATTGGTATATGCCGAACAACTAACAAGGTTATACATCATTCGTTCGCATGTGTCTTGTCAATCCGATCAATTCTTCAAGCTTTATTCTCTGGTGTTCCTCCTCCCCCTCCTCCTCCTCATCCTCCTCGATGCCATCGCCCTCCTCCTCGTTCAACGCCACTGCCCATTCACGCTCTAGACCTTCTATGATTTTTGCTGCCATCTCTTGATCTATCTGGCCATAGTCACTGTCACCATCTCTGTCATCTGCCACACCACCATCAACGGCATCAATATCATCTGGTCGCACAACACTTTGCATGGCATGTACGATTTGTAACCTGAGTCTTCGGGTAGGTTAGTTCTTGTATAAATGATTTTATAGCAGTGGAATACCTTCGAGGCTTCTCCGTTGGTTGAGCGAAAATAGGGAATCGTGCTTTGTAGCAAACAGAGAGCGCATATTTCGGAAGCAATGAAGGAGGAGCTCTTCAAGATGATTGCTATCCATCCTCATTTCGCGGCGGAGGAGGTTGAGAAGCACATTTCCTTGATGTTTGATCCATTCATTCAGCCTTTGGGCATGCAATTGCAGCATCCATCTCTCCTCAATGACCTGTTGTTGAACGAAGTACCACCGTATACTATCCTTACCATACTGGCATACCGCCCAATCAGAAATTGACATAAGCCATTCAATATCCCATATCTCATTGTTTTCCATACCATCCTCTCGGTTATCTTTTTCTGATCATTGTCTCATGTTCGAATCGGCAACTTTGCCAATCTCAGCGTTGTATTTCTTCACCAAGTTGTCGAGCTGCTTCCATCTTCCATCGATCTTCGCAATGATCTTCTTTGAATTATTGTGGCCTCCGACTCGCTTGTGAAGCACGGCAACTTCCACTCGCCTCTCTGTCACGATCTTGATGAGCTCTGCCTGTAGGTAACGAAGCTGTATCAATGCATGAGCAAGTTGATGGCCTAAGCAGAGCTCGCCATTCTTTCCCCACTCATTGCGTGTTGAGCCGGTCAAAGTGAGGAATCTCATCACACTCCGATCTCGTCTTCATAACTGTTCTTCCTCCCGTAGAAGCTCAAAGATCTCATCATTATTGGATTGTTGAGGCACCCTGTAGTTGATTAGTAATTATCGATCTTGTGTGGTATATTCTAGTACTCACCGGTATTGAGTATTGTATCTGACTCGATCTTCTGATTGCTCAACCAGGTAATCTAATGTAACCCTTCTCCGTGGATGCACGTGCCCAGATTTATTGATTCGCTCTGCTACCACCATGTTAGTTATCTGTGCAAGAGTTTCCTTTGCTTCTTATGCCATTTCAACCATCTTTGTCCAGCGGCATTCCAGGATATTGCCCATGACCTCTCTAGAACGTTGAGCATCGTACAGCCCTGTAAAAGGATTCCATCAGCATTGAAATGAATCTAGATATATTGGCCAGTACCTACCATGCGAGTCTATCATCTGCGATTGGCGGGAACTTCATGAAACTCCTCCCAACCGGATGAGTTGTTGCATCATATACCATAGATGCTCGGACTCTTCACCGACCATGAGACCGTGATTTGCTGTGTGAAGATGGTTGTTCAAGACATGGCACCGGTACTCATGCCCATAGACATGAAGCCTCCTGATCCGTGCTTCAACTACCTCCATCCAGTCTGGATTGTTGCGGTACAGAGCGCTCTCAAACACACAAGTAACATCATATCACAACTTCAGCCTGGCGAAGTGGGGAACCTTATGCAACACAGCTTCTATCAGTCTGACACCGTGGCTCTGCCGCTCACCACCACCGTAGATATTCAGAAACCTCAAATTTATGCGACGAAAGCATGTAATCCCAACAACGCCACTCTCGTCTAACACCTTCTTCGTAGCGGTAATGGTTTCTGGTCTATTCCATCCGTCAGTGGCCTTAAATTTGAGCCCGCAGGAGTTTGATGGGATGATGGTGTTGACGTATTCGTTGGTGCTCATTGCAAAGTCGTGCTTCTTCCTGCCATAGTCGACAAAGAGTTTTGGTTTAAAGATCTCAAACTCCCACCATGTATGCCTCTTCAGTCGTGCATGCTGCATATTCCCGTCCATTGTTATCCATATGGTACAGTCTTCATCTTCATCAGAGAAGTTGAAGCAGGGTGGACACACATTCACAAGTTGTTCCTCATTCCACGGAGTCGCTTGGTCGGCTTCCTTGATTGCTGATGCTATCATTGTATCTACCTGATATTTTGTGGCAACCCAATGATGGTAGGTGTCTCGAAGCTGAATCGCCATATATATCAGCATTGAAGAGTATTAGGCAATATCTGGGCATACCGGGGGTGAAAAGTCTGGCAGAACCATCTTGTTATCTGCTTTAAAAACTGCTCGAAGGCCTCCAGCCCGAGCCTCTTTGGCGATGGAACCCCTGGTACATTGTTCGTGTAGAGTGCGAAGCGGTTGTAGTGAGAACACAGTACGAGGCATTCTTGGGCTCGACGGGAAGTGTCTGGAGGATATGAGGCGGCTTGCTGATGTTGTGCACTGGCACTACGGAACATCTCTCCAAGTATGGCTCTCCATGGTGATGTGCCTAACGTTGACAACATCTCGACGGATGCATGTGCAGGCCCTCTCCGACCTGCTGTAGATAGCCTCCGACAAAATCAATTCAACCTCTCACCAGTTTTGTGCATGCTTTTGCCGCTTGCTGAGCCGTGACCTTCTCAGACTGATCGTAGTGCCTATGATCTCGTCAACCCAATGTATACCATCGTTTCGAACATATGGTTCATCATCCGGCTGGTTACCAAGCTGCTCTTGCTCCTAGTGAAGTTGAAGGGGCAGGAAACGGTTTTGGTCTCCTCCACTGGGGCCAATTCTTCCTGTTCCAATTGGATTCGGAGCTTGAAGTTTGATCCTCCTCTCTGCTTTCCATATATGCTTTGTCCGCCCCTTTGAGCCACCATATCCGCCTAATGCAACCATCTCAAAAACAGCTGGTATGCGCTTCCTAGCCATGATATCTGGGTATGAGAACGTCGAGGGTATGGTGATTAGGCATACATCGGCAAAAGTGTGACCTGCAATACCAGATGCTAAGTGGTAAATCAAATGGTGCGGTAGGTGTCCATATGGTGGGGTGAATATGGAACTGAGGTGACGACTTGGTGAATTTGGGATGGAGGTTAGCCTGTGGATGAGGCTCTGCGAGACCCTAAACTGAAGCCCTACAGACACCAACGGGCTATTTCAGCCCAGAGTCTTTATGTATTCACTTGCAAGTTAGTATAGTTCAATCGTTGGTGGTTGAGGCTGAACATAGTTCAACGCATTTAGTATGATGCAGTTAGTACTTGATTATAATGAACTATACCGATGAGTATTGGTTGATACCAATTGAAATCTCGGAGTCCAAAGTAATGTGACCGAATTATGAGTATACGATGATACTTGTGAGTATAAAGCAGTACTGCACTGTAGTTATGAATTGTTGCCTGTCCAGTTATTATCACTGGTTGATTCAGATACCAAGCAGTACCATTCGATTCTATATAAGGATGTAACCACTATCAATTAGAATGATTGTGCTTTATTGTAATGCGGTGGAAGTTCAGCTAATGTAAACTCTATTCTATGATATCTTCTTGGCATGAATATCAGATACGGACCAGCTTCAACGCCTTCGGATCACCGTTCACGGCATCGTATGTGATTTTAAGCTTTTCCAGCCGAGTACATCAGCAACGACCCTAATCTCCGTCTGAAACCCCCGGGTGTCCCGGACGGCTCTGACGGCTCTGACGGAACCTCGTACGCTCTGACGGAGAATTACACTCTGCCCGTCGCCCAGGCGACGGGTCGTGTTGCATACGTACCTCCTTTACTTTGTGGTGACGTATACGCATCATCAGAATGACACGTGTGTTACACTCTTCGCAGGGGCTGCAGTTATGCTGAAGCCGTTTTTCAGGAGAGTATCAGACCATAGGA
>Ga0307515_10000116_pt1 | contig 191858 bp, 189 predicted proteins | sample 17_EM_MG_FD_194513 | JGI IMG/M metagenome (GOLD analysis project Ga0307515, IMG submission 194513) | Populus trichocarpa ectomycorrhiza microbial communities from riparian zone in the Pacific Northwest, United States - 17_EM | ecosystem: Host-associated > Plants > Roots > Unclassified... | reverse complement strand
TAGATACATAGATGAGAATACAAACTGAATACATGACTGTGATTCGAGGTGCTCCCAGACATGTCGCCGGCGCTCCCAGTTACTCTGAAGGCCGGCAGGAATGCCCTCCTAGGGTCTGATACTCCTGAAATTGACGCATCTAAGTTTACACTCCACACCCTCTCTGACCAGTGACTCAAATATATATTGCTGATGCTATGCAACGCAACCCGTCGCCCGGGCGACGGGTAGCGTGGAATTCTCCGTTAGAGGGTACGAGGTTCCGTCAGAGCCGTCAGAGCCGTCCGGAACACCCGGGTGTTTCTGACGGAAACTAGAGTTGTTGCTGATGTCCCAGATGCTCAACAGAAGTAGGGTTGTGAAATGGTTGACGGTAGTACAACAGCCCATTCTGGAGTGTAATAAATACACTGTCAATGAGTACATTCTGATCATATCTGAGCATGAGTCCCCTAACTTCCCATCCCCAGTCGTCTTCAATTTGCGCGCAGAATAGCTGTCCACAGTTGAGAATTCCGAAACCTTCTGATGCAACTCTGAGTGAGGTCAATTTAATACTGCCGCACACTCCACGGACATGCGTTTCTCTCAAATGGTATACATGCTGCGATATGGGGCAGATAAATGGCGCGTCCTGGATTGTGTGGAGAACTAACAGATGGGCTCTCCGTGTACTTTGCTGTTTATCAGTAGTGGACAGTAGGTTGAAAACTTTTGCAAAGTTAACATTGTACCAGCCTTGGAGTGCAAGATATGACAGTGTCTCCTCCATATAGTCAAGAGAAGTACACCGGTCATTATGCTCAAGCATCTGTCGAATGTAATTGACTTGGTTGCTAGATCGATATGCATCTTTCACTATGGCATTATGTAGCCATTCAGACATATTGGTGTTGAAATTGTCACTGGAACCCATTCGGCAAATTGACTCTGATATATGGCTTGCAAGATTCAACTTTGGATATCCAAAATGTATTACGCGGTGTTCATTGGTTTTCAGGACTGCCTGAATGCCCATTGTCTCCTACCAAGCTTCAAACTTGATCAAGCGGATGGAGAATTCCTTCTTGAACCAGTTTTCTTCATTCGAGGTGATGCCAGAAATTTCTCTCTCCAGCTGGTGAGTGATTCACTCCGTATCAGCCAAGCTCCAGGTCGTGGCTTCTGTTTCAACATCGGATAGGCAATTCTGAAATTGCAGTCACTTGTCCGCGGTCAAGTTTGCCGCCCCGCAAGCCTCGTCCTCTGCTGAAGTTTTCATCAGTGGAAGTTGTTTGGCGAATATGCTTCTGGGACCGGTTGCCTTGGTCCCGACTTCCTGCAATAGTAGTCGCTCATGATGTCGGAATAATTTATTGAAAAGCTTTCGTTTCACAGGTGTCACTTGATGGATTTCGTGCTCCAAACGCTCTATTGCCTTCTGACGATCAGCATCTTACCAAGTGGTTGCTGCTTGTCGGGCTCTATTCAGGCGCACCTCAAATTGCCAACGTTTTGTTGTGGAAACCTTTTCAGCCCCATACAGAAGGGTCTCCATTGCAGAAGAAATCTTATAAATCTTTTGTTCGCATAACTGATGGGATTCTGTTGCCAACAGGTCATCTACTTTGGCCTTCGCAGACTTCGACATTGTCAGCTCTTGAAACATACTGTTCATCTGGTAAAATCGCCTGTGAGCATCATCTAGTGTGTTGTGGGATAGATCCAAGTGATTTTGTTGGCTAACAAGTAGAGAGAATTCACTTAATGCCCAGCACAGCTCCTATTACGATTTCATCGGAGGCTCTTCCCGCCTGAGTTTTCATATCATCCTTGGACCAGATTAGAATTGGAGCGTGATTCGCTTCCAGTGTTCTGATCATTCCATGGATCACTTTACCTTGCCAGGTGCCGCACTTCTTTGAATAATATGGTTTAGAGAAGTGCTGGTGGCCGGGAACTCGTGGCACCGATATGAATCCATTGTCAAATTGATCCTTGACCTGTCTCGCTTTCAGGTATTTGAGCAGCCAGTTCAATAAGTCATTAACTAAACCCAGGAGCAGCTGATGTAATTCATATGGCTACCAATGCTGATAGACATTACAGAGAGGGTATTCCCAGCACTGGTAGCGGATTGGGTGGACACCGAGTGTGTGCAGAGCATCAATATTTGTCTCCTCCAGTAGCACCGAGTACATATGCTGGTCTCTGGAGTTATCGAGTGGTCGAACAGTGGAATGCCCCAGTCGCACACCTTTAGGAATTTTGCACATCGGGCATGAGCCATGTGAGACTTGACCAACGATGACTTGTTCTGGATAATACCCGACCCAGGCAGCCAAATGATGGTAACATTGTCTCTGGAATCCATCTGCACAATCCCATTTCAAGCCAGGGCCAGTGCTGTCAAGATGCCTATGTTGAGACAGCACAGTTCCAACCGCGTTATGCCATGGTTTGTCAATGTTTTTGGCCCCTTTCAGTGGACATGGGATGAAGCCCAATGTGAATCCAGGTGAGCTCATTCCGTATCCGCCAGATAACTTTTCGAATAATACGAATTGTGAGATACAGAGGTGTGGCATGCTGATCGCCCGAAATATTGGTCAAGTGAGTAATGTCAGATGTACAAATGACTGGCACAATCGTCGCCCCCGCAGCAAGTTGATCTTGTAGATCCCACCCACAATTGCCTGTGTTCATCTCGCTGTAGGTTGCACGACCCTCAGAGTCAGTAAGGCGCACCGGTTCGAAATTGAGGTGTGCCCGAAATGGAAGATCTGCTATGAGGAACTGGATACATTTGGAAATATCCCTGTTGTATAATGTTCCGAAGATATGTGAGTGATATTCAATCCCGCTATCATGGCAGAGCCCAAAATCCCGTTCAGAGAAGAACTTTCTCAAGGCATCTGCTGATTGGAATGATTCAATTTCGAAGTTGTCCAGACCACGCCTGAGATGTTGATCTATCCATGTTTTTGTTTGTTGGCCGAATGATTGCGCCTGTTGAAAGTCGTGTGCAGACCGAAATGGATGGCATGGATTGCATTGTTCCGAGTACTTTCGATGCTTGTTGTATAATTCAGTTGCTTTGCCATACACTTTCTCCCTCCCATTTTCCACTCCAACTACCTGCCTATGAACCTTTGTCTTTGTTGGATCAGGGGTACAAGTGAGATCAGGCTGCTGAGGGTCTATAGGTTCTTCGTTGGGAGTATCTTGAGGTGGTGGTGCACCCAATATGGTGTCTACAGGTAGAACATTAATTGGCTGCTTATCGATGGCCATTCAGGTGCACCTACTGTAGTCAAACCATGATGGCTCAGGGTGATCCCAGCTGGCAGGTGGTAGAATCCCATTGGGCAATAGCCCTTCATTCAGTGATATTGGGTGATAGTGTTGATAGTGAGCTTCCAGTTGGTTCTTGTTGAATAATTTCTTTTTGCAACTAAATCATTTAACATGTTTCCAGCGAGTGTTGACCATATTTGAGAATCACTCAGTGTGATGACAAATATCCATGATGCTCTAGGGGGTATGGTTTGTTGCTGGATTTGAGCCTCCGGGATTTTTGTTGGAAAGTGAGCTTACTCATGTTAGCGTATAACTTTCAGAGCCGCATCACACCCCACCACATATGGAGGAGGAGTAAAACAAAGTCACTTTACAATCGGTTTTCTTCACAAACTAGGATAATATGTATCAAATCGCGCACAAACATGCTGCACATTATCCACCGAAAGTTGTTACCAAAGAAAGTTTTTGTTCTCATCACTGCGATCAACATTTAACAGCATTCATTAGGAGCTACTACAATCAGCCTAACAGTATACTACGTCATCGCAGCATTGTGCAGATTATGACTACACTTGAGCTTCAAGCCGTGGATAACATCAGCTTAATACAATCACTTGGTAAGTTTCCTAGCTGGCTCTATGCCTGCTCAATGATAATCGAGAACTGATAGGATGGTAGGATGTTTTCGTCAGTAACGATCGTTGACTAGTGGGTGGATTCTGGGAACACAACGAGGGATACACAAGCAGCTTGAGAAGAAGCGATCACTGTTGCCGCTCGACTAACAAGGCCGTGTATTGAATGAAGTGCAGGTCGTACACACTCAGTTTGTGCATAAAATGCCCAGTTGAGCTCTCCGTCCAACTGGATATAGTTCTTGTTGGGTTTCTGAAGATATCATGTCGTATTCCTTCTATGACCTGTCCAGTCATAAACTGAACACAGGTGAGCTTCTATCCAAGATCTTAGTATACCAATTCGAGCATAACAAAGGAAGGCGGGATGTGTGAGATTATGATTTTTTTTTATCAGCGGGGTTTCATGGGATCAAAGGGGTAGTGAAACACCACAGTTCGTGACAAATACGATGGATATAAGAGCCCTTCATTCCGCTGAAGGTCACTGTTACCTTCAATGTTCTCAACTATACTCTGCTTCATTCTAAATCACCAATTGAATTGATAATTTGTTTACTACAATCTGTTGTTTCCTGCCATCTGGTGTTCACATACGATGTTGACGAACGGATCTCTGCCAGAGACAAACACTATGGCTCCAACTGGTGGGCTGTTTGGCTCACAACAACGCCCAGATGACAATGTGGGAGCATCAGACAATAATGCAGGCAATACATCGAGCAAAGACACTCAATTAGGGCAACCTGCGAATTAGTCTCATCCACCACCAGGGTATAGTTACCCACCTTCGCAGAGACCATTTCGAGGCGCTCCCTAGTTCTACCACCAGGCCCCATTCACCATGACACCAAGCTCACATCCAAGCTCCGGTGCAACCCAAGGATAACTGAGTTATGGGCCATCGTGGCAAGCATATGATTTTGCCCAATGAGAATATGGTGGAACACAATAGATCCCCCCTCAGCAATTCACAGGACATGGGCCGTCATCTCCAGGTGCACCTCGAGTGCCTTCAGCACTGCCAGAAAAACATCCAGTCGTTCAGCCGACATCTTCCGCCTCCACTGCACCACGACAGCTTCCTGGCGCAACTGGGAGACCCCCTATTGGTCTCCCAACGAAACAATTTCAGCCTGCTGCGGAACCACACAGGACAGATGTTGCAGGGATTGCCAATTTGCCCCCCTTAGCAGATATTGCTGATGACGGATATGATGTGGATTATGAGACTGATGATTCATCAGACTTGGGTGGTGCTGAAGGCAAAGCCGCAATCAGCTTGAAACAAACGGAATTCTCCTTGAAGCAATTTGCCAAAATGATTGAGCGGCCCAACTTTAGTACCTTCAACAAGTGGAAGAAAGTATGGGTGGCTGGGTTTCTGGAGAAAATGCAATAGTCCATTATCTGGGAACAGAACCGTCTGAAACAGCTTTGGGATAGACACCTGCACTGGGAGATGGCAGTTGCAGATGGTTTGGTGACTTTCGAGTCATGGCCGCCAGAGGATAATTTTGATAACGCCGAATGGATTTGGCAACAGTGGGTTGCGCGGTACTTGACAAAATATGCTACCAAGGTTTGGGAGACGAGGAAGAGGGGAAGACGAGGCAACAAGCGACTTGCGATGAATTCGGCAAAGCGTGCGGACAAAAAAGCGAGAGCTATCCTCCCAGAGTAGCGAAAGACAACTTTCATCGTTGTGATTTGTCGAGTGCCGAACGGCAACAATGACCAGACATCCAGCAATCAACTGCACACTGTCTGCACAGATGTGAGGCACTGGGAGGAGCTGATTGATTTCATGGAACAAAATTGTAGCCTGAGAGATCCATACTGTCTGACTGCAATATACAATGCAACTTGATGCAGGAAGGATTGGACAAAGAGTATATGGGATTATACGCACCCGGGCAAATGATGAATGACCGTCTATATGGTCAGATTACATTCAACAGTTCCCTTTCTAATGCTTCCAAGTTGAAACTGGGACACAATTTCAAACTATTTTTGGTAGAAATGAGGGCAGCTACAGGGAATGATATTGCAGAGCATGTAATTAGACCAGCCAAGTGAATCCCTGCTCTCCTTGTTACATTTCATTGTGCCCAACTGCTACTCAGTGGACTTACACTTTGGAGGGATCCGATGAAAATGAAAGAGTGGTAGATGAGGAGGCATGTGGGAAAGAGACTGATAGTAGTAATAATGTAAGTTCTGATTGAGTGAATAGAATTGATTATATTCCACATACTACATGTTGGGTCCAAATGCTTGTCTGTGAACTACGTAACATCGTGATGCATTTGAGGAGCGCCGGAGTATGACCCCATCAGCCCAACTTCCTTCGGAGCAACTGAAACAGATCAATGGGGACGAAACGAAGACTGACCAAGGTGGAAGGGAGCTTCAGGCGCAAGTGGATGGCGAGCAGGTCCTCGATCCAGATGATACCAGTTCAGTATTGAGCACGGTTCTCAATACAATCAACAACGAATTTGAGCATCAGTGTCTTCAGGACGTGGTCAGCCTGCTGAATGCCCATCCGATTCGCCAATCAACAGATAACCGTGTCGGAGGCCACAAATATTCAATTCCTGGCCTGGCCGGAACCAGGTTCCTGGTGCACCAAGTTCAGGCCATATGGTTCATAGTGAGGAGGTGGGATTGGGATGCTGATATGCCAGGAGCACTGGTGGCGGATGAAACGGGTCTTGGAAAGACTTTCACCTCGGTGGCAGCAGCAATGATATGCAAACTGCTGACTGAGAAAGTTGTAATGGGGTTACCGCTGTCGATTTTGTGGGGGACTACCCTTGCAGAGTGGGTGAATATGGTACAGAATGACTTTCCCATGATTATCGGTGAAGAACAATGGTATTTGTTGCGGAGACATTATTCAGTGCCCCTCAGCCTCATAGTGATCCAGAAATATCCACCGCTGGGGTATCCAGCGCTTACATCAGCCCCTGAACCCATCCTAGTGGTGACAATGCCCGGAGCTGTGGAGAATTTCAGGAGTGTCATCGACAAGATGACCTATGGAACCGATTTCAAACTCATTAACTTGTTGCACGCAGAAAATGCGAATCTCACCCACAAGGATCTGAACACCAGTCTTGGCGAGCTGGAAAACCGCTGGAATATACCTCTCGTGTCATATGATACCTTAACATTCAGAGCGTAACCATCAAGCAATGGCAAACTCTCACACTGTGCATGGAGTTTTGGGATTTTTGATGAGTCTCATCGGTACAAGACTAAAAATAGTGTTGGCCGGTGATATGCGATTGATGCGAGAATTGGATTCAAACTTCACGTCACTGCAATGCCGGGATTGCATTCACTCTATGGCTGGTGTTTTCGGACAATGTGGCAGTTCGCTGGTGCGACGGAAGATCCAGAGATTAATACTGTGATGGAAAAGCACAGCGGCAATGCACTGTATTCCGCAGTGAAAAGTTTAATGCATGCCAGCGTGACAGTAGACCTTGACATTCAACAGGATGCAGTACACTGGATGATCCAAATTGCAAAGCCCTGGAGGATGTGGAGGTGGTCAGAATGGAAACAGGTGGATGTGAAACCACTTGTTCGGATATTGAAGGAGAATGCACACCTTGTTCATCTTGAATGGACTGAAGAAGAGCAAGATAAACTAAAGGCCCTTGCAATGAGATACACTTCACCAGGTGCTTCAGGAGCGTGGAGGGTATATAGAAGGAGGCTGGCATGATTCTGATTGATATTGGGAGACACCGAGGATTGGAATGACATTTCAAGACAATGGTACAACGAATGGCCACTTGACACCTGGGTGGATTCTCCCATATTCTGATGGCTGAGAGATACATTTCTGCTAATGCTTCCCAATTGACCTGCGGAGTATCCCGAACCTGATGAAGATCAAGTATCAAATTAGGCGCTCCTGCACAAGCGTGAAAATAATAGAAGCGGCTTACCTCATGCACCTCCTCCTTAGCAGGCAGTGCTATTTTGTCCGCTGCCAGTCAAAGTTCGTCATTTGAAGTGGTGGCTCACAATGTTTTTATGAGATCATTTGGATATTTTCTACATGTATGCGGAAATGGGCAACAATGAGCGCACAGAAAAGCAACTCAAATCCTAAAATTTGCCAAATCCCTCTGTGTTTGTAACCACACCCAAAGTGGGTGGAACAGGCCTAAATCTCACAGCAGCAAACCATGCGGTATTAACTCAGAAGTTCTGGGGATTGAATGCACAGCAGCAGGCATTTGCATGGGGTTTTTTGTTTTCTTTGTTTTAATTATATTGTATTCACACTAATTAGAGTATGACAAAGCGCGATTCCCCTCCACCTCCGGGCGAGCTGGCTAGATGGCAGAGCTCTCCACCCACTACCCAAAAACGAACATTGCACCCCCTCCCCTCTTCCACTACCCCAGGGAACCCTGGTCCAGTCCTCCCCCAGGAATGTTACTGTTCGGATCCAGTGTCGCATTGGCCAAGCACAGGGTGCCATATGAAGTGATCGCAGAGGAATACCGCAACTGTGCTCCGTGGGAAGCACTGTGCTGTATGATGTGTCTACCCATTTTCACTATTCATGTGCATTGATGTGTCCATGGGAACAACTTGTGGTGCTTGTGTGCCTGAGAAGCAGGTCTTTGTAGCCCCTCTGAGTGCCGTGGGTCGCAGCATGCTGTCCTCAGAAAAACTCTTCATTGAACTGCTGCACTGTCAAGCCCTAGTTAGTTATCCTCACAAGTACTGCATGTCGTAAATTGTCATAACTGGTGTAAAAGGACCGAAAAGATGGCAAATGGCCCCAGAAGGGGGACTACTGGTCGGTGTCAATGCCGTGTGGTATCGAGCCATGTCAAGACGAGATACACTCCCCAAAGGTGAGGGGATACACTGGTATGCGATAATGAAGCCAAAGTAATACCACAACCTCCCCAAAAGAGGGGGAGTCTTGGCAAAACTAGGCGGTGAGGTGTGTTGTCAAAGGTGTATGTGCATTTGCACAGGTTGTCTGAGTGGGGTAAATCAGAGTTCCACACACATGGCTATTGAATACTGGACCAAGTGGTTATGATTACAGAGCGAGTGATCTCCACCAGCTCTCTGCAGTCACACAAATGAGAGTACTGCATGGCCTGATGAGCCAACCAAACATCATGACTTCGATGATATGCCGGATTGAAGAGTGTCGAGAAAACCATACAAAGCAGCTTACGGAGCATGGAGACGTCGTGCCATCACATGGTGAGGATGAATGATAATTATCAGGGCAGGGTAATCATGGTACTCTTCTTTAATCATTCATCCAACATAATCTCACAAACTGATGCAAACCTCTCGAATGGTATGGAGAATAAGGCGCTCATGAGGAGTCTAGGAGTATTGGTTGATCCTCGATTCCATTTGGTGTTAGTTGGTTATTGTGTTGAATATGAGATGAAGTTAATGATAAACAAATATCTGGTAAACTGTAACATAGCCTCAGTTAGATAATCCAATATGTGATGAAGAGCAGGTGCGCCAGTTTAATGGTCGACTAAGTCAAATTCCGTGGCGCCGTATATTTCTTTTTGTGTCAATCTGTCAAAGCTGCGGTCACTTATCACCTCCATCGTATATTGTCAGTGTGGAATTGTGATACCTCCATCTGTGAACAGGATTCCAGTTTTCAGGTGCGCCTGAACCTCAAAGCATGGTTTTAATTATTTGTTTCCTGTCTATTTCAGGAGCACCGAACACTAGAATTGCGGAAGAATTCATGATATTCACCGAATTAACAATGCTGAATAATTTACTGTCAACTGTACCAGAGAATCGCAATCAACATCTCAACTCTCCTGAGACAGATCCAGCACAGTATATCTCTAATCATCCTAGGATAGAAAGACTGTCTAAGCAATATCGAGTGAATCTATTGTATGGTAAGAGATGGCTCGCTTATTCCAGGCTTACTTGAAGAATACAGCTGAGTGTTTCCTCGCTCAAGAATGAAGTTCAGGCACACCTCAGATTCACTCTCCTGCCGAGTTTGATTGTCTCAGATATGACACCACACTCATATTCTATTCAAAGGCTAATTGAGACAATCAGCCACTCATTATTAACATATGATTCCACTCCCGGAATGCCTCTGAACCATGTATTCCCACTTCACATTACCTTTGAACGATTCATTTTGCTCCATTCAAAGCATATTTCCTTCCTTTGTGAATGCTTTGACTCTGTGGCTGCCAGCACACAAAGTGTCATCTTGCAGACACTGAAATTTTGGGTGCAGGCACGGCTCATCCCGCTTGGCCCCAGCTCATATCTGAATCTATGCTTGATTGGTATGTGGAGGCAGCCGCTTTAATGCCATGACTGTCATGCTCCGTGTCAACCTATCCTTTCGAGGAAGGTGTCAACCACACGCTTACTGTAGATGCATAGCCTTGGGCGATAAGTAACCACAGTTAACTGGATTGTGACTAAGAAGTATGTTCGGACCTTACATATCCAGGATTCTAAAATAGCTTCTGTTGTTCGGGCTCCATAATCGAACTGCAGATTGAGAGAGTGAACCCGAAAAGACTGTTTCTGCTCAGCGATTCTTCAGGTGACTGGCAACTCTTAATCAGTTGTATCCCACAGTTTGTCAAATTGGTTTAAATTTACAACCCTTCTAATGCAGACTTATCTATATTTTGAATACCTTGTATATTTGGGATGCCAAAAAACCGTATCTTAAAAAAGATCATGTGAACCAATTTCCATCAACAGAGCTCAAAGAGATGGAATCTGAATGGCAGTCTCAGCTCTGCGGCTCAATGTGTAACCGGCAAGCTCCCGCCCAACGCATATCTTGAACGCCTGATGTTCGTGACAAATCATAAACAGACAATATCTGATTTCCACCAATGTTCAATATCTAGAGTGCATGAAGAACAAATTGTGATGAAAGCTCGAGTTAAGAAACGGCACATTCTGAGAGTACAAGTAACTGTCAACGTAATGCAAGCCTGCAATTGCAGCCATTACATTACATTGTATCCTGCATGCCGATTCAATGCTAGCTGCACCTCAATTGGCCAGAACTGAATACTGTTTTTGGGCTTTCTGCTGTCAGCTGAAGCATCATGACGCATTCATATCGTTCTTATGCACTGCTTCTAACCCCAATATTTATGTGAAGTCAACATTGAAGCATTGGGACTCATAATGAGTTTGCGATTGAATGATGCGGTGTTTACATGATATTATGCACAACATCTTAATGTGAGTGACGATTGATGACCCATTTGCGAGCAATCTTTGCATCGATGAGAACTGGAATCGATACGATTACCCCTGAGTCTTCGTTCTTCCGTCACCGTTTGTTCCCAATGTTGAATCACTCCATTGTCAACACAAATTATCCGTCCTCTCTCACACTGATTGCATACATTTTGTGACTTCAGCAAACTCGGGACCGCTGAAAGTGCAGATTCACACACGATATTGCCTAATCTACCAATAATTTTCCTCCAGAATCCTAAAACAACAGATTATCATGGAAATAGGGTGTCCTGCCTACCGCTATACCCCATTTGGAGATTCATATTTATCCACTATCCGCAACAAACTCAGTTTGAACCCATGTAACTTCAACTGTTGCCACTCACCAAGGTCCTAACTTTATCCTCCGTCCAAATCCTGCAAAAGCCTTCAACACACCGACAATTCTGTGCCAAGCAGTCACCTCGCAAATGCTCAAACCAGAGGCATAATGAACTACCTTAGGCGGAGTCATATGCGGGGGAAATTATGATCAACCCATTTCTCAGTATTCCACATATGTCTGGCCCTGAGAGTTAGTTAGTGTTACAACCATGTTGATGTCTTGAGTTCTTCAGGTGTGTCAAGATCTTCAGGTGCATCTGGGTCAATCCTGGGTATGTTGGCTTAAACCAAGCTCCAATTCTTCCATCAATAGCGTACTTGGATACGAGTGCTAACATTCCGGAATTGGGGGCATAAAGAATCCATCTAATCCAGATCACCTGACACTTCTGAAATCACAAGAAAGAACTAGCATCGACAATAGAAATATCAATCGCAGACAATGTGTTCCAAACTCTTTCCTGGCACACCTCAAATTGCAGCATCCATGGCCGAGAGTGACTCTATCCAGGTACGCCTCAAATTGTGTCCGCCTTGACCGAGTGTTACTCAGTTGCTGTATTTTCCCGTTATTCTATCACACTTGATACTATATTTAGGCTTATACACTTCTGTCAACATTCCCCAACTTCACCTCATCACCATGCAACCTACAGCCAGCCAGGTGAGGAATTACTATTCACAGAAGAATCAAGAAGCACACTGTGAGAGAGCACTTGCACATGCATTCAAGAAGGGAGTCAATTTCCATTGCCGACCAAATGTTTGAACTTCAACCCAGCATTTGAGTATAGTGTTAGAGATAGCCAATGCCCGGTCTTTAATGTTTATGCAGCAGGATTATGATGAAACCGATCAGGAGATCAGCGATGACGACAGTGAAGACACTGGATAGTCCACCTTGTCATCCGATATCGAAGAAGACAATTTGGATAACCAGCAGGAGCTCCTACATCTTGACCTGGAGTGCTCTGATAAGACTGTACGAACCACAAGGGTTCCAGTGCCAAAGAAACGGAGCCCTGCTAGTACTGTGGTTGCATGTACTTCATTTCCAAATCTGTGACATCCAGCTGGGGCCATAGCACCACAATTGCTCAAACAGCAATAGTCAACCATCAACATATTACGCGAGTCTGACTTTGTACCTGCCCAGGCCCTCCCGATTCCCAAGGCTAGTGGAGCCCAGAGTGTTCGTCAACCAGAGGCCAGTGGAGATCTCCGTGTTCCTCGACACCAAATGGCTACTTGTGAGGTAGCAAAACAGTTCATGGAGACAATTGTATTCAAAAAGACTCTCTGGCGAATCATTTCCAACGAGAAGTACTGCATGGTTTACGAAGGTTGTAAATTAGCCATTGAAGCGCAGGATCGTCAGCGAGCATTAGCAGATGCTCCTGTACATACACAATCTGTGTGTCAATTACCCAGTGGATCATCTCTTAGAATTGATCCGCAAACCCAAAAAGCAGTAAGCGTTTACTCTCTTTTCTGCTCCTCGATTGGACTTATAATGATACTAAACTCTACAAATATCCGTAGTTGAAACTTAGGATTGGTACGATTGGAGGGCATTTGGCAGATGGAGCTCATCAAACTATTGTCCGTAGTTACTGGTTGGATTTAGGATGAGAGACTGAGTCTAGAATCCAGGTTAAGGAGCACTTGTTCGATAATGCATATCTCTCGAAGGTCATCGATGATAAGAAATCATGTTTCACCTGTATGGAAGTGCTTGACTTAATCTACCATTAATTTCTCTTCACCACCAATAGCTTGGGGCAACACCTGACCACATCGCAGTTCTTTGAACCTCTCCCACCACAGATGTAAGCGCCTGTGGCCACAGCGATTCATTGTGCGCTGTCTGGGTATGCCACTGGGAAGCAGGTTACAGTTATGTTTTCTCAAGATCAATATCAAGGTAAAATTTGCCTGTCCACAGTGATTGATTGTATTGCTGCAGAAGCCACTGCAGTCATCAAATACACATGGTGGGCTGCTTCATACCCCCCCTCCCCCAATGAGGCTCCTCCGCATCAAAGGGCACTCCTCAATCCCCGTCGGTGCTCCTCACTCTGGATTGGCGCTTCGATATTTCATTCAGCGCTCCATACTGCCTGGTCTGTTGGTGCTTCTCCGCTAGAATGGGTGCTCATCAATCCCCTCCTTGACCTCAATTACAAGTGCCTCTATTTCATTCCGGACTCTTTCCTCCCTCCCCTGTCAGCCAGGCTTAGCCTAGATTGGCTGCTCTGCTGGATAGGCGCTCCTTGGCCTGGATTAGCACCCCTCAATTTCATTCCTCGCTCCTTCATCACCATCATCACTCCCCTTCCCCACCCTGCACCCCACATCAGGCACTCCTCCATTGCTGGTGGCACACCTCTTTTCCCCCCAAATTCATCGTATTTTCTTTCAAACTCTATTTTGATTCACCATGAGCTAACCTCTCAATTCCAATCTTTTTGATATGACATATTGAGCCAAACGACATAGGAATTCCATTTCACCCACTCACCTGGCCCGAATCATTCGTAAATTCAAAGAGCGCCTCCACCTTCTTTGCGCTGTTGATGAATTGGGTGTTCCTGCGTTTGTTGGCTCCAATGAGATGGAAGATTTAGTGGATGACATTTAGACTATGTTCCATTGATATCATTCGATCACATAGTCGGGTTATTGTTTTGGTTATACCTGCTTTCATGTGTGAATCACACGTCATTTTCTTTGGTTCTCCTCAATGTAGTGATGCACACAATAGAATGTTGAATGAGATGCTGGGTACTACAGTATGATTTAGATGTTGATAATGGACAATAATCTATGCATCATACATGGAGGGTATTTGTATTGCTTGTGTACATCTGGAGAATCTCAGATAATGCTTGCAGTCCTTCGAATGAAGATCGCTTGGAACCCACACATCTCTCAGAGTTAGTTTGGGATTCCCGCATTGGCTGTCAGATAGTCCCAGTTGCTCCCAATTGGATTACAACCGCTCCCATTGTGCTCCCGTACCAGTCATCTGAGATCCCAGTTACTCCAAAGGCCGGCCAGAATGCCCTCCTAAGGTCCGATTCTCACCTGAAATTGACCCTTCAAAGTTTACACTCTGCCCACTCTCACACACACCTAGTTTACCAACGGGTCTGGGTAACCCGCAAGCAGTCTGGGTTCGGACCGCAAGAACAGTTTTGGTTCGGTTCCAGTACCGTCCAAACGTCTTATCCTCTGCGTCTTGGCGGGCCAGACCCGGGCTCGTACCTGTCAACCCACAGGTTTTGCCGGGTTCGGCTAGAACTGTCAGTTCCAATCTCCGGTTCTGTGTTGCGGGCTTTTCAATTTATTGTCGCATTTAGATATCCTACTGGTAATCACGAAATATTGACTTCCGTACGTCATTGTCCTTTTCGGATGAACCGGCTGCCTTTGTAATTAAAAAGAAGAGATACACGCTCCGTGCCCCATCCTGAACATGATTGTCAACAGCGTGTCAATGGTTTTTGCTTTTGCATCATGGGTAATCTAGGTGGCGATTGGATGCAGACAATCCTAAAAAAAGTATTGGCCGTATTTCAATGCAAAAGAGAAAGAGAGATGCTCGCTGCCCCATTCTAAAAATCAGCGTCAATGGAGTGTGTACAATTTTTAGTCTTGTATGTCAGGTAATTGAAAAGTGATTTGTTCATTGTTATGCATAAGTGTAGTGTTGGCCGCCTTTAAAAGCCAAAGAGACAGTGACACGCTCCCTGCCCAATCTTGAAAGTGAGCGTCAATGGAGCATCAACAATTTTTGGCCTTGCATGATGGTTAATCAAAGGGCAAGATGGCCGCTAATGTCTGTATATGGAGTTGTGACCGGTTTTATAGACTGAAATGTTCAGGATCACTGAGTGGCAGCATGGAAAACAAATTAAGTTGTGATTGTCCGGGAGGCTGTCGCGGGACCATCTCTTGCTTATCAGCTTATAAAGGCTGCCAGAACCTTGTTTATAGATGTCTGCGATCATTTACCACCAAGATTACCCAAGATTCAAGACCAGAAATCATTGTCGCTCTGTTGACACTCATTGTTAAGATGGGGCAGGGAGAGTGTAGCATTCTCTTTTGCCAATAAAGGCAGCCAATACAATGATTATAGATAACAACGACAAATTCACATTTTAATAACCTGACTTACAGGATGAAAAATCGTTGACGCTCCGTTGACACTCATTTTGCCACAGGCGTATCCCCATTATGCAACCATTCACTTTGGCATAGATCATCAATCACGTTGTTTCGGCAGTCACTCTATCCTCTTTATGTACGTTTTCATTTATCACTACATTGTGCTTTAATTGTGCATATAAATATATCCGTTAAAATATCCTTTAAAGTGTCTGCTAATTGTAGATAATGATAGTACTCAAAACTCCTGTTCCTTTCAATCAATTCTCGCCTTCACTCTCAGATTCGCTCAAAAGGCTGCTGTCATCTTCAAAATCAATCTCAGCGGTATTTCCACGCAGCAGATAGTGTACTCAGCAAATCTGGAATACAATCTTTATTGCGCTTGCAATCCTTGGCATATGCATTATGATTGTAAAATTGAGTTTTGGGATGCGGAAAATGTCTATACGCACACCTGAATGGTACACCCTCTATTTCATAACTTTCGTTTCGGTGGGTGTCACCTGGTGGCGCAGGAGGCGTCCCGGGCGGAGGTGGCGTTCCAGGCGGAGGTGCCACCGGTTCTGGTGGAAGTGCGCAGGTTCCTTGGTGCCTCCAACGTGTCTGCAGATTCTTTGCTGTGCCATTTTGGCATGGAAGGCAGCCGTCGGTGCGATTTTTATAAACCATTGCCAGGTGTCTTTCCATCGCAGCCTTCACCTTTTTATGCCTAGGAAACTCAACTCCTCCCTTCTTCTCTTCTCGGACTTCAGGGCAAGGTTTTTGAATTAGTTGTTGCGTTTCGTCAATTGCGGCGCGCAAAAACTCCCATTTGGCCATTCCGGCCATGTTCCAGGCAAGGCACATGTTGGAGTGTTCTGGCTGTACCCAACCTCCTTGCCGCGACATAGTAGCAGACATGTTGAAAACCTACAAGAAATCGGTTGCTGCTTCTGAAAGGAACATTCGGCTATTACCTCAACCATATACAACTCCGTAGCCTCCTCTAAGATTATTACAGCTTGTTTTGTCCACTCCTGGGGTCCTATATCACGGAACTCATCCGCGAAAATCCCAGAGCTGACGACATCATGATGATTGATTTTGCGGACTGTGCAGACAAATTCATATGTTGACCCTGGAGGTTTGCCATTGCGGGCAACGATGAATTGGTCACAAAGCTCTCTACGTACCCCAGTTGTAGATTTTATTGTCAGTTAACCACCGGTTACATCGATATGGAGATACTCACACCCGATTGCATGCTGCTTTCTATCATTGCTGCGTCTGGTTTTACGTACCATTTTTAAATCTGCATCCTGGGCCATATGTTCAGTGGCTGCAATTGCAGCATCGCGGTGGACTAACTGGTGTCGGCATTGCTGCTGTGTCTCAGCCAGGGGCGCATTCGATGAAGCGCACATCGTTCAGCTCGATTCCGACTCAATCACACCGGGCTGAGGTGTTTGTGGAGCCATGACCTGCTGTTGTGGAAAAGATGAGGAAGATGATAATGAAGATTGGAAAGTCCTGAGGAATGTAAAGTAAGCTACAAGTCACAATGGAATGAATGCCAGTCAACTTGCACATTCTACTCAAGGTTCAACCGGCTGCATATAGCTGCAAGTTGAAGGTGATTCCAAGATCCCATGATTTGCAGTCAGTCGGTCCGATGTGGTTTGTTTGTGTGTTTGGCGGGATGCATCGGAGTGAACGACAGCCGATATCTCATGTTTGATAGATATACAAAGGAATTTCTTCGACGGAAAGGATGTCTGGTGATGTTTGCCTCAACAATCCGCCAGGATCTTACCCGAAACGTGCACTAACCATCAAGTCATGGCGTACGGTTCGCGTTACTATTCCGAATGAAATGACGGTCAAAACGCAGATTTTGGTTCGTTCTTGTCGATGAAACATACGAACCTTGACCTTCAAGATGCAGCTTACATCCATGTGGTCCATATCTTGCAACATCCAACATCGCACCCAACAACAATGTCAACACACGATACAATGGTCAATGCTCCGAAAAAGAACATTTCTCCACTTCCAGCGGGCAAATACGGCAAATCAACAAAGCAGCCCACACGACAACGCCTTCAAGCGAATGAAGGAGAGAGAGGCTTGGAGGCAGAAAGGGTCCGAGGGTTGGGAGCATTGCGCAGCTTACAATCCAAAAAGGAGCTTTCGGCGAAGAAAAGAAGGGAAACCCACTTTTTAAGCCATGCAGAGAACGAGAAATGGATCGAGGATTATGTGGAGAGAGAGACCGCTGTGGCAACAATGCGAGTTCAAGATGCAGAGACAGCGATTATGCAAGAGCTGAAAGATATGACTACTGCTGAAAGCGCTTGGGCGACAACCAGAAAGCCAGAAACAATGTTTGAAGACATGTTGAATGCTATCGGAGACAGTCTGAGCGATCTTTCAAGTTCTGTCAATGAGCAGGATGGGGAAGACGATGAAGATGATGAAGGAGATACAGAGCTCGGCAAGCCGAGCGATGATGATGAAGCTGGCTGGGTGATGGGCTCAATCTCCAAAAGGGTACAGCACCGCATACGAAGTGTTTGGCTACAGCCGATGAGCCTTGACGAATTGATGCAACCGGGATGGGGGGACGCAGCCAACTACTTCCGGGAGAGTGATATGAAGTATGGGACTGGTGAATTGATGGTTCTGGTGGTTGTCAGGCCCCAAATAGACTCAACTGCAGCCACAACACCCCAGGCAACATTTGGAGAGCACATGCAGATCCTTGGTATTGTGCGTGGACAATGGCGAATGCTGGCAGTGACTTCTCGACCAGGACGTAGTCAGATAAGGCTAGGTTCAGAGAAACCACAGTGATACAAATTCTTACATGTTCTTTCGCATGACGCGGTGCCTGATTCGGCACTGATTCGTGATTCTAACCCTGGTGATCCCGTTAGTGTCTACCCCTGCATAAAGCATCCCGAGTGGATTTCCATATAGAAATCGGATACAGATGAAGATATGGTGAAGGTTCCTGCGTCACAGGAGGTATAGATAGCCAAATAGTTAATTTTCCAGACCTATTTCTTGTAAAATCAAATTGTGTACCTACTTTGCTACGTATCAGCTTTATCTTGATTTCAGTGACCACATTGTAAGACATGATATTTCATCAGTGTGTGTGCAAGGGTCGTATGGGCCATGCGAAAGTTCTAGACTCCAAATCTTGTTGATAGACGGCCAGCGAACTTGATATACACTTGCTTGTTACGCTTATATTTGAAAGCAAACCATAACATAGAGATGAAATTCACTAACAAAATTGAAGTCAGTGATGTCATACACGTCATATGACAAGCGGTCAGTGCGGAGTCTGAACCCGGATGAATGGCAGCTGTCATACTGCATTAGGCAATGCAGCTAACTGAATAACTCTGCGCTCAGACCTGCTGCACATGGTGGAGAATTTGAATATTGCTTATGGTACTTCATAGAAATCGAGGAAAACGAGCTGGAACAAGAAAGGTCAAGAAATCGGGCTCTATATGTCTACCATTAGTAGATGGATCTGTCTGCAGTGACATATAGGCCGAAAGAACCAAAATGCAATGGAGCTACGTTATTCATAGCACTGATGATGTGAATAGTGGTAGCTCAGAAACTGAGAGGCCTCAATGCTTTTGGATGCAACTGATTATACCTTGAAACGGTATATTGGCTGTCAAAAATGACTGTATGAATTTCAAGCAAAACAATTCTGCACCCAATGAGTGTTACTACGTCTCTAAGGTGAGCATCAATGGAGCATCAACAATTGTAGTGTGATCATTTCAGCAATCAAAGGGTTGCATGGTCACATCCACCCAAAGAGGAGGTATTAGCCAGCATTAGATCTAAAAGGGCAAGCAACATGCTCGTTGCCCCATCCTAGAAATGAGCGTCAACGGAGCGTCACCGATTTCTGGTCTTGCATCTTGGATAATCACTGGGCTGTGCGACAGTATTAAACCATAATCACAGTGTTGGCCGCCATTATGGGCACACAGGCCAGCGATGAGATTGCTACCATCTCCTGAAAATGAGGGTCGACACAGTGTCAACGATTTTTGGTCTTGTATCTTGAATAATTCAAGGGCTGTGCAAAGGCATACATACTCCCACAATCATAATATTGTCCGCTGTTATGGGCAAAAATCCTAGTGACAATATCGCTACTACCTCATGAAAATGACCGTCAACGGAGCATCAACGATCTTTGGTCATGCATCTTGGATAATTCAAGGGCTGTGCAACGGCATACTCCCATAATCACAATAATGGCCGCCTTTACAGGCAAAAATGCTAGGAACAAAATTGCTACTACCTCTTAAAAATGAGCGTCAACGGAGTGTCAACAATTTTTGTTTTGCAAGTAGGGTAATTGAATGGTGACATGGTCGGCGCTCTCCATAACCAACAAACGGGCAACCTGTCTTGGCAAAAGAGTAAACCATACGGTCACTGCACCATCCTCAGAATGAGCGTCAACGGTGCATCAACGATTTTTTGCTGTGCATTTTGGGTAACCTCAGCGGCGAATGGTTGCAGCCATTCATAAACATCGTATTTGCTGCCTTCCAAGCCAAAAATCATAGCAGCATGCTCCCTGCCCCATCCTGAAAATGAGTGTCAACGGAGCGTCAACGATCTTTGGCTGTGCATCATGGGTAACCGAGTGGTGAATGGTTGCAGCCATTTATAAACGAGGTATTGGCTGCCTTCCAAGTCAAAAATCGTAGCGTCATGCTCCCTGCCCCATTCTGAAAATAAATCTCAATGGAGCATCAATGGAGCTTCAACGATTTTTAGTCTTGTAAGTACAGTCATTGAAAAGTGACCTGGTCGCTGCTGTCCTTAACCAACGAACTGGCAACCTTCCTTGGCAGAACAATCAACTTTACAGTCATCGCCCCATTCTGAAAATGAGTGTCATCGGAGCATCTACGATATTTCGTCTCGCATCTTGGGTAATCTAACTGGCGATTGGTTTGTAAACATGCATAACTGAGATATTTACCGCCTTTAGGGGCAAAAACAGTTGCAACATGCTTCCTGCCCCATCCTGAAAATGAGCATCAATGGAGTGTCAATGATTATTGGTCTTGCATCCTGGATAATCCAAGTGTCGCAATGTAGTAATGATTCGTAGACGATGTTACGGTCTCCTTTTCATTTGAATCAGTCCCTGACGCATAATTTACCCCATCCTGAAACTGAGCGTCAAAGGAGCGTCAAGAATATTGAGTGGTGCATAATGGGTAATCAAGGCTTTACATGGATGAATCAGCTCATAACAGAACTGTTGACTGCCTTTATAGCCAAAAATACAAAGTATAAGAGGAAAAACACGGATTCCAAAATAATCAATATCGCAGATTGTGAAATGTGCAAAAACAGATTATTGGCTGTCGAATACCTAATTTTGATAATATACAATTATCGAACTGCAAAAACAAGAACATTATATAAATCTACAGGTGGACCCGCTGGGTGACCCACTGACAACACGCCCAATTCAGGCGGGTTGGAAGATTTTCATCGAACCGTGAATGAATCAACGGTTCGGGATTATTCAAAACCCGGACCACGAATTTGACACTGGTTCAGTTCCGACCCGGACCCGGACCCGGACCCGAAGTGATGGTCCGGAATAGTTGCTAACACTACACACTGCTGGAGGCTCCCAGTGACTATAATACATTTTGCTGATGTTATTTCATCCAAAACAAAGGTTGCTGAAGGGATCTGGCTGAGCAATTACTCTGTAAATGGTCACCTCAAGGCATCTAAGCATCCCCCAAACTGCCAAAACTGTAGTAGAAGGTAGTGCAGGTGATAATGCCAATGGTGCAGTGCCGCTATGAGTTGTCCTCCTCCCATACAGTACTGAATCTCTCCTTGGCCGCCAAGCAGCTGAGAATGAATTTGGCAGCAGAGTAGATCAAATATGAACATGTGAATCAGCAAAATGCGAAATTGGTATCCGAAAATGGACCACAGGCACCGATCCTTCTCAACATCATTCACATATAATCCGACTGACTGATTTGCAATCTTCCACCTGTCTTTGAAGCATTCAGTGATGCAATCCCATCGTCGCAACATTTTGAATACCTGTTTAGACATTTAAGTTGACTTACTGCACATGTGTCTGGAATGTTGGTCCGCTAGATTTCCATTGTTTCGAAGGGTTTTTGAACCGTTGAATTGATTCCAAGAATATTCTTAACTATTCAATCCCTCGAGACATCGATTATACACAAGCTGGCGCAACTCCCGAAACAAGTTTTTAGACACCCAGAGTACATTCTGATGAGATTTCGAGATATCGATGCAATGATTACTTCAAACATCAAATTGAATAATCCACATGTAAAATGAATTGAATGCATTCAAGTAAATCATGTCACTCAAGTACCACCACACGCAATCTGGCTGCGGCGTCAGATGTAGAAGGTGTACAGCCCCTAGCATTGCACATATAGGAACAATATATGTCATTCCGACACCGAAAGGTGGCATATGACAGTAGGTTCCATTAGACAATGGTTGCATTGGCGGCTGATGTCTGTCCTCCACAATCACAACTCCAGCAGTCTGACGAATCGGCCCTGTTGCAAACGTCTGAACCAAGGCAACAGACCCTGTAATGCTTCATTCAGCATCCTCGACAATGAGAAGACTCTTCAAACCTGTGAGAATGGGTCCAGCTGTCGACTTGAAGTGGCTATTCGGACTCGACCCCATCCAGACAAGCACGGTATCATATCATGGTGGCTTATTCTTCCTCCACCTTTTGGACCCAGTGCAACGAACCATGTGAACTGCCTGCTCGGCACATTGAAAATACGCCGCTGGAATCTCTACTGCACTGTACCGAGAGTTTTTGGCATGGTTAGGATGACTGAAATCCTGATTGTGATCGGCATGACCTGTGAAGTCGGCAAATCTCTCGAGACACCAAGCGATTCAATTCTGGAGCTCCCCTCTTGACATTGCGCACCACTCGGCCAAGTCATCATGGTTCTTGATATCAGGTGATGGGTTTTCCATCACTTGCTCGATAAGGGCTTGCGTTAGAAGCATTTCATTGTTGCAAGGTTGTTTTGCAGCATTTGCATTGGGCTTTGGATACTGAAACACCTCTTTTCGGGATTTTGTTCCGAACATCTGGAAGATGGCCTCAAGATGATTGGATTGTCGTTATGCTTGTTTAGGATCTATCGTCGCTCTTCCTGGGCGATCAGGTCGTGCATTTACATAGTTGCCCAGCTGGTGGTTATGGTCAGCGAGGGGGTTCAGGAGATGCATCATTGGAAAGTTGAAATCAGATTTGTCGACAACATGTTATGGAATTTCTGCCTGGATCTGTGTTCCACCATCATCAATGCGAGGATGCATTACAGCCGCACGAAGATTGTTCCAAGTGGGGTCACTCCCCGCTCCTTCAGTTTGGCGAACGTTAGCTGCTGTTTCAATGCTTCCGAGACCATCTTTGCAGATTTACTGGCATGGAATCAACTTAAAACATGGTTGTGATCATGAAACTCCTGCAGATGATTATACATGTACTTGATTGTGGCTTCAGTATGGTACTCGTCCAGTGCCATAAGGTGAAAATACACAAAGTTCTTGATACAAAACAGGGCTTCAGTGAAGTGTATCCTTTGGCTAGCCAAAGGGTGAGAAAGAGTTGCCGCGAGAACTGGAACAATCGCACACCTGAGTGCTTTCCTCTGCTGACCACTCGATTGTGTCAGCTGGCATTATTGCATGTTCTGTTGAGCGAAGCCAGGATACGGAGGAATCAACGCTCAGAGCTGGTTGAATTTGTCCATCATGGAATGTCGCTTGACGAAGGACATTACCAAGTCCATCAAATGTATATGCGTACCGAGATAAACACTCTGACAAATATTGAGTATGATAATACTGGTTTGGGTGATGCAATTTGTATTTGGGAAGACACCTTCTGATGTTCCAACCGCTCCATCTTCCACAGATTGTCATTCCTCCCGTCTCTGGGTCTGATCTCCCAGAGTCCCGAGCATCATCTGTTGGAAGTATAGTCGAAAGACTCTCAATTGCCACAATGATGAATTCACATCTCCAAATGACAATTTCGGTTCTTTGCACACTGGGCAATGGGGGTGCCTGACCGAGTGCAAGTGAATGTTTTCGAAGTAGTCAGCTGTTGTAGTACAGGCGACAGGGCAACATTCCAACATCCGACCGTCCGCGCAAAGCACAGACTGTCCTGTGTTGAAAACCACGTCGAGATGACACAAACTAAGCTCGAAGATGTTCCTTACAACCTCTGCAGTTTGGATTTGTTGTTCCTTCATGGCAGTTGTTTTTCCATGTCTGTTAAAGTGATATTTCGAAGGAACCAGAAGAAGGGTGACCAGGATGCTTGTAAGATTAGAAGTCTTTGATCCAATTGTCAAGTCAATGTTTCCAAGACTCAAATTTACTCGCCATTCCTTCTCATCGCTGCAAGAGTGTGTATGATGTGTCTGGTCTGAACTGCCGAATGAAGGGATAATCATAACTCCAAGCGGCCGTCGTAACTATTGCAGCAGTCAAAATCATCGTAGGTATCGTGAAATTCACCTAACATACCTGTTCATTCCACCACCAGTTGCTTGATTTCACCTCTGAGTAGATACGTTCCTCAGCATCATTGAATTCCTTTGCTGGAGCATGCAACATATGTTCCCTGAACGCAGGATATTGTCTGAGGAACTCAATGCATTGAATAGTATTGGGATAAAAGAAACTTTTGTAATAATCGGTGCAATAGTTGTTTGGATCCGCCAAATGATTTCAACAGACTTCGCTAGATGTCCAACAGTTGGTGCCCATCGTGTATGACATTTCGTTCAAACTGTCGAATCCAGTGCGGGATGAAGTGAAGTTGCCGACTGTTGCCATTGTAGAGTTCCTGAAAAGCTCGTTGATAGCAGCTCTGCTCAAGTTGAGCTTGACGCGCCAGTGCGCTAATCGATATTCTTCCTTGCATGGGAATGGTGAACATGGATTGATTTCCTTGTTGAAGATATTGAACCACTCATCCCTGATAGGCTTCCCGGCTAGAGAGTTGTCCAAGCGTGTAGTACGATGAATCCATGTCCAAACTGGAGGTTGCTCTAGATTAGTAGACAAATTTCGCTGTCGGCTTCTGTATCCCTGGACTTACGGTAAGAAGGTTGAGAACAAGGGTCATGCTGTGGTTCTCGACCAAATGGAAGATGAATACTATCATGCTCGATCGCAGAACTAATATAATCCAGTTGTTCGGCTGATATGTACACTATCCTTTGTTTTCGGCGGAGAGGTAGGTGACTGATCTACACCCCGATGTAGGAGTACATCCTCAAGCAGGAAAGACACTGTTCAGGAATATCCATGTTTCATTAGGAAATGGAAATATTGCAACGCTGTTACAAAGTGTCTCAACAGTTTGTTAGCTACTCAGGGCATTGCATGCTGCCTGGTCATCGTAAAAAGCCTCACCTGGATGTACTTTTTCCAAGACGGCGTCCTACCGCTGTCTTTGGATTTCTCTCATCCTCCTTCATGCGTTTGCAAAGTGTTTGTTAGCTCTCTCATTTTCAACATCCCTTGGATCTCGACAATCATACTGCATCTGCATTCAGCTCGTCACGGCGATTGATCTGCACACTCACAAGACCCTCCTACACCCAATGCCCGATTTTTGTGTGTCAGTTTAGTGTAACTGAGTACAGTCTATGAACAATGCATTCTCCTTAGATACGGACCCAGCGACCTCATTGTGAGGTACAAGAACTAAAGAATGGACAAACAAAAGAGATATGACCGCAGCGCATGCTTTTAGTAGATATTGTGATGAATTTAATCGTTCAGTCGACCAATCAAGGCACTTAGATGATCGTAAGCAAATTGTTTCCTAGCTGAATCGCAGCCAAGATGATGTCGCTAGATCAAGATCACCCCTCCAAGCCCACATAAATATTTGCCTTGCCCGCCCACAGTACTTACAATCTCCTGAACCTTTGACACAGCTTCCCCACCAGAGCTACTGCATCGCATCACCCTTGACGATATATTCAACACTCCCAACACTTGTTTAGAGTAACAAGGATTTGATATTCTCCACTTAATCAATGGCCACTGTTGAGAACCTTAAATGTAATGTGATGCCTTCTGGTTGCCGAAATCAGTCGTCGAAGATGCTATCAAAATTCAGATGCCGACTCAACAAATTTGCATCAGAGCTGAGAATGCCGGTGTCAGAGTCAGCCAATTGTCAGCAGGTACCATGGGGATTTGGCAGGAGATGGGTGGCTTGACAACACAACAGAAAGATAATAAAGTGAGGGACAGCCTCTGGGAGATTGCCCAGTCCATGACCATCAACAACAAGCTAGGTGCCGGCCCTGAGCGATGGGATCTCCTAATCGATTGTTGAGTTAATCAAATCTGTGATCTGGCGCCCAAACAGTGGCTTCGGAAATGTTCCCTGTCAGACAAGACTATCTCTGATGATGAGGAACTCCAGGCAGCACTGGACGGGTTCACGGAGGTTGAACTTTGCCTATGGAAGAATAGGATCACCAAAACCCCCACTACGAAGTGGAAAGACGGCTACATTTGTATGTATTTCATCGCCCAGATTTTTTCTTTTTGGTGTTCCTGATGATGTGTAGATACAGAGGACGACAAGGACCCAATGATGGGTCAAAGGTGGTTACCAATACAGGTGCATTGCAATGACTCGTCCGATTTACATGTTGAGTCATTAAGTGGGACCATCACCTATGTGTATCCTGACATTACCGGGAAGAGGGTGGGTGAAAACAATACTCAGCGATTCCCATAGCACTGGACGGAGGATGATGAATAGATACTTCAGACGGTTCCATCAATCATAGACACGACCATCCTGTCAATCTTGAATGCTGCAATCGCCGGTCTGCCAGACCCCAGCCTGGAAATCCGTGCAGTTTGGGGCTGTGAGGAGGAGGCTAATGGAGACGGCAGTCCGCGCACATGTTATGTTACCCCAATGTTCGATGATGATACTGCTGCCGGATGGGTAAAGTCGGCGATGAAATTATATAACCAAACGCTGTTTTGCATCTTGTATCGTGGCAACATTTCTGATGGCACATCTGGTGCCCAGTTGCCTATGTGTGGTTGCCACAGTTCCCATCATCTGGGTGACATCCTCCAGCCTGCAGCCGAGAATATGATCGATACTGTCAGGGATGAAACTGATAATGATGCGAAGATGTAGTGCCCAAATCCGTCAAGCTTCCCGACAACAAAGACACGCTTCCAAATATTCAAAAGGAATCTTCAAATGAGGATTATCCGACAGCAGCGATACCTTGAAGGCATCTGGAACCAAGCTCTTGGTCTCTTTGCCGATTGTGAGCCAAGCTCTGTTGCTGACCAGGATGGGGCCTGGCTACTCAAGCACGATCACATTGTAAATTCTCCCAGTGCGGGCTCTTTGGGCAATAAGAAGTGTACAAGAAGCCACCTAGCCGCAAATTAGTCATTGTTAGTATGAAATGCACCGGCTGGGCAGTCGCTCAAGGATTTGCATTGTGGGTGTGTGTCATTCTGGCACTTTGGAGGGTGGCCAGATGAGTGATGATTTGGAGTTTTTCGGAGAGGTTTTGTGTCTCGTCTTAGTATTTCGTTTGTTGTATTATTCCATGGGGCATATCCATGCATGAATGGATGTGTTGCCAGTTCAAGATGTCGGGATTGATCATTCGGACACTTGTTATTGGGAAAAGCATAGTGGCAGCGATAGGACTCCATGTATGGCTATCTTGTAATTGGGAATTTCAAATCTTTGCCCAGCAGAAGTTAGCCTGAATGATTACTGAAATGCGAACGCTTTAGCTCATTATGAAAATGATTCTCAACCAAGGATTCAAATCAACATCCCTGTGGCATACTTGTCATCTGCCATTCCGAGTTCGCTGTTTCCGTCCATCCAAGCAGTTGGACTCGTGGGTGGCGTGACGAGCTACGATCTTAGAATCGTCAACGGGATACAAAGATGCATTACGACAATTCTTTTCATCATATCAACGTAATCTTTGCTTTACAAAACTCTTTAATTCATTTACTGTACAGTCTTTCACATGTGCTTCAGTAACTCCTTTGATTTTTTCGTACTTATCACTCGCTGCCTTTCCAAATGATGACATGATGGTGCCGCTCTTCTCCTGCTGCTGTTCCTTCCGCCACCAGGAGAAGGAGATAATCTATTCAAGACAACAATCTCGATGCCGATCCAAGCACGATACCTGACTACTACAATGATCGTCGAGAGTACAATTCAGAATCCAATGATGAGCCTCTCTGGCGACCATCCAGGCAAGCAATGGGCAAGCGGCCATCCAATGATTCATTCACATCAACACTTGGAAAACGAGTTGCAGCAATACAAATCACTGCTACAGCGGCGCAACCCCTACATCCTGAGTGTCGGGAGGCCTATAATGTCTCGGAGGAGGAGGCTAAACATGGGTCTCTGCTGCTGGCATTGAAGAAGGTAAATGATTAAGCATTTAAACAATTGAATTCGCCTGCTAATGTATACATGTACTAGAGGAAGGACTCATATGAAGCTGGTGAGCAATAGCTTCTACAGAAAGATGGAAATTTTTCGCGATATGAGCCCTTTGTTGAGGACGTGACAGGCCTCATTGTCTTTGCCTATTACATCGCCCAGACAACTCTTTCAGGCATTCCGGCGATGGTCATGGCATGTGTAATGCCTAAAGTTATCAATTGTGCCATGTTAGTGAATCCCTTCGCCACAAATGCAGTAAGGACCGCCATGATTCATAGTTGGTGGTATGCGGAAATAGCCCGTATTGATTCAGCCCAGAGAATCTCCGACCCTCCCTGTGGTTACATTTCAGTGGTAAATGAATCATCTGAATGATTGTATTCATCGCTGACATTTTGCATCAGGCTCTCACAAACATGACTTGCTCCAATGGAGCAATGGAATACCGCTGCGAGACTTCGACCGACTCTATTTTCCGATGTTGAACAGTTACGCCTACTGTGATCCGTAAAATGGTTGCCTGGCCATTTGCAAAGGACAGATTTACATGCCCCACATATGTACAAGAGGTAAGTTCAAAGTTCCCTTCTTGTTTAATTGGTGTCTTGACGATTAATTCAGGTGTGCAAGTTTCGATTTGCAGCAACTGAAATTGTGGATCATATTCAGTGGACATACTTCTATGGCATACAACATATGGGAATGAAAGACCAATCATTGATTTATAAAATCGTCCTGACATCGATTACCCTCCTCCCGATGGCCATCCACCATTGTCTGTCAGCCTGGAAATCAGGGGAGTTTACGGTCATGCAAGAGTGTTGTCCAGGAGGTGGAGCACACAGTAGGTACAATCCAAGCAACATTAATCATGGGAGTAACAATGCATACACAGATGTGTTTCGTTGTCTTAACGTGGATTTTCATTCTTTGTGGCCAGATGTTCAAGCCAAAAAGATAGACATTATCCCCCGCATGATGTGCTGAAGGTTCCTCTCAAATGGAATAGACCAAGCGATGGCATAACCTCACAATGATCAGTGCATCTTCAATGAGGTTTTCATTGATCGAGTCGTGGCGGAGCTGATAGCACAGCCCAAAAATTTCTTTCATCATCTTAGCAGCTGTGATGCTACTACTGAAGCTAGCATGTGATTCACAGCTGTTCTGCCTATGGGCGGGTCTGCCATCGCCAATGGCAGCCAGCCTGTCCCCGGCAGCAACAGCAACAGCAACAGCAACAACATCACCAACATCACCAGCATCGAGAACATAGGATCAGTTGATGGAAGTAAGATTGTACAGGGTTCAACATTGCTTGGAGGTTAAGAATGGTGTCAGTGATCAGATTTAAGAATTCCTTTGTGTGCTATTTTATTCAAGGTTTCGTCGATATATCAATCTAGTAGTAATTGTAATACAACTGATCGTTTACTGAGGTCTGATCTCCAACCGGTGAAATCATAATCGCGATGATCCATTACTCTCCTGCAACCGTTGAAGAGCTGCAAGGTACTGAATAATGTTCAATCAACAACTTAAATAATCGTGAACCACTTCTGTAGGGTCAGTATCATTGTACAAATTAAGCCATGTGGGTATTTAAAAACAAGAACTACATGTTTCATTAAACGTATGGAGCAAGTACTATCATCATCGCGAGGTCTCATTGAATTGGGCAACATAGGAGTATGCCAAGAGATGATATGTGATATTGCCCAAGCAAGTGTAAACCATTCATCAAGTGCTTATTGTCATATTCGCAAAAGTGGGTACACTGGTCATGATGAGTGAATGTAATAATGTAACAACACAAAGAACGCTCTGGAATATAATGACAATGCGATATTTCAGGGACACATCTATTTCATTTTTTTGAGTTTGTGGGTTCAATACACTTAATCAATTTCATGAAGCATATTTTGTTTTTGCTGATGTGCAGTGCAATTGATCAGTGAAGTAGGCATGACCACAATATATTCTAATGAAAAACTGGATGTGATTTTTGCCTTCGCACAGGGCTTGATGTGGGTTTTAGTTTTACAGTGCAGCTCATTGCAGTCTATGACATTCCAGTGGTGCTAGGTGGGGATTCCTTGAGTGTGGTGGTAGAACTTTGTGTGACTCTTTTCTGTAAGCATTAGATGAGTCTTGGCATTGTACAGATATCATTATCATTTATTTTTGCATCCAGTGTAAGTCCCAGGAGATCTCAAAGGTGTTCAGCTACCTTCTTACAGATGTTAGGAAACTTCCATTTGTTATGTCAATGTAAGTTGATAACAGAGACTCAATGTCAGAGACAAGATGTCAGAGACTAAATGTCAGAGACTCAAAGTCAGACACTCAATATCGGATGATGAATATCAGAGACCCAATGTCAGAGACCCAATGTCAGAGACTCAATGTCAGAGACTCAATGTCAGTCACCAAATGTCAGAGACTCAATGTCAGAGACTGCATGTCAGATAATCCATGTCAGAGGCTGAATGTCAGAAACTTAATATCACCAACTCACCGGCAGAGACTACATCTCTTTGACCCAAAATCAGTTACTCAATATCAGTGACTTAATGTGGGAGATTCAATGGCAGAGACCGAATGTCAGATACTGAATGTCAGGGACACAATACCAGAGATTAAATACAGAGACTCAATGGCAGAGACTCAATATCCATAACTAATTGTCAGAAACATGATTTTGGGGACCCAATGTCCGAGACTTAATGTCGGAAACTCAATGTCGATGATCCAATATCAGAGTCAGATTTACTAACCTGATCACATGTCTTTGCAATACGTAGCACCTGGGGGTACAATTTGACTATGCTGTATATAGAGATAGTAGATTTTTCATATTTTGATTTCCATACATGAACTGCCACAAGGCCTTGCATGAATGCAGACTGGCTACTCACAGCATCTATGTCTTGGGTTGTCTTCTTCAGCATGGAGACACAGATATCTTTGGTCCACTTAGCAATCCCAGTAGGCTCTGTTCTTGAGACTTCAGGTGGTGCCACAATGATGGTCAGTCGGCAAATGAAATGGTTGCTGAGTGGACATGAGGGTCACTCAGTGGATAGGATAGTGGTGAAGTTAATATTGCTTGATCTTAGTGAGTAGATGAGATTTGTATGTGTTATATGCCTACTAGTACTAGATGCACTGAGATCCACAGTTGAAAGAATGACAACTCCAACATGCAATGTAACGGAAATGAGAACAGGGTAGTTGATCTGGTAGAGTATGGGCTACAGATTGACGTGAGGAGGGTTTGTAGAAGCAAAATGCGATGTAGTCGAAACAGGATGAATAGATACGATAACAAAACATTGCAGGTTATTTTGAAGGTCAAATATAACAAGATTTGGAAGGAAGTGAGAGGTTGTGTGGTGTACAAATACTGATTGGTTTACGGCTGAAACATAGACTCACACTGGTCTGTTTGGGGAAAACCAAAACTGGTTGTAAGAAGGGAAACTTCCTAAACAAGGAAACAAGGGGGGCTAAAGATAGTGTCTATTACAACAAACATGTTACGGGGGTGTTTAGATCCCAACAATCAATACAATATGTATTGAATCTAAGTACAGCCGCCTATCTTAATACTCTTTCTCTCCTTGTTGTATCCTAAGAGTCAACGTCTTGGCCTTAACCGTCCAAGAGCAACCAGATCTCATCATTCCCAATGATTACTTCCTTCTGCTAATCCGAAGACTATATTACTCTGTGGTGGAACTGCTCTTCTGAATACTCTTCGTAAGGTAGTTACCCCATAAATAAGTACCTGTTTACCAGGTAACCGATATCTTTCAAGTGCCCGAAATGTGCTACTACTGTGGAGTTATGGGTTAACCGCTGATCGTGAAACTCCGAAATGAGATCGCCAAAGAGTTCGAAGTTTTTCTGGAATATCTATTGAGATGGTGTCAACCAGAGACCGGACTTACAAGACCTGGTCTCGTAAATGGATGAGAGAAGAAATTTTGAATGTTTTAAATCGATAGAATTCTTAATAATATTTTAAAATCGTCTTCGGTGCTTCTGTGTTAACTGTGGATAACTGCTTATGCTTGTTCTTCCCATGTCCATAGAAATGTTGTCAGTTTATACCCAACATCCCAGGTCCTGTGTCCCCACATCTAGTTGCAATGAATACGCTGCTCATGATAGTGATATTGCGGACACACCACTCAAGGTGCCCAGTGAATACTGCCACGCTTCCCACAGGTTATCGTGTTCATGCAATGTGATTTCAATGGGTTATACTCCCGATAGGAATTGGGCCATCGGTCGCATGATACCATGTCAGCCAACACATCAGACAGACTGGAACCTGGACATCTTGCAATCATGTGAGCCGGTAGTTGGAACATCTGCCAATCAAAGTTGAGAATGCTTATCGTGAATTAATTCCCTCAACATGAGGCAATTACTTCAAACGTCGTAGATTTAATCGGCGACCAAGTGATACTATGCCAATTGTAAATGTACACACATAAGCTCGTATCAAATACAATATTACATTGTGATCCATACTACTCAAGCCAATGAGCAGTGCTCGCTTTAGGCAAGTGCCAACGTCATTATTCCCTCAGTTACATCATGCTAAGGTCTAGACAATTCTCCTGACCGCAACATGCCGTACTTGATTCTAGCCCTTTACAGGATAAGAGTAAGGAGTTCTCTTAATCGCATATTGACTATCAACTACCGGGCATGATAAGCATGCATGTCCCGCTAGTTCCAGGAAGATGAATGATGATGAGAACGTCTAGCACTGCTATTGATTTCTCATTCCAGTGAGGTTTGGTAGTTACGACAAGTCGCCAAATCCTGATTTGCTCATACATCACGTGACTAGTATGAACTACCACTAAAGAGCATACTACTGGCCAACTTGTAGAATCATGATTAGGTGTTATGCATGTCGCAACACTAGGTGTGACAAGTAATCATTTGATTAACTACCAAGTACCATTATTGCTGCTAAGGGACAACCCCGAACACAACATGATTAGGCTAGGCTTGAATCCAACTCCATTCAGGGTCAGCTGAATGGACAGCATTGGGACATACAATGAGAGCCTTACTACTATCGTTTCCAAGGGCAGTGGCACACAATTGCAACCTTTCACCATGAACAATCCTGTCCTTTATTCGAACTTCACATAGCCAGTTCCTTTCTTGACAATGTGGTCTCACTCATTACCACCTTTCAATACGACCACAGTATAACCACATGTCTAGCAATCTCTCCGTGTCAGATATGCTGAACTATGCACTCGAAGATTGCACTGGCCAGTGTGACAATGATATACACATCCTGTGAACTGCGATGGAGTTGTTTCCCATCAACATAGCCCCATCTGATGACACAGTTCATGTCAAGTCTTTCGAGGATGATGACTGGGACCCACTGGCTCCATTTCCTACACCTCAACAATAGAAACTTTTTCATTCTATTGCGGATCCCAACCTAGGTAAAACAAAGCTTATCAATATTCATAAGTGGAAACTTATGGTACCTGATACCAATGCCACAGAGCCTGTTTGGATTTATCAACTCATTAAGGCGATAGATGAAATGGACAGACTTGTATGTGGAAGGGAGGAGAGTTTTGTTATCATTGAAGAAAGAGCTAATCTATTCAGGTGTGGGAACCAGATTGCAGTGGTATAATATCTTCTTGGATATCCCTGATTTATGGACCTTCTCTCATACATTCTGATTAAATAGATGGATTCCCATGATGCACTTATATATGCTAAACTGTGGACTGCAGATTGGTGGTGAAAAATGCAGGTGACTTTCCTTGTATGGTCAGATTGTGTCTTGTCATATTTTCCTTTTTAATTGGCTGAGTGAGAGTACCAGAGAGAGCGAGTCAGAGCATGTCAGAGAGAGTGTATTAGAGAAAACATGTCAGAGAGAGCATGTCAGAGCATGTCTGAGAGAGCCTATCAGAGGGAGCATGTCAGAGAGAGCATGTCAGAGAGAACATGGCAGAGAAATTGTATCACAGAGAACGTATCAGTGAAGTCATGATAGAGCGAATGTCTTAGACATCCCATCTGAGTGCGAGTGTATTGGAGAATATGTGAGTAAGATTGTGACTCAGAGCATGTCAAGAGTGTGTCAGGGAGTATTGATGCCAGATTGCCAGACATTGTGTGAACAAGTTGAATTGTGTCAGACTAGATAGCATGTCAAGAGTGTCCGTGCCAGTGTGGACGGGATGTTTCTGGATTAAAGAATCTCATTCCTGATTGAGAACACATCTGTGAAATTATTGCCAGATGGATTGTCTGTTGTCCCCATTATACTCAGTAGTAACGAAACCATGCTGTCTAAGCTGAGAGGCACGAATGTAGCTTGCCTAGCGTGTCTCACAGTTGGCCTCTTTGCAAAGGTGATGAGAAAATAGGTTAAGACAAATGGATTAAAACTAATCAGTCTTTTCCTGAAATGTCCAAATGAAACAAAAACCTACACCAATATGTTCACCTATCACAAATCTGTGTCAATCATATGGTATACTCTGGAGGTGTTCGCCAAGTGTGGAATAGCGGTTCAGTGTGCAGATAGGCACACTTCCCACATATTGCCCTGAACTGCATCATTCCTTGCATTGTATGAAGAGCAGTGAACACTAACTGTATTGATAAATAGTCAGTGGCCTCGTGGAATGACATGCCTGGATGACATTCCGGGCTTTACCTACTGGCCCAGGCGCTGCCATCTTCAATGATTCATTCAGGTGTCAACAATAGCCACTGGGGAGGTGGAACTGTGGAAGTATGCCGACTGTCCAAATTTTGCCAATGCCCATGCAAGGTGTAATTTATATTGATCCATGAATGTTGACTGGTTGCACCAGCTACTGAAGGGCATATTGAAAGATTACAAAATAAAATGGACTGTTTGTTTTCTAAATAATATTGATGGCTACATCAGCAAACTGTATTTCTGTCTCTGGGAGCCTCTGAGAGTGTCTGAAAGTTGTCGAACCAGAATCCCAGGGTGGTCAAATCCCAGAGTTGACTGGACCAATGCAGTGGCATTCAGATGCACCTGGAATTCATAGCTACTATTTATCATGCAACAATTTTTAAAACTCATGTTCTCAGCTTGTATTCTCGTCTATGTATCTATATAGCTTCCCATCTACACATGGGAAATCTGCACTGGCTGCAGGTGGTGCATCAGAGTAATTCAAGGTGCAGCTGAAAATGCCAATTGAGAGAACTCAGAGATACACTCTGAGGCCATGATCGAGGGAGTTTGGAGATTCGCTTGGAGAGGCCAAGAACATGCAAACTTGGAGGCCATAATAGACCAAGTTCAGAGATACACTTGGAGGCCATATTCAAGTGAATTTAGACATGCACTCCGAGGCCATGATGAGGCCGCTATGGAGAGGCAGTTTGGACATCATGATCGAGCGGAGATTGGAGGACTAGTTAGTGGCGGCGCCTGGGAGGGGCACCAGGTGCTGAGACTCTATTCATCAGTTAGTTAACTTGCAACCATGGGAATGTGTGGAGGTGAATGTACCTATCTGTTTTCATGGAAAGCTGGCTAGTAGCAGTCGATCTTGTCAGGAGACAAGCCGGATGTTGAAGCTATATTTTGGGGTTAAATCGTAATCATAAGAATGAAGGGAAGACAATGACTATTGGGTGGATGCTGAAGTTCTTGTTGTATGCCATACCCAGTGTATGCCATACTCGGCGTGTGCAGTAAGTGTAGTATATGCTGCATGGTGGGTGGATGCGGTGCTTGGTGTATGCTCGACACGGTATATGCTGTACTCGGTATATACATTCGCATCAAGCGAAATGATTTTCCGAAACCTGACCCCATGCACCGACAGCAGCCAGGTTTCCCAACAATATGACATAGGCCGGGACTGCATTTTCTTGAATTAACTTTCTGAAAGCTTTATTGGATCGTTGCGATGACCGATTGCAACAGCTGTTATGTGAAATCTCTCTGCCAATTGTGCATTGCTGATTGTGCACTTAGTAATCTTTCTTAGTAACCTTGAACTCCTGCAACCTTATTTCATTTGCTTGAACTGTATTTGCAGCCTGATCACCATTACCATCACCATCCCCATCCCCATCACCCTGACAACCATTTCAACCCCTGAAGTCTGATTTTACTTGCTCCATCCTTTATTTGAATCATCGCCATCACCCAGGCCATCACAATTTACTAATTCGCTACACAAAGCGTTATAGCAACCTTCTTTTGTACCGCTGAACGTCTGCAAGTTCAACAATGTGCAGATCAACCGCGATTGAATCACAGACAGGCTCAATCGATTCGCATTATGGAGCACATCAAGACGGTGCAAGGGTACTGGCGTACGTCCATTATTGGCACTGGATTTGCTGCTCGACTCCACCTCCAGGGCTGACCCGGTTTGAACTTTTGCAGATCAACTCCGATTGACTCGCTGGTAGGCTCAATCGATTCGTCTCATTGAGTACATCAAGATGGTGCAAGGATGCTTGGATTCATAGATTATTAGCTCTCGATTTGCTGCCCTACTGCTTCCCCAGTCTCCAGGGCAGACCCCTTTCAAACTTTTCCAGATCAACTCTGATTGACTCACTGGTAGGCTCAATCAATTCGACTTGTCGATTACATTAAGCCAGTGCAACGATGGTGGGGCACGTCCATCAGTGACTCTCAATTCGCTGTTCTTCTGCCTCCTCCTCTTTCGCCTCATCCTCCTCGAGGACGGACCCGTTTTGAACTTTGTCAGAGCAGCTTCGATTTACTCGCTGGTAGGCTCAATCGATTTGTCTCGTCGAGTACATTAAGACCTTGCAAGGACGCTGGGGTGTGTCCATTATGGACCTAATTTGCTGCACTACTCCTCCTCCTCCTGTTCCTCCTCCAGAGCTGACCGCATTAGAACTTTTCCAGATCAACGCTGATTGACTCACTTGTGGGCTCAAACGATTTGTCTCGTCGAGTACATCAAGATGGTGCAATGAGGCTGGGGTACATCCATTTTTGACTTTCAATTCACTCTTCTTCCTCCTCCTCCTCCTCCTATAGGTCTGACCTGTTTTGAACTTTTGTAGATCAACTCTGATTGACTTGCTGGAAGGCACAATCAATCCATCATGTCGAGTATATCAAGACGAGACAAGGACGCTGCAGTACCTGCATTATTGGCTCTTGATTTGCTGCTCTACTCCTCCTTCTCATCTTTCTTCTCCTGCAGCGCTGACTACCTCCGATCTTTTGCAGATCAACTCCGATTGACTTGCTGGTAACCTCAATCGATTTGACTGGTCGAGTACATCCTTACAGTGTAAGGACGCCGGGGTATGTCCATTATTGGTTCACAATTTGCTGCTCTACTCCTCCCCACTGCCTCCCCATCTGCCTCCCCCTCCAGGTCTGACCTATTTCGAACTGTTGTCGATTGACTCTGATTAGCTTGTTGGCAGGCTGAATCAATTTCTCCCATTGGGTACATTAAGACGAGGCAAGGACACTGTGGTATGTCCATTATTGGCTTTTGATTCGCTGCGCAACTCCTCCTCCATCTCTTCTTCCTCCTCATGCTGAGCTGACCCCCTTCAATTGTACACAGATCGACTAAGATTGACTTGCCAGTGGGCGTAATGCATTCGGCTCATCCAGTGCATTCGGACAGAGCAATGATAATAAGGTATGTCCATTATTGACTCTCGATTCGCTGCTCTACTGCTGCTCCCTCTCCTGCTTCTTGATCTCCAGTGCTGCCCCCCTTAGATTAGAGCCTGGTAGGTGTTTGAGTGGGACCCTAGATTGTAGTGTCAGGGGTAGATCTTAGTATAATGAGAACTCATATACAAGTGTTCTTTGGTTCGGAAATTGCAATTGTGAATCTGTAACCTGGAGAGAGTGAAATATACTCAGAAATGATTAATTTCCACATTCTGGCGAGAGGTTTCTGACATTCATAAAACGATTGCAACTACTGCTTGAACGTTCAGGATCATTAGAGCAATACCATATGTCTGGGAAATCTCGATCTCATCTTTTGAGATTTGTGGGTACAATAAGCAAATACATTTGATGAAGCAAATTTTGTTTTTGCTGGTGTGCTGTGCTCGGTGTATGCTGAATTCCGCGTTGACTCATCATTATGGCATGGAGAGATAGGTAGGAACAACTTAACTTTGTGTTCTGCAACCATGGTAGAGTTTTGAACAAGAACAGGAGATGGAGGACGAAGATGGGAATAATATGGAGGATCCAAGTGGATATGGGAAATCAGGTGTACAACATGCCTGATTGGGTTGAAATGACCTCATGGTAGTGCTACTTGCAGCTGAATCAGGAGTCATACCTGCCATATCGGGATCGTTAAATTGACTTGCACACCACATTCTCTTAAGATCCAGTTTCTCATCATCATTTGCCATCTCCTCTCAGCTCTCTCTTTCCTGTCCTCCACTCTACCATCACGAAAGAACCTGAAGTTAAGTCGACCATCTATATCTCTCCATACCATAATCATGAGTTAACACCAAGTGCAGCATACACTGTGTAGTACATCATCCCAGAATCGACTGTTTCTCACTCCCACCCACTCTCTCACCTCTCATCTGTCAGTGGACCTTGCTGTACTCTATTCTGTACATTCCTACAATGATGAGATAACTGTTACGGGGGTGCTTCCACCATAGTAACTATACTTATACCAAGTATCAGTAGAGACTTAAGTATGTACTAGGTACACAGCCATAGTTCCTATCGTGATTCTTTATGCGTGTTTCCAAGCTAAATGTATAGGTAACCGATAAAGGTTGTAAACGGTCAAAGGACTAATCTGTATTGTCGTATCAGAAGCTAGTAGACGGATAGCTATTAAATCCTGTCACAGCGTGATACAATATTGACAATTCATATAACTCTTATAATTAATCTCAGTCAGTAATTCTTATCGTGAAGTATATTCGTATCATTAATCTCCGTGATTAACTAATATCATAATGGTAATAATTTTCCGTAGATTGTGCAATCTAAATTGACACATATCTTCACAAAATCTCCCGTCATGACTCCTTGATTAATCTGGTGTTTTGATACTATCGGCGATATTACATCTATACACGTAACCTGCATCAAGGTTAATTTTACATAACTTTATACTCAGCTCGGAGGTGCTCCCTAGTTCGTCTTCTCTGTTTCTTGCCTTGCTTGCCGAAATGGTGCTCAAGCTCAAGAATACTAGGCTCTCGATACTTTGGTTTATTCGTGAACAGTCATCCGGACCATGTTGAATTTGATTGATTATGCTTACTGATTTGAGTATCAATCCGTAGTTCCTCTCCAGATAACTGATTCTTAATATCGGAATTGAGAATCAGACGTATCTCAGGCGTATCGGCATCTGGAACGATAGTTCCGCTATCGTCTTTTTGTGGTAACAGCGTAACTGTAAAGTCCCTAAGGCACTCTGAAGGAAATATTTGATAATCAAAGTAATATGTTAATACTTCTGTATATTGGATAATACTTGCCAGCCACCAGATGCACTGTGCTGCAAATATATTATCTTCCTTCTTAAATCCATGTATCAATAGAAAGAGGGCATATATAATGATATGGTAGTGGTTTGTAAACTCTCTTGTAGTCATGGGGTGGGGGAACCACGTACAATCTGAATAGATAATACTAATATACTTGGTAATAATAATAGAAAAGTAATAAGAACTTGAAACTTATAATATTTCAGCTTCGTCTTTCGCAGGTAGGTATCGTTCCTAACTGTGGGGCTACCCTTCCTAAAGCCGGAGCTCTTGTTGTTCTTTTATAACCGTTTTTGGACTACCGAAGTTGAAGTCCGAACCTTTAGCTATGATATCATCTGTCGTATTATGGAGTACTCTGCGATTGCGAGCCAGGCTCTACGATACAAGACCTCGAACATCAGCAACAGCTCTAGTTTGCGTCTGAAACACCCAGATTTTCCGGACTGCTCTGACCGCTCTGACGGAACCTCGTACCCTCTGACGGAGAATTACATGCTTCCCGTCGCCCAGGCGACGGGTCGCATTGCTTGGCATCAGCCAAATGTATTTGAGTCACTGGAAGCCGCCAAGAGTGTCTGAGAGGATGAGGAGTGTAAACTTAGATGCGTCAATTTCAGGAGAGTACCAGACACTAAGAGGGCATTGCTGCCGGCCTTCAGAGTAACTGTGAGCGCCGGCGACTAACCTGGGAGCGTCGATGACAAGCCTCGGAGCACCTGGGAACGCTGGCCACAAACCTGGGAGCGCCGGCGACCTGTCTGGGAGAACCTCGAATCACAGTCATGCATTCAGTTTGTATTCTCATCCATGTATCTATGTATCTACATAGCTACCCATCAACACAAGGTATATCTGGACTGGCTGCAGGCGTTGCTTGAGAGCGATTGGAGGTGTGCCTGATAATGATGATCGAGTGCAGTCGGGGATACACTCCGAGGCTGTGATCGAGCGAGTCTGGAGATGCAATTGGAGATTGAGATTGAGTGTACAAAGAGATGCACTGGGAAGCCGTGATCGAGCGAGTTTGGAGCTGCACTTGGAGGCCGAGGTCGAGTGAACTCAGAGATGCACTCTGAGGCTGTGACCGAGCGAGTTTGGAGATGCACTTGCAGGCTATGATCGAGCGAGATTGGAGGAGTCCTTGGAGGTGGTCAATCTGGAGGCGGTCGATGGGAGGTGCGCCAGGTGCTGAGACTTCATTCCTCGGTTAGTAGACTCGAAACCCTGGGAATGTGATGAGGTGACTTTACCGTTCAAGCTCTTATGGAGAACTGGCTGGTGGCAGTCGATCGGTGGGGAGGTACGCCGGAAGCTGAAGCTTCACTCAGGGGTCAACTCGAAATCGTGAGAATGAAGGGACGACAAACAACCTTAGGTGTATGCTGTACTCGGTGTATGCTGTACTCGGTGTATGCTGTACTCGGTGTATGCTGTACTGAGTATTAACTCACGATGATAGCATGGAGAGATAGAGAGGGATGACTTGACATTGTATTCTTGTGATGATGGTAGAGTTGTGGACGAGAAAGGACGAGATGGGGGATCAAGATGAGAACGATATGGAGGATACGAGCGGTTATGAGAGATCAGGAGTACTACTTGCCTGATTGGGTTGAGAAGACCTCGTATTGGTGTTAGTACCCGCCGGATCGGGACTCGTACCTGCTGTGTTGGGGATGGTCAATTGAGTCTCACACAATATTCTCCAAGTCCTGGTTTCTCATGATGATTTCCCCCATCTCCTCTTATCTCTCTCTTTCTTGTGCTCAACTCTACCATCACCAAAGAATACGGAGTTATGTCTTCCCTCTCTATCTCCCCAGGCCATGATCGTGAATTAACTCCGAGTACAGGATCATCCCAAGATCGAAAGTCTCCTGCTCCCAGCCTGTTTCTCATCTCTCGCCGGATGTTGTACCCAACTCTCTCCATTCCCACTAATCCAAGCCAACGAATGAATAGAGTCTCAGCTACCATTGCGTCTCCCTCCAAATCAACTGCCTCCACGAACTCCTCCAATCCCGCTCAATCATAGCCTGCAAGTGCATCTCCAATCTCCCTCGGTGACAGCGTCAAAGTGCATCTCTGAGTTCACTAGATTTCTGCCTCCAAGTGCATGTCCAAACTCGCTCGATCACGGCCTCCAAGTGCATCTCTGACTTCACTCAATCTCAGTCTCTATTTGCATCTCCAAACTGGATCGATCACGGCCTCCAAGTGCATCTCCACAATCGATCGATCACGGCCTCCAAGTTCAGCTCTGAGTTCACTCCATGTCGGCCTCCAGGTGCATCTCTGAGTTCACTCCATCTCGGCCTCCAAGTATATCTCCAAACTTGCTCGATGACAGCCTCCCAGTGCATCTCCAAACTCAATCGATCACGGCCTGCAAGTATATTGTTGACGAGTAGTGTTAGCAACGGTTCCGGACCGTCACTTCGGGTCCGGGTCCGGGTCCCAACCGAACCGTTGCCAAATTGGCAGTCCGGGTCGTCAATAAACCCGAACTTCCCACTCGGGTACGGTTCCATGGAAAACTCCCAACCCGTCAGAAATGGCCGGGTTGCCAGCGGTTCGCCCAGCGGGTCCATCTATAGATTCTTATAAGGCTCTCGAATTTGCAGTGTGTCAATAGTATCTTATCAAAATCGCGTTTTCAGCAACCAACAATGTGCTTTTGCTTGTTGAGCAGTTTGCAATATCGAGTAATTTGGTATCTGTATTTCACCTTCGATATATGGTATTTTTGCCTAGCAAGGCCGTCAATAATATAGTTATGCACGCGAAGAACTGCACGATACCTTGATTATGAAATATGCAAGTCCTGAAACTGGTGACGCTCTGTTGTCGCTCATTTTCAGGATGCCGCACGGAGCATGTTGCTGTTGTTTTTGCCAGTAAAGGATGCCAATATCTCATAAATGGATATCCACAACCAATCGGAACATAACTCACTCCAGATGGAAAGCTACAAATCGTTGACGCTCCGTTGACGCTCATGCTAAGAATGGGGCGATGACCGTGTTGCTATCTCTTTTGCCAATAAAAGCGGCCAATACGTCCGTTATGCATAACAGTGACCAAGTCACTGGGGAATTACCGTACTTACAAGACCACAAATCATTGACGCACCGTTGACGCTCATTTTAATGTATTGTCAATTAAACATCTGCCGCCTTCGATAGTTGTTTGCATCTTGATTTGACTTTATCGGTTGTCTTTCTGCCTCATTGCGACTTGGCCCTGTGGCAAAGCCGAGCGGCGTAAGTATGTTGCACTGTTCACTCGCACGCGACTAAGAATGATGTATCAAGCCAAAAGATTCATTGCACCTGCTATACATCTATTTATGAACCGACATTAACAAGCTACTTCTTACCATTCGCCCATAATATATCTCTAACTGACACTCTCGGTGAAGCTACATACAGGTGGTGAACCATTGACACATTCTGTCCTACTTTTCCTTCCCTCCTTTATTTCTCCGCATTTCAACTGCATTGACCATCAATAACACCTTTCCAGCCTGACTTTTTGACTTCCGTGTCGGCCGAACCAATCTGGGCACATTTGGCGCAGCGCTCACATCTTGCTGCTCTGGGTATTCCGAATCCTCAATGCCATTGTATTACTCTATATTGGATTCATCATGTGCTGCGCAATCATCTTCACTGTCATTTGGATTATCCAAGTCGCCATTCCAGTTTAGCCAATCATCGGTGTCCGAGAGGATTGCCGGTGGGCTATCCTCATCACTTTCTACTGGATGACGGTTGATTCTCTGGATTCGGCAAACATTTAAGATTTGAGTTCATCCTCCAGGGAGGTCCTTTGCAGACCAAGCTGGTGGCAAAGGTGATCTTTCTGACAATTTAAACGCAGCGGCACCATCTTGTTGAAAGAGTGACCAGGATGCTTTGATGATCTCTTCGGTGTCCGGAATGTATCCTACAGCGGTCATCTGCTTGTTTTGAGCGCGAGATTCCTTCTGGGTAGCACGTAGGTTTTGGCTGCCCTGCCACATCTCCAAAAAGTCATGAACCTTGGCCATTCTGTGCAACTTCCTTTCCTCAGCCTTGTTGAAATGTACTGATTGCTAGAAGCTTGTATTCTCAAGTACAGGTACATTCATGAACTTATATACGCGGTATTTGGAGTATGTCTTGTATGTCCTGTACGCATGCATGCGCACTCAGCTGGCATCTCCAGCTGAGTCTGTCATCTCCAGCTGAGGTATGGAATGACCATCATCTTAGAGAGATTATGCATCAGCCCAACTGAAGCCATACGCCAGGGAGATAAACCATATATGCAACAAGCCTCTTTCTTCATTTCCGAGTCATTTTCTGTGTTTGTGGTATCCAATTCCGGGTCAGTGCCAGCCAGAATTCCGTTATTGGCTAGAGCAAACTGCCTTACAACAACTGTTTCGCGAAGGGTCTCGCCTGTGGTTTTTGACTGCCTCCAGCCAATAACATCTCGGCCAAGGGAAAAGCTGGCCTCCACTCCGACACCATGTGGTATGATAGAGAATATGTCACGCGCCACATTGGAGAGATCGGCGTACTTTGAGTGCGTTTCCTCCTGTTGTCGCCGCCAATCGGGTATGTCCGGTATCCAAAATGTACTGCTAATCTCCATTGGGTCGGAGTGGTAATCATTGAGATTGGGATCAATTTGTCCCCAGTTCTTTGTCGCTTCGGGCGGCGAATTCAAATAGAGCCTGGTGGCGGTCAATATGGAGGCTGAGCGATCGCTTCGGCCGGGGGTCGTCTCTGCCACATTGTTAGGCGTTAAGTATTCCTCATCATCGCAGGACAAATCATATGGATCAAAGGAGGATTGATAGGACCCTGTAGCCGATGCGGAGGGGACGAGATTGCTGCTCGGTATGATTTCCAGTTTATTGACCGGCACTCGTCAACGTTTGGCGCGGCATTCATTCTCCACATACTTCAGAAAGGCCTCCTGGTATTGTGTTGTTTAGGATGTCTCGTCCTCAGGATTGATATCCATTCCCTTGTCCGACTGTCTAAATGATCGCAACTTCCGGAAAGGATAGAGGATGTGTGCGGAAATCAGAAGCATGCCTGTAGTTGGAGTCACTTCGGCGTAGTATTTTGACAGCTTCTGCCGAGCTAACTTCACCTCGAAGCACAAGTCTTCCTTCCACTGAGTCTTCTTCTTGGCCAAAGCATGCATCACGCCATCCATGTGATCGAACATGTCATTGTATACTGAGATAACATGATGCAATGTAACTGTATGCCTCTTTGACATTCAAAGGGTCCAATATTGAAATGTCCTCAATACTTCCATGACACACTTGACAATTGTCCATTCGTCCTGAGTTGTGAATAGCGGCCGGTATTCACCGTATTTTGGGTTTCGAAGCCACTCACATGTGAATTCCCATAAACGGTAGGCGCACTCAAGCAACTCCAGTGTAGAGTTTCAACGTGTCTTCACATCCGTAATCGGAAGTACTGCAATGCGGACTTTGGCTCTTTGACAGCCAATGAACTCGTTTCGGCGAGCAGGTGTTGGCGTAATTAATACAGCAAGCATTGTCTGCTATATGAAGGTCAGCTTCAGGACTTTCAAAATATCATGAAATACGTACTTTCTCAATTATCTTTGTTAAACCTGGTTTCATGGCCGACACTTTATTGATTCCAGCATTGCCCTCTTTTCGAAGTCTTTGACTCTTCCCACCATCTATGCTTTCATTCTCTCCAAATTGCTGATCACACTCATGCGCTTCCCAAGACTTGGTGCGGCCTTTCTCACCGAGACTGCTCATAAGTGCACCTAAAGCGAGCTGTATGACCTGTCCCATGCACGGTCTGTGGTTCCTCAATGCCGGCCATTCGATTCCAGAGTCCTCAAGTGTTGATTGCAGCTCGTGTGTCATCGAGTAATTTGAGGAAGCATTATCAGTTGTAATACCAAGCCAACGGCCGTCGGTAAGCTCAAAACGATCAAGCACATCCTTCTAATGTATGGCTAGTCTTGTTCCAGTATGTTGGCCCTTGACCGATCATCCTTAATTAGCTTTCGCAACGGGAATATAACAGGCGATCAACCTCATCGAAAGCAAGTTGAACTTCACGCAATGCCCAATTTCGATCCATATAGTAAGCAATGAATGATGTTATGTCCAATTTGTTTATTGATGTTCATCTGTCCAAAGCTAAACTCACTTTATTTCGTACCGGCAATTGCTTCTTAATTGCATCCAGTGTCAGTGCATATTCCCTCCGGCAAATGTTACTAAGAGTCGTAGCAGATGGCAGCACTAGGTCGTCGCGTAATGCCTTACATGACCGCTGTAGCTCAAGATTTGATATAGCGTTCCATGGAATATGTGCCGAAACAAATCCTTACATGTGGTAGCGATTCCACTTGTCTTGGTGAAATTTGGAAGTTTCAAAGTCCTTAGCTGCTAGTTTGGAACGTTTTGTCTGTCATTTCGGTCAATATGGATTAAACTGGATATCAAATATGATTTTCCTCTGCAAACTTACTATTGTGATTCCTCGACTTCCTTGCCTCTTCAAAATGGCCAAAGCTGTTTCATCGACCGTCGAACTAGTCAATTCAGTGACCTCTGACTCTGTTAATTCGTTTAACTTTGCGATGTGAGCTTTGGCCAGCAAGTGTTTCCCCATTGAGCTTGACCCATGTTCTGATGGATGGCGAAGAACTTGATGGCAAACGATACATATGATGCCAGGGCTGCCGGTCTGCTCAATTCCACAGTGTAAATAGAATCGCCACAAAGGCGCATGTCTAGAAGCATTCCAAGCAATAGGCCGCTTCGAGCCTACATTCATCGAAGCCCACCATGCGTCGAAGATGATTTGCAAAGTGAGGTCGCTCAAATCGAGAATCAAGACACATTCATTTTCGGAAGAGATCATAACCTCGAGGAATGAGGTGTTCAAAGATTCTCTATCCAACATGGCGGTAGAAATTAGAAAGCTGGGTAATACGACTCGAAAGACTGCCGAAAATAATAATACAGTATAGCAGACTACGGGTTTATAAATATTGACTCTACAGCTACAAGGAAAATAATCAGATCAGTAAGACATTGCATGCATATTTGTGAAGTTGAATACAAGAACGAATTGCAACGACCGACCGCATTGAACACCATTCAGGAACAGCATAATGCAGTTTATTGCTGTGTAGCGTTTGGAGCCTTGACACACCGTGGGCGCTTAATTGTAGGAGGAGGACGCGATGTCGTAACTTTCATTTTTGCCAATCAAGGCTGGCGATAGGTTCACTGTGGTTTATCTGCATTCCATTCCGGTAAGATTATCCAAGATGGCAGTGCACAAATTGTTGATGCTCCATTGTAGCCCATTTTGGGACATGGTTACGATCTTTTTCTAAGGATATTTGCCTAGAAAGGTGGCCGATAGTGCAACTATGGATCATTATAGTCGCACAGCCCCTTGATGTTGCAAGATAGAAGGCCTCAAATCGTTGACGCTCCGTTGACGCTCATTTTTAGGGCATAGTGACGACGTCGTCAAAAGCATTTTTCCCTACAAAGACGGCCGATAGTCCGATTGTGTGTTAATGTCGCCGCACTGCCCTCGGATTGGCCAAGATGGATCGCCAAAAGTCGTTGCCGCTCCGTTGACGCTCATTTTTAGGAAATAGTAGTGGTGTGTTTGCAACCGTTTTCGCCTAGAAAGGCAGCAGATAATCTGATTATGACAAAATGTCGCCGGAAAGTTCTAGGATTCTCCATCATACAACGCTAAAAGTCTTTGACGCTCCGTTGACACTCATTTTTAAGACATAGTAGCGATGTTCTTGCAAGAGTTTTTGCCTAGAAAGGCGGCCAATAGCGCGATTATGGAGTAACGTCGCTGCACAGCCCATGCATATTCCAAGATGCAAGGCCAAAAGTCGTTGACCCTCTGTTGACGCTCATTTTTAGGATATAGTAGAAATGTTGCTACCACCATTGTTGTATTGAAAGGCAGCCGATAGTTCAATTATGACTTACTGTACCCACACAGCCTACTGGATGTTTCATGACGCAATGCCAAACATCGTTGACGCTCCGTTGACACTCATGTCGAGGATGTGGCAACGACCAAGTCATTTGCTTTTTTCGCAATAACGCTAACTTATACATTCACTTTGAAGCGATATGACAATGCAGCACATTGATTGCCGAATGTGTATGACTTAAAATCGTTGACACTCTGTTGACTCTCACATCAATCACATTGAAACAGCCTTTGTACACTCAAGAATCGTATGCAATGAATCATATACGCATTTTTGACATCTGGTATTACGTTTGTATGTATTATGATATGCATCCAGGAGTTTTGTTAAGTCTCAATTTCTGATCAACTACTATCTACGCAATCTGAGTGAGAAATGACTTGGCCTATTACATTCTCGCGCTTTCGGCCGGCAATTGACGGCATGTAGATCATTTCACTCGTTTTTAGTAAATATAGCTCGACTTCCTCACCATTCTCTATCCAGCTCCTTCTCCTCAATTTCCATGACGTACCACAACCAATTTCAAATATCTCAACCATTTGAACCAGGTCTGTGCGGCTAGTTATGCAGTTGAATACATGGATGAATTCAACATGACAGTTGTCGTTCAGATTGATTCATCATGCTCACTGACCGCTCTGTCTATGACACGTATGACATGACTCACTTAAACTTTGTGAGCATATTTCGTCACTAATATTGCTTTTGCTTTGTCGCTTAACAGTCACATGCAAATGGAAACTGAACATTTGGGCCGTCTTACAGTGCGATTTGGATTTTAGAACATTCACATGGTGTGTGCGACCCTTGCACATGCACAGACGAATTATCATGTCTCACAATTTGGTCACTGAAATCAAGAAATAGCTGACACGTAGCATAATTGGTAAACACCTTGCTTTTCACCACGATCAGACGTCAAGAATTACACTTTGAATATCTATTCTTCCGCAGACGCAGGAGCCGTCACCATTTCTTCGTTGAAATCCGATACCTATATGGTAATTAGTGGGAGGCTATATGCAGGGGTAAAAGCTTACTGGTTCAACTGGCTTTGCATTGAGTAACGTGGACGAATCAGGCTCCGCACCTGGCTAACCACTCGGTATGCTTGATTTTGACTGCAGCTTCACCGAACCTAGCCTGATATGACTACTTGCTGGTCGAGAAGTCACTTGCGGCCTTTGCGTTATTCCGGGGACAATGTCAAGACTCTCCATAAGCTCTCCAAATGTTGTCGGTGAAGGTGCCGGAGCGTCATCATTCGTTTGCTGCTGAACGACTTCCGGAACCCTTAATCCAGATGTGCCGTACTCCTTATCTAGTCCACGGAAGTAATCAGATGCATCCTCCCATCCGGGTTGAGTCAGTTCGTCGGGTTTCATCTGCTTCTGCCGAAAGCTCTCCATGCACTGCTGGACCGTTTTGGTGATTGTGCCCATCACGCAGCTGGGTTCGTTATCATCGCTCAGCTTGCCCTGCTCAGTCTCTTCATCATCCTTGTCTTCCCCAACCTCCCCATCATCGGAACTTGCAAGATCACTCAGATTGTCTCCAATAGCAACCAGCATCTCCTCAAACGTCTTTTCGGGCTCCCTGGACGTCAATCCCGCGATTTCAGCCTGCATCATATCGTCCTGCTCTTGTTGAACCGCTGACTCTGCGTCTTCAACTCGCTTTCTTGCCCCAGTGGTTTCTCTCTGAGCATAATCCTCAATCCATTTCTTTTTCTCTTAATTGCTTAAGAAGTGCGTTTCTTGTCGCTTTTCCGCCGCAAGCTTCTCTTTGGATCTCAAGCTGCGCAATGCCCCAAGGGCTCGGACTCTCTCTGCCTCCAACCCTCTCTTGCCTTCATTCGCATGATGATGTCGTTGGGTTGACCGCTTTGTCGATTTACGGTATCTGCCTGCTGGGAGTGGCGAAAAGTTCTTTTTCGGAGCACTGACCATTGTAGTTTGCATGGACTATGTTGTTGGGCGAGATGTTGGATGTTGCACGTTATGGACAATATGGAGGCAAGCTGCGTCTTTTATGTCAAGGTTGGTACGTTTACTCATCTTGAACAAAGCAAAATCTACCTCTTGACTGTCAAGAAATCAGGAATAGAGACACCAACCGTACAATATGACATGATTGTTAGTGTCATTTTCAAGTAATATCCAGTGGATTATTTGAGACAAACATCAGCAGACGTCCTTTCCCTAGAACTGCATCCTATTTATATCAAACAATTGAGTGATTCTGGGGGTCTTACACTGTAATTTATCCCTGTTAACAAACAAACAACATCAGACCGACTCTTTGCAAATTACGGGGTGGTGGGAAACCCCTGCAACTTGCAGCCATACTTAGTACGATTCATCTTGAGCATAACAATCATGTTGGCTGCTACTTATTCCATTCTGACATGAAGCTGACTATATAGTTCTCAGGGCTTCCTACTTCCTCCCGTTATCATCTTGCTGTCCTATTCCACACCAGCACATCATGGATGCACAACCACCTCCGTCAGGTGAGAGCGTATCGAATCCCGGCAGATTGGCGGGCGCTACATCAAATACGGATATTCTTGGCACACAACAAGAGTGCAGACACAAGTTAGTTCACCGCGACGCTGCCAATGCAGCCACCAAACATATGACCCAGGATGCATGTTTAAAAATCGTCCGCAAGACTGGAAGCAGGAAAAATAAGAAGCAGCATGCGGTGGGATGGGAGTGAATCCGTGTCGAGGCAATCGGCGGTCAATTATCTGTATAATGTACAGCAGGTGTCTGTAGAGAGCTACGTAACGAATTTATTGCTGCCCGTAACGGGAAACCTAAATGGTCGACAAAGGCATTTGTCTGCACAGTCTGCGAAGACGAACATCATGATCTTGTCAGCTCTGGCATTTTCGCAGATGAATTTCCTGATACCCATCCCCGGGAGTGGATGAAACAGGCGTTAATCACCCTAGAGGAGGCTACCGAAGAGTATATGGTAGAGGTAACAACAGAATTTCCTTGTTAGAAGCAGCAACTAATGGCTTGTAGGTTATCAACATGTCTGCAACTATGGCAAGGCAAGGAGGTCGGGTACAGGTGGAACAGTCCGACATGCGCCTGGCATTGAATATGGCCAAAATGGCCAAAGAAGGCTTTTCGCGCGCCACAACAGAGGAAACGAAATATCTTATTAAGGAACCACGCGCCGAGGTCCGAGAAGAGAACAAGCAGGGTGTTGAGTTTCCGGGGCATAACAAGGTGACGGCTGCGATACAAAGACAACCGGCAATGCTTCGTCAAAACCAAACGTCCGGGTGCCTTCAATGCCAAAATGGCACCGCAAAGAATCTGCAGACACGCTGGGGACGCAAAGAAACTGGTGCACCTCCACCCGCCTGACGCAGAGTGCGGACTCCAGAGCCGACTCAACATCCGCCCGGCACGCCACACGCCCCACCTGCCCCAACAGGTAACACTTCCGGAGCTCAACCTTCTGAAATCGTCAATTTTCCGGCCGGATATATGTATTCGCATACAGCTCTTCCCTGTGCAGAATCTTTCGAAGATGATGAGGATACCGAGCACGATACTGATTTTGATCCAAATAAGCTGACTGATGAAGGTTAGTACACTATCTGTTGCATGGTAATGCGGCTAACATTCATTTTGAAGGCAAAAGCAGCGGATTGAGCGATCCTGCAACTGATGACGAGCAGTGACCGAATAACACGGGATTTTGGAGATGATTATTTATACATTTATGTATTATTAAAGTACAACGTAGTGATCAAGAAGAAAGTAAATGAAAACACCAGGAAGGCAGCCAAAACAATGTGAATGATGGACTGTGCCAAATTAATTGATTGCATATTGTGGATACAGCCATGGCAAAATAAGCGTCAACGGAGCGTCAACGGAGCGTCAACAATTTTTGGTCATGCGTCCTGGGAAATCACACCTCCGATAGGTCATACTTAGTCATAAAGGCATTTTTGCTGGCCTTTATAGGCAAAACAGATAGTAATACCCTCCCTGCCCCATCATGAAAATGAGCGTCAACGGAGCGTCAACGATTTTTGGTCATGCATCTTGGGAAATCACACCTCCCATAGGTTGTACTAAGTCATAAACTAATTTTTGGCTGCCTTTATAGGCAAAACACAGTGCAATACCCTCCCTGCCCGATCATGAAAATGAACGTCAATGGGGCGTCAACGATTGTTGGGCAGGTATGATGGGAAATCTGTGGGGCGACAGGTTGCACATTGTCATAAACTGATAATTGGCTGCCTTTATAGGCAAAAATGAAAGTGAAACGCTTCCTGCCCCATCTTCAAAATGCGCGTCAACAGAGTGTCAATGATTGTTGGCCTTTCATCATGGGTAATCACAGAGCGATGTGGTGGTTATTATCTATATACATCATTTTGACTGTTACTATATGCCAAAGGGCTCAAGAATATTTAGTAGTAGCTCTGTAAATGAAATAAGTTGTTACTGTCCCGGAGGATGTGGCTAGAATATACTGTACATATCTGCCTACACAGGCTGCCATATCCTTTTTTATGGATGATTGTGATCAAGCTCCACTCATATTACCGAAGATGCAAGACCAAATATCATTGACGCTCTGTTGACGCTCATTTTCAGGATGTGGTTGGGCGTGTGAGTATGCTTCATTTCCACATCAAGGCGGCGAATGCGTTGAAAATGAAGCGTGCAGTACCAATGTCATTATTTTACAATTCACAGTAGCATATCTGAATGCGACCATAAATGTGAAACCCGAAACGTCGAACCGGAGATTGGAACCGACAGGTCTAGCCGAACCCGGCGAAACCCGTGGGTTGACGGGTACGGGTCCGGGTTTGGCCCTCCAAGAGTCAGCTGGTCGGGGTTTTGGCCGGGTCTGGAACCGAACCGACCCGTTTTTGTGGTCCAAACCCAGACCAGTAGCTGGTTACCTGTACCCGTTGCTAACACTATTGAGGAGCGATGGTGGCTGTGCGGAGATACAGCGGAGACGGAGGTGGAATGAGCGACGCAGAGTATATATTCGGGAGACCCCAGGGTCGATAGGCAGCATCTCATTTTCATCACATCTTGTCATACAATGAAAATACACACTCTATCTTTCCCCACTTTTGGTCTCACTCGCTCTTTCCGACATTGTGTGGATCCTCACAGCCGGGTAGTATCATATCTTCTGATCTTCCTACGCTCCTGGCGCTCAATGTGGAAGGAACATGGGGAGAGATTTTCGCAGCGTCACGCATTGCGTTGGAATCCCGATGCAAGAGTGTACCCAATGAACCTATTCCCACGTATGGTCACAGTTGGCCACAACGCCAGAGTGTGTATTTCAATAGGAGACTGGCAGAGCGAGAAGAAACTGTGAAACTGCAATCGCAGGGCGATATGCAATGCGACGAGTGGTATTGATGCCGGCCGCGGAGGAATCCGCCACCAGGGTGTCTTTGACGGCTCTGACGGAGCGCATCCACCCTGACGCAGCCATTCCGCCCGGACGAAAATGTTTTTTGCTGATGCATCCCAAAGATTATCGTGTATAGGTATGATTGGTTTGTTTTCAATGCATTTCACTCCCACATAGGGTGCCAACCCCCATCAGATGTAATTGAACAGTAACTTAAACTTAGATATCTCGCAACTCATTCATTTCGGATAGTCAAAACCTTTCCATCGCTGGACCTGGTTATTTGGAGGGCTTTAAACAGATTGCTTAACAAATTGAGACACAACCTTCACCACATAGGCTAATTGGCTTATCAGCTTCGGAGGCTTACATGGCGACCCACCATTGCTCTGTCGACATTTGACTTGATGTACCACATCAGTATTATTGAACTGATAGTGATTACCCTTACTGGTTAGTTCCCTGCAAGGGAGTCGGAGGTATAGTGGCTCTTATTGACGTTGCCCAACGTCTTCATCAATCAGACACCTCAGGTTTCGGCCGAGACTGTTCTCTTTGACCAGGGAGTACCGAAGTTGTTCCGCACCTCAAGGCATTCACTCGTGGTCCCACTTAATTGCATAATGGCAATCGTCTGCCTGACACATCAGTCGCATTTCTGCAACTACCATGGTCAGTCCCCTTAGCATAGTTTGGATGAGTGTGGTAAGAAATAACTGGCATCAATATAAGCCTTGAAGGCTTATCGACTGGCCAAGGTCATTGCATCATCAAAACCGTTCTACCATAGTATGTGAACTTTCAATGAATCCGCCAGCAATGAGGCTGGCTGTCAAATCGACAAGACGCATGAAATGTCCCGCTAAGGATCATTACGTATGGCAGCTTACTACTTCATTATTCGCTTGGTGTTATGTACTATTCTCTATTATAGAACCCATTATGTAGATCTCAAAGTAGGCTAGTACCAATACCTCTATTATGGGATAACCCCTAACAGTAACCAATGAATGGAGTCTCAGCTCACCTTGTACCTCCCTTCTGATCTACCACTGCAAGATTGACTGCCTCAATGTACGCCACCAATCTCGATGAATGATTCCCTCCAACTTTACCTCCACAATTGCCTGATCATGGCAGGCAATTTTTCACAATCAGGGCCTCCCAGTGCATCGCGTATCTCACTCGGTTCCAGCCTCCAAATGCCTGTTGGTGATTACTCAATCTCGACCACAAGTGCATCTCAAATGTTGCTTGACCATGACCTCAAAGTTTGCATGATCAAGGCCTCCCAGTGCATCTCCAAACCTGCTCAGATATAGCCTGCAAGCCCATCTCTTAGTTTGATCGCTCTCTGCATCCAAGTGCCTCTCCAAACTCACTCAATCATGGCCTCCAAGTAGTGTTAGCAACGGGTCCAAATTCTCGGGTCGGTTCTGGTTCCGGTTCCACCTGAACCTGGACCGTGGCAACGGGTCTTACCACACGAAAAACCCGGTCCATTTGAAATGGGCCGGTTGTACAACCAACAATCCGGCATTGCAACACCACAACGTCGCCTTCATTTAGGTTTTTGAGTTCTGATCGTATCATGACATGATCAGTACGTCAATTGTGCAGTTCTAGCCGCTCTTTCCCCTCCCGATCTGAGATATGTGTCCCGACAAATATTCGTTGAGTCACTATTGAAAACCCGCAAATTTCGCTTGCAATTTGCCATTTCTTCACAGCCACTCAACGAATGTCAGTCGGATCGCAAATCGGAAAACGGGAGGTGAAAGAGCGAGTAGAACTGCACAATCGACATACTGATCATGTCACAATACGATGAGAACTCAAATACTTATTTGGTGGCCCAGGTTTAGGAACCATAAAGCTGGAGCCGCGGTCCGGTTCGAACCAGGCAGAAAACCCGCGGGTTCATTTCCGGTCCTGGTAACGAACCCGCACAGACACATCTGGTGGGGTTTTTGGCCTGGTCTGCAACCGGACCGAACTGAACTGCGGGCCAAAAACCAGACCGCTGGCGGGTTACCCAGACCCGTTGCTAACATTACCTCCAAGTATATCACTAATGTAACACCAATGTGGTATGGTCAAACAGCAGAGGAACTCAGAATCAGAAGGGAATTCGTGGGAAAGAACAGTTCAGGCTCAAGGTGCATAGGGAGTGGGTGACAGAATATAAAGGGATACCCGGCGATGAGGAACCTGACAGAATGCATGGATCGATAAATACTTTACAAAAGTACGGAGAGAACTACACAAATTGTGTTGATCTATGAAGACTTGGCATGTGTGTGTGGGATCAAGAGCTGGGAAAGATAGACTCTGCATTTTGTATAATGAGAGGGTTATCTACTCTGGGGTCTCCGTTATCCCTGGATCTCCACACGCCCCCCCCCCTGTCCCTCAGTTCACCACTGCCAGCTTCCCCCTGCCAAACTGAATCTCAGTGGTGGTGAGATATGGATTTTGCCCCCATAATGACCTCCAAGCGCATCTCTAAGTTCTCTCAATGTGCATCTCCAGGTGCCATCTGCAGCCAGCTTGACCATATGAATATATATAGCGAGATATAGATAATACATGCCATGTTATGATGTAGCGAACCTTGTCACTGTAACACAGACCAGTATGATAGACAAAATGCCTTGTGGTTATGAAACCCTAACAACCACTGCTGTGAGAATACGGTACCAAGTCTCCCACAGAGCTGCACAGTGGTCTCAGTGGCTCACGAAGTCTCCTGCAGACCAGTGCAAAGGACTTAGCTGCTTCAACAGTTGATTATTCCATAAGTCAAATATCAGAGCATCCTGAATACACCTCCGTAACTGCAGGTGCTGTCAGGAGCAACTGAAAATGCTCTTACAGAGTGTGACAGCACTTGGCTTAGTGCAAGGTGGGTCAGAGAGCATCTGGATGTATGTAGAAGAACTGGTGAGGTCAACCAGAGTGGCTGGGAGTTTGGCTTGTGGCTTCTGGATTGATTTACATCTTGCTAATACTGCACTTGGAGACACCAGCTGGAGATGTTTTGATAACATACGAGAACTGGCTGCTGTTCGATTATTATGATTATGCGGAATGGATTCGGCAGCTGTGGATTGAGATGATTTGAAGCCATGTCCATACAACTATCTGAAGGAGAGAAACCATGGACAGCAAAGGGAATAGTGACCGGTGATGGATTTGCGAGAGCACACTGACCCACATGCAAGATGTATCCTCCCAGCGTTGCCATATACTATACTGATGGCTGTGATATGTTGGGTGTCGAATAGTAACAATGAAATTATATCCCCCAAACAACTCCATGTCTCATATACCAATGAATGGCACCGGGAGGGAATAATCGCGTTCATCAACAACATCAGCGGTCTGAATGAGACATATATTGTCTCACGGGTGTTGACATTCACCTAGACACAGGACAAATTGCACCAAGAGTATGGAGGAATATATACACATTTTAAAATGATGAAATGCTCCATATATGGGCTGATTTCATACAACTGTTGTTTTTCCAATACTTGCAAGTTGAAGTAATTTTTGGCAGGAATGCGGAGAGCTACAGGGAAAGGCATTTCTGAGCATATCTTTAGACTTGCCAACATAATCTCCACTAGCCATGTTAAGGCTAGGCATGCACAATTGCTAATCATTATACATTGACTTTGGAAGGTTTTAAAGACGCTGGAACAGTGGAGGGAGAGAAGCATGGTGTGTAACAGAATGCTACTTGTATTAATGTAAGTTCTGATTGATAGAATAGAATTGATTGTATTCCATACAAATGCATTTGTTCAAATGCTTGCTTGTCTGTCAGGTATCTAACATTGCGATGAATTTCAGGACTGCTGGAGTATGAGCCTATCTGCCCAGTGTCTATTGGACCAGCTGAAACAGATCATTGAGGACGAAAAGATAACAGACACAGGTGCAATGGTGGTTCAGAAGCAAGTGGCAGAAGGTGAGAAGGTCCTTGATCTGGATATTAGCAGTTCAGTAATGAACACCATTCTCCATCCAATCACCAGTGAAATCGAACACATGTGTCTTCATGAGGCAGTCAGGCTGCGCAATGCACCTCAGATTTGCCAATCAAAAGCAGACTAATTCCCTTGTACTGTGTATTCAATCCCAGGACTACATGGAACTAAGGTGCTGGGGTATCAACTTTTTGCAATATGGTTCATTGTGAGGAGATGGGTTTGGGATTCAGATATGCCAAGAGCACTGGCGGCAGATAGAATGGGTCTTGGCAAGACATGTACAATAGTGGCTGTGCCTATGAGATGCAAATTGCGGACTGAAATGGTAGTTATAGGGTTGACGTTGTCAATATTGAATGAGAATACCTTTCAAGAGTGGGTGCAAATGTCACGGAACAACTAGCCACAGAAGCATCAGTCAAGCATTCGAGTAGTATCCGTTGCAGAGATTGAATTCAGTGCCCAGCTGCCATTTCGTTGTCTAGATATCTCCTCCATTGGGGCATCTGGCACCTACATCAGCTCCAGAATCAATCCTGGTGGTCACAATGCCAGGAGTGTCAGACATATTGAAGAATGTCATTGACTGATGACATATGGGTCAAATTTCAAACAGGTGAACTTGTGGCATGTGGAATATGCCAAAGTCACCTACAAGCATCTGAGTACCAGATTTGATGGGGGAGAAAACCTATAAAATATTCACCATGTTTCATATGATACCTTTTTACATCCAGAGCGTAACTATCCAGCAATAGCCAACCCTCATATTGTTAATGGAGTTTGGTATGTGTGATTAGTCCCATCACTACAAGAGGGATAATTCTGGGGTTGGCATACCGTGACCAAAGTGAGAATAGTATTCAAACTTCAATCCACTGCTACACCAGAATTCAATTTACTATGCCACTGGTATTTCCAAACAATGTGGCTATTTTCTTGTGCGCCTGAAGATCCAGAGGATGATACTGTTATGGCAATGCAAGGTGCAGAGGCACTGTAATCCACTGTGAGGAGTGTGATGAATGCTATCCAGATCAAAGACGAAGCAGCATAGCAGAATGCGGCACACTGCATGATACAGAGTTCAAAGATGAAGACTATAAGTAGGTGGTCAAAATAGAAACTAGCCAATGGAAAACCACTCATTCAGACACAGATGGACAATGCACACCTCCTTGAAAAGCCCTGTGGAGAGATAAACTTCACAAGGTGCTTCAGAAGCATAGAGGGTCGATAGATGTCAACAACCACTTTTCTCATTGGTGTTGGGAAACACTACTGTTAGCAAAGGTTCCATTGTCGGACCATTTCTAATATAGCGGTTGCTGAAAAACCTGGTACCAGCCGGTTTGGTCCGGGTTTGTGCCAAACAGTTCCCTCAATTCAGTCCATGAATATGTACCAGAAAGTTCAGTGTTTGGTATATAAAACATGCGGCTTCGGACGGCGCAGCTTCTGGTGGTCTCCGATTTTTGATCTTTTCAACACTCAGCAAGCTGCTTTGATACTATTGTCATGTTTGGCCCAAAAACATGCTTTTAGGCTAGCGCTTGATGAGATTTGAAGATATCGAAAATCGGACACTGCCAAATGATGCGCAGTGCGGAGCTGCATATTGTACATACCAAAGACTGAACTCTCTGATGAATATTTGTGGCCTTAATGTGATGGTTCACTGAAAAAATAATCGATTGTTACTAGGATGAGGCCGTTCCCATGCAGACCAATCAAACCAGCCAGGTCGAAAACTGGAACGGTTCCTAAGGCTAGGAAACACAGACGAACATCATTAATTTTCAGGACAATGGTGTGACAAACAGCTTCTCAATACATCGGTTCATTCTATGATTTTCCAATTGCTGAGAGAGACAATCCGGCCAATGCTGGTCAACCGCATCAGCAAAAACTACATTTCCTTCAGTAAATTGATGTGGTTTATGGTACCCACAAACTCTAAACAATGAAATCGAGGCTACACTGAAATATGGCATTACATTAACATTGCAGAGTGTTCGTTGAGTTGTTGCGATGCTGTATGCAAGCGTAATGAGCAGTGTACACGCTTCTGTGACTGGGACAACGAGCACATGATGAACGGTTCACACTTCTTTTTGCATTATCACAAATCATCTCTCGGCATACTCATACTTCGCGCAAGTGGATCTGTCCTCGCGATGATAATATTACTCACTCTGTACTTTCAATGAAGCATGCCGTTCTTCTGTTTTAACACCCTCATGGCTTAATTTGTCCAATGATAGTTACCATGCAGCAGTTGTTCAGCATATTCAATTTCTTAATCGAAGATCGTTCAGTACTTTGCAGTTGTTCAACATTCACAGGAGGGTAATGCGTCATCCCAATTATGATTTCACACATTTGAAATCGTCCTTCCGTAAACAATTGTCGAGCTGCGCCATCAGCTCGTCCAGGACTTAATCAGGGAAGTACTCATCGAAGATACCTAGATAGTTGTAAAGTTTTGCCATCGTTGGGTCCCTACCAGTTGAGTGGATACTTCCACGAGCCATGGTGTGGATAGTGTCTTTCGTATTGGCCTGGACCTTTGGTGAGGAAGAAAGACAATTGGTGTCGCGATGATGAAATATATCTGTGCATGCATTATTTGCCCCATGATTGATGTTACTTCTATCCCACATATGTTGTGATCCACCTCCTAGACCAAACTCTGGCCAGACCCTAAACTCGACTGTTTTGGAGGCCAACTAGCAATGGTGGATGGCGGTCGTCGTGACAGCAATAAACGTTCGGTTGATTATATCAATCAGGGATCAATCTTTAATTTCCATATGTCGTATGCCCTTGAAGTACATCCGGTGAATAGGATCCACAACTTCAGTCGCTGCAAATCGAAACTTACACTCCTATATTGATTGTCAAGACAATGATCAAACAAGGAGGGAACTTTGAACGTCCCTCACAAATGTCAGTGAGGTATGTTAACCTGTCCTTGGCCAATTGCCAGGCTACGATTGTACGGACCTCTGTAGGCGACTTTGTTCGAAATCCGTATATACTGTCGATTTATGTCTTGCAGCTGGATACCATTGCTGCAAAAGAGCGAATAATCTTTGTGAGAGCCTGCTGCACATGGTCAGCGATGAAAACAATTGTTGAGAGGATTAATTTACCACTGAAATGTAGGCTCGTGGAGGATCTGAGTTTCTCTTGGCTGGATCCATGCTAGCAATTTCCCCATACCACAAACCATGAGTCGGGGCAGTCTTCACTGTATTCATAGTAAAGGGATTCGCACACATTGTATTATTGATTGCTATAGGCTTCACAAGTGCCATGAAGATTGCCAGACACCTGAAATGGTTGTCTGGGAATTGTATTCTGCACCGATGATGAGGCCTGTCGCATCGTCAATAATGGGCTCATATCGCCATAATTTGCTGGTGTTGCATGCAAACAATTGCTCACCGGCTTCGTCTGAATCCTGCCTCTAGTAAACATATACATTAGAGGGCGAAATCGATCATTTGAACGCTGAATCAAAAAGCATCATGGATCCCAGAGGCGCAGGCTCGTGTTAAGCCTTCTCCTTGGAGACAATATAGACCTCCCAACACTCACAATGTATGGGTTGCACTGACATAGAAGTTCATTGAGTCGCTGTGACTCGTTTTCCAAATGTCGACAGGAAGGAATCTTTTGATGGCCCTGTACAAATTGCTTTCCTGGATGGTTGCCAAAGAGACATGTTGTCGGATTATGAATTGTCATCTTGACAATCATTGTAATAGTCGGGAATCTTGGTGAGATCTTCATCATGATCCTTGTTGTCGATAGATTTTCTTGTTCTCCAGGTGCCCAAACAAAGAGGAGGAGGAGAACTCTTGCGCCTTTGTGTCATGATTTATAAAGGCAGTGAATATTAAGTACAAAGAAATTCAATGAGTGTCCAAAGGAAATGTAAATGAATGTAAAGTAAATGAATTAAAGCGTTGTGTAAAGGAGAGAAAGCATTGATATGATTGAAAGAATTGTTGTGATAAATAATTTCATCCTATCGACAATTCTAGAATTTTCGGTTGTAGTGCCACCGGGACTGGAAATGCCTTGGATGGGTGGGAACCCGGAACTACAAATATCCGGTGACAAGCATGCCACAGGGTGTGTATTTGGCTTCCTTTGACAACCATCATTATCAAAACGAGCTAACAAGCATTCGCTTTTCATTAATTATTGGGCCTAACCTCTGCGGGGTAGTGATACTGAACTACCAATTACATCATAGCCATAAACGGAGTCCTATTGCTGCCACTATGCCTTTTCCAGAATCGAACATTTCAACGATTAATCCCAACATCATGAACTCTCGACACAGCCCTTCATGCCTGAATATGACCAATGTAATAACAAAATCAACAACACACAAAAAAGAGACCCAAAACCTCTCCAAAATAACTCCAACTTATCACCCATCCATCCACCCTCTAAAGTGCCAGAAAAATACCCGTCCACAATGGAAATCCTTGCACAAACGTCCAGCCAGTGCATTCCATCCTCACAAACATTCATTTGGAGCTGGGCGGCTGCTTCCACACATCCCAGTGGCCAAAGAATGCACATCAGGAATATTCATGTTGCGATCGTGGTCGTGTAGCCAGGCCACATCCTCATTGGCAAAAACACTTTGCTCAGAATTGGCAAAGAGACCATGGGCACAGTTTTGATCACTTGAAGGTACCGCTGATGTCTGACAATCCTCCATTGAATCACTCTTTCGATCTTTTGGATTCGTGTTTTCTTTGTGCGGATGCATCTTGGATTTGGGCCCCACGTCTCCGCATCATCATCTGATTCCACCCTGATATTGTCGATCATATCCTCAGCTTGAGATGGGAGGATGTCATTCAGAGGAAGGTAGCTATGGCCACCACGCAGAGGCCTGTGGGCACCAGATGTGCCGTCTGCTTGTTTGCCACAATGCACGACACATAAAAGTGTTGGGTTGTATAATTCCATCGCTGCCCTGACCAATCCTGCACCATGTTTGTAATCAAAGTTTGGGGAAACATCATGGGCGTGTGAACCACCATCTTCGTTGGGCTCATTCTACCAGCCCGAAAGCTCTCGAATTTTCCAGCAGGGGTCTGGCAGACCGGCTATTGCAGCATTCACGATTAACATAAAGGTCATATTACAGAATCATGGAACAATCGAAAGTATCGATTCATTATCCGGACGCCAGTGCAACGAGCATAGCTGAGTATTGTTTTCGCCCACCCTCTTCACAGCAACATTGGGATCCACACACGCACTGGTAAAGTGAAATGGCTCGAAATCGAAAGCAGTCAAGGCATCGTGACACACCATTATCAGCGAATACCGGTCACCAGAGGTTTCTTGCTCGTTGTCTTCAGTATCCACCCATCATGATTGGTGGCACAAGAAGCATCAGGGGGATGATATACTTACCAATGTGCAGCCATTTTCTCGTCTTAGTTGCGGTTTCATTGATCCTATTCTTTCTTTGGTGATGGCCAACCTCCTCAACTCATCCTGTGCTGCCTTGAGTTTCTCACCACGGAGCATAGTCTTGTCTGCCATGTACCTTTTCCAATGGGGTCTTTCGGCCGCCAGATGACTGATTCAAGTAGCGCAACAATTGATTAGGAGATCCCAGTGCTTGAGGCCAACACCTTGTGTGTTACTGATACTCATGGACTGCGCAATCTCCCAGATGCACTGCCTCACTTTATTATCTTTCCATTGTGTTGTTCAGTCACCCTTCTCCTGGCAAATCCCCATGGTTTCTGCTGCCCATTGGCTGACTCCAACACCGGCATTCCCAGCCCAGACACAGACTTGGATAGATGTCATCTGGATTATATTAGCATCTGCGTTGACAGATTTCAGCAACCAGCAGGCATCACATTACATCTCAGGTTCTCAATGGTGGTCAATGATTTAGTGGTGGATAGTAAATGCTAGTTAATTTAAACAAGAGTCGGGAGTGTTGAACATACTGGCAAGGGTGATGCCATGCAGTTGCAGAGGTGAGGAGGGTCTGTCCGAAGTTCTGGAGATTGTCAGTAAGGTGGGCGGGCAACGCGAACATATATATGGGCTTGGAGCGGTTATCATGATCCAGCGACATCATGTTGGCTGCTATTCAGCTAGGAAACAATTTCCTCAGCCACCTCTAAGTGCCCTGATTTGTCGACTGAATGCTTAAGTTCATCACAAAGAAAATTTATAGCATGCTCTGCATTCATATCTCACTCGGTTGGCCTTGATCAAGTTCTTGAACCCCACAACGACGTCACTGGGTCGGTATCCAAAGAGTATGCACCATTCATTTAAGGCACGAATTTACCAAAAGTGACAACCATCATTGAGGCAATGGGCATAGGAGGGTCTTGGTAGGGTGCTAAACAATCGCCGCGGTGAGCTGAACGCAGATACGGTATGCGTTTCCTGCTCGAAGGCATGTTGAGAATGAGAGAGCTATTAACCACTTTGCCAACCTGTGAAGGAGGATGAGAGAAAACCTATGAGAGTGGTAGGACGCCTTTTTGGAAGAAGTTATTCAAGGTGCAGCCTTTTCCAAAGACCAGCCAGCTGGCAATGGTATGAGTAGCTAAGGATCAGTTGAGAGGCTTCTGAATGATGCTGAGACTTTTCATTTCATGAAGGAAACATGGATATTCGTTAACAGTGTCTTTACTGCTTGAAGACATACTGCTACATCAGCACTTACATCTCTCACCTACGTCGCGACCACAAAGAACAGATAGTATACCTATCGGCCGAACCACAGCCAGATGACAGTTTTGCAATCACGCACAATGGAATTCTACTCCCATTCAGTCATGAACCGCATGGTGACCCTGTTCTTCACCCTGTGTCGATTTTTCCAGCAATACAGGAGCCATCACCGAAAATGTTAGTATGAATCCAGAGGAACCTCCAATTGAGACAAGAATGTATCGTACTCCACACTTGGTCTGCCATCTTGCTGGCGAGCCTATTAGTAACGTGTATTTTGTACTCTTCAATGATGAAACAGATATATGTTAATGGTCGTCTCGCGAGAGGGAGTATCGATTAGCGCACTGGTGCATGAATCACAACTTGAGCAGAGCCGCTATCAATGAGTTTTTTAGGAACACTACAATGGCAACGATTAGCAACTTCACTTCGTCTCACCATTTATGAACAGGATTGAATGAATTGTCCTGCGCGATGGGTATCGACAGTTGGACATCAGGCAAAGTGTGTTACAATTGTTTGGCCGATCCAAACAACCTTCTCAGTAATCATTACTCAAGTATCTTTCACCGCAATCCTGTTGAATGCATTGAGTTCCTCATGCTACAGCCCGCATTCATGGAATATATGTCGTATGCTCCAGCCACTGAATTCAATGACCCTGGGAAATTTATCTCCACAGAGGTGAAATCAAGCGACTGGTGGTGGAATGAACAGGTATCTGAGTTGAATTTCATCATAGCTGTGATGATTTTGACCGCTTCAATTGCTACCACTGCCGCTTGGAGCTCTGAGTCTCCCTATATTCTGCCGTTCAAAACTGACACATCTTACACACTATTCGGGCAACAAGAAGGAATGGCCAGAATGTATGGTTCTTGGAAACATCAACTCGACTATTGGATCAAAGCATCTGAATCTTGCAAGCATCCTTGTTTCCCATGTTCCCGTTCCTCTGAAATATCACTTCAAAGGACATAGAAAACCAACTCCCATGAAGGAACAACAAATCCACCATTCAGAGGTTGTAAGTATAGTCTTTGAGCTGATTTTTCGCTACATTGACGCGCTTTCCATCGCTGGAATGCTTCTGCTTGGTGCAGATGGTCAGATGAGGCAATGTTATCCTGATATCTGTGCATGGACAGCTGACTATTACGAAAAAATTCACTGACGCTCAGTTTAGCAGCCCCATTGCCTGGTTAACAAAGCACCGAAATTGTAGTTTGGAGAAAGGAATTCACAGTCATGGCAATTGCGAGACTATTGGCTATACTTCCAAAATATAATACTGGCGACTCTGGGAGTTGAGACGGAGAGACAAGAAGCAAGTAAAGATCTGGAAGATTGACCAGTTGAAACCTCAGAAGGCATCTTCAGGAATATCAAATGCATCTCCATGATGACTATTATGGTACCTGATGTCCTTCGTACCATCTAACTCGGTATGATTAAGCATTTGATCAACAGCATAATGTCCTGCCACAAACAATATCCCAGGATTGTAAAACTCTACGAGCTCTGGGCAATGATGTCTCCGTATCCTTCGTCCGCTCATTTCAACATGCCATATAGCCATGTAACGCAATGCGGTGGTAAGGAGATGAATGTACTCAGGCATGTGATTGTTCCAGTGTTCGCGGCGACTCATGTATACTCTTCAACGAGCCAAAGGGTTCCCTTCACAGATCCCCTGTTGTGTGTCAAGAACTTAGAGTATTATCACCTTATGGCACAGTACTATTACCATACTGAAGCCACGATTGAGTACCTGCAGTATTATCTGGAGGAGTTTCATTGTCCGAAGGATGTTTTCATTGGATTAAGCGCCAGCAAATCTACAGCGAAGGTCTCAGAAGAATTGAAAAAGCAATGTACTTTGGTCAAACAGTAGGAACGCGACATTTGCCATGCTTGGAACAAGCTCTCTGTGGCTGCAATGCGTCATTGCGTTGATGATGATACACTGCTGATCAAGTCAGATATTGCTCAATCTGTTGTCGATGAATCCGATTTCAACTTTGTGAAGATGTATCTTCTGAACCACTTCCCTGACCTTATCTGCCAGCTTGGCAACCACTTGAATGCAAGCTCTGAACTCCCAGAAAGAGCGATGATGGATTCTAAACAAGCGTACCAACAATCAAATCTTCATGAGGCCGCCCTGCAAATTTTGGGAACAAAAGCCCAAAAGGAGATTTGTCAGTATTGAGAGCTAAATGCACACTCTGACAAACAACGTCCCAACAATGAAATGCCTGGGACCAAACCACCTAACAAGCCAATGATGAAAAACCCCCAACCCGAAACCAAGACCCTTAGCGACCTGGCCGAGTCATTTGCAATGCCAAAAGGGGAGCCACAGACTCACATTGCTTGGTGTTTCAAAAGCTTTGCCAACTTCACAGACTACATCAATCACGGTCAGTATTTCAGTCGTCTCAACGATGCAAAATATATTCGGTACAATACATTGGCAATTCCTGTGACGACTTTTCAATGTGACCAGCAGGTAGTTCATATGGTTCGTTGCAATGGGTCCACAAGGTGGAGATAGCATGAGCCCGCAGGAAATGATACAGAGCTTCTCTTAATGGGAACGAGTCCGGATAGCCATGTTCAGTCGACTGCTGGAAACATTCACGCATGGTTAAAGCGTCGTTTCATTGTTGAGCATGCTGAATCGAGCACGGAACGGCTGCCTGCTTCGGTTCGAATGGCTGGGACTGAGCCGATACGTCACACTGCTGATATGGTCATTGTCGAGGAGAGGCATCAAACTATGATGCAACCCTTGCAGGATGGAATACACTGTCGTAAGCATCGTTTCGGTGTCGGACCCAGTTATATAGTTCGTATGAGCACAATCCAAGGAGCTGTACACCATCATTCAGTTACGCCGCAACCAGATAGCACACGGTGGTACTTGAGCTCCAGGAATGACGTGAATGCTGTCAATGTGGTTTACATGTAGACTATTCAATTCGATGCTTGAAGTAATTGTTGCAGTGATATATATACATCTGATGAGTGTTTACTCTGAATTGTTGTTATATGAGTTGTGCAAATGTCTGAATAATCGATATCTCATGGGATTGAATAGTTATGAATATTCTTGAAATGAATGGAACAGTTCAAAGAACCATCGAAACAATTAACATCTGGAGGATCACCATTAAAGAAACAAGTGTGGTAAATTAGCGTAAATGACTAACCAGGTTTTTGAAATGTGGTGACACCATGCTCACCTCATTGAATGCTTCCAAACATGGTTGAAGATGGCAAAGAAGTCAGGCCGATTATTTGAGAAGAATGAGGGGAATGATCAGTGCACGAGGTCCATTTTTCGAATACCAATTTCACATTTTGCTGATGAATCCGGTGCAGTATCCTGAACCTAACCAAGACAATGGATTAAGAGAGGCGCAAATTCCTCAACAAGAGAAAATTAAACATGCTCGCAAGGGTGCACATCCTCGACAAAACCTGGTGCAACTATTGATAGCAATGGGTCTGGATAACCCGCCAGCGGTAAGGGTTTGGACTGGGAGAATGGTTTGATTTGGTTCCAGAACAGTCCAAAAACCTGACCTGCTGCTTCTCAGCCGTCCAAACGCGGCCCCGTACCCGTCCACCCGCAGGTCTCGCCGGGTGTGGCTAGACCCTTCTGGTCCGATATCAGGTTTTGCATTTTGGGTTCTCTACTTATGGTCGCATTAAGATATCCGACTGTGAATCGTAAAATAATAATGATGCTATGCTGATGTTGTTTGTGGATATACTGGCCGCCTTTGTGATTAAAATATGTACAGAAAAGCTCACTGCCCCATCCTGGAAATGAGCATCAACGGAGCGTCGACCATTTTAGGTCTTGCATCCTGGGTAATCAGAGCGGGGATTGGTTGCTGATAGTCATAACTGGGGTATTGGCCTCCTTTATAGGCAAAAGCAGAAGCGACATGATCCCTGCCCCATCATGAAAATGAGCGTCAAATGAGCGTCAGTGATTTAAGGTCTCGCATTTTGGGTAATCTAAGTGGCACACGATTGCAAACGTCTATTAGGGAGGAATTGGTAGCCTCGCGAGGCAGATAAGCAAGCAATGTTGCCGTGACAGCCTCCTGAAGAGTACCAACTAATTTCGTTTACAATGATGCAATGAAGAGTTCATGACTGTTTTAGTCTAGAAAAACTGTCAGAACATCGTATATACACAATAACCGATGCATCATGCTTTGATTACCAATGATGAATGTCCGAAAATCGTTGACGCTCCATTGACGCCCATTTTTATGAATGGGCATAGAGCGTGTTGCTGTCTCTTCCCCTATAATGGCGGCCGATACTTTGATTATAGATAGGAAAGACCATATCGCGCTTGAATTACCCGACTTACCAGACAAAACATTGTTGATGCTCGGTTGGAGCTCAATGTCAGAATGGGGCAGGCAGCATGTGGCTCGCTTATTTGCCTATAGAGCCAACCAATACTGCATTTATGAATCGTCTCAACCGATCGCCACCCAGATTACCAATGATGCAAGACCAAAAATTGTTGACGCTCTGTAGACGCTGATTCTGCCATGGGTGTATCCACAATATGTTATCATTGAATTTGGCCTAATATATCATTAATTGTATTTTGGCAGCCTTTGTACCATCTTCATGTACTTTCTCCTTCATCAATACACTGTTCTTTAATAATACGTATAAACATATCCTTTACAATATACTTTAAATTTTCTGCTAGTTGTTGATAATAATTGACTCAAAAATACCATTCCATTCGATCAATGGTCATCTTCACTGTCAGGTTCGCTCAATTGGCTGCTGTCGTCTGCAAACTGGATGTCAGCTGCATCACCATGCACCAGATTGTGTACTAACCAGTGGATGTTCCTTCATCAGTCAGCAAAACTGGATTAAAATCTTTATCACGCTTCGGATCCTTGGCAAATGCATCAAGATTCCAAAATTGAGTGCAGGGAAGATGAGTATGTATATACACATATCCAGGTGGCACACCATCGATTTCGGATGCCTGAGCTGCGTCATTGTTACCGGGTAGAACAAGTGGCGTTTCGGGTGAATGTGGTGTTGGTTCTGGTGTCAGCTTTCTGAGTCACTCTAGTGGAGGTGCACCCGTGCCTTTGCGTCTCCAGCGTGTCTGGGGATTCTGTACTGTGCCATTTTGGCAAGGAAGGCAGCTGTCTGTCTGATTTTCCCGAAGCATAGCTGGGTGTCTTTCCATCACAGCCTTCGCATTTTTGTACCCAGGGAACGCAGCTCCCCGCATATTCTCTTCCCGGACTTCGGCGCGACGTTCATTGAGTACGAATTGTTTTCCTCTATTGCTGCGCCCGAAAACCCCCCTTTGGCCATTTTAGCCATATTCAAGGCCAGGCGCATGTCAGACTGTACTAGCTGTACCCGACCTCCTTGCCTTGCCATAGTTGCAGACATGTTGAAAACCTACAAGAAATTAGTTGCTGCATCTACATATGAGATTCGGCTATTACCTCCGCCATATACACTTCCGTAGCACCCTCTAAGGTTATTACAGCCTGTGTGGTCCACTCTCGGGGATTCTTATAAGTAATGTCGTCTGCGACAATCCCAGAGCTGACAACATCATGATGGTGGATTTTCCGGACTTTGCAGACAAATGCCTTTGTCAACCATGCAGGTTTCCCATTACGGGCAACACTGAATTGGTCACACAGCTTCCTACGTACGGCAGTTGTATGTTATATCATTAATTGACAGCCGTGTACCTCAATATGAGTACAGTTACATCTGATCGCATGCTGCTTCCCATTCTTGCTGCGTCCAGTTTTAGGAATAACATTCAACTGTGTGTCCAGAGTTATATTGTCGATGGCTGCGTTTGCAGCGTCGTGGTGATCAAAGTGGTGTCTGCGTTGTAGTTGGGTCTCCGCAGGTGGTGTATTGGATGAAGTGCCCGTCATTCTGCTCGATTCTGTTCCACTCTCACCTAGCTGAGGTGTTTGTGGAGCCATGATTTGCTGCTGTGGAAGTGAAGAGATGATGATAACGAAACGAAGTGGGAAGTACTGAGGAATATATAGTTAGCTTCAAGTCAAAATGGCATGTGTAACAGCCAACTTGCCCGTTCTACACAAGACGAATCCTGTTGCGCATAGCTCCCGGTTGCACAGGTTGCCAACTGTCCTGCGATTTGCACCAAGTCAGTCCGATGTTGTGTGTTCGTTCACAGGGATAAATCATGGTGAACGACCGCCAAAATCTCATTGTTGTGAGATAAAAACTGTGCATTCTTTGATGGAAAGGACGTCTGCTGATGTTTGTCTAAAGAAATCGCTGGGTTCTTACATCAAACAGACGTTAAACATCATGTCATGATGTACGGTTACCATTGCTATTCCCAATGTAGTGACGGTTGAAACCCGGATGTTCCTTTGTTCAACTGGATTAAGCGTACCACCTCGACATAAATGATGCAGCGTGCCTCTATGTGGGCCATATCTTGTAACATCCAACATCTCGTCCATCAACAAAGGTAACACAAAATACAATGGTCAATGTTCCAAAAAAGAACCTTTCGCCACTACCAGCAGGCAAATACGGCAAATTGGCAAAGCGCTCCACACGACAATCTCATCAAGCCAAAAAAGACAAGAGTGGCTTGGAAGCAGAACGGGTCCGAGCCCTTGGAACTTTGTATAACTTGCAATCCAAAATGAAACTTGCGTCGGGGAAACGATGGGCAACTAACTTCTTAAGCAACGAAGATAAGGAGAAATTGATCGAGAATTAGTTGGAAAGAGAGACCACTGTGGCAAGAAAGCGAGTTGAAGACGCAGAAACAGCAATGAAACAGGAGCAGGATGATACGAGAAATGCTGAACAGGTGGGATGGGCAACCTCCAAGCCTGAAACAACATTTGAGGAGATGTTGAACGCCATCGGAGATAGTCTGAGCGATCTGGCAAGTTCGGACGATAGGGAGGATGGGGAAGACGAGAATTATGATGAAGACGATCCTGTGGGAGGCAAGCATGGCGAAAATGACCAACTCGGCTGCGTGATGGGCACAATCTCCAAACCGGTACCGCATCGCATGGAGCGTTTTCGGCAGAAGCAGATGAAGCTTGACAAATTGACCCGACCAGGCTGCAGAGATACGGCCGACTAGTTCCATCAGTGGGATAAGAAGTACGGGATGACCACATTCAACTTTCGAGCTGTCATTCAACCTCAAACGGCAGATGATGCAGCATCATTGCTGCGGACAACATTTGGTGAGCCTATGGAGACTTTCGATAGGGTCCCTGTAGAATTGCAAATCACGCAAATGACTTCTTAACCAGGGAGTGGTCATCTGAGGCTAGGTTCATGGAAACCACAGACACCCGGACGCATTCAATCCCTCCTGTGTGCCCCCATGCCCGATTGGTCACCGATTCAGAAATCAAAGCATGTTGAACCTGCAAGCTTCAACCCCTCCATATTGTGTCCCAAGGTAATTACCATAAACAAATCGGATTCCGACCAAGACATGGTGACGGCTCCTGCATCTCTGGAGGAATGAATAGGCAAATTGGCATTTGTGATGATGTATCAATTTGGAATGCAATACCTGTACCTATTTTGCTATGTGTCAGCTTTTACTTGATTTCATTGACCAAATTGTGAGACATGATAATTTGTCTATGCATGCGCAAGGGTCGGATAGGCCATGCCAATGTTCTAGACTTCAAATGTCATTGACTGACGACCAATGAACGTGATATTGTCCAGCCCATTACTGTTAAGTGAGACAATTGAAACTAAATTACAGACAACACTCACAATCCAACTATAAGTGAGAGATGTCATACGAGTCAAAGATGCAGTGGTCAATGCGCAATGCAAAGCTGAATAAATAATGATCGTCATTCTGCATATGATCATGCAACCAACTGCATAACTCTCTGCACAGACCTGGTGCACATGGTCGAGATGGTGAAAATCGCTCATGGTAGGTCATGAAAATCGTGGAGAGTGCGCTGGATGAGGAAAGGTACGCAAGTCAGGTTAAATATATCCAAAACTATTGTCTGGATTTATATGCGGTTAATTGGTGGCCGAAAGCGCTCGAACGTGATAGGCCAATGTCATTTATCACTCAGATAACGTGTCTAGTGGTGGATCAGAAATTGAGAGGCTTGGAAGCTTTTGGATGCAAATGTTGATACATGGAAACAATTTATTGGCTGACAATAACGACTATATGCATTTTTAAATACAATTGTTGAGCATCCACAGACATTTAGTATGTTGTTAAGTTTAGCGTCAACGGAGCATCAACAATTTTTGGTCTTACTATTTGGGTAGACAAACCGCTGCATAGTCACATCCTTCCAAAGTGATTGTAGTGGCGGTTTTTCTGGGTACAGAGGATAGTGACACAGTCGTTGACCCATCCTGGATATGCGTGTCAACGCTGCGTCAATGATTTTTGGTCTTGTGAGTCTAATAATCAACAAAGGACATGGTCGCTGTGACACATAATCAAAGTATTGGCAGCCTTTAAAGCCAAAAATGCTAGCGTCGACATCGCTACGATCGCCTGAAAATGAGCGTCAATGCAGTGTCAACAATTTTTGTTCCGGTATCATGGATAATCAAACACCTGTGCGATGATATTAAGCCATGATCGAAGTGTTGGCCGCCTTTATCACCAAAAATTGCCGCGACGCTATCACTACCACCTCCTAAAAATCAAACTCAACGCTGCGTCAACAATTTTTGGTCTTGCATCATGGGCACTCAAAGAGCTGTGCATTGGCGGTAACCCATAATCAATGTATCAGCTGCCATTATGGGCAAAAATGCTACTGATGATATCGCTACCACCTCCTAAAAATGAGCGTCAACTGAGCGTCAACAATTTTTTGTCATGCATGTTGGATAATCTACAGGCTATTCAATGACGTTATCCCATAATCAACTTATCAGCTGCCTTTACGGGAAGAAATGCTACTTACAATATCGCATCTGCCTCCTACAATTGAGCGACCACCGAGCATGATCAATTTTTGTGGGGGCTCAGTTAGCTTCACAGCAATGTAGTACATCGCGTTGTAACTGAATTGAGTCTTACGCGGTCAGTCTTTTGAATTCGTCCTTGTATACATCTTCACAAACATGCATGCAATGTCTCACAGATCTGATTTTTTTGCTTGAAGCTGTAGAGTCAATTTGTCAGAACTCGCACTCTGCTGTACTTTATTGTTTCTTTCGGCAGCCTTTCGAGTTGGATTATCCAGCTTTCTAAGCCCCACTGCCATGTCGGATTCAAAACCTTTGAACACCTCATTCTTCGAGGTTATGATCTGTTCAAAAGATGAACATGTCTTTATTCGTAATTTGAGCAACCTTAGTTTACAAATCATCTTTGATGCTTGGTGGGCTTCAACGAATGTAGTGTCGAAGCGCCCTATTGCTTGGAATAATTCGAGACAAGCCCCTTCATGGATATTATATTGGCACTGCGGAATTGAGGAGACTGGCAACCCTGGCATCATATGTATTGTTTGTCATCAAGTTCTTCCCCATCCATCAGAGCATGGGACCAGCTCAATGGGGAAACACTTGCTGGCAAAAGTTCACATCGCAAAATTAAATGAAATAACAGAGTCAAAGGTTACATAATTGATTAGTTTGACAATTGATGAAACATCATTGGCCATCCTGAAGAGGCAAGGAAGTGCAGGAATCACAATAGTAAGTTCACTGAGGAAGATCATATTTGACATCCAGGTTGATCCGTATTGAGCAAAATGACAGACAAAACGTTGTAAACTGGCAGCTAAGGACATTGAAACTTCAGAATTTCACCAAGACTCATGGAATCACTACCTCATGTTAGGATTTGTTTCAGCTCATATTCCATGGGACGCGATATCATATCTGGAGCTACGACGGTCATATAAGGCATTACGCGATAACCTAGTGCTGCCGTCTGCTTTGAGGCCTACCAACATTTGCCGGAGGAAATATGCACTCACCGTGGATCCAATTAAGAAGCAATTGCCGTCACCAAACATGGTCAGTTTAGCTTTGGACGGATGGACATTACTGAACAAACTAGCTATAATGTTGGTCATTGCTCACCATATGAATCTAAATTGGGCATTGCGTGAAGTTCAACTCGCTTTCAATGAGGTTGATCACCGGTTCTTTCCCAGTTTTGAAAGCTAAGTAAGAATGATAGATCGAGGGCCATCATACTGGAGCTAGGGTAGCCGTACATTTGAATAATGTGATTGATCATTTTGAGCTTCCAGACAGCCGTTTGCTTGGTATTACGATTGATGATGCTTCCTCAAAGCACGCGATGACTCGTGAGCTGCGATTAACACTCGCGGCCTCTGCAATCCGGTGGCCCGCTTTCAGGAACCACATGTCATGCATGGCGGATGTCATACTGCTGGCCTTACGTGCGTTCATGAGCAGTCTCGGTATAAAAGGCCTTACCAAGTCTTGGGAAGCCCGTGAGCACAATCAGCAATTTGGGAAGAATGAAAGCATAGACATTGGGAAGAGTTAAAGACTTCGAATAGAGGGCAACACTAGAATCAATAAGGTGTCGGCTATGAGACCAGGTTTTGCAAAGATAATTGAGAAAGTATGTATTTCATGATATTTTGAAAGTCCTGAAATTGACCTTCATATAGCAGATAATGCTTGCTGTATTCATTCCGCTGACACCTGGTTGTCGAAATCAGTTCATTGACTTTCAAAAAGCCGATGATCGCCTCACGTTAATACCGATTATGGATGTGAAGGCACGTTGCAACTCTACACTGGAGTCGCTTGAGCACGCCTACCGATTACGGGAATTCACACGCATGTGGCTCCAACATCCAACTTACACTGATTACTGGCTACTTTTCACAGCTCATGATGAGTGCACCATTGTGAAGTATGTCATGGAAGTATTGAGGCCATTTCAATATTGGATACATTGGATGTTGAAGAAGCATATAGTCGCATTGCATCACGGCATCACAGTGTACAATGACATGTTCGATCAGATGGATGGCATGATGCGGGCTTTTGCTCAGAAAAAGACCCGATGCAAGGAAGACTTGTTCTTCGCTGTGATGTTAGCTCGTCAGAAGCTGTCCAAATACTATGCTGAAGTCACTCCAAGGACGGGCATGCTGCTCATGTCTGCACATATCCTCGGTCCTGTTCAGAAGTTGCAATTGTTCAGTAAGTGGGACCAGGGAGTGGATATTAATCCTGAGGACGAGATATCCTATACTGCCCAATACCAAGAGGCTATTCTGAAGTATGTGGGGAATGAATACTGTGCCAAACATCACAGTGTGGCGGTCAACAAGCACAAAAGCATACCAAGCAGCAATCTCATCCCCTCTGCACCGGCTTCAGGATCATGTCAAGCATCCTGCGATCCGTACGATTTGACCAGTGATGATGATCAATACTTAACACCCAACAATGTGGCTGAGTCGACACCCGGACGGAGCGATCGCACAGCACGTCTATTCACCGCCGCCAGGCTCTATTTCAGTTCGCCGCCTGAAGCACCAAAGCACTGGGGGAATATTAATCCAAATCACAATGATTACCACTCTGACCCAATGCAGATCAGCAGTACATCTTGTTTGCTGGACATTACTGACAGGTGGTGTCAACAGGAGGACACTCACTGAACGTACGCCAATCTTTCCAATGTGGCGCGTGACATAGTATCGATCATACCACATGGTGTCGGAGTGGAGGCCAGTTTTTCCCTTGGCCCAGACGTTATGGGCTAGAGACAGTCAAAAACCACATGCGAGACCCTTCACGACAAAGTCATTGTAAGGCAGTTTGCTCGAGCCAATAATGGGATTTTGGCAGGCGCTGACCAAGAATTGGATACAATGAACACCGAAAATGACTCGGAAATGAAGACAGAGGCGAAGGAAAGAAACTAACCCAGAATGGCCATGGTTTACTACTTTTTGGAGATGTGGCAGGGCAGCCAAAACCTACGTGCTACCCAGAAGGAATCACGTGCTCAAAACAAGCAGATGACTGGCGTGCAATACATTTCGGACACCGAAGAGATCGTCAAAGCATCATGGTCACTCATTCAACATGATTGTGCGGCTGCATTTGAATTGTCAGAAAGATCTCCTATGCCACCACCTTGGTCTGCAAAGGAACTCCCTGAAGGGCTAACTCAAATATCACATGTCCGCCGAATCCGAAGAATCAACCGTCATCCAGTCAAAAGTGCTATGGATAGCGCACCTGAAAGCATTTCGGACACTGAAGATTGGCTTAACTCGAATGGGGACTTAGATAATCCAAATGACAGGGAAGACTATTGTGTGGTGGACATTGAATCCGATATAGAGCAGGACAATTCGATTGAGGATCTGGAATGCCCAGAGCAGCGGGATGTAAGGGCCGTGCCAAATGTTCCTGGATTGATTTGGCCTACACAGATGTCGAAGAGACAGGCTGAAACGGTGTTGATGACAGTCAATGCAATTGAAACGTGGAGGAATAAGGGGGTAAAGAAAAAATAGGACACAATTCGTCAATGTTTCACCACCTTCCTTACTTATCTTGACCGAGAGTTTTAGTTAGAGATATATTATTGGTGAATGTTGAGCAGTAGCTTGTGAATACTGGTTGATAAACAGATGTATAGCTGGCGCAATGAAGCGATTGACAACATACATCAATTTTAATCGTTTGAGAGCGAACAGTGCAAGAATGTTACAGCGCTTGGCTTTGCCACAGGGCCAAGTCTCAACCTGTGCACAAGACTACCAAGAAGTTCAAATTATGATGAAAACTATTATCACTGGCAGCCGATGTTGAATGGACAATACATCAAAATGAGTGTCAACAGAGCGTCAACGATTTGTCGTTTTGTAAGTATGGTAATTACACAGTGATTTGGTCGCTGTTATGCATAACTGATGTATTGGCACCTTTATTGGCAAAAGAGACAGCAACACGGGCATTGCCGCATTCTTGGTATGAGCGTCAATGGAACATCAACGATTGTAGCTTCGCATCTTGGATAATTTCTGTTCTGATTGGTTGAAGACATCTATTTATCAGATATTGGCTGCCTTGACTGGGAAAAACTGCAGCGAGATGCTCGCTGCCGCGTCCTGAGAATGAGTGTCAACATAGCACCAATGATTTTTAGCTTCACATCTTGGGTAATTTATGTTCTGATTGGTTGCAGACACCCATTCATCAAATATTGGCAGCCTTTACTGGGAAAGACAACAGCGACATGCTCCCTGCCGCATCCTGAAAATGTGCGTTAACAGAGCATCAACAGTTTTAGTTGTTGCATATTTGGTAATCAAGGCATCGCGCTGATTTTCGCATTCATAACGGAATTGTTAACTGCCCTGATAGGCACAAATACAATTTATCAAAGGTAACCCACCCATTCCAAATTAATCGATATTGCAAGCTGTAATGCATGCAAAAACATGTCCTTGGTTGTTGAAAACACGATTTTGATAGGATACTATTAACATGCTCCAAAAACATGATCCTCAATTGAATCTATGGATGGACCTGCTGGGTGACCCACTGACAACCCGCCCAATTCAGACGGGTTGGGAGTTTACCATTGAACCATACCAGAGTTGACGGTTCGTGGTTGTTTGACAACCTGGACCGCCAATTTGGCAATGTTTCGGTTTGGACCCGGAAATGGACCCGAAGTGATGGTCAGGAACTGTTGCTAACACTAGGTGCAACTGAATCCTCTTCATGGGGAAAATGCCTAGTAGGCCAGAAGCGACATCGAAACAACCCAAACACTCCGGTCGACATCACTTGTGCTCCTACTTCAGTCCAGGTACTCCCAGGTATCCCCTGAGATAAGCAAAGTATTCTCATACTCCGCAAGAGCAATCTCAGGGGCTCCTGGGAACACTGGCGGTTATGGAGGTGCGCTCAGGATGCTACAAGATGTCGCTTATAGGTTGGTCGATTTTTGAGTAGATGGGACCTCAATGCCGGTCTCTGGGCGACTTGGAAAGGAGTTGGGACTTCTACTCAGCGCTGCAGGAGACACGGTGCCGTTTGCATACCGCAGTGGTTTGTAGGGTTGGGAAGTCACACAGCATATTGTCAATTACATTCGTCTTGGTTACAGTCACAAGATTTGCTATATCATAACATGTTATCTAATATCTATCTAAGTCTGTCAAAGTATTTACATAATGTCAGTCTGGCTGCAGACAGTTGTCAAGAGTAGTCAGATGAGCACCTGGACATGCCAATTAAGTGAATGTAGTAATGGACATGGAGGCCATTGTGGTAGCAAAATCCATTCCTCACCACAACCACCACTTCATTTGGCAGAGGGCAGCCGGCAGGGGACATAAAGAGGTACCAGGGTAATGGAGACAGACTGTACGACACAGAGTACATATTGGGAAGGTCACAGGGTTGACAGACATCATCATAGCATACAACAAAATACACATGCTATGTTTCGCAGGCCTTGGTTCCCACCCACTCTTGCCGAGTGTTCATCGAATGATGCAATATGGGTGGCTAATTCAGGCCGGGTACCCTCACAGATCCTCTCACTCTCCACTTCCACTCCTCGAGCTGGATCCACTATGTCGAATGAGTTCCTGTGGGATGCTGGGAGAGGTGCAGAGGTGTGTTGATGATGGGCTCTCTGCCTGTGAACTCCCCCATTTCACCAGACTGTGATTGTGTAAACTCAGAGATGAGCTTGTAGGCCATGATCAATGGAGTGTGGAGATGCACATGAAGGCTGAGATAGAGTGAGTCTGAAGATGTACTTTGAGCCAGCAGTCGAGTGAACTCAGAGTAGAAGTTGAAGGCCATTACCATGTGAAGTTAGAGATGCACTTGGAGGCCATCATTGGGCGAGTTTCAGAATAAACTTTGTAGGCCATAATCATGTGAACTTGGAAGTTGTGCTGCAGTGAGTTTGGAGATGCACTTGAAGGCCATAATCATGTGAATGTGGATGACGTAATCGAGCAAGTTTCAACATGGAGTTAGAGATGGTGATGGCATGAACTTAGCAATGCACTTTGAGGCCATAATGGAGCAAGGTTGGAGATGCACTTGGAGGCCATGATCAATTGGGTTTGGAGGAGTACTTGGAAGTGGTTGAACTGGAGGCAGTGGATCAGGAGGGTGGCACAATGAAAATTGAGACTCCATTCAATAGTTGATTTGTAATTATGGGAATGAAGATAGCTGAGAATATCAAGGTCGGTGGAGAGATAACAGATGAGCGATGAGAGATCAGAGACTGGCTGGCAGCAGGAGTCAGTAAATCTCAGGATGATGCAGTACTCGGTGCATGCAGTACTTGATGTATGCAGTAGTTCATGTGTGCTGTACTTGGTGTTAACTCATGATGATGGCATGCGGAGATAGAGAGGGGTGACGTAACTTTGTATTCCTAGGCAATGGTAAAGTTGCAGGACCGACAAGTGAGATGAGAGGAGTTGCAGGAAAGCATTATGATTGACTAGAACTGAAGAGAATTTTTGTGTGCTAGTCAATTAGCAATGCCCAATATGGCAAGTACAACTCTTGGTCTGGCTGGTAAAACCAATAATACGAGGTCTTCTACACCCAATCAGCGATGTCTGACCACTGATGTCTGCAATCTGCTTGTATCCTCTATACGATTCCCATTTTCATGCTGTATTCCTTTTTCTCGTCCACAACTCTGCCATCATTGCCTGAACATATACTTCAGTTATCCCTCACTACCTCTCCATGTAATGATCATGAGTTAACACTGAGTACAGTGTACGCAGAGTATAGTATCGAACCTAGATCGTCTGCTTTCCCTCCAGTCTCATGATTAGCAGTTGACCGCTGAATGTAACGTCAGCATTCAGTGTGCCTCCCTAAAGGATCGACCGCCACCAGCCAGCGCTTTATCTAAGCACAATGGACGTGTCTCCTCATCACATTCGTACGGTTGCAAGTTAACTGACCGATGCATTGAGTCTCAGCACTGAGAGTGTGACTCATCAACCCCCTCCAGATATACTGCCATGAAGTACACCTCCAATTTGGCTTGATCATGGCCGGCAAGCTCTTCTCCACACTTGCTCAACCACCCCATGGTAGGATATCTATATTCGGAAGTTGATTTTTGCCTCCAAGTTTGCACGACGATGGACTCAAAGTGCACCTCTAACCTTGCTCAATCACAGTGTCAAAATCAAACCATCATGGCCTTCCAGTGGATCTCCATCATCACTCTATCATGGCTTCCACGTTCACATGATCGTGGCCTTCAAGTGGCATCTCCAACCTCACTCAATCATTGCCTCCAAGTGCATCTCAAAGTTCACTTGATCAGGGCCTCCAAGTTCACACCATCATGGTCTCCAAGTTCATCTCCAAACTCGCTCGATTATGGCCTCCTACATCACGCTACTATGGTCTCCAAGAGTGTCTCCAACATCACTGAGTCATGGATTCCGAGTATGCACAATCTTGGCCTCCAACTGTTATCTCAAACCTCTTTTAGTCACACACTCATACAATCGATTTATTCCACGGATCATCGATTTGGCATGCGCAGTCCATTTCGGCATATCCACAATAACCCCACCTGTAAATATCTTGCGATGCAACTTTAACTCTGTGGGGGTGGCCAGAAAGAAGTATCAACTTACATTAGTATGTTATGAAAGCACTGTGGCGAATATTCAAGACATTACAAGAATAGTGTGCCGATAAAAAGGGCAGTTTTTAGTAGAAGAGTTGTCACAAGAGTACCTTCCCAAAATCTGGAAAATGTTACTGGGTTGCCCCAATCGACAACTCTTCCCATAATACCCCAAAATATCATTCAAACTTAGTCCAAAAAGTATACTCTAATGTCCCAATAATATTACACTAAAGGAATTCCATTTGCAATTTACCCGAGAGTTGAGGCTCAGAGGGTGGATATCAGTACCTATTCCACAGCTTTTCCATTTCAAAAAGGCCAATTCCCACTCTGTTGAACATTAAAGAGGGTATATCATTACTGCTCTGCTAGGGCTCAAGTTGCAGGAAATCGTCAATCCACCATTACATGAGAAAGTTGCTAGGATGGTGGCTTTGCCAGTAGGAAAGCACTGCTTGAAATGCCAAATCTGCATCTAAATATTACTCAGCATGTTCAAAATTCAAGTAACTGTGGTTTCTGAAGAATAAAAGGCATCATGTTGTGGTATTCAGTTATCTGTGAAGAAAAAAGGTAGATAGTGGTGTATAGACATGGGGTTGGTTGCCAGTTCAGGGAACAAATTTTGGTGGGGCAGTAAGACTTACAAAGTCACATCACATATAATTTACAATTCACTTTGACGGAATGTCTATTTTGTTATCAAAGAGGATTTGATAAAACAATGGCCTCTGATGCCCATCTTTGGAAGTGTCGTAAGGTTGTTTGGTGGGTGGCTCTTATCGGCTAGAAACAATTTTCATTCAGGGGATTGAGAGATATACCTCAATCCTAAAAGTTTGTGCAACTGTTAGCTAGTGATTGTGGGAATATGCTGGGACCAGCTTGGAGCTGAATAGAGTAGATTGTGGGTAGATACTGTGGTGGTATTCACTAAGTATTATAGCTTAAAGAGCTAGACAACAATATTCTAGTATAATAATCACTAGTAATGGTGGTATTGTCAATCATAATGAGAGAGAGGGAGATTGAATATGTGCTAGGTATGGAAGCATATCTCAGTAGGAAGGAATCAAGTCGTATGGCCGGCATCATGATATGGAGGATTCCACATAATTGGAATCACACCTGCAAGATAGATAGTTATCAGCACAGAATCTGGCATGGAAACATTACAATTGGAAATGGTAATTTACTGTGACATACGAAATTCTCTTAGTCTCTGATTCTCATAATAATTTTTCAATCCTCTTTCCTATATAACTCCTACATCCCTCTTTGTGTCTGCAACTCTGCAATCCCCAGAGAATATCAAGTGAAGTCACCCTGTATTGCTTTGCTATGGTATAACAAAACAGTACGACTGAGTAGAGAATCCACTCAAGATCAATTATCTCGTACTTGCAACCACTGTTTCATCTTTCAATCAACCATTCCACTGCATATGTTATATTCTCCATTCTTCATTCAAGACATTCTGAACTGTCCAATGAATACAGTCTTAGCTTTTGTTGCATCTTCAGCTCAGTTGTTTACCTGTAGATTACACTGCATCAGGGATGGCCCCTGTGGTGTAGTAGTATTGCGGCTGTACTAGTAGCTGTGTACCATGGTTTGGGATCCCAGTGTGATCTCCCAAATGACAAGTCTGATACATTCTTAACCAGACATGAAGAGCACAGTACGGGATGTGGTGGCAAGTGTAGGGACATGGTGGAGAGGGGAAGCAAGTGTAGAGGGTGTGGAGCTTCCCCATCTAGCCGGTTTACCTGGAGGGGGATGTGATTTAGGTACTGTTATACACTAAGTAGAGCGAATACAGAATGACTAAAACAAAAAAAAACTATTACACTGCATCTTATTAACCACAACTATATGAAACTCCTCCAGATTAACCATTGTGTGCTTTAATACATTTGAATCAACTACATCCAAATTTCATAATTCCCTTATCATCCCCCTCCAGACTGACCAATTCAAGATCAACTAGCTTTAGATCAACTAGCTTTGGATCAACTACATTCTAGTTGATAATCTCTAAATCTACTACCTTGTAATTGATTACCACCAGATTAAGGTTCTCTAGATTGACCACCTGTGGATTAACTGCCACCAGATTGGCTGCTTTTAGATAAATCACCTCAAGAGTAAATATCTCCAGATTGGCCACCTTCATATTCACCACTTCCAGAATCACAAATATAATATCTTCTTTCATCCCATTCCCAACATTGTCAGTGAATTTATAATTTAAGTTTCCGCTTCCATTAGACCTCTCTTGCTATCACCCTCTTCAATGTTATTTCAACATTCATTTTGTCATGGCAACCAAGTGCATTTCCAATCTCACTCATTTCTGGCCTCCAACTGTGTCTCTATGCTTACTTGGTTATCACCTTAATATACTGCTTCAATCTACCCTAATCACAGCCTCCAAGTGAATATTCTAAGTTTAATTTATCACTGCATACAGGGTTGTACCAACACCACCTCCAAGTGCATCTCCAGATTCACTTGATGACTAATGCAAAGTATCTCACCATACTCACTTAGACACACATCTCAGTGTATCTCCAAATACCCTCAATTGCAGCCATTGAGTCTAGCTCAAAATGTATTCAATTTCACCTGGTAAGTATTTCTGCGAACTCACTCTCTTACGGTCTCAAAGTGTATATCCAAAATCACTTCATCATTGCCTGTAAGTCAATCTGTATTCTCTTATTCACATTTTTTGCATGTAACTCAATCGTGGACACGAATTGGAACCTAAACCTTAAACAATTAAACTTCCAATATACCGCTTGAAACTGCAACAAATAGTTCATGACATTGTATCACTATGTTTTTGGAATTGTCATCTCCAGATATACCTCAGTGTTCATTCAAATACTGTCTGCAGCCCCACCAAATCATATGTATATATCTAGATACACATAAATAAATAATTCATGTTAGACTATAATATACCAGATAATATGGCAATGATAAAACAGCATCAAGTAAGTAAGATGAATATGTGTGATGAAATGTTTCTGTGCATATACAGAGAACTGTTGGGAATTTACTGAACCAAATTTAGAGTGCTTAGAATAAATAGAGCAGCAGTGACAGCCAGTCTGAAATTTGACTGCTCTATAAGTAAAATTTGGTAGGATTCTAACTGTATAAAGACAGTTACAAGAGCTGCTAGGCAAAGCTCAAAAAATATTTGAAGTAACTAAGCTTGTTTGCGGGGTATTACAGAAGCCAGGAAATGCTGTGAAGAATCTAAATGTCTACACAGATTGTATATGGCATTATTACTATTTTAACTTCTTCTCATATACTCTATTACAGTCTCAAAATATATCTCAATGTTCAGGCAATTGCAACTTTCAATGGACACTCCAAATTGACCTACTTACTATCAATGTTTTCTCCTCTCATGGTGTTCAAGAATCATCTGCAATCTGCTCAGATATAGTCATAGCATTTGGATGGATTGAAAGATTGAAAGATCAATATCGATCAAGTATGAATACTGTATGATCATATGGTACATCATATTCTAATTGTGACAAAAAATTATGGAAATAGAATTAATATACCAGATAGTGCAATCAATAGATGTGAAACTCAAGAAAGAACTGATGTTCAGAATCCAGTATAAAGTGGAGAGCACTTCAGACGGTTTCTATTATAGTGTATGCAATAGTAACATCTGACATTCTGCATCCTTGAAATTGATCATATTCTGAATTCACCTCCACACTGAAATTCAAAATCTGAAGCATCTGCGAATAGTTTTGCGCTATTAAAGTTGATTTCACATCGCATCTGGTATCCCTGGAAATTCATACATACATTTGACTAAAACGGTAGGTTAACCGTTATCACTGGAGGGTGTATATATGACCGTCTCACGATTTTACATTTAGGAAATGGCTTGGAGGTATCCCTGGAGATGTACTTCAACACTGTAAGCATACAAACTTAGAGGTAGAAATTAATTGAACTAACAGAATGAATTGAAAGCAGTTATCCTAAAAACTTGTACACCAAATTCAATTGAAATGAGGCTATAACATCAGCAAAATCTAAAATTCCTTCCTTAAATTTATTTAGTTTATTGTGCCCACAAACTCAAAAAAATGAAATTGAGGTTTCCCCGAAATATGGCATTGCTTTACTGATCCAGAGTGGTCTTCGAGTCGTCGCAATGCCATTTTCAAGCGTCACAACCGGTGTAACCACATTCATGAATGTTACAATGAGCACTTGACGAACGGTTCACACTTCCTTTGGCAATATCACAAATCGTCTCTCGGCATAATGCTACATCGCACAATTCAATTGTTCCTCGCGATGATGATAGTACTCGCTGCATACCTTCAATGAAGCGTGTAGTTCTTGTATTTAAAGACCCTCATGGCTTAATTTGACCAATGAGAGTTACCATGCAGAAGTGGTTCACAATGTTTGATTTGTTGGTACAAGATCGTCAGTTCCATGCTGTTCAACCGTCGTGGGAGGGTTATCCATCATCGCGATTATGATTTCGCGCCTTCTAATTCAGACTTCAGTAAAACATCATTTTGATTACCTTGACTACTAATATGATATATCGACACAAGCTGGAATGAAATAGCACACAAAGGAATTCCTAAATCCAATCACTGACACCATTTCTAACCTCCAAATGAAGTCGCCCCCTCCACAATTGTACTTCCATTGACAAATCTTGTATTCTCAACACTGGTCATGTTAATGATGCTGGTGATGTCGTTGCGGTTACTGTTGCTGTTGCTGTTGCTGTAGGGGACGGGCTGGATGCTGCTAGCGATGGCAGACCCACCCATAAGCAGAACAGCTGAGAATCGCATGCAAGCTTCAGTAGCAGCAACAAAGCTGCTGAGACAATTAGAAGAATTGTCTGGCTGCTCTATCAACTCCTCCAGGACGTATTCAAGGAAGTCCTCATCAATGCTGCCCTGATAGTGGTGAGATTATGCCATCGTTGTGTCCGTACCAGTCGAGTGGATCCTTCGGCAAATCTTGCTGTGGATATAAACAATCTTTTTGGCTTGAACCTCTGGCAAGGAAGAACGAAAATCTGTGTCGAGACGACAAAATCAATCTGTCCATGCATTGTCAACCGTGTGATTAATGTTTCTTGTATCCCACTTATGTTGTGCTACACCACCTGGACCAAACTCTAGCGGGACCCTAAAGTCACCTGTATTCCAGGCCGACGGACGATGGTGGATTGCCCTTGCGGTAAGGGCAATCAATGTCGAGTTGATTTTATCAATACACGATCATTCCATCTTTAATTCCCATGTGTCATGTGGCGTAGAAGAATGTCCAGTGAATGAGATCCACAATTTCCGTCGCAGCAAATTAGAACTTGCACTCCCAAATTGATCTTCAAGACAAGAATTAAACCAGAAGGAAACTTTTAACTTACCCCACGAGCATTTGTGGGGAATGTAAACACGTCCTTGGCCAATAGCCAGGCAACCATTTTCCGGATCTCTATTGGCAACTGTGTTCAAAATCCGTAAATATAGTCGTTTGAGGTCCTGCAGCGCTATATCATTGCTGCAGGGGAGCAAGTAATCTTTGCGAGACCCTGATGCACATTGTCAGCGATGTAAACCATCATTGGGATGATTCAGTTACCACTGAAATGTAGGCACATGGAGGGTGTGAGTTTCTCTGGGCGGGATCAATCCTGGCGATTTCCTCATACCACCAGCTATGAATCTGGGCTGTTTTCACCGCATTTGTGGCAAAGGCATTCACAAACATCGCATGTTTGATAGCTATAGGCTTCACACATGCCATGACCATTGCCGGAACACCTGGAAGAGTTAACTGGTTGTTGTGTTCTCCACCAATGATTAGGCTTGTCAAATCGTCAACAAAGGGCTCATATCGCCTCAGATATCCAGCTTTCCATTCATCCAATTGCTCCCCGGCTTCGTTTGAGACCTTCCACTAGTTGAAATAGACATTAGCGGGCGGATTCAAACATTCAATTGCGTGATCGGAGACCTTCTTGGATGCCAGCGGTGCATGCTCGCCTTCATCCTCCTTCTCCAAGACGATATAGACCTCCCGATGCTCAGGATATTAGGGTTGCGCCGACATAGGAGATGAATGAGTCACCACGACTCATTATACCAGTGTTGAGGGGAAGGAATCTTTCGATGGCCACTTGCGCAACGGTTTCCTGGATGGTCGCCAAGAAGGCCAGTCGTCGGATTCTGAATGTTCATCTCCACGATCATTGTAATTGTCACGGATCGTGCTGAGATCATCATCGAGATCCTCATTGTGGATAGATTGTCTGCATCTCCTGGTGCTGGAGGAAGAGGAGGAGAAGGAGAAGTGTGGCGCCTTCTTGTCATGATTTAACAAGGCTGTGAGTGATAAGCATGAAAAAATTAAAGGAGTTACCCAACAAAATGTGAATGCATGTAAAGTAAATGAATTAAAGCATTGTGTAAAGGAAAGAAAGTGTTGATATGATCAAAAGCAATGTCTTGATGCGTCTTTTCATCCTGTCAACAATTCCAGGATCTTGGCTTGTCCAGCCACCCACACTTCCAACTCCTTCGATGGACTGCAACTCGGAACTAAGAATGGCACGTGACTAGCATGACGCAGGATTGTTGATTGGCTTCCTCTGACAACAATGGTTATCGGAAAGGGCTGAAAAGGTTTCGGGTTTGACTGATCATTCGGGCTAACTTCTGCTGGGTAAAGATACCACACTACCAATTACATGATACCCATACACGGAGTCCTATCACTGCCACTATTCCGCTGCCAAAAATTCTCCTCTCAACAATCAATCCCAACATCATGAACTCTCAAAACAGCCCTTCATGCATGAATATGAATGATGTAACAATAAAATAAACAAAACACCAAAAAGAGACCCAAAACCTGACCAAAACAGTCCAAATAATCACCCATCCATCCACCCTCCAAAGTGCCAGAAAAATACCCACCCACCACGCAAATACTTGAATAACCATCCAGCCAGTGCATTCCATCCTCACAACGACTAATTTGCAGCTGGGCGGCGACTCGTACGCTTTCTACTGGCCAAAAAGCCTGCAGCGGGTGGATTCACAATGTGATCGTGCTCGTGTAGCCAAGCTACATCCTCATCAGCAACAAGGCTTCACTCATAATCGGTAAAGAGACAAAGAGCATGGTTTCGGATGACTTCAAGGTATTGCTGGTGTCTGAACATTATATTTTGAAGCTTGAGTTCAGATGTTTTGGAAGCCTGTTTTCGTCGTCGGGAGGCTTCTTGGATTTGGGTGTGGTGTCTCACCCTCATCATCTGATTCCACCCCGATATCATTGATCCTGTCCTCGGCTGGAGTTGGGAGGATGTCATCTAAGGGAAGGTAGCTGCGGCCTCCACACATAGGCGTCTGGGCACCAGGTGTGCTGTTGGTTTGTAGGCCAAGATGAACGACGCGAACAAGCGTTGGGTTGCGGAATATCATCGCCGCCTTGACCCATCCGGCAGCAGTATTGCTAACGACGATTGGGATAACATTAAGGATGTATAGACCACCATCTCAATTAGGCTTGTCCCAGCAGTGCCAAGCTGTTGAATTGTGTGGCTGGGGTCTGGCAGACCGGCGGTGGCAGCATTCACGATTGACACAATGGTTGTACCGACGATTGATGTAACCATCGGAAGTATAGATCCATCATCCCCAGGCCAGTGCCATCAGAATATCTGAATATTGGTTCCGCCCACCCTCTTCCCAGCAATGTCGGGATCCACATCAGCGATGTTGAAGGGAAATGGCTCGACGAGGATATTGGTTGAGGCGTTGTAACGCATCTTCATAGGCAAAGGCCTGTGAGCCGAGGTTTCATCCAAGTTGTCCTCTATAACTACACATCACCAGGAAGAGTAAATGAAGCATCGATGAAATACATACCAACGTGCAAGAGTGTCCTCTTCTTAGTTGGGGTATCTTCGAGCCTAGTCTTCCTTCGGCGAATGCCAACCCCGGAGAACTCGTCCCGGGCTGCCTTGAGTTTCTGACCATCAATGTTAGTCTTGTCTGCCATGTACCATTTCTAACGCGGCCTTGTAGACACCAGATCACTGATTGGAGTAACGCAACGATCGATTAGGAGATTCCATTGATCTGGGGCGGCGCCTTGCTTGTTGATGATGCTCATGGACAGGGCAATCTCCCAGGCACGCTCCCTCACATTAATATATATCGGTTGTGTTGTCAAGCCACCATTATCATGCCAAACCCCCATGGTTTCTGCAGTCCATTGGCTGTCTCCAACACTGGCAATCTCGGGCCAGACGCGGACTTGTTGAGTCGGCATCTGGAATGTATTAGCATCTGCAACGCCTGATTTCGGCAAGCAGAAGGTATCACAGTGGATTTCAGCTCCTCAAAGGGGGTCAATCATTGAGTGATGGATATCGAATGCTTATTACTCTAAAGAAGCATTGGGACTGTTGAATATATCGTCAAAGGTGAGGTGATGCAGTAGCAGTGGTGATAAGGGTGTGTTGAAGGTTCTGGAGATTGTAAGTAAGGTGGGCAGGCAAGGCGAATATATATATGGGCTTGGAGGGTTTTCTTGATCTGGCGACATCATCTTGGCTACAATTCAGCTAGGAAACAATTTGCTTAGCATCATCTAAGTGCCCTGATTCATCAACTGAACACTTCAGTTCATCACAAAGACAATTACACGCATGCTCTGCAGTCATGTCACACTTGTTTGGCCTTGCTCCAGTTCTCGTACTACGCGATGAAGTCGCTGGGTCAGTATCTAAGGAGAAAGCATGGTTCGTGTAATGTACGAACTTAACACAATGTGACAACCATAAATCAGGCAATGTGCATGGGAGGGTCTTGTGAGGGTGCAAAACAATCGTTGTGACAAGCTGAATGCAGATGCAGTATGCTGCTCGAGATCCAAGGGATGTTGATACTGTGAGAGCGATTAAACACTGTGCAAATGTCTGAAGGAGGATGAGAGAAATCCGACGAAAGTGGGAGGACCCCTTTTTGGAAAAAGTCAATTGAGGTGTGGCTGTTTCTGAGGACCAACCGGCTTGTAATGGTATGAGTAGCTAAAACACCATCAAGACACGTCTTAACGTTGTTGCAACATTTCATTTTGCTAACAAAACATGACTATTCGTCAACAATGTCATTACTGCTCGAAGATGTAGTCCTACAATTGCACTTACATCACTCACTTCCGTTGCGACCACCAAGAAAGGATAGTATCCACATCAGCCGAACAAATGCCAGAAGACAGTTTTGCAATTGAGCACAATAGTATTCGACTTCCATTCATTCATTCACCGGATCGCGACCCGTGTCTTCACCCTTCCGATCATAATCGCAACGAAACAGAAGTCGACAGTGAGAATGTGTGCATCGATCCGGAGCAACCTCCAGTTCAGACACATATTTATGGTACACCACACTTGGATAACTGTCTCGCTGCCAATCTTCTTAGTAACGAGTATTTCGATATCATTGACGATGAACTTGATCCATGGTCACCATTTTCTTGTGAGGAGAAGTATTGATTAGCTCCCTGGTGCATCAAGAACAACTTGAGCAGACCTGCTTTCAACGATCTTTTCAGGAACCGTACGATGGCATCCATCCTCAACTTCACTTCTTCCGACACTTTATTCAAAAGGCTGAACGACTTGCCCTACGCAAAGGGCATTGACTCTTCGAAATCCGGCACAGTGTGTTACAATCGTATGGCTAATCCAGACAACCTTCGCGACGATGATTACGCATGTTTCTTCTATTGCAATCCTGTTGACTGCATTGAGTTCCTCATGCAACAGCCTGCATTCAGGGAACATACATCGTATGCTCCAGCAAATGAATTTAATGATGCTAAGGAATGAATCTACTCAGGGGTGAAATCAAGTGACTAGTGATGGAAGTAACAGGTACATTAGTTGAAATTCGTAATTGCTCCGATCATTTTGACTGCGTCAATAACCATGGTGGCCGCTTGGACCTACAGTTGTCCCTTGATTCGCCAGTTCAGACCAGACACATCTTACACACAATTCGGGTGACAGGGAAGAATGGCCTGTATAGTTGAGTCTCGGAAACATTGAGTTGATGATTAGATCAAAGGCTTTGAATCCTGCAAACATCCTTGTTTCCCTTCTACCCGGTCCTCCGCAATATCACTTTATAGGAGAATGAAAATCAACTGCCTTGAAAGAACAACAATTCTACCATCGAGAGGTTTTAAGGAAGGTCTTTCGAGCTTATTTTTCGTCTTGTTGACCCCCGTTTCAACGCTCGAAAGCTTCTGCTTTGTGCGGACGGTTGGATGTGGCAATGATATTCTTTCAACTGTGAATGTACGACTGACCACTCCAAAAAGATTCACTTGCACTCAATGAAACAGCCCCATTGCCCTGTGCGCAAAGCACCGAAATCGTTATTTGGAGAGGGGAATTTATCGTGGTGTCAATTGCAAGACTATCGGCGATACTTCCAAAGGATGAGAGTCGCGACTCGGGGAGATGAGACGGAGAGACGGGAAGGAAGACAATATCTGGAGGGTTGAGCGGTTGGAATCTCAGAAGGCATCCTCTGGAATATGATATGCATCTCTCTAACAACTATTATCATACCCTATATTCTTCATCCCTTCTATCTCAGTATGCTTCAGCATTTGATGGACTAGGCCACATCCATCCCCGAACACCATTCCTGGATCGACAACTGTGATCAGCTCCGGGCAATGATGCCTCTATCTCTTGGCTTCGCACGATTCCACAAGCCATAGAGCCAGGTGAGGCAATGGAGTGGTAAGGAGATAAAAGCACTCGGGTGTGTGATTGTTCCAGTTTTCACAGTGACTCATTTAGACTGTTCGGCGAACCAAAGGATTCCCTTCACTGAAGCCCTGTTGTCCGTCCAGATCTCAGTGGATTGTCACCTTATGTCACAGTACCGGTACCATACTGATGCCATGATACAGTACATGGAGAATTATCTGCAGGAGTTTCATCGTCACAAGGATGTTTTCAGTCGATTCCGCGCCAGTACATCTATTCAAATGGTCTCACAAGCCTTGCAAAAGCAGCTTACTTTGGACTCACAGGAGGAAAGGGAGAGTGACCCCACTTGGAACAATCTTTCTGCGGCTGCAAAGCGTCTTCGCATTGATGAAGATACAAGACAGATCACGCCAGAAATTGCACAACATCTCGTCGAAGAATCTCATTTCAACTATCTGAATATGCATCTCCTGAACCACTTCTCTGCCCATATCCGCCAGCTTGGAAAGCTCTTGAATGTAAACTCTGAACTCCCAGAAAACGTGATGGTGGATCTTAACAAGCATACCTACAATAGAATGGTCATGGGACCACCTTTCAAATTTTGCATACGAATGCCTGAAAAGAAGGTGTTTCAGTATCGAGAGCCGAATGCAGATGCTGTAAAACAACATTGCGAAGATGAAATGCCTCTAACCAAAACGCCTATCCAGCGAATAATGAAACACCTGCTACCAGAAATCAAGACCCTTGATGACTTTGCCGAGTGGTGTGCAATGCCAAAAGTGCACCTACAGACTCACATTGCTTGGTGTTTCAAGATATTTGCCGACTTTACAGACTACGTTGATCATGATCACTATTTCAGTCATCTCAACAATGCAAATTTCATTTGGTAAAACACAGTACCACTTCCGGTGATGTCTTTTCAATGCGACGAGCAAGCAGTTCATATGGTTCGTTGCACTGGGTCCACAAGGTGGAGATAGCAGAAGCTACCTGCATATGATACATTGCTTCTCTGGATGGGGACGGGACCAGACAGCCACTTTAGGTCAACTGCTGGATGGATTCCCACACAGTTGAAGTTTCTTTTCGTCCTCTAGGATGCTGCATTGAGCATTAAAGGGCTTCTTGCCTTGGTTCAAATGTTTGCAACAGGGCCGATACGTCAGACTGCTGGTTTGGAGATTGTCAAGGAGAGGCTTCAACTTCCGATGCAACCCTTGCACAATGTAAGCTACAGTCATAAGCCTCTTTTCGGCGTCGGAACAACTTATATCATCCCTGTCAGCGCGATCCGTGGAGCTGTACACCTTCGTCCGCAGACGCCTCAGCTAAATAGCTCGCGTTGGTACTTGAGCCACACGATTGACTTGAATGCTTTCAATTTGTTTTACATGTAGATGATTCAACTTGATGCTTGAAGTAATCGTTGCAGCGATATATAGAAATCTGATGAGTGTTTACTCTGGGTGTCTTAATTTTTGTAAAGGGAGTTGTTCAAGGTGGTGTATAATCGATGTCTCAAGGGATTAGATAGTTAAGAATATTGTTGAAATCAATGGAACAGTTCAAAAAACCTTTGAAACGATTAAAATCTAGAGGACCAATGTGAAAGAAACTACTGCAATAAATTAGATTAAGTGACTAAACATGGTGTTGAGATGTCATGACGATGCGATCACATAATTCAACGCTGCGATACATGGTGGAAGATTGCAAATAAGTGGCTCAGATTATCTGGTGAGAATGTGTAACGGGCGGGGTCAGACGTAGGTGATATTGGTGACAATAATGTAATATCGGGATCGGGACAGGACGCTTTGAAGTTCATATCGATGATTTCAGAACAAGACAAGAATCAAGGCTTTGGTCAAAGTCGTACTTGCTTTGCTATACAAGAGAATGAGTAAAGAGAGAAGAAAAGGAAACCCTCCAACGCCAACAACACTCTCTTTATATACAATCTGTTCGCCACCTCCAAATCATTCCTCATGCTCCAATATACCATCCGAATCTCATCCCATGATCTTACACACCACCAACAAAACTTCTTATCAACATAACCAAGCCATATCACCTGACATTGCAACACCTCAGACCACTTCCTTATCATGACAAATTATACCGCCACCATCTCACTGCTTCCTCCGCGTCTTCCAACGTCTCCGCCTTTCCATAACACAATTCCTTCCACACCACCCCAATCTCTCCATCCTATCCTCAAAATACCTCCATGTATTCTTGGACCATAACAGAATGCGGAGAAGGATCGCTGAGTGGGGTCCATTTTCGAAAACCAATTTCACCTTTTGCTGATGAATGAATTTAACTTAGAGAATTACTTTGAGGAAATAATTGTACAATACTGAGTTGAGTAATTGTGTGAAGTTAGACTTACACCGGAAAACTATCGATAATTGACCTTGGAAGTAGTTACAAAGTAAGCCTTGAGATACACTTGGGGGCGATAATTGTATAAACTAGGTGAAGTATGTAGAAGGTATTAGTATATGAATCTTAGGAGGCTCATGGAGACTACAATCGAGTCAACATGTTATGTTATTCAACGGGCGGTTGCCGGTGGTCGACTTGGCGGTGATGTTCACACAGAAGACTCCATATTAACTGGGGCTGGATATGAGTATGAGTTGGTAATAGTCGGAATGGGATGAAATTTAACATTATCAAGGTAGTGCTGGAAAGCTACAGGTAACAGATTAGAAGAAAGGAATACTGGAAGCTGAACAATATTTATAGATTAGCTCTGAATATTTATTACAAATGTAGACCAATATGGAGTAAAAGACAGTCTAGTTTGACTGGAAGCTATTTACATAATCTACTGATTATCCGGATATTAGAAAGTAGAGATAGCTATCTTGAGTTCATACTGACAGGTATTTGTAGAGTCATGAATCGGAAAGGAAATGATTGGTGTTGAAATTGAATGATACCACAGAAACGTAAAGATGCAAAACCCATAATAGTTAGTACTTTTCCAGCATTTAGCTGAGCAAGTACTCTACTGTCCAGGTGACAATACATGATAGGTAGGGCACTTGCAAAAATATTAAACTACACTGAAATCTCTTAATACGAATAGAAGCAAACACTAACCTCTGAACACCTCCAGAAGTGACCTAAGTACAAATGTAGTGCTGAAGCACAAAAATTCTATCCATTGAGATATTGATGGCTTTCAGTTTTAGGCTCCAGTTTGTTATAAGGGTCTATTCACTTCAGAGAGTGAGCAACAGGCACAGTGCAAAATACCAATGCTTTAATAGTTTTGAATATGAATTCGACTGGGCCCACATTTTCTGGGCTCGACAGCAGAGCCAATGGTAGAAGTTGGTTCCCCTCCCTTTATCCTGTTAAGTGGTATTATCTAGTCTGCCAGACAGCATTTGGAGCTTCCGGATAAGTAGCCTGTTTTAGTAACTATTGCTGAGTATATAGGTAGAGAATGTCATGGGTGGAGACTGGAAATCAATGCTGTATGGAAGTGTGCAATATAGTGCCTGTGATGGTGCTACAACAGTACATCCTCCACCACCTACATTTATACTACATACTCCGAGCATACTGATGCCCAGATCAGCAGAAGTAACATCAAATCCCCACACAGTGAATAATAATGGTTCCGTGACATTAATTCATCTGCCTAATTTCCGGAACCCACTGTAAACTCCAACTGTTCTGTTTTATTGATTCATCCATTTCCAGTGCACTGCCCTGATTTGAGAATACTGTACCAATTGAGTACAACTCAACTCCGGCAAGGTTAGACTAACAGGTTGGACTTACAGGTTGTGCTGACAGGATACTCTGACAGGTTGCTCTGACAGGTTGGTCTAACAATGATACTCTGACATGGTTGCTTTGACAAGGTTGCTCTAATATGTTGGCTGTGGCATGGTCACTCTGACATGGTCATTATGATGTAGTTGTTATAACATGGTCACTCTGACATGGTCATTCTGATATAGTTGTTATAACATGGTCACTCTGACATGGTCACTTTGACATGGTTGTTATGACTAGCTCATTATGACATGGTCACTCTGACATGATTTTTATGACAAGGTTGATATGACATAGTCAGTTGGACATGGTCAGTGTCACATGGTCCCTCTGGCATAGTCATTCTGACATGGTTGCTCTGACAAGGTTGCTCTAATGTGTTGGCTGTGGCATGGTCACTCTGACATGGTCTCTCTGACATGGTCACTCTGACATGGTTTCTCTGACATGGTCACTCTGACATGGTTTCTCTGACATGGTCACTCTGACATGGTCTCTCTGACAGGTCACGCTGACATGGTCTCTCTGACATGGTCACTCTGACATGGTTTCTCTGACATGGTCACTCTGACATGGTCTCTCTGACAGGTCACTCTGACATGGTTTCTCTGACATGGTCACTCTGACATGGTTTCTCTGACATGATCACTCTGATATACACATCCTACTGTAAGAAGTACAGTGCCAATATTACAGAGCTAACACCAACTGCTGACACTGCATGAAATCTGGGAATGCAAGTGGTCAAAAACCCTGGTGGTGATACCACTGATTCTATATTACTGTAAGTCAGTTCACTTAGAGTGTAACATCTATCTACAGCTGTACCTTGTAAATTGTAATCAAATTCTCACTCTACACTCTCTCTGCAAGCCTCACAGTCATTTAAAGCAAAATAAATCATTTTGTTGCTGAAGCTCTGTCTTTAATCCAAAGGCCAGATATCTCAGCTGCAGGACTAACAAAGTATTATGCACAGTCTACAAGGTCCAAACGCACTTGTCTCAGCTGGGTTTGTATTGATATGGGGGTCCAATTACCTAAATCCAGTAAATCCAATAGAAACCACAACCCAGGGCAATTCTTGTCTTCCAACCCATCATCGGGTAAGGTACCTGCTGATTGTCCTTAGGTACCCACTGCAATCCATTGGAGAGCTATACCAGAAGTCCCATCAACCTCCAACTATGTGCAGTTTTGTGATGCCATGCTACTTGCAATGCAGAATTTTGATTGTAAGGCATTCATTCTGTTCACCCTCAGGGCAGGTCAGTGGCCATTGCACACAGAGGACTGGCTCAGAGATCCATCTGGACTTGCATGAGCACATGATTTGTAACTGTTTCTACCCCTGCAACATCCATAGCAGTATAGACCATACAGTCCCAGATTAAACTCCACTTGTGTAGTGCCATCTGCAGAGTATAATCCAACACTGGGTGTGGTAGAAGGGTATGATACTGTGTCATCAAATGGCGATTGGTGTGCAACAGTTTAGTTGGGAAGATTGGCAGATCCCTGCTACTTACTAATTTGGTATAAAATCAATTTTGACTTATGGAACCTGTAACCGACTTGGAATCTCGGAAAGTCCAGTATCATTTTGACTCTGACATGGCACATACAACATATACAGTATAACTTTGACTCTGACAATTGCCTTAACTCTGACAATTTCCCTAATTCTGACCTCCACCCACCTCTGATCTAGAAAGCAGCCCTTGCTGATATAGGCCATTATATCAACTTTGACTCTGGAGGCCCATCATATACAGTATAACTTCTACTCTGTTAATTACCTTAACACTGACAATATTCCTGACTCTTATAACCACCCTACTCTGATATAGAAAGCAACCCCATTGATAATACTGCATTACTTCAACTTTCACTCTTGGGACCCAATATTTACAGTTTAACTCTTACTCAGAAAATCACCCTAACTCCAACTATAACCCTAATTTTGACAATCACCCTAAGTCTGACAATTATTCTAACTCTGATATTTACAGTAAGTGACAGCTACCCTACTCTGAAACTAGATGCAATCACACATATAAGATACTTGCTACAACTGCAAAGTGGAAGACCCAACATAAACAGAATAATTTCAAGTCTGAGAATTTACCCAATTCTGATACATTTTCAGAATATCTTCAACTTTTACAAGCACCATCACTCTGACATGGAAACCTATATTAATAAGCCTATATTCATCTCTGACAATGTTGTGTTTAGGTGTCAGGCAATAGAACTGCACTTTACCATAAAATGTAATTAGCTGTGGATTCTGTATACATACAATGCCAATATACCTATTGCTAACCTGTACAAAATCATTAAACTCACACATGGGCAACATTAAACATTTTGTGTGCTGTAGCTACCATCTTCCAGTGGACTATTGACACAGATCTCAAAATTCAAGGCAATTTATCTGTGGCGTTCACATACCAATCAACCATAGTATCATATATTAACAGATGCCAAGTGGAATAAGCCGCCTGCACCAAAATGTAAAGCAGCTGGAAGACATCTGTGTGCACTACTTCGACTGATTTGAAGTCAAAGAAGACATGATGAGAATGAACCAAACGAAAATATACTATGTACTACTGAACTGAATACATCCACTTTGGTCACTTATTTGTTCCTCTGAGGAATGTCAGGGCTGAAATAATACATCCAAAATGAATCACAGCTTCTCAAAGTTACCTCCACATGACTCCAAGAACATAATACTTGACAGGAATGCAGATGTCAGGTGTGCCTGAAGTTCAATTATAGGCCAGTGAATACCCAGCAATGAATGCTGCAGCTTAGCCATAAATACCCAAGCCATGTCTGATCATCTGACTCACTGCAATGTGGATCTAAGGTGTGCTTGAACTTTTACCAAATGCCATCACATGCTGCAGCTTTGCCATAAATATGGAAGCTGTTTCTTACACTCTGGCACAGTTACTCAATGTTGCCTAGACGCATCATGATTACCAAATATAATTGGTACATTTGCAGTATTCAATTTATCATAATGAGACTGAAGACATATGCAGATAATTCTCTAGTGCACCTGATGCTGTGGTGCATCTGAAAATAGTTGAAATATACTTTTATTTTCTTGTGATATAAACATTTGCACCAGGCATCAGGTTTCTTGTAAACCACAAATTTGCATTTAATTAATGATTCAACATTCTCGGTTGAATCTGGTGAAATATTTGGACTGAAGTCAACTATCCTGAAATATGGTAAGTATAGACCTTGTAGTTGTGGCTTATCAATCGACTCCATCTTACATTTGTCACAAACTGTTATCAAGAACACCAACCAAATCCCACTCTAGCTAATCCCGATATTGGAAACAACATTTCCTGCATCAGAACTTTGATTCTCTTCAAAACGAAGTGGAGAAATAATACAATAATGCAGGACACCGTGCCCTACAATTAACCTTTTTGACTACATGTATCTGTTGAGAAGATTTGGTTAGTTGAATATCAAGAGAGGTATACCTGTATTTCACAGTCCTAATAATCAAAGATGGTGGTTTATTAGACAGCAACATGTCTCCATTCTCTCTCAGCCACTTTGTATGGTCCTTACAAGACTCCCAAATGCTGTTAGTCATCTTCCTCATGAGGTTTGGTAGACTTCTCATGCCATGCAGGTCTCCCATTTCAGCTACACCAAGTGTTGGTGGAGATTACGTCTGTGGTTATCATAGCAACCTGGACCCATATTCACTGCTGATATATTTGGAACTCTATATGGCCCTGGTCAGACAACTTGTGCTAATGCCGGTGCTACTGCTTCAATACCCCAAACTTCTGACCTTTTACTGTCTTGTTTCCTACAGTAAAATGCAGGTTGTTCCGACCGACTTTGGGTGTAGGTACAAGGATTTTGTGAATCAAGGAATTTGAGCTGAATGTCTATGCATTCAACACTGCCCATTTCTGTATACATGTGTAACATATCCACATGATCAACAAAATACTTAGTCAGCTACCACTTCCAATGAAGAATCTTGCAAGAAAGAGGACAATTGAGCACCACCTGTTGAGGAGGAGGTGCACTGGTAAGTGCAGAGTCAGTTCTCTCTTGGTTGTAAAGGAGCTCCCCACTCAATGCAGTGTCTTGGTCAGGTTTCGGATACTCCACTGGTTGTTTGTCCAGAATTGGGAGACCTGACTCTCACAGACATTGGAAAATTGGAGAATCAACCAAAGTATTCAGTTACCATTCATAGTAATATTGTCGTGAAATGTCATTGGAATACTCAGGGTTACTCAGTGCAAACGAAATTCAGGCTAGCCACTATCCATACACCCGGTATTCTTTTGAAGCATCATGTGAAGTGTATTGTTCATTGATGGTCTTCAGTTTCGCTTGCTCTTTCAAAGTCCACTCAAGATCAATAATGGGTGAATTCCCCTTCACAATTGGAAGGAGTGGTTTTACATTCACTAGGTGTGATTCTGACCACCTGCTGACCATCCATGGTTGTGCAATCTGTATCATCCAGTACACGGCATCCTGTCAAGCATCATTATTTTCAGTCTGAATTGAATGCATCAACCTCTTTACTGCAGAATACAGTGCCTCTGCCCCATGCATTTCCATCACAGGATCTTCTTCTGGATCTTCAGGTTTACCTGAAAGTACCACATTATCGGCCACAACCAGTCACAAACGGAATGGAATCCCTGTGAGTGGTGAGTTGAAGATTCAATCCAAATTTCCCTTCCATCGGGAATTGCAAGTGCACACTGTTCTCTGTGTTACACCAATGAGACTGTTGTAACATTGTGAAACTCCATGAACTGTATGAGAGTTAGCTGTTACTTGATGCTTTCAGTCTGGATATTAATGTATCATATAAAGCATGGTAGAAAGTGCATCAGTTTTCCGGTTTCTCAATACTAGTGCTGGGATGCTTCTGTGTGAGAATCAAATTCTCCCCATTGTACAAGTTTACAAATTTGATATCAGTCCCATATGTCATCCTATCAATCTCACTCTTGAAGGTCTCTGCCACTCTGTGCATTGTAACCATCCGGATTAGATCAAGGCGAGAAGAATGCACTGGATGCCCCTGAGGTGACCTTGTCTGGATCACTGAACGGCGACAGAGTACTGAATTCATGCTCTGCAATGATGACCACTCTGGTTCTTCACAAATAATGTCAGAATACATGTTCTCCGCAATATTCACCCACTCAACTATAGTATTCCCCCACAAAATTGAAAGCAGCAAGCCCACAACAAGCTTCTCAGTCAGCAATTTGCATATCATAGCCACTGCCACTGAGGTAAATGTCTTGCCAAGACCAATTTCATCTGCCACCAGGGCTCATGTCACATCTGAATCCCAAACCCATCTCCACACAATGAAAAATCTTACTCAAACTTGGAGCGCCAGAAACGTGGTTGTAGGTATGCCTGGAACAGAATATTGTTGCCAGGGACTTGGTTTGCATTGAATTGGTTTATCAGATTGGCATTCAGTAGGCGGACTGCCTCAATATGACTTTCACATTTGAATTCATTGTTGGGTGATGAACTGCTATCCTCTGAATCAGGGACTCCCACACCACCCTCCACTTGCACCTATACCTCTTTTACACCATTGTTAGTTGTCATTTCATCCCGAATTGTATCTTGCAGATTTTCTGGGGTAAGTTGGGTATATTCACTCATACTCCAGGACTCCTGAAATTCATCTCCATGTTAGATATTTCACATACAAAGAATGCATTCAAACAAATATATATGTGTTGAACATAATCAATTCTATTCTTTCAATCAGAACTTAGATTAATGCAAGTCCTATTCTCTTGCCCACCATTATTCTGTTCCTCCACTCTTCCACCCTCTTCTGGTCTTTTCACAGTTTACATATGGTTAGTACCAGTTGTTGATATCTAGCCTTAACATGGCTAGCGGGGAATACCTCTGCAGATCACTTTGCATGCTCTGCGATATCCTTCCCAGTAGCTCTCCTCATTTCTACAAAATATATTTTCAAATTGTATCCAAGTTCCAACTTGAATGCATTTGAAAGTCAACAGTTGTATGGAATCTGCTCATATATGGAGTCATTCATCATTGTCCCATGCATATATAATCCCAGATACTATTCATTCAATTTGTCTGGCTTCAAGATGCCCTTAAATATCAATGTTAAAATATATGGCTCATATGGGCCTCCATTCGTTTTAATGAAATCTATCAGCTTCTGCTAGAGCCTTACATCTTTGTATGAGACTTGAAGTTGTATGAGGATATATTGTTAATATTGATGTTCAACCTCCAATTAATCACATCCACGAACATTGTATTTGGCAACTCTCAGAGGTTGCTACTTGCTGGGTGGGCTGCCTGCTCTCCCAAATCCATTACTCGTCACATGATGCCTCGCCATGAATTTTGCCGGGACTTCCAAACATTGCCTACACAATTCTTAGAAAACCTCTTGATCCACTGCTGTTGAATCCGTTTGGCAGGATCTAAATTATCTACCGGGTATCCGATTGTAATGTCAACAGTCTATTTGCAATGTAGACCTCCTTTTGCAGGAGTCCATCTCATAGCTGTTTCAATTGGTTCTGCTAGTGGATAATGCCAGGATGCTTTTTCTCTAGAAACTGAGCCACCAATACTTTCTTCCACTTGTTTAAAGCAATGTAGTTGGGCTACTGCATTTGTTTGCCAAATTACATCTAGGAGATCCCTGTTTGCTGCAGACTGATTGCCGCTTGGACTTCAGCACTACCCAAGTCTGGTGAATTACTCTCTCATCATCTGCGTCCCATTTATGGTACGAAACCTCAGGTAAAGGGGGCAAGCCTGCAATCACCATGACAACAGGTTTCACTGGTTCCACTGCCATCAGGAATCTTGTTGTTTGCAGGCTAATGTGGGGTCTCCCAGGTTTGCCAGAATGTGGCCCTGGTGGATTAGAGATGGAACATCTTGTTCAAATGACTGCAAGGATTCCTGGTGGTACTGGAGTCACTTGTGAATCACCTCAAGATGAGGGTCCATAGTCTGGAAAGTGAGAATGAGGGAACATTTGGGACCTGCCATTACTGCCTGAGTCGAGGTCATATTCTCTGCATGGTGGCCTGTAGCTTGCATAGCCTTGGCTTGCACTGGTGCTTGGTAGCGACATGGGTGTCATGTCCAATGGAGAATGGTGGTAAAACTGAGGAGTGCCTGGAAATGGCTGTTATCATGGAGGGTATCCATACCCATGTGGCTGATGAAATTGGTTGGCATGTTTCCGCAATGGACTGCATTTGCTAGTGGCAGTTCAAGAACTGTTATCCATTGATCCTAGATTGTCATCAGGGCATTGTTGCGAGCTGAATAGGCCACCAAGTGGAGCTTCGTTCCCTGTCTGTGGTAGAGATCCATTTGTCGACAGGCTTTGCGAACTACAGATGGTGGCAAAATTGTGGCGAACTACTGTAGATGTGAGATGTGATTTAGAATCAATTGGAGTAAGGTTGAGTATAGTGCACTTAGCAGTGGCATTTGGCCGAATGAAGGCCTCATATATATCTTTACGTTCTCCCAAACTGTGGTGTTTCACTACATCTATGATCCATGAAATCTGGCTGAGAACATAAAACCTTAATCACATCCAATCTGCCTTTCCTCATCACATACTCGAGTTAGTATGCTAGGTTATTGGATAGATACTCCTCTTCATACAGTTCCCGGACTGTGAAGGTCATAGACAGGATATCATCTGATATTGCCATGAACCCTGCAAGAACCATATCCAGTTTCCAAGGTAAGCACTACTAGTAATATTACACCTAAATTGTAGGTGCATAGTCTGCAAATTCATTCAATAGGAGGCATGTGAGTCGAGCTGCAACAGTGTTTGCTTCCTTTTGCGCTCCTTGTCTGAAGATTGTAATTCTCCTGAGGATGTACACTGCAGTCATGCATCGTAAGTGATGTTAACATCCTACTAGCCTATCTGATCTCGATAACCATTAAGTGGGCATACCGCTGACAATAATACTCTCCTATTGATTCTATTACCACAATCTATCTTCGTTATCCACAGCTCAGAGCCTGGAGCTTAGATATGGCTCATAATGTTGCAATGACTTAGTTTAAAGCCAATTGTGGTGATAGCAGCAGCACCTGATAAACAAGTAACCAAAGTAGATTGCAGTGATGAGAAAAGAAACCATATCGTCTCTGGTAATGATCTTCAGCAGAACATGTGTATGATTAGTGGGTGGGATATGATATATTACTGATCGTCAGGTGACATCGCTTTACCCCTTCTCTGAATCTGATGGAGTGTAATGCAGTGGTGAAATTGATATGCTAACCTGAGTTAGCTCACATTCAAAACAATGTTCCGGCAGCGGAAAATCACCCCCTGAAAAATCACCAGGTTGTTTCTGAAGACATGTACTTCGTCCAGATCTCGAATACAGTGACTGTTACCAATGGTTCCGGGTTACCCAGCGACGGTCCTGGTTGGAACCAGAGCCGTGTCCTGGGGTCAGTTCTGGAACCGCCAAGGGACCAAACCGCCCAATGATGAGCGGTTCCAAACCCGAACCCCACCTAAAACCGTGGTTCCTTGACTGGGATTTACATACAGCAGAGCCTGATTTCTGCGAACTCGGAACTTTCCCTCCAATTAAGTATTTGAGTTCTTATCGTATCACAATACGATATATACGTACAAGATGCAGTTTTGGATGCTCTTTCACCTCCTGTTTTTCAATGCGTGATCCAATCAATATTGGTTGAGTTGCTGTGAAATAACGCCGAAAATTGAGCGTTTTTTGCCGTGACTCAATGACTATTGATTGGATCGCAAATTGGAGAACAGGAGATGAATGAGCCTTCAAAACTGCATCTTTTACATATATATCATATTGCGGTATGATCAGAACTCAAAAACTTCATTTGGGCCGATGTTCTGAGTTCGCGAAGTGGTGAAACCAGCCACAGCACTGCGGGTCCAGTGTGCTTTGGGTTTTTGATGGAGTGAAACCTGTTTCTACAGTTCCGGTTTGGTTCGAACCAGGACCAGGAACCAAACCGCGGATTTGGAACCATTGATGACAGTATGTATAGTTAACACTGCCAGCAATCCTGCTAACTTCTGTATGTCCAAAAACCAATTTTTCAACCAGAATGGACCGGACACTCGCTGTCAACAATATCACCCAATATCATACAATGAAAGTGTAGTCCCTGAGGGTGTTTTACCACCAGGAGGCTGGGATTGACCCAAGGCATCATAGTTCAACTTCAGTAGGTGCACCTAACGAGCCATTCAAGAGCTTGTCAACTCATGATATAAGCATTGACCATGTAGATGGTGTACCACCACCGGAAGATGCTTCAAATAAACAAACAATATACCCTCTCATGCGGAATCTCGCATCTACCCCTGATTCTGCAAAGACCAAGGCTCAGAGGAAGGAAGTTGGTGTCGATGATGCAGGGGGGAAAGGGATCAGCAAAGCAACTGGATTATACATGATGCATCACTAGTAATCAGAACAATGGAATCCATGGTATCTATTTTTGTGTGCACATGACTTTTGACATGCTCAATAATTTAGCCAGCTGACGAAAACATTGATACATCAACATCTGATGGGTGGACTAGACAACTACATATGAGAATCATTCCCATTGGCAGATGCCCTGCAAAAACACGTTTTAGCACCCGATTTTGGGCTCGGCAACGAAAGTTGGACTGTCAATCATTCAGATCTCTTCAGAATAGTATACTACAGGAATATATTCAACAGTGTACAGTTCCGTCTGGTACATCTCACATTGTACGTAGAGCTTGATTTTGAACCGGTGTGTCTTGCCGACATGGACAGTTGCCAAATAATCAGAGAGGTCAGCTCAGTTGATTGGTGGTGGAATATACCATATCAACTTTCACTGGGAGCATCAATTATGCCAGTGAATTGCCTATCCAACAAGACTTACCGGACCAATTATTTACGCAATCAGCATGCCAGGCCACTGTATCTCATAATTGGTGATATCCAAGAACATATCTGCTGGATACTTACAAAGTACACCAGGATACTGCTTGGGCTGATCTCCTGTCCCCCAAAGGGTTACAAAAATATGAATAACACAGGGTATAACACAGTTCAAACTGGGCTGTCCCTACTCATGAATCTTGACAGAGCTGGTCCTAGCTTGCATTGGTATTGTACTGATGGATTTCAGAGACAATCTGATTCTCTGTAGGCTGCCTCGGTTAAGGATTATCCAGAACTAGTGATTGCTACTTCAGTCTCATATGGCTCAAGGACGATGTGTGAAATTCCTACTGAAGTGTCCATGGGGCCTTGAATGTTTCGACCACTCTATCACTCCAGAGATCAGCTTGTTTACTCAGAGCTTCTGGAGGAAAGTAATATTGATGCTCTACACAGTTTAGGTGATCACCCAAGCCACAACCAGTTCTACCAATACTCTCTCTGCATGGTCTATTATCTTTGGCAGCCTGATGAATTGCATCAGCTGCTACTGAGTTCAGTTAAAACCTTATTGCACTGGTTGCTCAAATTCCCAATAGCTTGTAATGTCAAGCAACAATTTGACAATCAATTCACAACCATACCACAATATCCAGGTCTCCAGGACTGCTCTACACCATTCAAGTCACCAGAAAAAGGTCCTGGCATGCAAGCGAGATCCAGGGTATCATCAAAATGCTGGCTGTCAAGTACACTGCAACTCTAGACTGCTCAAATAATGACAAGGACACTGCAGGTCCAATAGCCTCTGTAGCAATCGTACTGAGAGCAGTGCATGCATTACATGAAGTTTATATACTTGTTAACCAACAAATTCACTCTAATCAATCCCTCAAAACTCTAGATGATGGACTGAAGAGATTTCACAAGAAGAAGGGTGCTTTTGGAATGCTAAAAATATCAAACTCTGTATAGGCCAAAGTGGATGAACAGTTGGCAAGAGAATCCCATCAGTTAAGAGAAGAAAAGATTCATAAAATCTGTACTGCAATGCAGGTTCATGTGTACATGGCTGAAGAAGTTACATTAACAAAATGAAGGCACTTTCAGGGGCACCTGAATGAAGCCCAATGAGCTGCAACCAAATGGTTAGATGCTGATTGACAGATGGCAAAAGTGCAATGTGCAGGCAAAATCCATCAGGTGACTACTGATAAATAGGAGCATTTCGATACAATATTCCAACATCTTGACTGGCAACTGTTTCAGCTAGTAGGAACTGAGGGAATCAGTTCCAGACGTATATTCCCCACAATACTTGCCCAAATGGAGACTGTGACAGAAGAAGAGGTTTACATGGGGGCAAACATGACCTCCATGAAGCATCTGCGATTTCTGGTTAGTCTATCCAATGCCATGACTGAAGCCACCACCTACAGAGTCACTGATATGGATTGGATTGTGGAACAGCCGGAGAGAGTGACTTATATTATCACCGCAGATGAGCAGATGTGATTCGAGAAGAAATTTACCATCCGCTGAAACGAGTTTGAACCTGGTTCAATCGGTGTGAATTTCAGAAGCTCTGCAAAATGATCATACACTGTATAATACATTTCGGGTATCCAACGATACATCATATATCTCCTATATCTGAATCGATTTGGTGAATTGGTTCTGGTGACACTATCACCACAGATATTTCGGAATGGCTACATATTGGCATTGTGAAAGAGTTATATCAATCTACCAATAAAGCTAATTAGAGTTAACAGATGCACAAGCATAATGACTGTTGTACCAGTCTTGACTATATGGAGAAGACACTGTCATATCTTGCCCTTCAATGCTGATATGATATTGACTTAACAAAGGCAATCAATCTACTACCAACTACTGATAAACTGCGAAATCCACTCAGAGCACATATTTTATGCCTCCACTCGTGTGCAGATGAGGCTTTTGCCACCCCATATCACAATCCGTACATCATTTGAGAGAAATGCCTGCCCATACACTGCACAGAAGAAATAAATTATTCTCACTGAGAGATTCTTCAGTATATTTTACAATTTCCAACATTGGACAGCTATTCCATATGTAAATTGAAGAGGACTGGGGACATGAAATAAGTGGACTGGGGCTCAGATATGATCAGAGCTTTCTAATAGACAGCATACTGCTTAAACTTCCGAATACGCTGTTGTACTACTGTCAACCAGTTCACTTCCCTCCTTCTGCTGAGCCTCTGGGACTTGATTACAAGGTGGACTATACCAATGCCAACCAAGGGATCATGTCAGAACCTCATAACATCTGGGTCCAATAGATGGAAAGTGACCACAATAATACCTTCCTAGGCCAACTTTCACCATTTCTCGATTTATACTGTAGCTGGTCTCCACCGAATCAGATCCACAAAATTCAGGTGCACCTGCCAGCCAGAAACTGATATCAACCTATTCTTTAAGGTGCCAAAAAACACAACAAAGGGTACTACATCTTCAAGCATAGGAATATGTGGTGGTGATTCCTACAAAAAACAAAGATGTACACAGTTGGGCTGAGTGTCTTGACAAATTGATCTGGGGTGTCAAATATATGAAGATAATCCATATTGTATCTGTCAGGGGAATTGTTGCACTGGCACACATGAGGCGAGCGACTGCTACATTAGATAGGACCCTTGTGTATGGTGTGTAAATTATTATATTGATTTAGATACCTACTAGACTGGATATTAAATACAATGCCAGAATCATGATATGCAGGTATAAAATAGTCTATCAAATTATACTAATCACTCCCAGAGAGTACGGCTCCAGGTTTGAGGTTCACAGGAATTTCCTTGGAGATACAGTCAATATTCCCAATAGCTCTGAAATTTGCACATCCTTACAGGTAGATCATGTAGTATATGGCAGACAACTGTACACTCTTTATAATACTTTTCTATTCTGTGCCACAACTTCTGGAGCATTGAGGAGCACCTGAGAGGGAGTCTCAGTGCATCTGAGAGCACATCATTTCGCATTTAGCCAATTAAGAAGTATCTAGGAGTAACTAGAAGGATCCATGTTGCTTTGCAGAGTGGCTGAGTTGTTTGTTATGACATCCGTACCATTTTACATTGTACTGATTAGGTAGTGGGTGGCAAATAGCAAGTGGCAGAAGCTGTATCATGGCCAAAATCATGACATCAATCACCCGTATAGTCTGAACCTCACCATCAGTGAGGCTATTTTAATGAGATTTCATAATGCCTCATTGTATTGTATTCTGAATTTCAACCTCAGTTTTTGCAAAATATGTTGAAAATTGAATTTTGCTGAGAAGGGATCTCCAACTCAAATTGTACATTGGAATCTGCTGCCTGCCACCTATTGATTTTCAGCATCTGCATACACACTCAGTCTGGGCCAAATGGTAATGATGGCAATGGTGATGATAGGAATGGTAATGCTGCTGCTGATGGTAATCAAAGAACTTAGAGATGTAGATTAACTATATTAACATCAGCATTAAAGCTTCCGCACACTTAGAGCCTTGTATTAGCCCAAGCTGCCACAATCTCGCAGTGTTCCATTCGCCAAAAGCTTCCTGTGCAAAACTCTACTCCTTCTGAAGTGCAGCTCTCTCATATGTGGCTCTCTCCATCAGGCTCTCAAGCAGGCTATCATGTATGCTTTTAAGCAGACTCAAGTAGGCTCACTAGCAGGCTCTGAGGTGCCAGCATAATCCACTGTGGACTTGCAGTCATAGTGTGAATGGTACTGGTGATACGCCTTTTGTGTTACTGTTTTATTTCTGGGATTACATAACATCACTCGATCATCCATAGATAGATACTTGATCCGACATCACGAAGTATCACTCGGATTTCTATCTTGGATCTATCTCCTGGATTTGTTCACCTATTAGTCATATCTGCATTACCCGACCTTCATATCAACTGATCCACAACAACAGTCCAGCCAAGCACGAATAAGATGTGCTTCATCTTTGAATCAGTACTGGTCGCAACTTCTCCATTCTCAATGGTTACGCCTTATTGGCAGGAAAGCTTATTCCTAGTCGCCAATCAAACGACTATTCACTCATGCTCCAATGGTTCATTCCTAAGGAGATGAGGTGTCATCAATATCAGACTACCATGGCATCTCGAGATATGCCGGGTCATATGAGAGATGAGTTATGAACCCAAAATCTATATATCGGAGTCCTGTCAACCGAATGGACTTGTATGAATCAACCCTTAGTACGACAACACTCTCTATGTCTAGGCAAATAGGACTTCGGATCCACATGTCCCGAGTGGCGCGGGATACTCTCCGTTCGATATATCGCAAACCTACTCAGTTGTGGATCACTGTATATTTGGCGCCAATAAAGCATTGTCAAAATACATGTTCGGTCGTTTGCTGTGATTGTCAAACCGTTACGTACCCGGTGGGTATATGAGAGGGCCCTCTCACTGCCCCTTGGTGATGGGAACTTCTTCGTTGATAATTGGCTTCAGATAGGCTCATATCCATTCTAGTTATTGCCAATAGCAATAGTGTCGCAGAATGACCATCTTACCTTGATGACGTAGTTAATAACTCCTGTGAGTTAAGAACTGGACTATCAATGGTAGAGGCAAGGGATGATGGGGCAGTTAGGAATGAGAACTCCGAAGCAGGCTTTAGCAGTCTTAGGATTGTTTAGGGTGTGGATTGTCTGATATATAGTCAGCGATACAGACATGGAGGAAGGACATCGATACCATTATCTACAACAAAAATCTAACTACTGATACCCATTGACCTTCTCCACCTGGAGGTTAAGTCTTGACTTTATTCCAGGGTATTATCTGTTAGTTCTGCATTGAAGTCAACGAGGATACTTCTTCTTTGAAGTCCAGAGTTGTATGTTCATCTTTCAGTTCTAAAGTTATGGATATATCGATCACCTCTGTATACTTGGATATTCTTAGTACCATCGTCAAACCTAGTCATTGATCGGGATGTGAGCAAGACAATTCTCCCGAGTCCAAAGGAAGTCCGAGGATCAGCATGATTGGGTGGTGATTCAGAGGATCCTCCTGCTAGGATACTCATCAGTCAGCACTACTCCTTCTGCTGAGGCGAAATTACTTTGCTGTTTCCTATAGACAAGTCGCTTGTTGGAGGCTTCGTATCCTTGGACAGTCGGTCCTCGAGTATAAGTGCCAGTTTGTGAGATGATACTTTAGCATCTGGTAGAAGTCCTGGAGTCATCACGATAGTGTGGTGATTTAGAGCATACTTCTTTCAAGCACTCCTGAAGTCACGTACATCAGCAATTCATATCATAGAATGATACTCTGTAGTTCATACTATCTATCGGGATCAGAGGTTCGAACAGTCACCTTGTGTTCTTGGCGTGTTTATCCTTATACAGATCCTGAGTCAAGCCTTATTCATCTTCTTCTTCATCAGTCTGGAATTCATTAGGGGCTTTTATTGATTAGGACCTAGGGTGAATCTCCCGGTATTACAACTGGTATGATATGCAACACTGCTGGTAATAATGACAGATAATTGTCTTTCTCTGGCCAGCAGCGAAATTTAGTTCCATAGGCTGACTGGAACATCTCTATCAATTAACTATTGATAACAATAGACTGCTTGTTATGGAATGGTACATTTGATGCTTGCTATAAGCAGCATATATGTGTAAGTATGTACAGTCCAGTATATACTCAATTTGCATGTTGGCTAATATATAAAATATAGTATGGTATTGAGAATATGAGACTCCATATAGACTTGATGATAGTAATTTACTTTTTATGCTACCAGTAGGTGGTGGTGAAGATTTTGATATTTCTATTCAGATCAGACAATATGATTAACATTTGTATACACAGATATCATGTCGACCATATTCCCCACTATATATACCATATGTATATTTGTAAAATATATAGGCTACCTTATAAATGACATATATATATAATTCTGGACTTTGTAGCAACAATTCCTATAGTAAATTCTTTGGCATATTACAAAATCCAATGCACTTAACATTTTAACAATAATGTGCTATATAGCTATTTGTACCATATAGAATTTTGTCTATTGGGAAAATCAGATCATTATATCTAAATATAATATACATTTATATCAATTCAATGTATACCAGATTACCCAGATTCGAGTGGAGAAAATAAAGTTCAATGTATCTTACCAGCACTTTATTTGAGTGACAGTTGATATTGGAAATTAGATGTGAACTGAATTGACACTAGACTTAAAACTAAATCTACCCATATTATCTATATTGCAATCAAACTATAGTTAGAAATTCCACTGCAGTTGCTGGTACAACTGGTAACTCTCATATAATATAATATACATAATCTATTTAGAGTATCAAAGTGCTGATTAACAACTACAATTAATATACTTCATCTACTTGGGCCATTATACAGCAGCTATACTCATATCTATATACCAGTTTAATATATTATCATATCCAGTTATAAAAATATATCTACTCTTATATCTTTCTATATAGTAAATATAATTAGTATACTTTACAACTTAGGAGTTTTTAAGTATATTGTTTAGAATAGTATTAGCATACAGTAATTGTAGTGAATTATTTCAAGTACAATGCAGCTGCTGTATAGCTTGAGAATAATGATCAACTGTGGATACTGATTGTATTGGTTGGTAGTGGTAGCAATGGGTCCGGGTAACCTGACAGTGGTCCGGGTGTGGACCTCAGAAACGGGTCAGTTCAGTTCCAGAACCGTTCAAAACCCCGACCCATTGCTGCTTGTGGGGCCAACCCCGTGCCTGTAGTCGTCAACCCGCGGGTTTTGCCGGGTTTGGCTAGACCCGTCGGTTCCATTCTCTGGTTCCAGTTTTTGGGTTTTTCTATTTATGATCGCATTCAAATATCCTACTGTTAATTGCAAAATATTAACTTGGGTACAGTATTGTCTTTATTTGAAGCCTTGGCCGCCTTTATAATCAAATAGGGAGAGACACGTTCCCTGCCCCATCCTGAAAATGAGGTTCAACAGAGCGTCCACAATCTTGGGCCTTGTATCATGGGTAAGATACATCAGCAAAAACTAAATTTCATTCATTAAATTTATTTAGTTTATTGTACCCACAAACTCAGAAAAATGAAATCGAGGTTTCCCTGAAATGTGCCATTGCTGTACTGTACCAGAGTGTTCTTTGAGTTGTCGTGATGCTGTTTTCAAGCGTCACCGCCAGTGTACCGACTTTGTGCATGTGACAATGAGCACTTGACGAACGGTTCACACTTCCTTTGGCAATATCACAAATCATCTCTCGGCATACTCCTTTGTCACCCAATTGGATTTGTCCTCACGATCATGATAGTACTCGCTTGATACGTTTAATGCAGTGTGTAGTGTATGTTTTCGAAGACCCTCATGGCTTAATTTGACCAATGATAGTTATCATGCAGAAGTAGTTCACAATAGTCAGTTTGTTGATATAAGATCATCAGTATTTTGCAGTTCAACTCTCATGGGAGGGATACGCATCATTGCAATTATGATTTCACACGATTGAGATCAGAGTTCAGTGAACCATCAGCTCTATTACCTTTACTACTATTATGATATATCGATGAAACCTAAAATAACAGAGCGTACAAAAGAATTACTAAATGCGATCACTGACACCATTCCGAACCTCCATGTGACATCGCACCCTCTACAATCATACTTCCATGGACCAATCCCGTATTCTCAACGCTGGTCATGTTGGTCATGCTTGTAATGTCATTGCGGTTGCAGTTTATGTCGCTGCACGGGATTGGCTGGCTGCTGATGGCGATGGCAGACCCCCCGATTGGCAGAACAGCTGAGAATTACTTGCTAACCTCAGTAGCAGCAACAAAGCTGCTGAGACGATTACACGAATCGTCGGGCCGCTCGATCAGTTCCTCTGGCATGTAATCAACGAACTCCTCATCCCAGCTGCCCTGATCATTGTGAGGTTGTGCCATCACTGGGTCCGTACGAGTTGAGTGGATTCTTCTGCGAATTATGCTTCGAATATTGTCTATCATTTTGCCTTGAACCTCTGGCAAGGAAAAACTGAAATCCGCATCGGGATGACGAAAGATATCTGTGCATGCATTATCGACCACGTGATTGACGATTCTTGTATCGCACTTACGTTGGGCACCACCTCCTGAACCAAACTCTGGCAGGACCCGAAACTCGCCTGCTTTCCAGGCCGACACACAATGGTTTATGGCCGTCGCTGTGAGGGCAATGAATGTTGGGTTGATTTTATCCATCAATGATCTATCTTTCATTCCCATTTGTCGTATGCCATAGAAGCATATGCAGTGAATACGATCCACAATTTCAGTGGCTGCAAATCGAAACTTGCACTCCTGAATTGATCATCAAGATAACATTTAAACAAGTACGGAACTTTGAACTTACCTCACGAACGTGTGTGGGGCATGTAAACCTGTTCTTGACCAATATCCAGGCTACAATAGTCTGGATCTCTGTAGGTGACTGTGTTCGAAATCCGTAAATAGAGTCGATTGAGGTCTTGCAGTGGTACACCATTGCTGCACGGGAGCAACAACTCTTTGTGAGAGCCTGATGCACAATGTCAGCAATAAAAACAATCATTGAGAAAATTCATTTACCACTGAAATGTAGGCACATGGATGGTCTGAGATCCTCTGGGCTGAATCAATGCTGGCGATTTCATCATACCACCAACTACAAATCTGGGCGGTCTTCACCGCATTTGTTGCAAAAGAATTCACCAACATCACATAGTTGGTAGCTATAAGCTTCACACGTGCTGTGACGATCGCCGGAATGCCTTAAATGGTTGTCTGGGAGTTGTATTCTGCGCAGACGATGAGGCCTATCACATCATCAACAAAGGGCTCATTTCGCCACTGATTTCCAGCTTTCCATTCAACCAATCGCTTACCAGCTTTGTTTGAATCATTCCTGTAGTATATATATACATTAGCGAGCGGATTCAATCATTCAGACGCTTGATCGGATACCAGCTTGGATACCAGGGGCGCGTGGTTGCATTCATTCTCCTCCTCCGGGATGATGTAGACCTCCCGACACTCAGGATGCAGGGGTAGTGCCGACGTAGGAGTTAATTGAGTTGCCAAGACATGTTTTCCAGGTGTTGACGAGAAGGAATCTTTTGATGGCCGCTTGATCATTGCATTCGTGTATGGTCAGCGAAGAGGCTGGTCGTGGGATTTTGAATATTCATCTCGACCATCATTGTAATTGTCGGGTATCATCCTGAGATTGTCATCGAGATCCTCATCGTAGAATGATTGTCTGCTTCTCTTCGTGTTGGAAGGGAGAGGAGGAGGAGGAGATGTGTGGCGCATTCTTGGCATGATTGAAAAAGGTGGCCAGTGATAAGTACAAAAAAATTAAACAAGTGACCAAAGCAGATGTGAATGAATGTAGAGTAAATGACGTAAAGGGTTGTGCAAAGGGAAGATAGCATTGTTATGATTGAAAGCATCGTCATGATGAGTCTTTTTATCCTGTCAACGATTCCAGCATCTTGGCTTGTCCCGCCACCCACAATTCCAACACTTTGGATGGATGGGACCTGGGAACTAAGAATGGCAGATGACAAGCATGCTGCGGGGTTGTTGATTCACTTCCTGTGACGAATATCGTTATCGTTACAAGCTAAACAACATTCGAGTTTCACTAATCATTCAGGCTAACTTCTGCTGGGTAAAGATCCCGAACTACCAATTACATTATAGCCATACACCGAGTCTTATCGCTGCCACTATTGGTTTCCCAGAAACAAATGTCTCAACAATTAATCCCAACATCGTGAACTCTCAACACAGCCCTTCATGCATCAATATGAATGATGTAATAATACAATAAACAAAACACCAAAAACAGACCCAAAACAGACCCAAAAAACTCCACACAATCACCCATCCATCCACCCTCCAAAGTGCCCGAAAAATACCCACCCGCAACCCTAATCCTTGAACTACCGTCCAGCCAGTGCATTCCATCATCTCAATGACCAATTTACAGCTGGGCGGCTGCTTTGACGCTTCCTATTGGCCAAAGAACCTACAGCTGGAGGATTCACAATGTTTGTGCTCACCTAGCCAAGCTGCATCCTCTTCAGTAACAGGGCTTTGCTCGTAATCAGCAATCAGACCAAGAGAACAGTTTCGGATGACTTCAGGGTATCGCTGCTGTCTGATAATCCTCCTCTGCAGCTTCCTTCCAATCATTCGAAGTCCATTGTTGTCGTAGCGAAGCTGCTTTTCTTTGGGAACCGCGTATCACCATCATCTTCCGATTCCTCCCCGATATCATCGATCATATCCTCGGCTGGAGGTGGGAAGATGTCACCCAAAGGAAGGTAGCAGCGGCCACCATGCATAGGGCCCTGGGCACCAGCTGTGCCATCGGGTTGTTGACTACGATAACCAACACGAAAAACAGTTTTGTTGCCTAATTTCATCGCCGCCTTTAACCATCTGGCAGCAGTATTGTTATCGAACATTGGGGTAACATTATGGGTATACGGACCACCATCTGCATTAGGCTCATCCCGGCAGTCCCAAAGTTTTCAGATTTTCCGGCTGCGGTGTCGCAGACCGGCAATTGCAGCATTCAGGATGGACAAAATGAATGTATCAACCATTGATGTCAGTATCGGAAGTATCGATTCATCATCCCCAGGCCACTGCCATGACAATAGCTAAGTATTGTTTTCACCCACCCTCTTCCCCGCAATGTCAGGATCCACATAGGCGATGGTAAAGCGACATGGCTCGACAAGGACATTGCCCGAGGTATCACAATCCATCTTTATCAGCATGGACCTGTGACCGGAGGTTTCTTCCTCGTCGTCTTCTGTACCCTCACATCATCAGGAAAAACAAGAGAAGCATTGGGGCGATGAAATACATAGCAGGGTGGACGAGTTTCCTCTTCTTTGTCGGGGTTTCTTCAAGAGTATTCTTCCTTCGGCGACAGCCAACCTCCGCGAACTCCTCCAGAGCTGCCTTGAATTTCTGACCAGTAAGATTAGTCTTGTCTGCCATGTACGGTATCCAAAGTGGCCTTTTAGATGCCACATCACTGAATCAAGTAATGCAACTATCGATTAGGAGATCCCATTGCTCTGGGCCGGCACCTTGCTTGTTGATGATGCTCATGGACTGGGCAATCAGCCAGATGCGCTCCCTCACTTTAAGATCTATCCATTGTGTTGTCAAGCCACCCTCATCCTGCCCAATCCCCATCCTGTCTGCTGCGCATTGGCTGACTCCAACACTGGCGTTCTCGGTGCAGACACAGACTTGTAGAGTCGGCATCTGGATTGTGTTAGCATCTGCGACAACAGATTTTGGCAACCAGAAGGCATCACATTATATTTCAGGTTGTCAGCGGTGGTCAATAATTGAGGGGTGGATATCGAATGTTTGTGACTCTAAACAAGCGTCTGGAGTGTTGAAAATATTGTCCAGGGTGATGTGATGTGGCAGGAGAGGTGGGGAGGGTGAGTCGAAGGTTCGGGAGACTGTAAGTAAGGTGGGCAGGTAAGGTGAATAAATATATGGGCTTGGAGGGTTATCTTGATCCGGCGACATCATCTCAGCTGCAATTCAGCTACGAAACAATTTGCTTAGCATCATCTAGGTGCCCTGATTTGTTGACTGAACGCTTAAGTTCATCACAAAGACAACTAAAAGCATGCTCTGCAGTCATATCTCACCAGTTTGTCCTTGTTCTGGTTCTTGTACCCCACGATGATGTCGCTGGGTAGGGATCTATGGAGAATGTACGTTTCATGTACAGTACGAACATAACAAAAAGTGACAACCATAAATCAGGCAATAGGTGTATGAGGGACTTGTGTGTGTGAAAAACATTCAGCGTGACGAGCTGGATACAGATGCGGTATGCTTTTCAACGTCCAAGGGATGTTGAAATTGAGAGAGCAATTAATCACTTTGCAAAGGTGTGAAGGAGGATGGGAGAAATCCTACGAGAGTGGTAGGACCCCTGTTAGGAAAAAGTAAATTGAGGTGCGGCATTTTCAGAGGCTCAGCCGTCTTGTAATGGTATCAGTACCTAGAAGACCGTCGAGACACTTCTTAACATTGTGGCGACATTTCATTTTGCTACCAAAACAAGGATCTTTGTCAACAGTGCCTACACTGCTCGAAGATGTACTCTCACGTTGGCGCTTACATTTCTTACCTCTGTTGCAACCACAAAGATAGGATTGTATACCTATCAGTCGAAAAACAACCAGGTGATGGTTTTGCGATCGAGCACGATGGTATCCAACTTCCTTTCGTTCATGAACTGCATTGCTACGCTGATCTTCACCTCTCCGAGGACGATTCCAGCAATACAGATTCCGACACCAAGAATGTGTGTATCGATCCAGAGCAACCTCCAGTGTGGACCTGTATTTATGGGACTCCACACTTGGAGAGCCGTCGAGCTGGCAAGCCTATTACTGAGAGGTATTTCGATAGCTTCGATGATGAAATTGATCTATGGTCACCATGTTCTTGCGAGGCGGAGTATCCATTAGCGCACTGGTGCGTCAAGCACAACTTGAGCAGAGCTGCTATCAACGAGCGTTTCAGGAACACTACGATGGTAACCATCAGCGACTTCACTTTGTCCCACACTCCATTCAAAAGGTTGAATGAAATGTCCTACCCAATGGGCATCGACTCTTTGGTATCCCGCAAAGTGTGTTACAATTGTTTCCCCGATCGAAACAGCCTTTGCGAGGATGATTACACAGGTTTCTTTTACTGCAATCCTGTTGAATGCATTGAGTTCGTCATGCAACAGCCTGTGTTCAGGGAATATATGTCGGATGCTCAAGCAAAGTAATTCACTGATGCTGAGGAATATATCCACTGAGAGGTGAAATCAAGCGACTGGAGGTGGTATGAACAGGTATGTTAGGTGAATTTTGTCATAGCTACGATGATTTTGGCAGCTTCAATCGCTACTGTGGCCGCTTGGAGTTATGATTGTCCCATTATTCGGCAGGTCAGAACATAAACAACTTGCAAACTATTTGGGTGACAAGATGGCATGGCCAGTATATTTGGGTCTCGGAACCATCGACTCGACAATTAAATCCTAGCCTTTGAATCTTGCAAGCATCCTTGTTGCCCTTCTTCCCATTCCTCCGAAAAATCACTTTAAGGGACATTGAAAACAAATGCTGTGAAGGAACAACAGATGCACAATCAAGAGGTTGTAAGGAAGGTCTTTTAGCTTATTTTTCTTCTTCTCAACGTGCGGTTCAACACTGGTAAGCTTATGCTTTGTGCAGGAGGTCAGATGCGGCAATGTTATCCTGTCATCTGTGCATGGACGGCTGACTACTTCGAAAACATTCACTTGCACTCAATCAAGTAGCCCCATTGCCCTGTGTGTGAAGCACCGAAATCGGCATATGCAGATGGGAATGCATTGTCGTGGCAATTGAGAGACTGTCGGCTATACTTCCAAAAGAAGATACTCCCGACTCAGGGAGATGAGACGGAAAGATGGAAAGCAGCACAATATGTGGAAGATCAAGCGGTTTGAACCTCAGAAGGTGTCATCTGCATTATGAAATGCATCTCTCTGACGTCTATTATCGTACCAGATATTATTCATACCATCCATCTCGGTATGCTTAGGCATTTGATGGACTGAGTAACGTCCTTCCTCGAACACCATTCCAGGATCGACAAATTCAACCAGCATTGGGCGATGATGCCTCCATATCCTGACTTCGCTCGATTCAACAAGCCATATAGCCAGGTGACCCAATGGAGTGGTGAGGGGTTGAAAGCACTCTGCTGTGTGATTGGTTCAGTTTTTGCGGCCAATCATTTAAACACTTCAGCGAGGCAAAGAATTTACTTCACTGAAGCCCTTTTGTTCCTCATGAACTCCGTGAATTTTCACCTAATGGCACAGTACCGATACCATACTGAGGCCACACTCAAGTACATGGAGAATAATGTGGAGGAGATTCATTGTCACAAAGATGATTTTAGTCGATTTCACGCCAGTACATCTACAAAGAAGGTCTCCGAATCCTTGAAAAAGCAGCTTGCTTTTGACACACACAAGGAACGGGCGAGAGATCCCGCTTGGAACGATCTTTCTGCGGCTAGACAGCGTAATCGTGTTGATGAAAATCAAAAGCAGATCTAGTCAGAAATTGAACAACATCTTGTTGACAAATCTGATTTCAACTTTGAGAAGATGCATCTCCTGGACCACTTCTCTGACCATATCTGCCTGCTTGGCAACCTCATAAATGTACCCTCTGGACCCCAAGAAAAATTGATGATGGATCGTAAACAAGCTTGCCAACTATCGAATTGTCATCAGGCCACTTTCCAGATTCTGCGAAAGAAATCCCATACAAAGGTGTTTCAGTATCGAGAGCTGATTGCAAAGGCTGCACACAAGGTCGCGACAATGATATGCCTCTAACCGAAGTGCTAATCATGCGAATGATGACAAACCCGCAACCAGAAATCAGGACCCTTGATCACTTGGCCAAGTGGTGTGCAATGCCCAAAGGGGAGCTACAGAATCACATTGCTTGGTGCTTCAAGAGATTTGCCAACTTCACAGACTACATCGACCACGATCAGTATTGCAGTCGCCTTAGCGATGCAAAATCCATTTGGTTCAACACAGTGGCAATTCTGGTGCCGTCTTTTAAATGTGACGAGCAAGCAGTTCATATCGTTCATTGCACTGGGTCCACAAGGTGCATAACTCATAAGCCACCAAGAATTGATAAAGTGCATCTTTGGATGGGAAGGAGTCCGGATAGCCACTTTTAGTCAAGTGCTGGAGCCATTCTCGCAAGGTTGGGGTTTCTTTTCATTGTCGAGCGTGCTGAATCGAGCGCTGACTGGCTTCTTGCCTTGGTTCCGACATTTGCACCAGGGCCGATACGTCAGACTGCTGGTATGGTGACTGTCCAGGAGAGGCATCAACCCCCGATGCAACCCTTGCACAATGGAAGCTACACTGGTAAACATCTGTTCGGAGTCGGAACCACCTATATTGGCCCTATAAGCGCGATCCAAGGAGCTGTACACCTACTTCCGCTGATGCCGCAGCCAGATAGCTCACGGTGGTACATGAGTAACACGATTTACTTGAATGCTTTCAATTTGTTTTACATCTAGATTGTTCGACTCGATGCTTGAAGTAATTGTTGCAGTGATATATAGAAATCTAATGAGTGTTTACTCTGGGCGTCTTAATTTTTGCAATGAGAGTTGTGCAAGCTTGTATATAATTGATGTCTCAAAGGATTGAATAGTTAAGAATATTCTTGAAATCAATGGAACAGTTGAAAAAACTGTCGAAAGTATTAAAATCTAGAGGACCAACGTGCAAAAAGCAAGTGATATAAATTGACTGAAATGACCAAACACGTTTTTGAGATATCGTGACATCACGATCACTTTATTGAACGCTTCGAACCATGGTGGAAGATTGCAAATAAGTCTCGCGGATAATCTGTCGAGAATGTAGAGAAGGATCGGTGCGTGGGGTGCATTTTCACAACCAATTTCACTGTTTGCTGCAGTAGGATGTATTGGACAGCTGCATTGAATGTTCCGGCAGTTATTAAGCCACAAACGGATAAGTTTGCAACTGCTCCTGCTCCGACAACATCTGGAAAACTCATGTCAACACTTGATATTGTCCCCTGAAAATCGCAAATGCCGCAAGGGACTTCTCTGTGAGGAACTGGTCATATGACGCTAGGTTCTGGGACACCACACTCTCCCATATGCATTGAATCTCTCCTGCCCATTATGGTACCAGATTTCTCACCGATTATGACCTTGAAACCTGGTAAACCTGTAAGCGTTTACCCGTGCATTTAGCCTCCATAGCTAATTGCAATACAGGTATCATATTCAAACGAAGAAATTATAACAGCTCATTCGTCATCAGCAGATCAGATGCAAAAATTGCGATATTTGATGACGTATCTCCACGAAATGCAATTGGTGTACCCATTTTGCTAAGTGTCAGCTTTTGTTTGATTTTAGTGACTGAATTGTGAGACATGATTATCCATCAGTGCATGTGCAAGGGTCATACAGGTCATACAATACTTCTAGATTCCAAACCAAGTTGATTGACAATCAATCAACTTGATATCGTCTTGCCTGTTATGGTTAAGCGAGAACGCAAAAACCAAATTAGAGACAAAATTCACCTCCAAAAGTAGGGTCAATGATGTGATATGAGTCATAGAAGGAGTGGTCAATGCGTAATGCGAATCTGTATGAATGACCAACAACATACTGCATTCATCCATACATCCAACTGCATAACTCTGCGCTCAAACCTGGTGCACATTGTCAAGATTTAGAAAATTGCCTATGGTAAGTCATGGAAATTGAGGAGAAGGTGCTGGATAAGGAAAGGTGAGGAAGTTGGGGTGTATTCAACAAGGATTAGTGGATGAATCTACATGTGGTAAAGTGCCGGCTGAATGTGCTGGAATGTGACAGCGCTGTGTCATCCATTGCTGAGATAACATCTGTAGCGGTGGATCAGAAATTGAGAGGCCACATAGCTTTTGGATGCAACTGAGTATTCATTGAAATGATACATTGGCTGTCAATAATGGCAATATGATTATGAATATACAATTATTAACCATACAACGACTGTTAGGATGTGTTTATGGTGAGTCTCAACGAGTATCCGTCCTACACATTCAGCAATCAAAGGGCTACATCATCACATCCTCCCAAAGTGACGGTATTGGTCATCTCAATAGGTAAAAAGGAATGTGACACGCTCATTACCCCATCCTAGAAATGAGTGTCAATGGAGCGTCAACAATTGTGGTCATGTATCTTGCATAATCCAAGGGCAGTGCAATGGGAGTAACCCATAATCAAATTATTGGCCGCCTTTATTAGCAATATTGTTACTGAAAATGCCACTACCACCTAACATGGGTGTCAACAGAGTGTTAACGATTTTTAGTCATGTATGTAAGGTAATTGGGCAGTCATTTGCTCGCTGGTATGCATTACCAACATATTGACAGCCTTCAGGGGCAAAAGAGAAAGCGACCCAGTAACAGCCATGTTCTGAAAATGAGCGTCAATGGAGCCTCAACCATTTTTGGCCTTGTAAGTACAGTAATTGAATGGTGATTTGTTCACTGTTATGCATAACCGACGCATTGGCAGCGTTTATAGGCAAAAGAGACAGCAACAAGGTCACTGCCCCATTCTGAGAATGAGTGTCAATGGAGCGTCAACGATGTTCGGCTTTGCATCCTGGGTAATGTAAGTTCTGATTGGTTGCAGACATCCATTAAGGACATATTGGCAGTCTTCTGGGGCAAAAACAACTGCGACACGCTCTCTGCCACATTCTGAAAATGAGCATCAATGGGGTGTACACAATGTTTGGTCTTCCATATTTGGTAATCAAGGCATCGTGCAGATATTCAAGCACATAACAGCACTATTGACCGCCTTGATAAGCAAGAATACAATATATCAAAGAAAAAACACAGATTCCAAAGTAGTCAATATTGCAAACGGCCAAACATGCAAAAACAAATTGTTGGCTGTCGAATATGCGATTTTGATGAAATACTATTATCAAACTGCAACAACAGGAGCCTAATATGAATCTATAGATGGACCCACTGGGCGACCTGCGCACAACTCGCCCAATTCGGATGGGTTGGGAGACTGCCATCAAACCATACCTAAGTTGAAGGTTTGGGTGTATTGACAACTTGGACCACCAATTTGGCAAAGGTTCAGTTTGGACCCAGAACCATTGCCAACACTAATTGTTTGGTATAAATATATCATGATAACAGTTATATTTTCAAATGGAGAGTTATTAGTTTATTAGTATATTATTTGAAGTGCACACAGATGCTAAACAGAAATTGTGTAGTATTAGTATGTTACACAAATTTCAGTTTAACTAAACACAAATTACAATGGTATATTGTTTGATCTGAATGTTTCTTTTGTATTTAGATTATTTTATATAAGTTATTGTATTTGAAATATATTTTTATGTTTACTGGTTTAATATTGCAAATATCAAAGTGCTATTTCCTGTTGCTCAATGACACAGTTTTTGATTTGCATATTGTACTATGTAATTTATGTCTTGTTGGAAGTTGAGAATTTGTAAACTTACAGCAACACAATAATTGGAATCCTGTTAATACTTGGCAATACATTGCTGGTGGCGGTTGTGTACATGTTCTTCTGTATCTAATTTCATTTTTAAGAAGTATACCTGGCATTTGTGTCTCATTATCTGTCTCTTTTCGATACCCTATATTACTCAGACATAATGTGCAAGTCAACATTGTTGTAGTTCACAATAAAATAAAAACCTACTCACAGGGACTCCGTAATACTCGGATTAACATATTCGGTGGCAAGCAAAACGTTGACAACCTCGTCCCGACACTTACGCTTAAATTCATTTTGCGTTTTTTTGAGAATACGGTACCATCCTGGCGGGCTCCAGTTACCCAGCATGGTAAGCTTAACACCTGGATTGATGTCATGGTTGTCATTGAGAATATCTCCCTGAAGTCAAATGTGCCTGGGTGCGTAAACTCGATTCTTACCGGAACTGTAGGCGTTGCCATTCTGGCAAATATATCACATATGTGACCCAGTACAAAAAATAATCGGACCGGAGCAGATCATTCAAACGCAATATAAAAACCCCTTGTCCGCACCCAGACTTGCACCCCGTGTATCTACATTCCAAAAGGAGACGAACACCCCATTATACCCAACATACATTACGAAAGCTTTCATCAGATCGCTGCCCACATGCCAGTTCCAACACAACTGCCTGACTTGCCGCTCCCAACACTCGTAGCTACATCCCAGTAGTATCCTCTCTTCCTGAAACTTATTACACTACTCCGTCTGTCTGTTATAACCCTCTCCTGACTGGCGCAGCAGCGCGCAACTGTCGTTCCCGTGATAGGCACAAAATACCCCTGCCCGGATACGGGCGAGGACAGAATCATTGACGGTTTGGCGGATGCCCTTTCGTGAATCGACTTTCGAATGTCATTGATCAATGGGTGCTTATGATGCAACGCCGTTATTGGATTTTTGACTGCTAACATAGGTGGAGTAGTAGGATAAGGGAGTCCATAGACCCGCGATTTAAGGAATGAATAGACCAGTCGTAGATCAAGATCTTGCTGCCAGTACTCCAGCTGTACCTGAGGACTAGTAAAACCATTGGTCCCTTCTTCGATGCCCCAAAGTGCCACGTCAAATGCTTCCTCATGTTGCACAGCTAATGTGGGAGTGAATTGAAACTGAGGCTCAGATAAGTGGCCAGGGCCGAAACCTACAACTGGGCTACAATTGTGGCGCTTACTGGGCAATGTGCCAGGCCCTAGAAGATGTCGATTCGAGTGTGGCTTTGAAAAATTGTTCTCGTCATCCTCCGCCTGGCATCTACGTTGCGCAGTGAACGCCCCCATACCGGAGGGGTGATGAGTATAAAGATTTAAAAGTTCTCCTAATTCTTTGGCTATTCTGCTGAGAGTTCTTTCATCAAGGTCCTGGTTCGGATTCATTCCTTCTTCCGACGAACCATCGTTTCGGACCTCGACCGGTAGAGATTGTCCAAAAACGACCTCCAGTAAATGGTCATCAATTCCAATAATGCCTTGGATAAAACTTCTTGTGATTCTTTTCCAGAATGTCTGGTTAGAGATCTCACCCTCCTCGCTATGTGCCTCGGTGACACACCCTGTCACTGGAGCCAAGGAGGATGGCTCCATTCCTGTACCTACGTCATCTCTCATCGTGGGGCTCTTATCCAACTTGCTATCGGATACCATCCGGCCGTTCCTCTGATTCTTTAGAGATGCGTGGCAACGCCTTCGTGTAGCTCGCTCAACCTCGTCCATCAACGCATGGCCGTGTTCCATCCGCCATTTTTGGATTCGTGAGTGGGTATCATTTTGTTCACTTCCTTTAGATGTAGCTGCGATCCGTAGCGACTCTTCGAGTGATCGAAACCCCGCGACACCTGTCTGAAACGTCCCGAGTCCATCATGTTTGGGCAATATCGCTGGGTCGTCATAATCGCAGAAGAGTTGTAATGAGTCAGTCTCGGCACTGTCGAGAGATGATTCGTCGTCTTCCTCATTGATGTCGGTGTATTTTTCGTAATTTTCAGGTATAACAGCAACGTGAGCCAGTTGTTGCGATGATGCAGTAGCAACGTTTGCAATATCGCTCTCTTGAAAGGGTTGATGCGTCACCGACAACAGAGTACTCGTATCCCCAACCATAGAGGGCGAGAACACAACCCACTCTATACTTTCTGGTTTGACCGCGCAATCATCGCTGGTATGAAGTAGCTCTTTTGATGAGAGAGACAGGTGGTGAAGAGCCTTGCTGGCCGCTCGGAACGCCATCAGTAAGTGTTGAGGTTGTTCAGTTAAGCACTAGAATGGTTATTAGATTTCCAGATGACTGTGTGGGGATTTGTGGTTACGGTTTCGAATGATAAAAGTGCGGACGCAGCTGGCGTGCACATTCTGATTCTCACATCGATTGCACGTTCCTTTTCATTATAACCACAAAACCACTTATAAGTATATAATAAACCTTGTCTCGTCCGCAAAGTGACGGGAAGTCTTGGGGAAGATTCATCAGTCTACCCTTGGTGTAAGGGACCCTTATACCGGATTTCAAACAGCAACAGATCGCTTCCCACCAAAAACTCACTTGATGTACCGGATGCAGGATTCTCGCGGACAGGATGTGACTGTTCAAAGGATTAATCCTTGAACTTATACAAATAATTTTTGCAATGCGGGAATGCCAAACCAATATCTACGCCGAATGGGACCTTGTGATACAGCTGCTGTTAGATTCCAGGTGGGCTGCACAGTGTCTTCATATTGCAAAATTGGCTAGGTACAAATAACTAATTGATTTATATACCAATATCTTGCTATACAGAACAAAAAAGGCTGCAGTAGGCTAAAGCAGACAAAAGTAGGATAATTGTTCTAGTTGAAAAATCTACTGAAATTGGGGATTTTGAATATTGAGCACTTAATGTACAAAATAATACCTAGAAATACAATAGTATATCATAAATTATCATGGTAGATGTTAATTTTGTCAGTTGATGTGAATTAAAATTTATCAATAATATATTGAAAACTAAGTACTTGGCTGTGGACTCTAGTATCCTGATAATCTCAAGTATATACCTGATTTAAAAATTCAAGTTTTGATATATCTGGAAAGAATTTATAATACAACACTTATATAAAAGAGAAATATTGAAACTTCTACTGGAAATTTAATGTAGACATCAATATTTGAAAGTACACTTATTATTAAAAATTTTATTTTTCTGTGAAAGTATTCTTAATATTGTAAAATACTTGCAAGAAACCAGTTATTACCTAATTTCTGTAATTTATTTAAAAAATAATTGCAAGATTAAGTGCATACATTATGTGACATATAGACATATCAATCAGTTTTTAGCATATTCAAAAATGAAATTAATATATTATCCATCAATCTTATTACCAGTAAATGAACAGAATTTATTATTCAGATCATTTCAAATTTTTACATTATTGAATTGATTCTATCCAGTATCCAAATTGTAGTACACTATATATATTAACAAAGAATAAATAGCTATAGTTTTACGACTTATTCTTAAATATAATCTGACTGTAGTACGATATACATTGTATATTGGGTGAGAACAATCTATTTTGGAGTATGATATTCGTATTGAATTTGTATTAGATTTTACCATTTTATATATTTAATACTGAACTCATTCTTACACAGATAAATGACTGTTTTGGTTACACAAGCCAACAAGTAAACAATGGGAAATCTATTATATACTATTCTATAAAATGAAAATTATGTATATTGATTAAGATATAATGCTTTCAAAAATATTCCACTACTATTTATAAATTACACTGTAATATTGTATCTACAATACATTATTTAAACTACTCAGATACCAAATAGAGCAAATAATCCTTAGAGATATTCAATTTGAATATTATTACTGTCTTTAGATACCTAGCAGCTGTAATATATTATTGAGTAATACTATTAACTTAGGAATAGTAGTAATTTGATTACATGGACTATAAAATAAAAGCATATCTTTGAAAGATACTATTGTTAAGAATTTTCCTATTGAATAGATATAGACTGTAACTGAAATAAATGCTATTAGTCTCTTCTGAAGCTGTAGTATATACTACTTGCTATTATATATTTGTCAAGTGATCCTGCAGTAGTTTATTTGTAAGATTACTGCTTGTCAGCTATTACAACATATTTTCAATTTCATTATATCAAACTTGAATATTAATCACCTAATGTAGCTTAGTTAAGCAAATACAATACCATGACTCTGCTATAGTTCAGAGGTATATTACATTCATGCATTAGAACAATCAACCTTATCTACTGCAATATATCGAAATAAAGCTATGGATTTATTCATTGGGTGACAATTGCAAATCTACATGAGAGCAAGTTAAATCCACATTCGGCAATATAGTGGATAAGAAACTAGTTGGTAGTGACTAGTCTGTCTATTAATTATTCATATTAAAAAATTGTATTTCTGAATATACTTATCATTAGTAGCTGGGATTGTTTATATGAAGTGTAAGTGACCTGTAATCGAAATTAGCATCAAGTATGTATTGCGACATTATAATATATTTGTAACATGCTAATAGTTAGTTACAATATAATAATAACACCATGAGAATATTATAATGATAATATTGGGCTAATTGAATAACTGTCAGAAAAATATAAAGAAAAGTAATAAAGTTGAACTTTGATCTGTAGTGAAATTCCCAGTAACATTATTGTGAGTTGGACAATAATCCAATAACCAGATATCTAAAGAAACTATACATAAGATTTGTAATTGGTGTGAAATCAATACCATAATACAATCAGTAGAGATGATTATTATAGAGTGCAGTGGAAAAGAGAGCTGGTTGTTTTGTAGAAAAACACTACAAGTACTTCTTTAAAGAGTTTTAATTACTCTAGTAATTGAAGTAACAAGTTAAACAAGTAATCTGCAGTTAGAAATGCCAGTGAACAGCAGTCTGAATTATAGTTAATCTTTATCATAGTAAACCTTATATATTATACTTCTTTCCCTGAAGCTGGAATAGTAGTTTACATTTCAATTCATTTTATTCAACATGTACAGTACCAGTACAATCTGCAAAATGACTACCTATAAGGGTACTGGCCAGACATATTGGTCAAAATCATAATCTCCTGCAATAGTGTAGTTTGGATATTTACATATTATCGATCAATGGGGGAATGTGCAGGTTTCAATAGAGGCAGTCTAGTATTATTGATTTGATTAACAGCTATACTGATAACTCATATAAAGGATATCACTACTGCACGATAGCTCTCTGATGTTTGTGGCTGGAGATGAGTGTCATTTGGGTGGAGGGGAGTCTGGAATGGACAGATGTGAGCCTCATATGACCGGAGATTGATGTCAGCCTGCAGGGTCTGTTCATAAATACATACATATGCATTCACACTTGTACTTGTATATATATGGTGTTTTGCACTCTGAGATAATACACAATCGAGCTTCTCTAACGATCACTATTTCAACTGGTAATGAGCCCATGATTCTCTTCCAGTAAACCAGGAGCACTATACTCAGCAGGCAAGAGTAACATTCCTTTATTGGCTCTGACTTTGTACAACCTCACTGACTTAGGCAACACCTTGATGCAAAGGTGAAATAGGTCCCCCATCAGTATTGGCAACCATCACATACAGATGTTGGTGACATTGAGGTGCCAAATGATTGGTTGGATATTGCCCAAGATCTACTGTTTTGTGTTATTCTTGGCAAGGACCCCAACCCTGTTGATGTCAATTCATTGTCCAAGAAACGCAACAGTGATGAATATGAAATTGTCAGGAGTGCAAATATGCAATTTAATGCCACGAAAGCAGCTATTCCCATATTAAGTATTTGCATGTTTCAAGCGATGTTCAATAGCAGTGGCAACCTACCTTGCAGATCACCAATCAGCTCCCCAGGCTCTCTTTACTGAGCTAGATTATGCAGCTGTACAACATCAATGTCCTACTGGCATATCAACTGTTTCGATTGATGATTGGCTCAGGATAGTTACAAAGCTAATCTCTTCTGTCACACATGTATATCATTATTCAGACAGTGAGAGTGAGGTAAGATTGAGCTCTATGCATTGTACTAATATTCTGATATTCAACTTTGATACTGAAAGAGTTATTTTTCCATTATTTACTATTGGTGGTGATGGCAAAAACCTTTTTGGCAAAGTATAGGTATAATTTGACTTGACTGTCCTATACACCCCACTTCATCGATATGGTGACATGAGAGTGTTTGTTACATGCTACAACTGCAGTAATGCATGTGTTAGACACCTGGGCTGGTGGCAGTTTCCGCTATGTGACATTTGAAGTGGATATAGACACAGGTAAGTACAATACTGTGTGGGATGCATGTAACTAGTGTTACCAACGGTTCCGGACCGTCACAATGGGTCCAGGTCGAGGTCCAAATCAAATAGTCGCAAAATTAGCCGTTCAGGTTGTGAATCAACCCGAACCATCAACTCGGAAACAGTTCTTTGGAAATCTCCCAACCTGTGTAAATTGGGCAGGTTCTCAGCGGGTCCATCTATGGATTCATACAAGGCTCTTGTTTTTGCAGTTTGATAATAGTATCTTACCAAAATCATGTATTGAACAACCGATGATACATTTTTGCATGCATTGCAGTTGGCGATATCGATTGATTTGGAATCCGTCTTTTTCGTATGATATACTGTGTTTTTCCCAATGAAGGAGTTCAATAATTCTATTGTGTGCTTGACGAGCTGTGTGATGCCTTGATACCCCAATATGCATGTCTGAAAACTGTAGACGCTCCATTGACGCTCTGTTTCAGCATGCGGCAGGGAGTGTGTCGCTGTTGATTTTGCCTCTAAAGGCTGCCAATATCTCATCGATGGATGTCTGCAACCAATCGGAACTTAGATTACCCAAGATGGCAAGCTAACAATCGTTGAGGCTCCATTGATGCTCATTCTCAGAATGGGACAGTCACCATGTTGCAGTCTCTTTTGTCTATAAAAGCTGCCAATACGTCGGTTATGCATAACAGCAACCAAATCACTGTTTTATTACCATACTTACAAGACCAAAAATCATTGACACTCCATTGACAGTCATTTAAATGTATTGTCAATTCAACATCTGCTGCCATTGATAATTGTTTTCATAATAATCTGACCTTATTGGCTATCTTTCTGACAGATTGAACTCAGCGATGTGGCAAAGCCGAGTGCAGTAATATGCTTGGACTGTTTGCTCTCATACCATGAAAATTTATATATCTTGCCAAAAGATTCATTGAGCCAGCAATACATCTGTTTATCAACCGATATTCACCAGCGACTGCTCACCATTTGCCAATAATATATCTCTAACTGAAACTCTCAGTCAAGCTACATCAAGAAGCTGGTGAAACATTAACGCATTCTGCTCCACATTTACTTGATCCCCATATTCCTCCCTGTTTCCATTGCATTGACCGTCAATAACACCATTTCAGCCTGTCTCTTTGACTTCGGTGTTGGCCAAATCAATCTGGGAACAATCAGTGCCGCACTCACATCCCGCTCCTCTAGGCTTTCCCGAACCTCGATGCCATTTTCTGGCACTACATTAGATTGAATGTCTGCCAGGCAATTGTCTTCACAGTGATTGGGATCATCCAACTTGCCATTCCAGTTGAGACAATTTTCGGTGTCAGAAATGCTTTCAGGTGTGGTTTCCTCATCACTTTTGACTGGATGATGGTTGATTCTTCTGAATTGGTGGTCATGTAATATTTGAGTTCATCCTGCATGGAGGTCCTTTGCAGACAAAGCTGGTGGAAAAGGTGATCATTCTAATAATTTAAATGCAGCTGCACCATTGTGGTGAAAGAGTGACCAGGGTGCTGTGACAATATCTTCCATGTCTGAAATGTATCCAATGGCTGTCATTTGCTTGTTTTGAGGGTGAGATTCCTTCTGTGTAGCACATAAGTTTTGGCTGCCCTGCCACATCTCCAAAAATGTCATGGACTATGGCCATTCTGTGCAAGGTTCCTTCGTCCGCCTCGCTCATCATTTCGGAGTGATTGTCGGTTTTCGTCGTATCCCACGCTTGATAATCACCTGCCAAGATCTCGTTATGGGCTCGAGCAAACTGCATTACAATGACTTTTTCTCTAAGCGTCCCGCCTGTGGTTTTTGACTGCCTCCAGCCGCTGACATCTCCCGCAGGGGAAAAACTGGCCTCCACTGCAACATCATGTGTTATGATAGAGAATATTTCGGGTGTCACATTAGAGAGATCAGCGTACTGTGAGCGCATGTGCTTCTGTTGGTGCCACTAGTTGGTGATGTCTGGTATCCAAAATGTACTACTAATCATCATTGGGTCGGAATGGTAATCATTGAGATTTGGATTAGTTTGCCCCCGATCCTTTCATGCTTCAGGCGGTGAATGTCAATAGAGCCTGGTAGGGGTCAATACGGGTGCTGTGTGATCGGTTAGTCCGGGTGTTGTTTCAGCCATATTATTAGGCATTAAGTATTTGTCACCATCGCTGGACGAATCATATGTATCAAAGGATGATTGGCCGGATCCTGAAGCTGTTGTGGAGGGGAACAGATTCTTGTTTGGTACGCTTTCGGGTTAATTGAGTGGCACACGTGGATGTTTGACACAGTATTCATACACCAATGTCTTCAGAATAGCCTCTTCGTATTGGGTAGTATAGAACGCCTCATCCTCTGGATAAATATCCATGCCCTTGTCCCACTTCTGGAACTATCACAACTTCTGGAAAGGATCGAGGATATGTGCAGAAATGAGATGCATACCCGTTGTTTGAGTCACTTCAGCATATTGTTTGGACAGCGTCTGACGCGCCAACTTTACGGTGAAGTACAAGTCTTCCGTCCATTGAGTCTTCTTCTTAGCCAAAGCTCGCATAACGCCATCTAAGTGATCGAGCATTTCATTGTGGACTGTGATAACGTGATACAATGGGACCGTATGCCTCTCCAACATCCACCGGGTCCAGTATCGGACTGGCCTCAAATCTTCCAACAAGTTGTTGACAATGGCCCATTCATTGTGAGTTGTGAAGAGTGGCCAGTAATCACTATCTTTTGGATTCTGGAGACACTTGCGGGTGAATTGTCGAAATCGGTAGGCCCGTAGAATCAACTCGAGTGTCGAATTCCACCATGTTTTCACTTCCATGATAGGTTGCACTGTGATTTGTACTTTGGCTCTTCAACAGTCAATGAACACGTTTCGACAACCAGGTGGCAGCGTAATCAATACCGCAAGCATTCTCTCCTATATGAAGGTCTGTTTCAGGACTTTCAAAAAATATTGAAATACATACTTTCTCAACTATCTTCGCCAAACCTGGTCTCATAGCCAACACCTTGTTGATTCGGGCATTGCCCTCATTTCGAAGTTGTTGACTCTTCCAAATGTCCATGGTTGCATTCTCTTCAAAGTGCTGATCATGGTTATGGGCGTCCCGTGACTCGGTGCAACCTTCTACACCGAGTCTGCTCATGATTGCACGGAAAGCCAGCAGTATGAAGTGGGCCATGCATGGTATATGGTCCTGCAATGCAGGCCACTCAAATCCCGAGGCCTCAAGGGTTGATTGCAGCTCACGAGTCATCAAGTAATTGGAGGAAGCATTATTGGTCATGATTCCCAACGGACAGCCATTGGTCAGCTCAAAACAATCAAGAAAGTCATTCAAATGTACGGCCAGCCTTGCTCCAGTACGTTTACCCTTAATCGATCATGCCAAATTTGGATTCGAAAACGGAATGGAATAGGTGATCAACCTCATCGAAAGTGAGTTGTAATTCTCGCAACGCCCAGTTTCGATCGATTTAGTGAGCAATGACCGACATTGTGGCCAGTTTATTTGTGGATGTCCATCCGTGCAATGCTATAATAACTTCATTTCGTGACAGCAATTGCTTCTGAATTGAACACATGGCCAGTGCGTATTCCCCCCAGCAAATGCCGCTGAGAGTGGTGCCGGACGGCAGCACTAGGCATCTTTGTAAAGCTCTATATGAACGTTGAAGCTCGAGATTTGATATAGTATTGAATGTTATATGATCCGAAACGAATCCTAATGTGAGGTAGCAATTCCACGTGTCTTGGTGAAATTCGGAATTTTGTAGTTTTTAGCTGCCAATTCAGAGCGATTTGTCTGACAATTCAGTTAATATAAATCGAACCTGAATGTCGAATATGAATTTCCTTTGCAAACTCACCATTGTACTTCCTCAACTTCCTTGCCTCTTAGGAATGGCCAAAGCTGCATCGTTGACCGTCGAACTAGTCCATTCTGTATCTTCCAACACTGTTAATTTGTTTAACGTTGCGATGTGAGCTTTTGCCAGCAAGTGTGTCCCCATTGAGCTGGTCCCATGCTCTGATCGATGGGGAAGAACTTGATGACAAACAATACCCATGACGCCAGGGATGCTGGTCTTCTCAATTCCGCAGTGCAAATAAAAGCGCCACGAAGGTGCATGTCTAGAATCATTCCAAGCAATAGGATGTTTTGAGCGTACATTTATTGAAGCCCACCAAGCATTCAACATGATTTGTAAAGTTAGGTAGGTCAAATCATGAATAAAGACATGTTTATTTGTGAAAGAGATCATAACCTCTACCAATGAGGTATTCAAAGATTCTGAATCCGACATCGCGGTAGGAATTGGAAACCTAGGTAATCCGACTCGTAAGACTGCCAAAAGTAACCTTTTAGCAAAGTAGCACCCAGGTACTTAAATTTTTTCTCTAAAGCTACAAACAAAAGAAGTCAGATCTGTGAGTCATTGAATGCATATTTGTGAAGTTGTATACAAGGACATATTGATGAAACTAACTGCATAAAACTCAATTTGGAAACAATGCAATGCAGTTCATTGCTGTGTAGCGTACTGAGCCCCCACACAGATTCATGATGCTCCGCAAGAGCTCAATAGTGAGAGGCGGATGGGATATCGCCGCAAGTATTTTTGCCCATACAGGCAGCCGATTGGTAGATTGTCGGTTAACGCTGTTCTATAGCTCCTAGATTATCCAAGATAATTGACCGAAAATTGTTGATGCTCCATTGACGGTCATTTTTAGGAGGTGGTAGAGATATTATCCCTAGAATATTTGCCCATAGAGGCGGCTGATAACTTAATTATGGGTTGATGCAGTTGCATTGCCCCTTGATTATCCAAGATGCAAGACCAAAAATTGTTGACACTCCATTGACACTCATTTGCAGGAGGTGGTTGCGATATCGTTACTAGCATTTTTGCCAATAAACGCGGCCAATGCTCACATTCTGGCTTAAACGGGTTATACAGCCCTTAGATTGTGCAAGATACATGAACAAAAATCGTTGACGCTCCGTTGACACTCATTTTCAGAAGGTGCTGGCAATATTGTCCATAGTATTTTTACCCATTAGGCGGCCGATACAATGATTATGGGTTGATGCAGTTGCATTGCACATTGATTATCCAAGATGCAACAACAAAAATTGTTGACGCTCCTTTGACACTCATCTTTTTGAGGTGGTAGTGATATCAACACTAGTATTTTTGCCGACAAAGGTGGCCAATGCTCAGATTATGACTTGACAGTGTTACACAACCCTTAGATGATCCAAGATGCGTGACCAAAAATAGTCAACACTCCATTGATGCTCATTTTGAAGAGGTCGTAGCGATATCCCCTCTCACATTTTTGCGTATAATGGCGGCCAATACTTCCTTTCAGGGTTAATGTCGTTGCAAAGCCCTTGAAATATCCCTGATGCATGACCAACAATCATGGATGCTTCGCTGATGGTCATTTTTCAGTGGTAGCCATATTGTCTGTAACATTTTTGAAGAGAGCATTGGTCAGTACATAGATTACGTGATACTGTCGTTGCATAGCCATTGGATTATCCACAATGCGTGGCAAACAATTGTTGACGCTCTGTTGACGCTCATTTTTATGTGGTTGCGAGATTGTATATAGCATTTTTGCATCGAGAGGCGGCCGTCACATTCATTATGAGTTCATATCATTGCATAGCCATTGGATTTTCCAACACAAAATACGAAACATGGTTAACAATCCATTGGCGCTCATTTTTAGGATAGGGCAACGAGCGTGTCGCTTGCTTTCTTGGGTTTAAAGACCGCCAATATATTTGCTTTGGAAGGATGCAACTATGCAGCCAGTTGATTGCAGATAGTGAAAGACTGTAACTCGTTGATGCTCCGTTGACACTCACGTTAAACACATCTTAACAGCCATCATATGCTGTATAATTGGATACACAATTCATATAATTGTTATTGACAACCAATATATAGTTTCTATATATAATCATTTGTGTCCAAAAGCTTTGTGGGCTCTCAATTTCTAATCCACCACATGTTTCGTTCTCTGAGAGAAGGATGACGTAGCCCTATTGCATTCCAGCGGTTTCGGCCTGCTATTTACGGTATGTAGATCTGTTGACTAGTTTTTGATTAATACAGACTCACTTCCCCACCTTTCCTGATCCAACTCCTTCACCACAATATCAATGACCTCCCATAAGCAATTATCAACAGCTCGACCATGTGCACCAGGTCTGAGCGGTGAGTCATGCAGTTGGGCCCATGGATGAATGCAATATGGCAGTGGCCAATTGTACTGGTTCGTATTCCACGCTGCCTGCTCCTTCTGTGACTGGTATGACATCACTGACTTCAATTATGTTAGTGAATCTTGGCTTGAATTTAGGTTTTGCATTCTCATGTGACAGTAACGGGCAAGTCGATAACAAGCTGGTTGGTCACTTATCCACTAGATTTGGCATCAAGAACTGTCGCGTGGTGCTTATGAACCTTCCACATGCAAAGACACATTTTCATGTCTCACATTTTGGTCACTGAAATCAAGGCGAAGCTGACATGTAGCAAAATAGGTACATGAATTGCATTACCAAGAGGTATGTTGTCAAAAATGGCAATTTGCCTATCGATTCCTTTGGCGATGCACGAGCCGTCACTCGTTCTTTGTCCGAATCTGATTTCTATATGGTAATTAGTTTGCGAGGCAATGTACAAGGGTACAAGGTTACAGGTTCAAGATGCTTCATTTTCTGGATCGCTGAGGAATTGGGCTCCGTGTTGGGTGGGAGAGATGGTATGTGTTTGGGTGACTGAGGTTTCCCGGAACCGAGCCTCATTTGATTACTTCTTGGTCGAGAAGTCCCTTGCGGCATTTGCGATATTATGGGAATGATATCAAGAGTTACCATAAGTTCTGCATATGTTGTTGGTGCAGGTGCAGCTGTAAGTTTGTTCCAATGGGGCTTAACGACACCCGGAATCTTCAATTCAGCTGTCCCGTAGTTCGATTCTCTTTCACGGAAGTAGTCGGCCACGTCCCCCAATCCGGGTTGTGTCAATTTATCAAGCCTGATATGCTTCTGCCAAAATCTCTCCATGCGGTCCTGTACCATGTTGTAGATTGTGCCCATCACCCAGCCGGGTTCGTTATGTTCGCTTGGCTTGCCCAGCTCTGCATCTTCATCAGCTTTGTCATCATCCCCGTCCTGTTGCTTGTCGGAACTTCGAAGATCGCCCAGACTCTCCCCGATAGCATTCAACCTCTCTAGAAATAAATTTTCTGGTGTTCTGACTGTCAATCCCGCATTTTCAGCCTTTCTGATATGTTCCTGCACTTGCTTAATTGCTGTCTCTGCATCTTCAACTCGCTTTCTTGCCACAGCAGTTTGTCTCTCCACATAATCATCAATCCATTGCTCTTGCTCTTCACTGCTCAAAAAGTTCGTTTGTTTTCTTTTCTCAGCCAGAAGCCTCTTTTTGGATCGCAAACAGGGCAATGCTCCAAGGGTTCGGACTCTTTCTGCATCCAAGCCACTCTTCCGTTCGTTCACCGAATGATATCATTGAGGTGAGCGGTTGGTCGATTTGCCGTATTGGCCCGCCGGAAGTGGTGAAAAGTTCTTTTTCGGTGCATTGACCATTGCAATTTGTGTTGACTTTTTTGTTGGGCAAGATGTTGAATGTTGCAAGAGATGGACAATATGGAGGCAAGCTGTATCTTTTATGTCAATGATAGTATGTTAGATCAACAGGAACAAAGCATAATCTCCGTTTTGACCGTCACTAAATTGAGAAAAGTTATGCTAACTGTACAATATGACTTGGTTTTAGAGTCTGTTTCATGTAATATCCTGGGGATGTCTTGAGACGAACATCACCAGACGTCCTTCTCATCGAAGACTTGCTTGTTGATGTCTCACAAACATGAGATTTCATCTGTTGTTCACATTTACAGATCCGTGAAAACAAACACACAACATCTGATTGATACACGGAAAATCACGCAAACAATTTGAAACCCCTGCGACCTCCGGCTTTACGCGGCAGTATTCATCTAGAGTAGAACGTGCAAGCTGGCTGTTACTCATTCCTTTTTGACTTGAAGTTTACTATATATTCCTCAGGACTTCCCACTGCACTTCGTTATCATCTTCCTCTCCTATTCCACAGCAGCGAATCATGGATTCACAAACACCTCAGCCAGGCGAGAGTGGATCCGAATTGAGCGAAACAATGGACGCTTCCTCCAATTTGTCACTCGATGGGACACAACATCAATGCAGGCACCAGTTAGTCCACTGCCATGCTGCCAATGCAGCCACTGCAAATATTACCCAGGACTCTCATTTAAAAACAATACGTAAAACCAGAAGAAGCAGAAACAAGCAGCAGCATGCGACCGGATGTGAGTATATCCATATCGAAGCAGATGGGCCTCAATTGACTCTACAACATACAGTGGGTATACATTGGGAGCTATGTGAGCAATATATAGCGGTCCGTCACGGGAAACCTACATGGTCTACCAAGATATTTGTTCACACAGTCTGCGAAACTGAACATCATGATGTTGTCAGCTCTGGGATTTTACCAGACCAATTTCATGATAACCATCCCAGGGAGTGGATGAACCAGGCATTAACCACCTCAGAGGATGCTACGGAAGCGTATAAGGTTGAGGTAAAAGTGAAATCTTATTTTTTAGAAGCAACTAATTTCTTGTAGGTTTTCAACATGTCTGCTACTATGGCAAGGAAAGAAGGTCGGGTACAGCTAGAACGGTCCGACATGCCACTTGCCTTGAATTTGACCAAAAAAGCCAGTGGGGGGTTTTTGCGGGCCGCAATGGAAGGAACAGAAAACCTAATCAAGAAACCTCGTGCCGAAGTACAGGAAGAGCGGAAGCGGGGAGTTCAGTCTCCTGGGCATAGAAAGTTGAAGGCTGCGATAGAAAGACACCCAGCTATGCTTCATCAAAACGTCACAGATGGCTGCCTTCCTTGCCAGAATGGCACTGCAAAGAATCGGCAGACATGCTGGAGGTGCAAAGGCACCGGGGTGCCTCCACCCAACTGACACAGACTGCCAACACCAGAACCGACCCCACCTCTGCCTGGAACACCGCCTGAGCCACTGGTGAGAATGACGGAGCGCAAAGTTCCCAAATCGACAATTTGCCTCTCCGATATTTGTAGTCACATACTCCACTTCCCAGCGCTCAATGTTTCAATCTTGATGCATATGCCCAGGATAAACAGCACAATACAGATTTCAATCCGGATATGGCGACTGATGAAAGAACACCCACAGGTTAGTAAACTATCTGCAGTGTGGTAATGCAGCTAACATCCATTTTGCAGACTAGAGCAGCCTATTGAGCGAACCGGCAAGTGAAGACAAGCATTGATTGAAAGGAATGGGAGTTTTGAGTGTATTAATATCTACAATTAGCGGACACTGTGATGTATATTTTAAAGAATAAATTAATATGTATTATTAAGGAACAATGTCTTCATAGAGGTGGAGCTACATGAGAACGATTGAAAGGCTGCCGAAACACCATTAATGATAGCTTATGCCAATTCGAATGATTGAATGTTGCAGATACACCCGTGGTAAAATGAGCGTCAACAGAGCGTCAATGAATTTTGGACTTGTCAGTCACTTAATAAATGAGAGATGTTGTCGCTTGGCATCATACTGATATTATTGGCCGCCTTCATCGGCCAAAATGGTAGCTATGACATCGCTATTATCTCCTAACAATTAGCGTCAATGCAGCGTCAACGATTTCCGGTCTTCTATGTCAGGTACTTAAGAACTGATTTGGGAGTACTAATACATAATGAATATATTGGCTGCCTTTATAGGCAAAAGAGAAAGCAACACGCTCCATGCGCCATTCTGTAATTGAGCGTCAACAGAGCGGCCACGATTTGTGGTCTTGCATCTTGGGCAATCTAGGTGGCGCTTGATCATAGACATCTATAAACATGGCATTGGCAGCCTTTACAGGCAGATAAGATAGAGATATTCCCACAACAGCCTCCTAGACAGTTATAACTGATTTCATTTACGAAGTCGTGACTAAGTGCGCATGAGCGTTTTAGCTAACAGAAGCGGTCAAAACATTGTATATGGGCCTTAACAGCAACATAGCCGTTTGATTAACCATGATGCAAGGCAAAAAATCCTTGACGCTCTGTTAATGCTAATTTTTAAGGGATAGTAGCGATGCCTGCCCTTGCGTTTTTGCCAATTACCATGGCCAATTATTTCATTACGCATCAAATTGACCAATTCTGTGATCAATTACCCAACTTACAGGACCATATATCGTTGACGCTCCATTGACACTCATTTTCAGAATGGTGCAGGGAGCAAGTCGCTGTCTCTATTGCCCATAAATGTGGCCATTACTTCGTCTATGAATGTTGGCAACCAATTGGCACACGGATTACCCAAGATGCAAGACCATCTATCATTGATGCTCCGTTGACGCTCATTTCCAGGATTGGGTAGGGGGTGGGTCTCACTTTGTTTTTGTTATAAAGGCAGCCAAAACATTCAAAAAAGATAATGCGGTACCGATGTCAATATTTTTCGATTATCAGTGAGATTTCTGAATGAGACCGTAAATAGACAAACTCGAAACGCAGAACTGGAGTATAGAACTGACGCTTCTAGCCAAACCCAGCAAAATCCACGGGATGACGGGTACAGGTCCGGGTTTGGGCCACCAACAAGCAGTGCATCAGCAACCACCCTGGTTTCCATCTGAAACACCCGAGTCTTCCGTGCGGTGCTGACAGCTCTGGCGGAACCTCATACCCTCGGAGAGAGAATTACACTTTTCCCGTTGCCCAGGTGCCGGGTCGCATTGCATACTTACCTCTATTACTTTGCGCCTGGAATGTGGTAATGTATACGCACCATCAGAACAACAGGTGTGTTACACTCTTCGCAGGGGCTGCAGTTATGCTGTAGCCCTTTACCCAATGCCTGGCGATGTTTCTGCCTTTCTCCAGCTGAGTGCCACATTGTACCTCTCCGCTATTGCTATATATCGTATGCCGCACTTGCCCCATATATGTTCAGCTTTGAGATTTGGTCACATATGTCAATACAGTCTTCGCTTCGAATACATCACTTGCCGGTGCATTTCCTTCGCCATTATTGTTTTTTACATGTCTGAAATATATAGTCCAATATTAACACTCTCTAGTACTAGGCCCTCAGTCCTCCACATTCTGCGTTGATCCATCACCAGCTTCTGATGCTTCTTCCTACTCATCTGCATCCGCATCGTCACCATGCTCGCACTCATACCCGTCGACATCACTGGTTCTGAGGTCAAACCCATGACGCCCTCAGTCCTCCACATTCTGCGTTGATCCATCATTGGCTTGCAATGCCTCTTCCTCCTCATCCTCATCCGCATCATCACCATCTTCGCCCCCATACCTGTTGACATCACTGGTTCCCAGATCAAACCTCTCGAGTTCAGTCGCAGGCTGTCGTCTCTGGCTGGGGGTGAGGATGGCATCGCACACGTCGCTTTCATCACCTTCATCTTCGTCATCTCAGCTGCCCCCTGGCATCCCGAAATGAACTTCGCCATCCATGCAATTGATGTCTATCAGGATGTTTGGGTCAGTGCGTCAGATTTCAGGCTCCTCAAGCGCCACTTCCGAGGTCAAATAATCAAGAAGAATAGCATCAGTAAGAAATATATCTGTCCGGGGGGAATGGCTCCGTCAGAGTGGACGCGCTCTGTCATAGCCGTCAGAGACACCCTGGTGGCGGATTACTCTGCGCCCGGCGTCAATTCAACGCATCGCATTCCATATCGCCCTCTGATCACTGTTTCACCATTTCTTCTCGTTCTGTTGGTCTCCTATTGTAAACGATCACTCTGGCGTTGTGGCTAACTGTGACCATACGTCGGAATAGGTTCATTGGGTACGCGCTTGCATCGGGATTGCAATGCGATGGGTGACGCTGCGAAATATCTCCTCGCGTTCCTTCTACCTGCTCCCAAAATGCAATTCTCTCTTCACGAAATATACGGGATTGCGAAGGGTGACACTGCGAAAATCTCTCCTCGCGTTCCTTCTACCTGCGCGCAAAATGCAATTCTCTCTTTACTATTTGTTCACATCATTCCAAGTGGCTAGATCTATGTGGCTATTGACAATCCATCACTCATTCCGTTCGTCTCCTGTCTTACTACTAGTAACTATATCTGGAATGACATGCATGCAGCTGACAATATTTCCCACGCCGAAAACTTGCAAAGCAACGCCTGCCGGTGCTTTTCTCACTTGTACAAATTTCGAGACGGGATCCAAGTTACCCCAGTTTTCAGGTATTGTGGTGAGCGCCAGGGCAAACCAGTACTCATTGAAAGTTCCATCCTCGTTTAGGAGTTTGATATTGAATAGTCGTTGCAGTTGCCACTGGAGACGCCCATTCAGCGCGCCATAACACCTCCCCGGGCGTTGCTTTACCCATGCCCAGTCGTTCCGTCGATCCCCTCCGCGCCAGCTCTGGCTCGCTGTGCATCGACACATCTGAGATATGTGTTCACCATCTAAACCCTCAACTTGAACCTGAATACCATGGTGAATACAGAGCTCCATTGCGTGCAGTTGTTCATCCGATATATACGTGTTGTTATGACTCTTATGCTTGATAAACTCCCGCGTGCCGCTGAATATTGCCACGCGGTGTGATGCGTCTTGTGTATTGTCGAGTAAGGCTCTGAAGTCTTTGATCATAGCGTGAGGATGCTTTCCATCACGGCGGTTTTGGGGCCCCTTGAATTCGGGCTTCGCATATGACTGGGAGCCCAGGGGGGCAGCCTGATTGGTACCGGAAGGGAGGACTTTGCAGGCGGCAGCGCTGGTCTCCCGACGCTGAGCAAGGGCTTGGAGTTTGAGCTCTCTGATTTCGAAGCAGGGAATGCGACGCTGAAAGGTGATCACTTGCAGCAGGTAGTTGAGATTGTGATTGGAGGCATTCCAACCGTCCTTGAGGTTCGTTTTATGTGCTTGTTCATGTCTCTCGGCAGAATACCGTTGCAAGACTCCATATCGACGAATCTGTTCCACCCAATGAGACATCAAGTGGATCTTCGGAAAGTTGAAGTCGGCATCCATCACCTTGGAAACATCTATCTTGTGGCTGATATAATCCCGCCAGGTGATCATTTCGCGCCGTTTCTTGGACGGCGTCCAAGATTCAGCATTTGTTTCCTCGTCTACCTTTCACTTCTTCGTGAGTTCCATTCTCAGGGCATTGGCTTTGGCCTTCGCCTGTTTGCCGGCTTGCCCGAGTAAGAACACATCTTTGATGGTGTGAAAACGATCCAAGGCGTCCTCCATGTAGCTCAAAGTTGCATCATCGTGAGATTTACATCGAGCATACATATAGAATTCTAACAATGCCCGTGTGCACTGAATTGCGCGAGTGAAACCGGGACGCTGAGCGGGGCTTCCACCTTGTAGAGACTGGGTTACAACTCCAAGCAGGTACCGGCTCATTTCGTTCATCTCCTTCCTATTCCATTGGGAAACTTCCTCATATGACATATTTTTTGGTGTGAGGTCGTGGTAAGCCAGCGCGGATAACAAGATTGCATTGTACTTGTCATGGTGTTTTTGCGTCTTCATGAAGTGGAAAATCCACTTCGGGAGGTGGTCAAGCATGCCGATCTGCATTGTATGGAGGAGGTCGGGCTTCGGGACATCGCTCACGATACAGGGAATATGTCGAAACACGTTGAATTCTCGTTGGACACGTCACGACGAGAGTTCGGCATCGGCTGCCTTGGTGTTGCCGTCGCTGAGCGTTCTAAATATGTTGTGATCCAACCGGGGGTGTTGCTTGTCAGAAGGCACACAATCTCCAAGTTCGTTCTTTAGACACTCGCACCAAAAACAAACATGCCACTCGAGATGATGTAGGTCGCTATAGTTAGGGCAATCTGCAAGCCATGGTGCTAAAACCAGTTTGCAACGCCTGAAGTTGCCATCTGCACAGAGAACGTTGTATTACCTGCTCTCGGCATTGGGATTTTGTTTAAAGGTGAGAGGCTGGAGTACACTCCGGAGTACTTTCTTCAGCACCTCTCGGTTTGTTTGCTGCTGATCATCCAGCCGCTTCTGAGGAATATTGCGGTTCCTGATTGGAATCGGCGGATGAGCGACCATTACGATGGTGTGCATTGAGGGCATCTGGCGGATCTTCGAAGATAGATTGCCAATTGTCATATATACAGGCCACTCTTTCTTGTCTGCAGGAAAATTTGAGAGATGTGTTCCGTCGGACATGAAGATCAAGGGAACCAGTGTATCCCCCAGTCTGAGCGTTGCCTTAACTTCGATTAGCAGGCTATCAACCTCGAGTATCTCTGCTTACCTGTGTCTCCCACCACCAGTCTGCAGTGTGCATTTCAGTATAGAGGCGTTTCGGTGGTGTATCGATGTTAAAGCAACGCTGAGGGGTGTAAATGAGATGCTCGGCGTAGGCTGGCTGCCACATCAAGCTTCTCATGCTTTTGATGATGTCTCGACTCCAGTATTTGATAGGCCGTTGGTGTTTGTCATTCCATCTCATATCCTCGAGAGTGTGTAGGTCCCAATCCCCGAGAACCTGATCATCTGTCATGCTAGCCACGAGCTTCTGGATGCGATCCCCGTTTTTGAAGCTTGGGAAACGAAGTGCGGTGTTTTCTTCCTTCAGCACATTGTCATAGTACGTTGTCATACCCTTCTTCTTGATCCCACACTGGATATATTTGTACTCTTTACCCGTCGCAAACAGGTAGTAGGGATTCTTCTGTAGGTTTGTCTCAAGGCCACCCTGAGCGTTGCATTCCCATGGCTCAGCAATGTAATCACTCAGCAGAGCGCCGGCACCTGGATATGGTTCTGTCCGCGGCAGAGGAGGTGGCGGAGGTTGAGACTCCGAGTCTGCAATGTTTTCAACGTGTTCGAGGTAGCGAAACGCATACAAGTCTTCGACTGAATCTTTGTCAGCGTTGAATCCACGACACTGAACGGGTTGAACGCGTCGGGGTGCGCTGCAAACAGGCAGATTCTTTGCAACTTGAAGGTGTTCACAATGGTGTAATTTGATATGTTTCAGTCACCAGCTGTCTGAGGTGAACTTCTTTCGGCATGAAAATTCGGGGCAACGGAATGGGGTCATCTCTGGCATTGTTGACGACACGGGAGGAGTGGAGTATTCATGGTTCAAAGGGACGAAAGTTGGAGCTGGGCCTGAGCAGTCTGGTGAGGGTATAAGCTCACGATACTTGAGAGATTTATTGAGCCTCAACCATCACGCCAGGAGTTGCAAAAACACTGCATGCGCGATGTCCCATAATACTATAAATAAATACAAACTAAACCCTGAGCAATCCAAAAACCTCGCGACGAGGGTAATAATCAATGCCTGAGATAAATAGATCAGAACAAAGGAAACTAACAAGCCCACAAACTCAAGCCCAACGAACGAAACACCTCCACGCGTGCCTTAATCAGTGCCTGAGATGAATAGATTACAGCAAAGGAAACTCATAAGACAAGAACCCGACTCTAACCCAAACGCACGCCTCTTCTGCAACGCGAGGACTGGTTCACTCCTCGCCTACTGAGCCATTCGGGCGCGCCTCAGGGACATGGAAATCAGGAAGAGGGACATCGGGGAGAGAGGCATCGGGGAGAGAGACATCCGGGGGAGGGACATCCGGGAGACTGTTGCCATCTGCCGATTCGCCGAGTAGCTACTGCTCCACATCAACATCCAAAGTGATTCCGGCTGCCTCAGCTTGTTGCAGGGTTGGCGCCACAGGGCGCGGTTTTGGCGGCGTCACAAGCCCCAAAAACCCCAGCACACTGAGGGCATGAGTCTCCGGAGTTCTTGGTTGTGGGGGAGGCTCCGGGGTTTGTGGCCGTGGGGCAGGCGCCGGAGGTTGTGGCCATGGGGTACTCTCGCGCATCTCCTGGCCTTGGTCAGTTAGCACGGTTGGCTCATCGTCTACCATGGTATCAGCATCGTCAGCCGATGTATTTACCATCTCTCCCTGGCCAATCGTCCGAGGTTCTTTGCCATCATCCTCATCCTTATCCTCCTCCTCATCCTCATCCTCCTCCTCCACCACCTCCTCATCTTCCTTCGCTTCATCTTCCTCCTCATCATCTTCCTCCTTATCATTGTCACCATCCCGTTCCATATCCACATCGCCGTCTAAATCAACGCCGTCCGGTGCGTCCACATCATCCTCCATGCGCATATCCACATCAGAATTATGTTCTGAGTCATATTCGCTGTCCGACTTCTTGGTAGGGTCGGTATCATCATCTGAGGAAATTGACACAGGGGGTGATGCTTCCGGCTCTAAATATACCCGCTCTAGTTTGCCCTCCGTGTCCGAGACTGCCTCATACAGTTCCTTCTGCAACTGACAAGCAACAGCACGAGGGATATCATCTCGCCCTGGGGTTTGTTTAACAATACCTTTCCCTTTACCGTGTCCATTCGCCTTCCCCTTCCCCTTCCCCTTCCCGTCCTTTGTTCCCTTCCCTTTCCCGGTCCCTTTCTCACCGCCCTGCGTGTCCTCCGCACCCTCGCCATTGTCATTGTCATAGCCATTGCCAGGACGGCTCCTCCCAATGCTCGGCGCTCCGTGATCCGCCCAGTTCTCATCATCATCATCCTCGTCGATTATGTCATCCCCATTCAGTGGTCTAACGGCCAGGAAGTCACCTGGCTTGTACTGCCGGCAGCTTGATGGCTCAATCTTTGCCCTGAGATCATCACTACGGTACCAGGAGAAACATTCACCGGTGTGTTTAACCTTTCCCGAGCAGGTTGTCTCCGGATTGGAGCAATTGACTTGATCGCCGAAGGCACTGGGGTTGTCCCACCTCCAATTGTTCATTTGATCGTGGGCTTTGTCAAACATTTGCCCCATATATGAGCGGAACGCTGCCCACCACTCCCGAAAAGGTGAACTCCTGGTCCTGCGGTGGGGCCACATCTGCTGGAATTGTGAAAAGTGGCGAATCGTGACTGGATCAAGAAAGATTATATCATAAAAGAGGTCCCTGGCCCTCTCATCCTTGATGCCGCAATCATTGTATATCCATATGAGTCTACGGATGTGTTCCGAGATGAATCACTGTATATGGTCCCGATCCAACAACAAGCGTCGATCTATAACCGATGTCGGCAGTTCTGCCCTTGCAGTTGCCTTGCATTTCCTTTGCGGCTGCCCTTTGGTGCCATCGCTGCGAGTTGAAAATGACTCTACATCCGAGGCGTTAGCATTATGATACAGTTGAACGTAGCGGAAGGAAGCCGAAAGTGAACGTAGAAAGTTGTGTAGGTCATCGGGTGTGTTTTGCAACAAGAGACGTTGTTTTGTGCAAGTCACGTGATGTCGAGATAGTTCAGGAAGCTGGCGGTGTGTTTAATTGCTGGCAGTGTGTTCAATACGGAAGGAAAAGAGAATCCAGGTGTAGGCGGGAGGAAGGGATATATATACTCGGGTTCCTGCAATTTGGTTCATATCCTCCGTTTCGTTGGTTAATGAACACAAAACGGCCCAGCCTTCATCTTGCACAACCACCAGGCACCTCATGAATGAGGAACCTTGAGACGAGATTTAGTACTCGCAGTGAGGACAGTTTCCCACGCTGGGCGTTGCTTTGGCATCACATACCACTTCTACCGCTCAGACCTCATGCATCTCGGAGCAAACTGAGTATTTCTCAAGTTGTCCCAACTGTGCAACCATCCAACACGGCTACCAATGCCTAGCAGTGGAAAAAGCACACACAACGGATGTCATAGGATAGAGAATACGTCATTGTTCACTTTGCGATGCTTTTAGCTCTGCCAAAGGGGGATTTCCACCGGGAAGCGGCAGATATACACAATCGATGATTCGAAGCATTGTGCCAAGAACGAGTGCAATACGATGATAATCGCGCCAAGATGGCATAAACACCCTTCAAGCGGTGCAAATGGACCATCAGACGTTGCTGTAACAGTGAATATCAATGCTCAGTGTAATCTGAGTTTAATCTGATGGCAGTTAACCCCATAATTGAATGCTTTTGAAGGGATCTCGTCCCCGAGTATTGTCAGGGTTTAGAGTCTACCACGGTCTACACTGCGCCTCCCTTTTTTGTCGAATCCGTCCATGGTCGCTCAGATAGGAGTCTACCTCGCCTGCCGTTGCGTATGCATGCAGAGGATAGTATTCCTACCTACTTAAAGTCGAACATCCATATCGGATGATGCCTTCCCAAATCCCTCACCCTGTCACGTCTCCGGTTGTACGAAATGTTCGAAGTCGTCAAAATGAACAAAAGCGTGGGCCTTCGGGGAATTCTCAACTTCCCCATGCTAAGAGACGCGTTTCCGTACCGGCTGGTGGGAGGCATTCCTCTCAAGGAGGGAGTTCCGTACCTTCTACAATCCAAGGTCAGAACTCCACCCCCTCATCTTTGCTGAACAATTGTTGCGTTGCAGATATCACTCAATGCGTGACTTCCACCCCGTCCGCTACACAGCGATGATCAATAATGACTCCAACCGCCACGCCGGGTACAAGCCGTCGTAACACACCAGCCCCTGGCGGAACGATACAGACAAACTCAACGCGTCGCGTTGTATCCAGCCCCCCAGTCATCATTGCTAGCACTCCCACTCCTCTCAGCGGTCTTGAAAACCTGCCTACCCCTATCCTGAATCCAGAAGCCCGCGCGATCATTACAAATCCACTGCGAATGAGAGCTACCGAAAAGAATCAGAGACAGAGGCAGTGGCAATTGCAACCGCAGGCGTTGTCTACACCTCGATCAAAGGTCTCCGGCAGTTGCAGCATCCATCGATTTGGTCACTCAGACATGACGCGTCTTGTATTTGCAACGGGCAGACTCCTGGAGCTCTGCATTTGGAACAGACGGCCATTTATGAGTGCAAGCGACTTGGAAATGGTAAGTTATGCAACGCGACGCGTTGCGAAAGCATTAGCTGAAGGCCCACACTGGCAGATAATAGAGATGTACTGGAACACCGCTATGCAGCAAAACAACATTTGGTCCATAGCATTTGAGGCGCGCACAAAGGAGATCTTGAAAGAGGTATGCTGAAGCAACGGCCCACATTGGATATTACACACTCAAACCAGTACCAGGTTTGAGCACAAGTCGATAAGGTTAAATCCCATTTTATTCAATCCGCAAGGGACAACATAGCAGAGCGTTATGATCTCCACCGCTTTGAATCTGCCACAGAGCGTTGGGAATTCATTGATTCCCGTCTGGCAGACAATAAGTATCTTTTTCCTGTTGCAGAGTGTGTGGAAGGTGGTGTACGCGGTCCAAATCCAATGCAGAGACAGTCGAAAGCTGCTAACGAATGGCCAGCATTCACTTTTCTTCCTGGCGGAAGCAATCCGGGGGTTTATCTACATCAAATTCTATCATCGGGCGAATTCCCGCGGTAAGTATGCTGATGGATTTTATAATTCCATGGTTAACGACAAGGATGGTCATATACCCTCGCCACTGATCATGATTACCTGCACTGCATTGCGCCATGCTCTCGTGGAGTGGCAAAGGAACAAAGGTGTCCATCCGAAAGGGTCGAAGTCAAAGCTGAAAGCGGAAAGACCTGATCGCTCGAACTACTTCAACTACATGAATGACGGTGGTAAGAACGTATCCTGCTCACGCTGCAACGGGTCGCAAGTTGTTAACCTCGCCTGGCGTTGCAGACACATATACATTGCTGATGAAAAGCTGGAACACACTACCGGAGAGCTACCAACAGAGGGTGTATAAAAACGCTGTTGCGACAGTCAAGCGTCAGATCTAACAGGCGGAGAACCCAATGCCTGCCGAGGTCATCAGCGTGGAAGCAGTGCGTGTTGACAATGCTATTCTTCTTGACTATTTGACCTCCAAAGACGTGCTTGAGGAGCCTGAGATCGGAAGCACTGACCCAAACATCCCGATAGACAATGATCGCACGGATGACAAAGTGCATTTCGGGATTCCAGGGGGCAGTGGGGATTACGCAGATGAAGGTGACGAATGCGACACGCGCGATGCCATCCTCACCGCCAGTCGGCGACAACGGCCCGCGACTGAACTCGAGATGTTTGACCTGGGAACCCGAGATGTCGATGGGTATGAGGGCGACGATGGTGATGATGCGGACGCGGATGAGGAGGAAGAAGCATCGCTAGCCGACGATGGATCAACGCAGAATGTGGAGGACTAAGAGCATAGTACTAGAGAGTCTGAAGATTGGACATGGCGATGATGCGGATGCGGATGAGGAGGAAGAAGCATCACTAGCCGATGATGGATTAACGCAGAACGTGGAGGACTGTAGGCATAGTACTAGAGAGTGTGAAGATTGGACAGTATATTTCAGACCTGTAAAATACAATAATGGCGAAGCAAATGCAACGGCAAGTGATGTATCCGAAGCGAAGTCTGTATTGTAATAAGTGACAACATCTCAAAACTAAGCATATATGGGGAGAGTGCGGCATCCGATATATAGCAATAAGCGGAGAGGTAAAATGTGGCACTCGGCTGGAGAAAGGCATAAATATCGCCAGGCGTTGTGTGAAGTGCTTCAGCATAACTGCAGCCCCTGCGAGGAGTGTAACACACATGTCGTTCTGACGATGTGTATACGTCACCACAAAGTAAAGGAGGTACGTATGCAACGCGACCCGTCGCCAGGGCGACGGGTAGCGTGCAATTTTCCATCCGAGGGTACAAGGTTCTGTCAGAGCCGTCAGAGCCGTCCGGAACACCTGGGTATTTCAGACGGAAACTAGGGTCGTTTCTGAGGAGCATTGTCAACACGCGCTGCTTCCACCCTGATCACCACGGCAGGTGTGGGGTTCTCCGCCTGTTGGACCTGACGTTTGACTGTAGCAAGAGTGTTTCTATACACCATCTGATGGTAGCTCTCCGGTGTTGTGTTCCAGGTATTCATCAAGAATGATCATATGTCTGCAATGCCAGGCAAGGTTAACAATTTGCGACCCATTGCAGCGCAGCAGGATGCGTTCTTACCACCGTGATTCTTGTAATTGAAGTAGTTCGAGCAATCAGGTCTGTTTGCTTTCAGCTTTGACTTGGAAGCTTTCGGATGAACACCATTGATCTTTTGCCACTCCACGAGAGAATGGCGGAACGCGGTGCAGGAAAATATGATCAGTGGCGAGGGTATATGACCATCCTTGTTGTCAATCATGGAATTATCAAATCCATCAGCATACTCACCCCAGTTATTCGTCCGATGATGAAATTTGATGTAGGTACACCCCGGGATTGCTTCCGCCTGGAAGTGAAGTGGACGCTTGACATTTGTTAGCAGCTTTCGACACTCTCTGCGTTGGATTTGGACTGCGTACACTACCTTCCACACACTCTGCAACAGGAAAATGATATTTATTGTCTACCAGAAGGGAATCAATGAATTCAAAACACTCTGCGTTGGATTCAAAGCGGTGGGGATCACATAGCTCTGCTATATTGTCCCTTGCTGATTGAATTAACTGGGGTATAACCATATCGACATGTGCGCAAACCTGGTACCGGTTTGAGCATGTAATATCCAACGTGGGCCGTTGCTTCAGCATACCCCTTTGAAGATCCCCGTCGTGGATGCCTCAAATGCTATGGACCAATGTTGTTTTGCTGAATTGATGTGTTCCAGTACGTCTCTATTATCTACCAGTGTAGGGCTTCAACTGATGCTTTTACAAAGCGTCGCGTTGCATAACTAACCGTCTCCAAGTCGCTTGCACTCATGAACAGCGGTCTTTGCCATATGTAGAGTTCCCGGAGTCTGCCCGTTGCAAACACAAGACGCGTCATGGTCAACTGACCAACTAGATGGATGCTGCGACTCCCGGAAACCACTGATCGAGGTGTTGACACCTCCTTCTTTTGCAATTGCCACTTCCTCTGGCTCTGATTCCTCTCTGTAGCTCGCGTGCGCAGTGGATTTGTGATGATCACGCGGGGTTCTGGATTTGGGATGGGGGTAGACAGGTTTTCAAAACTGCTGAGAGGAGTGTGAGTGCTAGCAATGCAGGATGCGGGGCTGGATACAATGCGACACGTTGAGTGTGTCTGTGAGGTTCCACGGCGTGCTGGTGTGTTACGACTGCTTTTACCCGGTGTGGCGGTTGGAGTGATTATTGACCGTCGTTGTGTTGCGGACGGGGTGGTATCTGCAACTCGAGAATTGTTCAGCGAAGATGAGGTGGTGGAGTTCTGACCTTGGATTGTAGAGGCGGTGGAACTCTCTCCTTGAGAGGAATCCCCCTTGCCAGCCGGCACAGAATCACGTATCTTAGCAGGGGGAAGTTGAGAATTCCCTGATGGCGCATGCTTTTGTTGATTCTGACGATTAGCAAGACTTTGAACAGTTTGTACGACCAGAGACATGACAGGGTGAGGGCCTTGGGAAGGCATCCTCAGACATGGTTGTTTGACGTTAAGACTGTAGGAATGATTTCATCTGCATGGGTATGCAACAGCAGGCGAGGTAGACTCCGAATTGAGCGACCATGGAAAGATTCGACAAAGAACGGAGGCGGGTTGTAAACCGCACTAGACTCTATACTGTGACACTCCTCGCGGACGAGAACCCTTCAGAAGTATTTAATTATGGGGTTAACTGCCATCAGATTCAACTCAGATTAAACTCGGCATTGATATTCACTGTTTCAGCCACGTCTGAAGGTCTATTTGCACTGCTTGAAGGGTGTTTATGCCGTCTGGGCGTGATTATCATCGCATTGCACTCATTCTTTGCACAATACTTCGAACCATCAATTAGTATATCTTCACCTTCCCGGTGGAAATCCCCATTTGACAGAGCTAAATGCATTGCAAAGCGATCAATGACATATTCTCTATCCTATGCCATCAGTAGCGTGTGCTTTTTCAAACACTTGGCATTGGTAGCTGTATTGGATGGTTGCACAGTTGGGGCAGCTCGAGAACAACTGAGTTTGGTCCGAGGTGCACGAGGTCTGACCAGTGAAAGTGGTATGCGATGCGAAAGCAACACCCACTGTCCCAAGCTGTTGTCACCGCGAGTACCAAATCTCGTATTGAGGCTCCTTATTCATGAGGTGCTTGATGGTTGTGCAAGATGATTGCTGGGCCATTTTGTGTTCATTAACCAACAAAAAGAAGGATATGAATCAAATTGCAGGAACTGGAGTATATATATCCCTTCTTCCTGCCTACACCTCCATTCTGTTTTCTTCCAGTATGAAACACACTGCCAGCATCCTGAATTATCTCGACATCACATGACCTATGCAAAGCAACGCCTCTCGTTCCGAAACACAGCCGATACCCTACACAACTGTGTACGTTCACTCTGGGCTTCTTTCTGCTACGTTCAACTGTATCATAATGCTAACGCCTCGGATGTAGATTGATTTTCCACTAGCCGGGATGGCAGCAAAGGGCAGCTGCAAAGGAAATAAGACGGCAACTGCTAGGTCAAAACTGCTGACATCCGTTATAAATCGACGCTGGTCTTTGGATCGGAACTTTATAAAACGAATCATCTCAGATCACATCCATGGACTCATACGGATATACAATGCCAGCAGCATCAAGGATGAGTGGGCATGGGATCTCTTTTATTATATATTCTTTCTTGATGCAGTCACGACTCAGCACTTTTCACAATTCCAGGTGATGAGGCCGCACCGCAGGAGCAGCAGTTCACCAATTCGGGAGTGGTGCGCAGCCTTCCGCTCATATATGCAGCAAACGTTTGAAAAATCCCGTCACAAAATGAACATTTTGGAGGTGGGACAACACCCGTGCCTGCAGGGATCACGTCAATTGCTCAAATCCACAGAAAAACAGCTCCGGAAAGGTTGAACGCACCAGCGAGCATTTCTCTTGGTACGGTAGCGATGATTTCAGGGCAACGATTGAGCCGTCAAGCTTCCGGCAGTACAAGCTAGGCAACTTCCTGGCCATTAGAACACAGAATTGGCATGAGATAATTGACGAGGATGATGATGATGAGAACTGGGTAGATCCCGGAGGGCCGAGCAGTGGAAGGAGCTGTCCTGGCGATGACAATGACAATGACGAAGGCGCGGGTGACGAGGACATGCAGAGTGTTGAGGAAGGGACCGGGAAAGGGAAGCGAACAAAGGATGGGCAGGGGAAAGGGAAGGCGACTGAGGCCGGGAAGGGGAAAGGGAAGGGGAAGATGAATGGACACGGTAATGGGAAACTTATGGTTAAACAAACCCCAGAGGGAGATGATTTCTCTCGTGCCGTTGCTTTGCAGTTGCAGAGGAAATGTCAGAGGCAGACTTGGACATGGAGGGCGAACTAGAGCAAGTATATTCACAGCCTGAAGCATCACCCGCCGTGTCAATTGCCTCAGATGATGATACCGACTCTGCCCAGTTGGACGGCGAATATGACCTCGAACATGATCCTGATGTGCAAATGTGCATTGCAGATGATGTGGACGCACCAGATGGCGGTGATTTAGACGGCGATGTGGATATGAGAAGGGATGGTGACGATGAAGAGGAGGAAGATAAAGAGGAGGAAGATGAAGAGGAGGAGGATAAGGATGAGGAGGGTGAGGAGGAGGAGGAGGATGAGGATGAAGATGAGGATGATGGCAAAGAACCTCAGATGATTACCCAGGGAGAGATGGTAAATACATCGGCGGACGATGTAGATACCATGGTAGATGATCAGCCAATGCTGCTATCTCAGCAAGGACACGAGATGCGCGAGCATACCCCACAGCCACAACCTCCGTCTCCTGCCCCACGGCTAAAACCCCTGAGCCTCGCCCACGACAACGAACCCTGGAGACTCATCCACTCAGTGCGCTGGAGGCTTTGGGACTTGTGACTTCACAAGAACAATGCCCAGCGGAGGGAAGTCTGCAAGAAGCTGATGCAGCCGGAAACACCTCGGATCCGGATGTGGATCAGCAGCTGCCCTGCGAATCGGCAGGCGACAACAGTCTCCCCGTTTTCCCTCTCCCCGATGTCCCTCACCCTGATGTCCCTCTCCCTGACGTGCACCCAGATGCCTCTGTAGGCGAGGAGTGAACAAGTCCTGGCGTTGCAGAGGAGGCAATGGTTGTTGCGTTCTGGTTAGGGTCGGGTTCTTGTCTTGTTCTTTTTCTTTGTTCAAATCTATTCATCTCAGGCATTGAGTATTACATGTGTCATGAGGTTTTCGGATCGCTCAGGGTTTATTTTATTCATAGTATTATGGGACATCGCGCAGGCAGCGTTTGTGCATCTCCTGGCATGTAAGGAACCTCCTCATGATGGTATTGAGGCTCAATAAATCTCTCAAGTTAGCGGAAAGTATCGTGAGATTACACACCAGGCTGCTCAGGCCCAGCACCAACTTTCGTCCCTTTCTACACTGACTACACCACTCCTCGGAAGTTGTTGACAATGCCAGAAACACCTCTTTCCATTCCCCCAAGTTTTCATGCCGAAAGGAGTTTACCTTAGACAGCTGGCGATGTAAACATATCAAATCACACCATCCTGAACACGTTCAAGTTGCATGCCAGAGGAATCTGACTATTCGGAGCGCGCCCCGACTCATTGAACCCGCTCAGTGTCGTGAATTTGAGGCTGACAGGGATTCAGTCGAAGACTTCGACTTGTTTGCCTACCCCAGGCACGTTGAAAACATCGCAGACTCAGAGTCCCAACCACCGCCACCTCCTCTGCCGCGGACGGTAACATACCCTGGCGCGGGCGCTCCACTGAGCAATTACATCATTGAGCCATAGGAACACGACGCTCAGAGTTGCCTTGAGATGAATTTACAGAAAAATCCTTACTACCCGTTTGTGATGCGTGAAGAGTACAAATATATTCAGTGTGGGATCAAGAAGAAGGGTATGATGACGTACTATGACAACATGCTGAAGGAAGAAAACGCCACTCTGCGTTTCGCAAGCTTCAAACATGGAGATGGCATCCAGAAGCTCATGGCTAGCGTGCCAGATGATCAGGCTCTCCAGGAGCGGGAACTACACACACTCGAGGATATGAGATGGAATGACAATGACCAATGCCCTGTCAAATACTGGAGTTGAGACATCATCAAAAGCATGAGATGATTGATGCGGCAGCCAGCCTACGCCAAGCATCTCATTGACGACCCTCAGCGTTGCTTTAACAGCGATAAGCCACAGAAACGCCTCTATACTGATATGCACACTGCGGACTGGTGCTGGGAGACACAGGTAAGCAGACATACTCGAGGATAATAACGCGTTAATCGAGGTTAAGGCAACCCCCAGACTGGCGGATACTTTGGTTCCCATGATCTTCATGTCCGACGGAACGCATCTCTCGAATATTGCCGGCAACGAGAAAGAGTGGCCTGTATATATGACAATTGGCAATCAATATTCGGAGATCCGGCAGTTGCCCTCAACGCACACCGTTGTAATGGTCGCACTCCTGCCCATGCCAATCAATAACCCCAATATTCCTCAGAAGCAGCTGGATGCGCAGCGGCAAACGCACTGAGAGGTGCTGAAAGAAGTACTCTGGAGGTTAGTCCAGCCACTCACCTGTACACGAAATACCTCAGCTGGGAGCGGGTATTACGACGTTCTCTGTGCAGATGGTAACTTCAGGTGTTGCAAACCAGTTTTAGCAGCATGGCTTGCAGATTGCCGAGAGTATAGTGACTTACATCATCTCCAGTGGCATGTCTGTTTTTGGTCTCAGTATCCAATGAACGAACTTGGAGATTATGTCCCTCCTGACAAGCAACACCCCCGGCGGAATCACAACCTATATAGAACGCTCAGTGATGCCAACACCAATGCAGCCGATGCCGAACTGTCACCCCATTATGTTCAGTAAGGATTGAACGTGTGTCAACATATTCCCAGTATCGTGAGCGACCACCCGAAGCCCGACCTCCTCCATACACTGCAGATTGGCATGCTTGACCACCTCCAGATGTGGATGTTTCACCTCATGAATACGCACGAACAGCTCGACAAGTACAATGCATCTGGTTTTCCAAGCCTGCTTACCCCGACCTCACACCAAAAAATACGTCATATGAGGAAGTTTCTCAATGGAATGGAAAGGAGATGAAGGAAATGAGCCGGGACCTGATTGGAGTTGTAACCCAGTCCCTATGCGGAGGAAGCCCCGCTCAGCGTCCCATATTGAATTGTGCAATTTAGTGCACATGGCTATTGTTAGAATTCTATATGTATGCTCAATATAAATCTCACGATGATGCAACTTTGAGCTGCATGGATGGCGCCTTGCATTGTTCTCACACCTTCAAAGATGTATTCTTACCCGGGCGAGCCGGCAGAATGAGCAGGGCCAAAGCCAATGCCCTGAGAACGGAACTCGTGAAGAAGTGAAAGGTAGACGAGGAAACAAATGTTGAAACTTGGACGCTGTCCAACAAGCAGCATGACATGAACGCCTGGCGGGATTATATCGGCCATGGGATGGATGTTTCCAACAAGTTGGATGCCGCCTTCGACTTTCCGAAGATCCAGTTGATGCCTCTTTGGGTGGAACAGATTTGTTGATACGGAGCCTTGCAACAGTATTCTGCCGAGCGACATGAATCAGCACATTGAATGAACCTTCAGGGGTGTTAGAACGCCTCCAATCACAATCTCAACTACCTGCGGCAAGTGATCACCTGTCAGCGTAGCATACTCTGGATCGAAATCAGAGAGCTTAATCTCCAAGCCCTCATTCAGCGTCGGGAGAACACCGCCACCACCTGCAAAGTCATTCATCCTGGTGCTGATCTGGCTGCTCCCCTAGGCTCCCAGTCATATGCGAAGCCCAAATTCATGGGACCTCACAACTGCCGTGATGGAATGTCTCCTGACGCTATGATGAAAGACTTCAGAGCATTAGTTGACAATACACAAGGCACAACGCACCGTGTGGCAATATACAGTGGCACATGGAAGGATATAAAGCCTAAGAGTCGTAACAAGACGTATATATCGGATGAACAACTGCACGCAATCGAGCTCTCTATTTACCATGCTATTCAGGTCCAAATTCAGGGTTTAGATGGTGAACACATAGCTCAGATGTGTCGATGCACAGGAAGCCAAAGCTGGCGCGGAGGGGATCGACGGATCGACTGGGTGTGGGTGAAGGAACGCCTGGGGAGGTGTTATGGCGCGCTGAATGGGCGTCTCCTGTGGCAACCGCAACGTTTATTAAAAAGCAAACTCCTAACCGGGAATGGGGCTTTCGTTGAGTCCTTGTTAGACCTGCCGCTCACCACAATACCTGAAAACTCAGAGAACTTTGAACCTGTCCCGAAATTTGTACAATTGAGAAACGCACCGGCAGCGGTTGCTTTGCCAGTTTTCTGCATGAGAAACGTTGTCAGCTGCGCCCACGTCATTCCAGAGATGGCTACAAGTAGTAAGACAGGACACAGACGCAACGAGCGATGGATTGTCAACAGCCACATAGATCTGGTGACTTGGAATGATGTGTATAATTAGTTAAGGGAGAATTCCATTTTGCACGCAGGTAGAAGGAACGGGAGGAGTGATTTTTGCAGCACCAACCTTTGAGTTGCAATCCCAATGCAGGCATGTACCCAATGAACCCATTCTGACGTATGGTCACAGTTGGCCACAATGCCAGAGTGATCGTTTAACATAGGAGACTGACAGAAGGAGAAGAAACGGTAAAACAGCGATCAGAGGGCGATATGGAATGTGACACATTGAGTTGACGCTGGGTGAGGAGTACCCCGCCACGGCGGTGTCTCTGACACCTGTCATTGTGCTCGTCCACTCTGATGGAGCCATACCGCCCGGACTGAAATGTTGTTTGCTTATGTGGGTCAGGTTTGTGGAGGGGTCTGGAACCAAACTGAACAATTTTTCTTTTCTGAACCTAGACATCTGGCGGGTTAACCGGACCCATTGCTAACACTACATGGATCGAAAGTTGAAATAGATTCATGTGGTGATCCATTTGGATAATGGGAAAGCATCCCAGCAGAGTTGTGAAATCTATCATGACTAAGTATATGTACAGGATTAACAAGATCACAGGTTACTATTAAAAGGAATCTAGGGCTGCAAGGTGGGATATGGAGATGGTAATTGATAATGAGAATATGTAGCTGCTCATGTGTACACTAAATACTAGTTTGTCAGTTTATTCTGGGTATATAATCAATAGAAAATTGACAAAATACTTTCAACATGTGGATGAATTCAAAATCACCATTTAAATGGCAACTGGCGAAATGAAGGTAAGCCTTTGATAACCAAATACGAGACCTGGCAGGGATCATTGTAACTATACATGTGAACCCTAAACGCTAACAGTGAGCTCTGCCATGACCAGGGCAATGAGGTGAGAAGCCTCTGACAGGATTACAGCAAGATTTCCTGCACAGTCGAATAGCTGACAGCGGGCACCAACATGACCCGGCCAATTACATGAGAATCCTCTTAGAAGATCATGGGAATATATGTGTGGACTCTGACAGCTGATAGTGTGCTCTGAGAAAACCAGGATACTAGAGTGAGAAAACTCTGCAAAGATCAGAGTGGCTATACATGTGAATTCTGGCAGCTTATCATAGGCTCTATCAAGGCCAGTGTGATATCATGTGGGCCCTTTCACAAGATGACAGCTGACTACAACTTCTGGCAACGTAGTACAATTGTACAGGAAACCTCTGCCAAATGACCCATAGTGCAGATCTAATATGCTGCATTAAACCATGACATGCACAAACACTGTCACTATCATGCTGAGTGTACTTAGTTAGTACACCAAAGTAAGTGGGTAAAGGGGAAATGCAACACTAAGCATACCATGTGTTTTGCATTTGTTATCCACATTACATATAATTGCTCTAGGCTAAATCCCATTGCCTGCCATTATGGCTGGTACAGGGGACTACTGGATGTTATATGGCTTGCAATATATTACCCCCCAAAAAATGACATTTTCTGATGTTGGATGTGGGTAGGTGACATTCAATCCTGGTGGGCTACAGAAGGTGCTTGGAGCCAGTCAATCAACGTTGGCTGCTGGTGGTATGTGAAAGCTTCCAGCTATCTGGTGACTCTGGCTGGCTGCAGACAACACTCCGGGATGGTTGATCTCAGCAGGTTAAAGTCAGTGATTGTTCGAACCGGGTTAAGAAGGAGATGAGACTGCCCTCAGGGCTGGGCTTGAGATCTTCAGAATGTAACAAGTGAGCTCACGTTCAATGCTCAGAATGCTCTCCGCCAATGATGTCTTGGTCCAGGTAGGTGGCAATATTGGGAAGTTGTAAGGAGCTGGCTGCAGACATTTCTCCGACAAGCAATATAGCCAAGTATAGAGAGTACACTTAGTAGTTTGCTCGAGATTATGAGAAACGAAGAAGTGCACTGAAATTCTGCACTCTGAGTACCGGCTGCAGACAATCGATGTGGGCTGGCTGGAGGGCATACTCAGGAGTTCTCAGGGGCTGATTGCAGATGGTATTTGGTCCAACTGGACAAGGAAAGCGTTAGAAATTAGGGATTGGTTACGGTTCTGGGGTCCTAAACGATCACTTGATGATGTTGTCATGTGGCAATTGAATTAGGTTCATCAATTACAAGCCAGCATTATCGCCACACCAATGACAACCAGGCATAAATCCCTCGATCACATTGTCACCTCCCACCCTCGAGTGTTATCTCAGTTGCAATGGTGCATTAATACAATGCAAACACATATCGCTATATTCTCTATGGATACAGATTAAGAATGACACCGGCCATCATCACCTCTAAATGAAGTGACTCTCAATTGGCATCAGCTATGGCCAGCCGGATGGAGACACTTGAGCAAGATATGAAATCCAGCTATTGACTGGTACAAAGAGGTAGATGCTCTGGAAGACAACAGCCCGATGGATACCAATCAGTCTGGAGATATGGAATCAGAAGGATACTATTGGCCTGGAAAGACTGGAGGATTGAAAGAATACCATTTGCTCGGAGGAAGTTCAGGTTGACTTGGTATCAGAGCAAGGGGATTGGAGAATGAGAGGCTAGTGAGCATTTATCCAGAGAAAAGCGTAGTTAGAATTAGCAGTTGGAGCACAGAGGGAAGAGGTATAAGAACCTCTTGATTCTCTGCTGGTATAGAGGGCAACTTGCTCACAACAGAGAACAAGTCTTAACAATATATTTGGATTGGAAGACTATTCTACATTTATTCTATTGTGATTACTTTCTGAACCTGAGTGAAGCTTCGAAGTGAGCCTGCTATTAGTCCTTCAATAGATCCATTATCAAGTCTGATAGTGAGACAAGATAGAGGGATACTTAGGAGGCATACTTCTAGTTGAGTGTATCTTGGAGTTGATTCCTCCTATGTTACACTATACTTTCAAATGAAATCTCAATCAAACATCACCTCATGATATTCGAGATCCTCTTCACCACTTCCTATACCCTACTGTACCCATATATTCCCCACGCTATCCAAACTTACTTGAACACCCCTTCTACCAAAACCTTCTTTGATAGTCCCAAGTTTGAGATCTCCAATCCCTGGGACTCTCTAACTGAGGAAGAATATATTGAAGATATCCTCAAAAATTACTGCGAGGAAACAGACTGCTCTGATTACAAACGAAGACCATTTCACATCTTTGGACATAAACCAAGTGTTTTCATCGGTCATTGTTACCAAGCAAGAGGAAACAACTAAACACTGCATAGTTCTCAAGCAGTAGACCGTGTGTTTATCAGAGGTACAATGTTTAAGGGTAGAAGGAAGGAGTTATATCCTGATACCCAGAGAAACAAGTGCGAAAGCAGTGGAACAATATCAGCCTATTACCAACGAACAAGTTTCCATATAGGCAGTCAAGTTGTACAATGCATTAACTGCAGACTTCGATGGAGTGGAAGCTCTCGTCTCAGAATCTGTATCAAAATCCATCAATATACAACACGATATGGGCCAGCTGGTGGATGCCTATATGTTCATGATCAGCAAACAGAATACCTTCTATGATCAGATGACTAGGGGAGTTGAAACCTTGTGCCATAATGTGTACGCTCCATGCAGAGATATCATTTTCCAGTCTCAAACCTTTGCGGCCAATGTCAAAGGAGAAATGCCAGTCATTGCAGCCAACACATTTCAAGATTACGAGAATCTGAAACATGCATTCAACACCCACCTCACATGCAATAATAGTGCATGGGCCAGAATAGCAGCAGTACTCAGAGAGAGACAAGATGCTGAAAATGCGTTGGCAACATGGTTGGAAGTTCAAAGGTTGAAGATGGAAGAAAATAGGCTGAACACTGAAAGAGCAATGGCAAGGGTACAGAATACACAATGTATGGCAATAGAGAACAACAAAGGGAACCCAGAGGAGTATTTCAAGACGCAACGTTCAGCGTTAGCTTCAACCAAGAGAGAAATGAAAGCCAATAAGAAACAATGGCACGGGCCTTCACAGAGTTCCAGGAAACGATAGAAGAGAAGCTGAAAAAAGTCCCAAAGTAAACCCGATGCTCCATCCAATCTCTGCCAAAATCAGTTGCAGAAGACAATTACCCTGAGAACCCGGAAGGAAACCCAAATCGACCACAGGATGGAGCCCTTATGGGAACCACAAGTGGTATCGAGTGGATTTACAGTCAAAGAACTGGGAAATGGGAAATCATCAAAAACAAAAGCGCGGAGAATGTCTCCCTACCACCCTCTACACCACTATCCAGTCAGGCCAGAAGTGGAGGGGATGGTTCCGGAGGAGGAGGAGGAGGGGACGGATCAGGCAATGGCAACTTGGTTGGTAAATCAGATGAGCCACTGCTTCCCCCATTCCCCAATGGAAATGACCCACATGCCGGTTCAAGCTCATCAGATAGCAGCAACAACCCCAGAAGAGGGTGGGGTCTGGGAAGAATACCACCGCTACCACCGGGAGGTTCAACAATAAACAGTGGTTGTGTTCCAGGATACAGCCCTTGTCGAAGGTATGAAATGAAGATGGGCCAAATGAACCTCCCAAAGTGTCCAAAGGAGATGCATCAGATGATATCGAAAGTAGTTCCACTCAGTCAAAAATTACATGGAGTGGCATCGTACAGACTTCAAGGATGATATCCATATGATCATATTGATTGGATGTGTAATGGATGGAAAAGCCGGAACCTAGTACGATGCAAGAGCTGAGTATTTGAAACAATACTTCAAGGTGGAAGAATGGAACCCATTTGTCACTGCAATGGAAGAGAGATTCCTCGACAGACAAGAAGGAAGGAAAGCCCTAGGCAAAATGAGTGAACTCAGGCACAAGGGAGACATTGAGAGCTACCTAACGGACATGGAAACCCTCAATTACAAGGTCTGCCTAGTTGGCACCTGTTGGAGGACCTTGCTTAGAGATCGGCTTTCAGAAGATCTCCAATATCGCCTGTCAACCGCCCAATAATAACCTCGCAAGGACATCGACTATGTAGAGAGCATTCGAAGGGTTGGACTTGCAATGAAGGAATACCTGATCCTGCAGAAGAAGCAGTCTTCGAAGGATAATTCTTCAAGTCTTAACAAAAAGGATGAGAAAAGGAAGTGTCAGGATGAAAGGGATCAAAGCGATGACAAACCCAAGGATTCTGGATCAGGAGAGAAGTCTGGCTCCAAGAAACCCAAGAAAGAGGTCAAGACTAGAGGTCAAACTCCTGTCCATATGGACAAGATGTAAGCCCTGGAAGCAATCGCCACTTCTCTTGTCGAGGCACGATTTGAAAAGGGCGAGTGTGGTCATTGGGGCATGGACAACCACACATGGAAATTCTGCTGAAAATGAATTGTGGCTTTATCCTCCGAAGGCAAAAGGCCAAAACCCAATGATGGCCGTCCAAAAGATGCCTCATCCGTGGCAGGAGCAGCTGGGAGCCAGCCCAGAGCTCAGGTCTCTGCATCCAGATGAATTTACAAGGTAGATTGCAATGATGAGATGATCATTGATTAAAGGGATTCTGTGGTACAGTCGTATGATATTGAGGCAGTGGTACTTATCTACATGGAAATATGGAAATGGAAACGATAGTGTTTTTATTATATAGCTTTCATAATTGGGATTGAATGAAAAGGATGCCTGAGGATGGGTTTAGTACTCGAAATGTGCTGGCCAAATAGCATTCAGTTTGGATGCAAAGTGATCATACATACATACCTATCCATACATTGCAACTCTTCCCTGTCAATAACTCATGACCCATTGTGGCCAGAGCTGTGTCGAAATGCAGTTCATCATGAATACCTCACGAAAATTGAATGCTTCACCTTCCAGCAATTCAATAACCCCCAAGACACTAAAACAAGCTCCAACCAAACCTAACTCAGGTAGGAGACCTGAAATCAAAATGTTGATTTCATTTGGAGGAAAGAAGAACATTCTAGCAAGAGTGCTACTCGATTCTGGATGTACTACACATATTGCCTCAGAGAAATTGTTCACAGAACACCATGTCCAATTTGGTACCCGCAAGGAGCATTAGGAAATTCAGAACTTTGGCAGAGACACAGTAGAAGATTGCGGATGGTGTTATACCTTCCCAATTACCTGTCAACATGGAGACTGTTATTCCAAAGAGACCTTTGAGATAGGTCCGATGGAAGATTCCTGCGATCTGAAGCATCCATATTGGTGTATCGTCAAACACAAAGCCAAAGTATTCACAAATGGCGGAATAATCAACTTCAAGAGCGAGGAATGCAAGAAGACATACCCAAGGCATAAGTGCACTTCACTCAGTATTGAAATCGATGATACTATATTAGATTATGGGAATGATCCTCGATAGATTGGAATTATTGGAAACCTCACAATGAATGACCAGGATGAAATGGAAATCAATTGGATTGATAAGATTCCATGGCAGTATCGAGATTATCAGTCTCTGTATACTGGAGAAGTCTCCAATGTCTTGCTACCTCCCCGATGATTGGACCACGCCATTAATATCCAATCCGGAAAGGAACCCCCCTTGGGACCTATCTTCACTCTCTCAGAAAATGAGTTATCAGTACTCAAGAAATACATCAAAGAAAGGCTCCACCAGGGAAAGATTCGCCCAAGCAAGTCACCAGCAGGTGTACCTATCCTCTTTGTTCCAAAACCTCATGGCAGAGGCCTACGATTGTCCATAGACTATCCAGAAATCACTCAGGTCACCATTATGAATAGAGGACTGCATCATTCGATGAATGAACTCCGAAATAGGATACAGGGTGTTCGGGTCTTTACCATAATCAACCTCAAGACTGGATTCCACCTCGTCTGAGTAAAACATCAAGACGAGTGGAAGACAGCATTTTGTACGAGATATGGCCTATATGAATATACTGTCATGCCCTTTGGTCCCGTGAATGCCCCAGCTATATTGCAAGATGCCATGGAAATTTTTTTTAGAGATATGCATGATGGAGGACACCGCATCTACATGGATGACTTCTCAATCTATTCAGCAACAGAAGAAGATCATACCCATGCAGTCCTGGAGGTACTCTGATGACTGAAGGAAAACGACCTTGCAATCGCACCAGACAAATGTGTATGGCATGCCTCTAGAGTTGAAATTCTTTGGTATATCATATCTTTGGAGGGAATTCAAATGGCTGTGGATAAGATCAAAACCATTCTGAAATGGCCCAAACTCGAATGCAAACAAGACAGACAGATGTTCTTGCAATTGACCAACTTTTATTGACGATTGTTCAAAAGATTTGTAAGATAGATGGAGCCAATTACAGATCACCTCAGAAATGGAGTAACATATGAGTGGTCTCATGAATATGCTAAGGCACTCCAGGACTTTCAGGACCAGGTTACCAAGGGTTCAATCCTAAAGCACGTCGAACCTATGCATCAAATTGTTGTGGAAACCAATGCGAGTGATTTGGCTGTTGGTGCTGAACTCTCTCACGTTATGGATGGACGATTACACTTCATTGCATTCTATTCCAGCAAGATGGATAAAGCAGAGATCAATTATAATATCCATGATAAGGAACCCATCACTATAGTAGCTGCATTGGAGGAGTGGAGATGTTACCTCGAGGGATCTCACCATCAGATTCTGATCTATACAGACCATAAAAATCTCGAATATTTTAGCACTACAAAGATCTTCAACAGATGGCAAGCAAGATGGGCACAGCAGCTGGCAGGTCATGATTTCATAATATTCTACAGTCCAGGAAGTGCAAATGGATAACCTGATGCATTATCTAGGCGTTCAGAGTATCACCCAAAACAGGGGGGATGTAGCATTGAGAAAAACAAAAATCAACCTATCCACCAAGTCCTTAGACCCGACCAACTTATGTCAGTTGAGGCAGACCATGTTTCGACATCAGCAGCTTTAGCTAAGGGCTCAGTAATATTGGTTTGGTCTCTCCAGTTATGAGCAGAACCGATTATCATTTCATCCCAAACATTGAAAGCCATACTGGTGATCAAATTTGATAAACACATGTGCCAGGATGCGATCTTATCTGGCCAAGATGACAAAGATTGGCTTAAAGCATATCACAACGCATTGGAAGGAGAGGCAGATGCAGATGTCACACTTGAAGATGCAATCCTTTGTTACAAAGAAAGGCTATGGGTTGCCGATAGAGTGGATCTCAGAAAGATCATTATATACAAAGAACATCACACTAAAGTAGCTGGCCAAATGGGCCAGGAAAAGATGATTGATCTTGTACGAAGTAACTCCTTCTGGCCCCAGAAGGATTGGTGGATTGAAGACTATGTTCGCTCATGTCCTGATTGCCAAAAGAACAAGGCAGCGCATTATGCACATTATGGACTACTGCAGCCACTGGAGCTAGCGTACAGACCTTGGGATGAAATATCCATCGACTTTATTGTGGATCTACTAGTATCAAATGGGTGCTCATCCATATGGGTAGTAGTTGACTGCTTCACAAAGATGTCACACTTTATTCCCCTCAAGAATGGAGAAAAAACAGCAGCACACGTGTTTCACACATTCCTAAGGGAGATATTGAGACACGATGGAATACCACCTACAATTACCTCGGATAGAGACACAAGGTTGACATCCACAATGTGGAAAGGCATCATTGGCACACTAGGAATCAAATCCAAAATGTCATCACCCTTCCATCCACAAACCAATGGACAAATGGAAAGAATAAACAAATCTTTGGAGTGTTACCTCCAAAATTGCTGCAATGATGAAATGGATGATTGGGAGGAGATGTTGCCAATGGCAGAGTATGCCTACAACAACTCCCTCCATTCCATGGTCAAGATGACACCATTCTTTGCACACTATGGCTGTCACCCTCAAATCAATTGGCCAACTGCAGAACCTTCACAAAATCCTACATCTCAGAACCACATTGAATGGATGGCATGTATTCATCAGCTCTGTTGTCGAAGACTCGAAAATGCCAGTGAAACAATGAGGAAGTACCACAATAGGAAAGTCAATCCTGCACCAGTATACCAACCAGGTCATTTGGTTATGCTAAATGGCAAAACCCTCAAAACCAGGAGACCAGCAAGAAAGTTGGATGCCAAACTCCATGTGCCATGTAAAGTCATTAAGGTTAAGTCACCCACAGCACTTAAGCTCGAATTACCCTCATGATGGCGAATACATTGTGCCTTTCATATATTTTAAATTCAACGCTTCTGTATCACTATCAATCCCATTCGAGATCAACCATTCCTGGATGCTATGGTTATGGATGAACATTAATTGAGATACAATGTCGAAGGATATGAATATCAGACAGGATATGAGGTAGAGAAAATCGTGGGTAGTCAATTCAATAAGGAATGGAAGAAAGTCTTATATCTGGTCAAATGGACATGGTATCCAGAAGAGACAGATTGGACAGAGGAGCCGTATGAGAATTTTGACGATAAAAAGCTACTGAGGGAATTCCACGGCTGGAATCCCCAGGCTGCTAAGGATAAGAGGTTATAAGTTGAGCTTGTACCTTCCTGCTGGGAGATATAGTTGTACCAGGAGGCTTTAATGGCAAGCCATAGAGATAAAGAATGACACCGGCCATCATCACCCCTGTATAAAGTAACTCTCGATTGGCATCAGCTATGGCCAGTAGGAAGGAGACACTTCAGGACGATGTGAAGAAAGGCTATTGAATGGTACAAAGAGGTAGATGGTCTGGGAGACAACAGCTGGATGGATACCAATCAGTCTCAAGATCTGTATCAGAAGTATACTATTGGTCCAGACTGACTGGAGCATTGAAAGCATACCATTTGCTCGGGGGAAGTTCAGGCTGACAAGTAATCAGAGCAAGGGGATTAGAGGACGAGAGGCTAGTGAGCATTTATCCAGAGAAAAGTGTAGTTAGAATTTGCAGTTGGAGTGCAAAGGGAAGAGGTATGAAAACCTCTTGATTCTCCGCTGGTATAGAGGGCAGCCATCTCACTATGGAGAACAAGTGTTAACAATATATTCGGATGAGAAAGCTATTCTACATTTGTTCTATTCCGATTACTGTCTGAGCCTGAGTGAATCTTCAAAGTCATCCTGCTATTAGTCCATGTATAAGTCCAATATCAAGTCCGATAGTGAGACAAGATGGAGGGATGCTTAGAGGGGATACTTCTAGTTGAGTGTATCTTGGAGTCGATTCCACCTGCTTTTCAGAAAGATTGATGTTGCATTCAGTTGTTAGCTTCAGGTCGTTGAAATTTGAGAGCAAACCTCGACTTTTATGCTCCAAGTGGTAGTGGTAGAGTATCGAGTGGAATTGCCTGGAGGTGAACCGAGGATATTCTCAGAGGCTACCTGCCAAAGGTACTCTGAGTGGGTGAATCAGAGCTGGTGAGATAATCGATTGAGGATGACTTGAAATTGGATTTTGTATTAACTAATAATACCACTATTAGCAGATACAGGCCATCACACAACTTTGAGCTTTCAACTGCTGGTACAGTACTTGAACAGGTAGACAGAGTTTGGAGTTGGCAATGGAAGGTGCACAACATAGTGTGCAATCTTGCTAATCAGGTTCCAATAGGTGACCAATTTACTCAACTCTTGAATTTGGGAAGATAGTTGTCACCTTGACATCCAATGGAATAATGACTCGATTTTCCAGCTCTGCTGTCGAGTTTTTGAATATCCACAGAGTTTGAGTATTTCCATGCTATCCAGTATCTCATCAAATCCTCTTAGTTACCACAAGCCAAAATTGTTTTTCAATGCAGTAAACATGCATCTGAATATACTATTAGATATTGCAACTTACTGGTAATGCACATAACATGTTGTATCATCATGGTAATGACCTTAACAAATTTCAGTTCCAGTGACATGGAACACAGTTACCACAACTTACTGTGCTATACAGTAGTACAGCTGAATTACCCATACCTTATAATAGTACTGTGGCAACAGCTATAATCCATCTTGATTACTGTGAGAATGAAGCTTTTCACAATATAATGCCAGGTCAATTCATATCAGTGGGAGCTGGATAACAGAAGAATAAACATTTATGATATTCAAAAGATGGAGGTAATCAGTTTGGACAATATTCATTTGGGAAGAACAAATAATAGGTGAACAAGAAATTGTGGAGAATATAAAACTAGCTGTCAGTGTGCGACAGCAAATAATAGATGGATACAGTATGAACTGATAAGACTTGATAGTGGCATGGAGTGGTATGAACAGAACTACGTTGTCTCAGCTAATTGTAGAGAAGTATACAGGAGAGTGAAAGATGGCCGATAGAGATGGAGAGGATATGTAAAAGTGGAGAAATTATGTGGTACAGTCTACTTGATTATATGTAGCATCAGCAAATGTATTTGGCTCACTGGGAGTGTATAAGTATTATCAGACCAGAATCAAAGGGTGGTCAAATCCCAGAGTTGACTGGACCAAGGCAGTGGCCTTCAGATGCACCTCTGAGTGCTGGCCACGAACTCTTGGTGATCACTGGACCGATGCAGTTGCCTCAAGGTTCACTTGTGCGCCCTGGAGACAACTCTTGACGCACCTCCAATCAGTGCAAAACAGTTAGGGAAAAATGACATATTCTTTGTGATTATTAGTGGTGTATCTGAAAGTCATAGTTACTTCTCCTCTTTAAACCATTTTAACACACATGTATTCAGTTTGTATTCTCAGCTATGTATCAATGTATCTATAAATCTATATAGCAATCCATCTACACATGGTTGATATCTGGACTGGCTGCAGGCAGTGCTGGGGTGCAATTGGAGGTGCATCTGGAAATGATGAGCAAGTGAAGATAGACATACACTTGGAGGATGTGATTGAGTAAACTTAGAGATGCCCTTTGGAGGCCGTTATCAGGTGAACTTAGAGATAAATGTACAGGGCACATTGGAGTGAGTTCCGTGAGGAAGTTGCAGGCTGTGATGAAACAGCATTGGAAATGCCCTGGCTGGATGTGATTGAGCAAGTTTGGAGATGTGTTTGAATGCAGCAATCATGCAAAATTGTACGTGGTCCATGTGGATGTAGTTACTACGCAAGTAGACCTGGTGAATGCTAAGGCTCAATTGGTTAGTTCACTCACAATCTTTGATATGTTTAGAGCATTTAATTTACATCTTGACTCATGGAGAGCAAGCTAACGGCAGTCCATCTGAAGGGAGGCACCCCAGTAGCTGAGACTCTTTCATCAGATAACTTGCAATGGTGCAAATCTGACTGCAGTGGACTTTTCCTTTGAGCTCAGGTATAGTGGGCAGGAGGCAGTTCATCTGTAGGGAGGCACAGCTCAAGCTGAGACTACACTCAGGGTCCAACTTTACATGGTGAGGGTAAAGAGAGACTGGCTGTGAGCAGGAGACAGTTGATCTTGGGTTGGTTCTGTGCTTGGTTTTAACTCATGTTTAAGGTATGCAGAGATAGAGAGGGATGAGTTAACATTATGTTCTGTTGTAATGGTAGAGTAGTACACAAGAAAGAGAGATAAGGATCAAGATGCAAACAATGTCAGACAATATGAAGAGATGTGAGATGTCAGGTGTACAATCTGCATAGCAGCATTCCGAATACATCATATGAGTGTTCTTCCCAACCGAATCCGAACTCATAGTCGCTGTCACGGGAATTATACAATGACTCACACATGAAATTCTCTGTATTTCCAGTTTCTCATGATGATTTCCCCAATCTCCTCTCATCTCTCTCTGTCTAATCCACACCTCCTCCATCGCAACCAAAGACAAATTCAGGTTATCTGTCATGATTTCTCTGTGCCATGATCAAGTATTCACACTGAGTACAGAAACTACCCAAGGTTGTCTTTCTCCCACTTCCATCAAGTTCCATCTTTCAGCCCACCTAGTTGTATTCTGCTGTCTACATTCCCTAGAGTACAAGAGTACCAAAGATTAGAGACTTCGCTTCCATCGCTCCTTCTTTATGATCTGCGACCTGCATGTTAATGAGGTTGAACTACACATCCAATGTTGATCGATCACGGCCTCCAAAGTGCATCTTCAAATTCGCTTGATTACAGCCTCCAGTGCATCTTGAAACTCACCACATCATGGCCTCAAGTGTATCTCCAATCTGGCTTGATTCCAACATTGAAGTGCATGTCTAAATTCGAACCACAATGTCCTCCAAGCACATCTCCAAACTTGCTCAATTGTGGCCTCCAGTCCATCTCCAAACCGCCTCCATTATGGCCTCATAGTAAATCGCAAATTCAGTCTATGACAGCCTCTAAGTGCATCTACACACTCGCTCAATTAAAGTGACAATGAAGATTGCCAACCTCGCATGATCTCACAATGTAAGTGTGTATCTGAATTCTCATGATTATCGTCTCGAAGTGAGCAAAATTATGGCCTCCATGTGCCACTCCCTACCTGTACTATCTTGGCCTTCTTGTTTATCTTTAAATTCACATACTGAATGCCTCAAAGTTCTCAGCCCAATGGCCTCCAGGTTCATCTCCCTACTTACTGAATCACACACTCAAAGTTAGCATGAACCTGACAACCAAGTGCAACTACAACTTCACTCTGTAATGACTTTGAAGTTTACATAATCACAGCCTTCACTTACATCTGTATGTTGTCTCCATTGGTGTCTGCAGGTGCTCCATGGAGTGTGCTTGAGTGCCGTCTGTAGCCAGATTGACCATACGTTAATCTATACAAAGAATTCAATCACTAATACATACCACAATTTCATGTACTGAATATTCTCATAGTTGTTAAATGCCAATGCCTACCAAAGATGAATATGACGGACCAAATGGCTTGTATTTATGGGACCCTAAGATCTGCCACTGTGAGAGTACGGCATCAAGTTTAAAGTACCCAATTGACCTTGTGTAGACATGACAGCTGCTGTCATGCTATCCTACAGACATGTACTGAGGCCTCTGCAAGTCTACAATTCGCCTATCCTATATGAGAAATATTGTATCATCCCAAATGCACCTCCATAACAGCAGGTATTCTCAGGCACACCTGAGACTTCTTACATATCATATGAGAGTGCTGTGCATAGCTCCTGGGGGGTCTCTGTATATCAGAAAGTACATTGCTTCACCAGTCAGGTCGAAAGAAGTGTGCAGGCAGTTGGCATATCAGCTCCGAATATTTCCACATCTTTCTAATATCGTACATCTCATGTTAGGGATCATTACTGGCAGATTGCGTATTTCACCTCTTGCATTGCCGGTTGTAATTATTTGTAGCATACGAAATTCACTTAAGTTCATGTTACTCATGATGATTTCCCCATTATCCTCTAATCTTCTTCAATCATCTCTCTCTTCTTCACACCTCAATTGTCGGCTGATAATGTGAAGATATATCATTGTTGTCTACATTCCTATGCTATCAATCTGAATTAACGCTGAGTCCAGTATCCATCCAACACCTACTGTCATTAATTCTTACCCTGCATTATCACAATTGTAGAATATCCCCAGAATTTTGGCTTGGCTCCCAGCGTATCTGCTTTAGCTTAACTGCCTCCAGTTAGCTTCCAATATGAACAAAGGTGAAGTAAACTATCAATATATTTTTACTATTATGGATTAACTTATAAGAAGAATCATATCATCTATCATATCTCCCATTTGACAAATTACCTTCTGATTGATTATCTTCAAACCAACCTTCTTCAAATTAAATGTCTGGAAATAAACTCTTTCAAAATTGATCATGTTTAAATGGACAATTTCCAAATTGAATGTCTTTGAAATGATCATTTTGAAATTGACCATATTCTATCAATTGCCTTCAGATCAACCAGCTCCAAATATACCTCAAAGTTCACACCTACATACACTCTAAGTACTTGTCTAAATTCACTTAAACATAGCATTAATTCAAATTTTCCAACTGATTTAAGATTTTCTTCCCACTAGAACTCCAATCTTACTTCGTGTTTGCCTTAAAATGTATTTGCAAAATAACTCAATTTTTACCTCAAAGTGAATATCTAAGTTTACTTGTTATTAATCTTGAAGTATATCTCGAGGTTTACCTAATTGCAGTCTCCAAGTGTAGTGTTAGCAACAGGTCCGAATTCCCGGGTCGGTTCCAGGTCTGGTTCCTCCTGAAACTGGACTGTGGCAATGGGTTTTCCCACATGAACCACCCGCTCTGTTGGAAATGGGCCGCTTTTACCAACAACAACCCGGCATTTCAAGTTCAAAATTTTCGCTCCAATTAAGTATGTGAGTTCTGATCATATCAGGAGCTGATCAGTATGTACATTGTGCAGTTTTAGCCACTCGTTCACCTCCAGCTGTCAGATATGCGATCGGACCAATATTGGTTGGGTTGCTATCGAAAACCCGCAAATTTCGAATAAAATAACGTGTTATATCACAGCAATTCAACAATTATTGGTCCGATCGCAAATCTGAAAGTGTGAGGTGGAGGAGCGGCTAAAACTGCACAATCTACGTACTGATCATGTCATGATATGTCGAGATCTCAGATACTGATTTGAAGTAGAAGTTGCAGGAACTGTAAAATGGACACGCAGTCTGGGTACAACCCAGCCAAAAAACCCTGGGTTTATGTCCGGTCCGGGTAACAACCCCACCAAGACAAAGCGGTTCAGTTTCTTGGCCGGGTCTGGAACTGAACCGAACTGTGTAGACAGTCCAAACCCACACCGCTGGTGGGTTACCTGGACCAATTGCTAACACTATCCAAGTGTGTCTCCAAACCCAATCTATAATACCTTCTAAGAACCCTGTCCAAGTGCTGCTTGGATCGGCTCCCAGTTGCTTCACTCACTATCCCCAGGGAGCATGCCTAATCAAGCTTGATAATGGACTACAATTAGTCTAGATAGAACATAAATTGATAGATAGATTGATAAATTGATTCATAGCTGGTTAAATAACAATTGAAATGGAATACTTCGGTTTCAGATTGATCAAGGATGAGTAGTAACTGCCATTTCTATGTACACTGGCAGTGTTTTAATTGAATTTGTCATTTTTTCAGACTGCTGTAAAGTACTTACATGTACTGCTAAATTAGTTAGCCTTAATTCTAGGTGATTATCAGATTGTCGCCAGCTTCTCTAGATGCTAACTAATTTGTCTCCAGTAATTCCAAGTACAATTGAGCACAACTGTATGGGTTCTGCAACTCTGCCACATGATGGATTGTCAATCCAGATCACACTACTCACATACTTCGAATTGTTTCTGGGGAATAGTTTACACTTTGCTGACATATTCAGCTTACTATGATATGACTTAAAAGTAAACTACTCAGATTAAGTAATTAATCAAGAAAGCAGAATAACTTTAACAGAAAGTATTAACATAACACTGATGCTTACTACTTAGCAAATAAGGGTTGATTATATAATCTCTACCAGAGTCAGTCTAGAGTAAAGTGGAGTGCTAGAGTGGATAGCTAGCAATGTCAAAAGAGATACTACATATTGTATTTACAGCTAATATACAGATTGAATCGACTACTGTATATGCAGTATAAGCTATATTTACAGTCAATTTCAGAAGACTATCAATCTTTAAATGGGAGTGTTATATATAAGTGATAGGTATATAGTATTATAATCAACACTTTCTGTATTATATATACTGCCATTGAATTCATTTACTGGAAATACTGGCTCCAGAAGACAGTGGGACTATTACAGTGACATCTGAAATAATTATTATAAGGACAATGTGCATGGTAGAATCAATATGTTCTATATGTTGTAATGAATCTGAAGAGACAATTGATTGATTGAGTCTAAGTTTTAGATGATATATAGCCTATATAGTAGCTGCCAGCCCTAACCCACAGCCATGTCATGACATACTCTACAAAGACTTGATCTAACAATTCACTACATTTAGTAAACACTAGTACCACAGATGGCTTTGCCACCATTGTGACATATAATGCAATTACAGTACTATGTCTCCAGCCAGCTGCCAGCACATGCCGGAGATTGAGCTGGAAAGGTACAAGAAAAAGTGGAAAGTAGGGAAGGGGATAAATAGGTGGTAAAGAACAGTGGAAGTCAAACCAGTAGCAACTTGAGTATCTATCTACCCACCACCATGCTTCTGTATGTACAATGTATTGTTTGTATATTATTGACTCTGCATTTTGTAAATGGGCTTTTGCTAAGCATAGAAGAGTCAAATCAGAGCAGTTGCTGCAAGCACTGTTACCATTCATTCATGATAACAATGTTGTGTATATAGTGTTTACACTGCGTTAAGTAGTGTGTTTTTATTTTAGCTATTGTGCTATTCCATATACAACACACATTTATATATAATATATCAAAATTACATACTGGGGAAAGGGTGAGTTTTGAAGTGATAGTAATGACATATCAAACTTTATATGAAATAGAATCTGATAACTCCTGGTTTATCACCTTGTATATTGTACAAGGTAATTTGTACAGTATCATCAAAAATTCCGAATCAGAATAGTGTAAGTATATGTTAAAAGGATAAGCTTGTATTGCAAGACTAACTGAGAGTAGCATAATTAAAAGAATATCAGAGGCCAATTGACTCAAGCATAGCTAAGTGAGTGTAATAAAGTCAAGTATATAGTGTAGAGTATACAAAGTCTATTCACAAAGGCTAACCAAAAGATACATTCAAACAAAGTTACCCTGTTAATATATATTAACTGTACTTCCTTATTCTGCAGTATCTAATTGCAAGTTGTCTGTTGAAACAATACCTCAAACTCTAGTCCAAAGCCCATCTATGCTCTATAATTCTCACAATCTCCACTTATTGCATATTCCACAGCTACACAGTATGATAACCAGCAGGTGCTACCATAGAATTGTATTTTCTATTAGCTCAGTTTTTGAATCTGGCTGTGAATATGATCTGTTTTGTGCAATAGTATTATTGCATTAATTATTTGGTTTTATATCAATGATTGTTGTCATGTTATTCCCTTGGTGAAATGTTAGTTGGTTGGTATATTGTCGATCAGTTTGGGTTGTTTCAATCAGTTCAAATTGTATCCATTAGTTGGTATCTATCTATTACTCAGTATCATAATAATTCATCAGCAATGCGATGTGGTTTTTGCCCTTTCTCAGAATTCTTTACAAGATGGAGGGTTTACTGATTCATATAACATATTTGTTGTTTATATTGATAAGCATTCAGGGATGATTTCAATATATATTGTCAAACATCTCCATGTACATTATCTTGTTTGTCTGGAATAGCAAAGCACACATTCTTAGAAAAGTAAATGGATAATATTTAACAGTTAATATATGATATTCTGATCTCATATAACTGTAGATTCTGTCAATCAGCTTGATTCCCTATGAGTTACAATTGCAAAGTATTGAATTTAACATAAAATGGTATGCATTATGATGTGATCCAATTGCTGTTTCTGTCTATTGATATATCTTTTTGCTATGATCTCTTCATATCTATATAGTTTCTATGATTAATCTATTCTCAATTGTTTATATAGTAAGTTTTTGAAGATACATGGTGTTCAATATATTAAATGTCAGGCACCTTCAAGAGAAAATACTGAAGTGTTGCTATTAAGTTATAAGGTCCATAGTGTAAAGTCAGTTGCCAGAGGATAGATGATATATAAGTTCAAAATGTTGTCAAAGTGCAAATCAATTATTAGCTATACAATATGTAAATTAGTATACTTACTGTTCATTACAAGCTAACCATGAATTCCTGTTCAAGGTGTACTGCATTGTCTTCAATGGTTGAATCATAGAGGTAAACATGAAGACCTATAAAAGTATATATGGCTAGTAGCCTGGGATCAACATTTACTTATCTTTACTTTCTATAGTCTTTATGAATATCCCAATACAATATACAGCATTACAGAATATCTACTTGAGAGTCTGGTGGCACATGGGAGATTGTTTCAGAGTCTATATGAAAGCCTGCTTGAAACTTTGCTGAATAGTGCAACAGTGCATGGCTATAGGTAGTGGAAAGTAGGTACATATATACTAGTGCCAGTGGGAGATTCGAGAAGTGGATGATAGTGCAAACCATGGTGATGGCATAAAAGGTATATGTACTATTGGCATGATGATTTATTATGATAAGGAAGTGGTCTTAGGTATTGCAACACAGGCCAATATGGTGGGGTTATTGTAAGGAGATGGTTGATAGTTGTGTGCAAGATTGTGAAGGAGGATTTGGATAATACTTTAAAGCATGGACTATAATTTGAAGATGGCTGACAAACTGTAGATAAACAGAGGTTGGGTGGTGTCAGAGGAATTTCTTTTCTTCACATTTTGCTTGTTCTCTTGTATAGCTACCCATCACATGACATTTGTTTCTTTATATGCACTGCGAGTTACAAGTGGATATCTGATACATCTAGACTCCTAATAGTTCCGATGTATCACCTTTGCAGTTGCACTGGAATGAGTCACTTTAAAGCGCAGTCAAAATTAAATACTTATATGCCCACTGACTGGTTAGAAGTACTATTCTGAATCTTACTTGGCATCATGCTGGGTCACTTCAGCACCATCTTGGAACTGGACTGACATTTGTGACTATTGTCTCAATCAGCTGCTTTCACTTACCCAGTCGAACATTCATCTGTACAAAGCCTGATCTCCATATTGTAATGCAAAAGTATGACAATAATTCCACATTCCAAATTCATTGTTTTGATCCTGCCAGAACCCCTGGTTTCTTATCAGACCCAAACAGTTCAGCGATTTTATAGCATGGATTCAATCTTCACCAAACCCAGGCAACCACTCAAACAGATGTTAGGGCAACAGTTTAACATCCCTTTGCAGTGCAATCTACTATGGATAGAGACTCACAAGAAAGACAGTGGCCTTTGGGGTGAAGAACCGGCATTCGGAAGACATTGAATGCAATATATTTCTTTATCGTATTCTTTGTTTGTGAATTATATCCTGGAGGAAATTTGCAATTGCAGCAGACATAATGGCCTAGAAATTGCTTCAACTACCAGATGGGTACCAGCAGCAGCAACAAGATCAAAATCGATACCAGTTCCACTGATTGTCGTTACAGCCCTATTCATGACTTGCTCAGAAATCAATCAGTATAATAGTCACTATTAGATATTCCTTGTATTGTGCGAAGTTAAAATACACAGATGTTCTTGCCCAGGCAGCTTTGGTGTTCTGAGTTGACCCAAAATGGATCTGAGAGCTTATAAACCTTGGCAAAGATAACCTTGCATGTGACGAAATACAACAATAGTTCACAACTTAATAGGAAGTGCTGTTGAGTGTGGTCAATTATATCCAGCCAGCAGCAAGTGTACAAATGGTACATAACGATCCAGTGCAGATAATCAGACTGCAGAAAGACATATCAGACCTGAATACCCCGGATTACCTCCAGCACCCTTGAAACCATATGAGTTTGGAATTCCCTATACTCTTAGTGAGAACTGAGCTCAATCAAAGTTGACAACACCCTCTGATCATCAGTGCAGGCCTGTAGGAACATCTGGAGGGGCTGGTGGACAGGATGGAAGATGTTTGAGAGTTAGCAGCAGAGGTTCAGAATCTCTCCAAACTGTTAGCAAAAGTGTTGACACTGACAACAAATTCGGTCCTGGCTGCAGTCCAGAGTAGTGTTAGCAACGGTTCCGGGTTACCTGGCTGCAGTCCAGGCCGGGTTTTTACCCGGAAAACAGGGGTATCCACCGTGTTCGGGGACGGGTTCGAACAGGACCGCGGTTGCTTTTTACCGTTCCTACAACTTTTTCTGCAATTAAGTATTTGAATTCTCATTGTATCGCAACATGATCTATACATGAAATGTGCAGATTGATGCCGTATTTCATCTCCCATTCTCAGATTTGCGATCGGATCAATATTCATCGAGTCGCTCTGAAATTATGCCGAATATCACGCCATAATGACCTGGTTTCCATTGCGACTCAAAGAGAATTGATCTGATTGCAAATCGGAGAATGGGAGATGACAGTGGGCATAAAACTGCATATTGCACATATAGATTATGTCGCAATATGATGAGAACTCCAATACTTAATTGGAGCAAGAAATGTTGACTCATGAGGAGCAGGTTTCGTGTGGAAACCCGTTGCAATGGTTCGGTTCCGGGTTGTAACCGGACCCGGAACCGCACCGGGAATTTGGACCCGTTGCGAACACTAGTCCAGAGTGCTGAGGACATAAGCCAGAAACATCTGGACACCCATCAACAAAAAGAGAAAGTAGTTTCTGAAAATGGACCCCATACACAGATTCTTCTCCACATTGTCCAAATATAATCCAAGCGACTTATTTGCAATCTTCTACCATAGTGCAAATGATTCGATGATGTGATCGCGTCGTCACACCATTTCACACCCTTGTTTAGTTATTTATCCCAATATGCAGCACTGGGTTCTTTCATGTTGGTCATATAGATTTTAATCGTTTCGACTGTTTTTTGAACTGTCCCATTGAGTTCAAGAATATTCTCAACTATTCAGTCCTTTGAGACATCGATTATACACAAGCTTACACAACCCCCATAACAAAAATTGAGACACTCAGAGTAAAGACTCATCAGCTTTCTATATATTGCTGCCATGATTACCTCAACCATGGAATCAAATAATCTACATGTAAAACAAATTGAAAGCATCCCAGTCAATGGTGTTGCTCAAGTACGACAGCTTGCTATCAGGCTGTTGTGTCAGCAGAAGATGGTGTACAGCACTGTGGATCCCACATATAGGGACGATATATATGATTCTGATGCGGAAACGAGGCTTACAATGATCACTATCATTGTGTAAGGGTTGCTTCGGAGGTTGATGTCTCTCTTCGACAATCACCATACCAATTGTCTGATGTATCGGCCGTGCTGCAAACGTCAGAACCATATCAAGATGCCCTTCAATGGTTGATTCAGCATCCTCAACCACACAAAGACACTTCAACCATGCGGGACTGTGTCCAGCAGTTGACTTAACGCTGCTATCCAGACTCGTCCCCATTCAGAGAAGCACTGTATCATTTCTTGGTGGCTTATGCTTTCTCCACCTTGTGGACCCAGTGCAATGAACCATATTAACTGCCTGTTGGTCGCAGTGAAAAGATATCCCCGGAATAGCGACTGTGTTGTACCCAAATTATTTTACATCGTTGGGATGACTGCAATACTGATTGTGATTGACATAGTCTGTGAAGACAGCTAATCTCTTGAAAAACCAAGCAATGTGACTCTGGAGCTCCCCTGTTGGCATTGCACACCACTCACCCAAGTAATCAAAGGACTTGATTTGAGGTCACGCATTTTTCATCTCCCGGTTGATAGGCAGTTTGGTTAGAAGCATTTCATTTTTGCAACGTTGTTTTGCAACGTTTGAATCCAGCTTATGATACTGAAACTCCTCCTTTTGGGCTTTCATTCACAAAATCTGGAAGCCAGCCTCTTGAAGATTTGATTGTCAGTACACTTGTTTAAGATCCATCATCGATCTTTCTGGGAGTTCAGAGCTTGTATTTAAGAGGTTGCCATGCTGGCAGATTTGGTCAGAGGAGTGGTTCAGGAGATGCATCTTCACAAAGTTGAAATCGGATTCGTCAATAAGATATTATGGAATGTCTGACTCGGTCTGCATTTCAACTTCATCAATACAATGAGACTTTGTAGCGGCAGAAAGGTTGTTCCAAGCTAGGTCAATCTCCCGTTCCTCCGGTTTTTCCAATGTACATTGCGTTTTCACAGCTTCCAATACCATCATTGTGGATGTATAATCGCGGAATCGACAGAAAATGTCATTTTGACGATGAAACTCGCCCTGATAATTCTCCATCTCCTCAATTGTTGCTTCAGTATGGTGGTAGTACTGTGCCACATGGTTAAAATACTCCAAGTTCTCTATCCACAACATGGCTTCTGTGAAGGGATTCCTCTTGATTGCTGAAGGGAATAAAAGAATCACCACGAAAGCCGGAATCGTCAGACACCCGAGTTCTTCAATCTCCTGACAACTCGAGTGCTTCAACTGGCTGTATGGCATATGGAATCACATGAAGCCAAAATATGCTAGCATTATCGCCCAGAACTGGTTGAATTTGTCAATCCTGGATCGTTGCTTGAGAGAGGTCATTACCCAGTCCATCGAAGGTTTAAGCATACCGAGATGGATGGTATCATCAATATTGGGTACGATAATGGTCCTTGTGGAGATGTATTCCATAATCCAGAAGACTCCTTCTGTGGTTCCGACTGTTCGATCTTCCAGATATTGTCTAGCTTCTTGTCTCACCGTCTCATCTTGCTGAGTCACAAGTATCATCTTTTGGAACTATAGCTGATAGTCTTTGAATTGCCACAACAATGAATTACCTTCTCCAAACGACTGTTTCAGTGCTTCACACACTGGGCAATGGGGCTGCTTGATCGAGTGCAATTAAATGTCTTTGAAGGAGTCAGCCTTTCATGCACCGATGACAGAATAGCATTACCGCATCTGGCCGTCCACACAGCGCATAAGCTTTCCAGTGTTGAACAGCATGTCGTGAGGACAGAAAATAAGCTCGAACATCTTCCTCAAAACTGGTGATTTGTGGATTTGTTGTCCCTGCATAGCAGTTGTTTTTCCATGTCCTTTAAAGTGATATTTGGATGAACAGGAAGAAGGGCAACAAGTATGGTTGTGGAATTCGAAGGATTTGATCTAATTGTGCAGTTGAAGTTTCCGAGACGAGAATATAAGGGCCATTTGTTCTTGTCACCACAATACTTTGTCAGTTGTGTCTGGTCCAAACTAACGAATAATGGGACAATCGTAGCTCCAAGTGGCTGCCATAGCTGTTGAAGCAGTTGAATCGTTGTAGCTATGATGAAATTCAACTAAAGTACCTGTTCATTCCACCACCAGTCATTTGATTTCACCTGTGAGTCGCGACATTACACAGCACCAGTGAATTCCTTCACTGCAGCATGCAACATATGATTGCTGAACGCAGGCTGTTGCATGAGGAACTCAATGCATACGACAGGATTGAGGTAACAGAAACGTAAGTAATCATTGTCACAAAGGTTGTCTGGATTGACAAACAATTGTAACACACTATGCGAGATTTCCCGGAGTCGATGCCCATTGCACACGACAATCGGTGCAACCTTGTAAATAAAGTCTGGGAATTAGTAAAGTTGCTGACAGTTGCCATCGTAGGGTTCCTCAACAGCTTGTTGATAGCAGCTCTACTCAAGTTGGGCTTGATGCACCAGTGTGCTAATCGATTATCCTCCTGGCTAGACAATAATGACCATAGATCTGCGACATCTTAGAACATATCAAAATACTCGGTAGTTATTGAGTTGTTCTCTAGACGGTCGTTCTAGTGTGCAGTATCATAAATCTGTTTCCTAACTGGAGGTTGCTCTGAATTGATACACACATTGTTACTTTTGGCTTCTGTATGACTGGAAGCATCATTGGATGGGGGAAGATATGGGTTGCGATACGGTTCATGAAGGGATGGAAGATTATTAATATCGTGCTCGATCGCAAAGCCGTCATCTGGCCGTTATTCGGCTGACGCGTATACTGTCCTTTCTTCGTGGTCATGACGGAGGTGAGGGATGTGCGAACTGTTATCAGAGTACATCATCGAGCTGTAAAGACACCAATGATCAACCTCCATCTGTCATTACCAAAATGCAATGTCACAACAACATTAAGAAGTGTCTTGAAAGTTTTTTGGCTACGTATACCATTGCAAACCAGCTGTTCCTCAGAAAAAGCCGCACCTCAATTTAGTATTTCCAACACGGGGTCTGACCACGCTGGTAGGATTTCTCTCATCCTCCTTCACTCTTTTCCAAAGTGTTTAATCACTCTCTCATTTTGAACATCCCTTGAATCTCGAAAATCATACTCCATCTGCATTCAGCTTGTCATGGCGATTGGTTTGCACCCTCACAAGACCATTCTTCACCCATTGCCTGCTTAATGATTGTCAATTTGCTTTATGTTCGTACCTTACATGAACTGTGCATTCTCCTTATATACCAGCCAAGCGACGTCATCGCTGGGTACAAGGACTAGGGAAAGGACAAACGAGTCAGATATGACTGCAGAGCATGCTGTTACTTGTGTTTGTGATGAGTTTAAGCGTACAGTTAACGAATCAGTGCACTTGGATGATCCAAAGCAAATTGTTTCCTAGCTGAATAGCAGCCAAGATAATGCCACCAGATCAAGATAACCCCTCCAAGCCCACATTATATTCCCCTTGCCTGCCCACCTTACTTACATACTCCAGAATGTTCGACACACCATCCTCACCACTGCTACCACATCGCGTCACCCTTGACAATATATTCAACATTCCCGACGCTTGTTTAGAGTAACAGGCAATTGATATCCACCATTCAATAATTGACCACCATTGAGAACCTAAAATATAATTTGATGGTTTCTGGTTGCTGAAATGAGTTGTCGCAGATGCCAATACAATCCAGATGCCAACTCTACAAGTCCGTGTCTGGGCTGAGAGCCCTGCTGTTGTAGTAAGCCAATGGGCGGCAGAAAACATGGCGATTTGGCCGAATCAGGTGGCTTGACAACACAACGGAGAGATAATAAAGTGAGGGACTGTATCAGGGAGCTAGCACAGTCCATGAGCATCAGCACCAAGCTAGGTGCGAACCCCGAGCAGTGGGATCTCCTATTCAAATATTGCGTCACTCGAATAAGTGATCTGGAATCTAAACGGCCGCTTTCAAAATTGTAAATGGCAGACAAGACAATCCTCAATGGTCAGTACGTCAAGGCAGCACTGGTTGAGTTAGTGGAGGTTGGACTTGGCCGAAGGCAGAATATGATTGACAACTGCCCGACCAAGAAGATGAAATTTGTCCACGTTGGTATGTATTTCATAGCCCTGATGCTTGTTTTGCTCTTTCTGATGATGTGTAGATACTGAAGAGGCCGAGGAAGAACCGTTGGGTCACAGGCTATCGCTGATAATGGTGTGTTGAGACTCCTGGACCAATTTCCCTGTCGAGTCATTTAGCTTTACCATCACCTCTATGGATCCTGACATTGCTGGGATGAGGGTGGGTGAAAACAATTCTCAGCTATGCTCATGGCACTGGCCAGGGGACGATGAATCGATACTTCTGACAGTTACATCATTTGTCAATACGACCATTGTGTCCATCATGAGTGCTGCAATCGCCGGTCTGCCAGATCCCACCAGACAATCTGAGAGCTCTGGGTCTGCTGTGAGGAGCCCAATGGAGATGGTGGTGTGCATTCCTGTAATGTTACCCCAATTTATGATAACTATACTTCTGCCGGATGGGTAAAGTTGGCAATGTAATTATACAACCCAACGCTTTTTTGCATCATATATTGTGACCAACAAGCTAAGAGCACATGTGGTACCCAGACACCTATATGCGGTGGCTGCAGCTACCATCCTCTGGATAACATCCTACAAACTCCTGGTGAGGTTTTGATTGACTATATTGTGGAGGAATGGAATGATGATCCCGAGGTGGGATGCCCAAATCCAAGAAGTCTCCCGATGACAAAACAGGCTACCAAACGTTCAAACTGTATCTTCGAAGGAGGAATATCATACAGCAGCAATGCCTGGAAGTGATCCGAAACTGTGCGGTTTGTCACTTTGCCAATTACAAGCAACATTTTGTTGGTGATGAGGATGTGGCTTGGCTATGCCAGCGCGATCAGATTGTAAATCATACCGCTGCAGGCTCGTTGGCCAATAGGAAGCATACAAGCAGCCGCCCAGCTGTAAATCAGTCGTTGTGAGGATGGAATGCACTGGCTGGATGGTTCTTCAAAGATTTGCGTTGTTGGTGGGCATTGTTCTGGCACTTTGGAGGGTGGACAGATGCATAATAATTGGGAGATTTTTAGAGAGGTTTAGGGTCTCCTTTCGGTGTTTTGTTTACTTTATTATTACATCAGTCATATTCATGCAGGAGGGGTGTGTTGAGTGTTCACGATGTTGGGATTGATCGTCGAGACCTTTATTTCTGGGAAAGTCATAGCTGCAGCGATAGAACTCTGTGTATGGCTGTCTTGTGATTGGTCATTTGCTATCATTGTACGGCAGAAGTTAGCCTGAATGATTAGAGAAACGGGTACTCTTTCAAGCTGGTTACAATAATGATTCTTGTCAAAGCAAGCCAAACCACAACCCTGCGGCATGCTTCTCATCTACTATTCTTACTTCCGATTTCTCTTCAATCCAAGCAGACAGAAGCATGGGTGGCGGGAAGAGCCAATATCCTAGAGTTGTCGACAGGATCAAACGACGCATCTCATCGATGCTTCTAATCATATTAACACTTCCTTTCCTTTACGCAATTCTTCAATTCATGTACTATATATTCATTCACATTTTCGTTAGTCACTGCTTTAACTATTTTGTATGTATTACTTGCCGCCTTCTTAAATCATGACATCAAAGCGCCGCACTTCTCCTCATGCTCCTTCCCTTGCTTCCAGCACCAGGAGAACCACTGAATCTATCCATGACGAGGATCTGGATGATGATCTTGGCATGATACCCAGCAATGACAATCTTTATCAAGGTGACAATTTGGAATTCGATGACAAGCCTCGTTGGCGACCATCCCGGAAAGCAATGGGCAAGCAGGCATCGAAAGAGTACTTCATTTCAACTTTTAGAAAACGAGGTGCGGCAACTGAATCAACTCCTACATCGGCACAACCGCTATGTTCTGAGTGTTGGGAGGTCAATATTCCCTCGATGTAGGAGCATAAATGCAATCCTGCACTGGTGGCATCGAAGAAGTCATATGATTAAGCATTTACACAGTCAAATTTGCCGACTAATGGTGATATTGACCATAGGAAGGATTCAAACGAAGTCGGTGCACAATTGGTTGCATGGAATGCTGGAAATCTGTGGTTAAATGAGCACATTGTTGACAACCTCACCGGCCTCACCATCGGCGCATGATACAGCACCCACACAACTCTTTCGGATGGTCCGGTGATGGTCATGGCATGTGTGAAGCCAATAGCTATCATTTATGCGATGTTTGTGAACCCCCGTTCCAGAAATGTGGTACAAACCACCCAGCGTCTTAGTTGGTGGTATCAGGAAATTGCCAGGATTGATCTAGCCCAGAGAAACTCAGACCCTCCACGTGCGTACATTTCAGTGCTAAATGAATCATCTCAAAGTTTGGTTCATCGCTGACATTGTACATCAGACCCTCGCAAAGATCACTTGCTTCCATGCATCAATGATATAGTGCGGTAACACCTCAATTGACTCTATTTACAGATTTTGAACAAAGTCACCTACACAGATCTGCAAAATGGTGGCCTGGTTATTGGCAAAGGACAGGTTTACATGCCCCACAAACGTTTTGGAGGCAAGTTCAAAGTTCCCATGTTACTTAATTGTTGTCTTGACAATCAATTTCGGATTGCAAGTTTCAATTTGCAGTGACTGAGATAGTGGATCATATTCCAAGGTCATACTTCTATGACACACGACACATTGAAACGAATAATGGATCATCAATTGATAAAATTTACATGACGTTCATTGCCCTCAGTGTGGTGGCCATCCACCATTGTCTGTCAGCTTGGAAAATTGGCAAGTTTATGGTCCCACCAGGGTTTGCTGCAGGAGGTGGAGTATAACATATGTGTGATACAGGATACATTAATCACGTGGGTAATAATGCTTCCACAGATGTATTTCGTTGTCTCGACAAAGATTTTGTACTTCCTTGCCAGAGGTTGAATCCAAAAACATAGACACTATCCGCAGCATGATTTGCTGAAGGATCAACCGAACTGGTATGAACCCAGTGATGGCACAACCTCACAACAATCAGGGCAGCTTTGATGAGGACTTCCTTGATTACATCCTGGAGCAGCTGATAGAGCAGCCCAACAATTCTTTTAACTGTCTCAGCAGCTTTGTTGTTGCTACTGAAGCTATCATGCGATTCTCAGCTGTTGTGCCTATGGGTGGGTCTGCCATCGCCATCAGCAGCCAGCCTGTCCCCTGCAGCAACAGCAACAGCAACACCAACGACTTCACCAACATCACCACCATCACCAGACTAGAGAATATGGGATTAGTTGATGGAAGTATGATTGTAGAGAGTGCAATGTCGCTTGGAGGTTAGAAATGGTGTCAGTGATTGAATTTAAACTTCCCATTGTGTGCTATTGTATTCTGGGTTTCGTTGATATATCATAATAGTAGTCAATGTAATAGATCTGATGGTTTACTGAAGTCTGATCTCAAAGATGTGAAATCATGATCGCGATGATGCAAAACCCTCCTGCGAAGGTTCCACAACTGCAAGGTACATAATGATCTTGTAGGAACAAATGAAATATCGTGATCCACTGCGGCATGGCAACTAGCATTGGTCAAAGTGAGCGTTGAGGGGTCTTTTACAACAAGAACTACACACTCCAATAAATGTATGGAGCAAGTACTATCATTGTTGTGAGGACTAATTAAATTGAGCAATGTAGGAGTATGCCGAGAGATGATTTGTGATATTGCTGAAGAAAGTGTGAACTGTTCATCAAGTGCTTGTTGTCACATTCACAATAGTGGGTACACTGGTTGTGACACCTGAAAACAGCATCATAACAACTCAAAGAACACTCTGGAGCATTAAAACCATGCAATATATGAGGGCAACCCCGATTTTATTCTCTTGAGTTTGTGGGTACAATAAACCATATAAATTCAATGAAGGAAATTGAGTTTTTGCTGATGAGTGGTCTGAGAATTCATTTTAGTTATTGTAGTTACTGAGATTATCGTAGTCGGTCTGGGTGACTAAATAGGAAGCATGTGTAAATGCACTTCGTACTGTGCAACATATCACAGTGATTGGTTTGCTTCAACGATGGGAAGCTAGTCATCATGGAGTGTCTTCTCATAATGTGCAATTCACTCAAGCAGAGCTTTATGGTGGTATAAGTGTATTATTTGTAGGGTTATCCTTCTTTACAGATATGCTGTACTTGAGTATTGTATTTGTAGATATAAATGGCCATAGAATGCATCTGCTAGTGGGTATCATTCAGGTTGCTGGACATGCAGGTGTACATGCTGATTGTAATAGGTGCACTTTACTCAATCAGAAGGATTATAGTTGTTACTGAGCTGACTTGTAAATTGTCTTTCAAAAGGGCCTTTGGTTTTTGATATGACTGAATTCATAGTGAAGAATATGATATCCAGTGCGGGTTCTCTGGCAGCAAATCATGTACCATTGCCTTGTGAGAATTCAATTTGCACACGACTCAGTTGATCGTTCTCAATTTGTTATGTTTGCAGGCATATATCCTTGCATCTTATAATCATCATTATTCTTGTCATTGCTGGTTGGTTATACTCCTTGAACACCAATTGGTCTTGGAACTCTTGTCCACTGCTAACAGGGGCTCAATTGAATGATGAAATGTTCAAGCTCCAGGCTATGCTGTAATAATGCTTTGATATCCTGTTTGCATGACAGTATTTTTGATTGTTGACTTTATGATGTCATATGTTGAAAAAGGAGTAAACTTGCGAAATTTCAATAGCAAAACATATCTGTTTAGTGAAAATAGTATAACAGTATAAGGGGAAATACAACTTCCTTCAGCCTCATAGCTATACATCTGTCAACTGTAAGACACTGTTGGAAATGTAGAGTCAAGTGAGAGCTAAGGTAGATGTATCGGTAAGATGATTGCAAAAGATCTAACACTTATGGTGAGCATGCTACATTGAATAGCTGTTACCCTGCCCTGGGTCACATGCTGCTGTTACATTCCTATATAAGGGCTCGTACGCCAGCATTCGGCCTTGTAGGCATACGTATGGTAATTACAGGTATACGGTTGCAAATGTGTACTCAAGTGATAGTAAATAGGTTTATAGGTAAGATAATCGCTAGAGATCTAAGTCTCCTGGCGAGCTGACTATATAGAATGGCCGGTACCCAGACCTGGGTCACGTGCCACCGTTACATTATCCCTCTCTTTAGGCGCAGACCTCCTGGGCTGCATAAACCGTACAGGAGAAAAAGGAAAGGAAAGGGAAACACAGAATGAAACAATCATCCTACATACGCATTCGTACAAACCCATACGTCCCACAACTGATCGGTTCAGCTCAATGGTGACCTCTTGGCGGATCCGGTGCTCCGGGAAACTCCACCTCCATTGGCTGGTGGCAAACACCCATCCTGACGCCATTTGTGCCGGGCTGTGATCCAAAGAAGAAAAGCAGAGAAGAGAGAAACAAGAAAATATCCAAAAGTGATCCCGTCTCCATATGTCAACTTCCTAACCCATGCTCCAACGACCATCATTCCCGTAGCTCGTATAACTCGGCGTAGGTCATTGTTGAAATTTTAAGCGGGGTAGAGCTTCTGCTTGTGACTTGGCATTGATGGGAGTTTCCGCTGCCGGCATCAGTCATAGCCGTCAATTATGTCCATCAATTCCTTCCCATGTAGTGGCGTCGCATGAATCGAGATCTAATGAGTGAGCATCTCTAAAATGGTTATACTTACCAAGTTTGAGCGTGCCTGCGCTCTCTTGAGCCTTCATGCAGTGCTTCCGCATGCTCTGTAGAATATCTCTTGCAGCCGGTAGTGTCATTGACTCCCAGATGCTGGTTGACAAGGTAGTCGTCTTTGGAAGTCAGCTTCAGTGACCATCCGGTTGACTTCATGGTTGCGCTCTCAAATAGAGGCTGGAATACAATCTTGATCGACCTGGTAGACTTCACAGTCGACTTCTGGTTGCGCTTTCTATCGGCGGCTTCAGTCGAATCTTGGTCGACATGGTAGACCTTGCTGGTCGACTTCTCAAAAGACTTCTCGGTCGACTTCCCGGTGCGACTCAGTAGATTGCATCCCGATGGGCATGTGGCTTGTCGGTAGGACGCATTGTTTGACACGGCCATCCCCACTTCTGAAGTTCGTTGCTCCGGCGACGACTTAGTCTGAAATTGGTTGTTGATTGCCGTCGTGGTTCGGTAGACTTATGAACTTCGGTAGACTTTTGGTGATCTTTGTTGACCAACACATCTTTCAGCAGCCTTGGTCTCTGGACTTCGGAGGTCTTCGACATCGCTTGTTTTTTGGCTGGTCTTGGTTGACTTGGTTCGTCTAATTTTCCACTTGCTTTCATCTCATTTTTGCACTTGCTTTCGTCTCATTTTTCCACATGCTTTGGCCTTGCTTTTTGACTCGCTTTGGTCATTGACCTGCTTGGTGTTTCAACTTGCTTGGTGTTTCAACTTCTTTTCACCTTTTCGGACTTCGCTTTGTCTGTTCTCGTTGTCTCTGACTTTGGGCTCTGGCCGTGAATTCTGTAGGTGGGCTTATCATCTTCCGGATGCTAGGTGCCTATATTGATTCTTCTCTAGGTACGCTTATCCCCGCTCTCTGGGTGCATTTATCGCCGCTGGACTTCTCTGTCGTTAAGTGCACTCTGGTCCATCATTCTCGCATCCCCAGTGGGGTCATCCCTCTCTTTAAACGTCGTTGCTCTTTGGACAACTTATCTTCTCAAATTGGTATTGTGGCTTCGTAGTATGGTTGCTGCTGGGTTCCTCAACCCAAACGGAAAAACCCGGTGCTCGAACTGCCCATACCGCGGTTTTATACTTGTCACCTTCATTGATTCGGATTAGGTGATAGGCATTCCTGGGGTCCTGTTGAGCATCACCGAGATCAGTGGGAGAGGATATCCGTTCTTCCCCAGGGCTACTGTTAGCAACGGTTCCGGACCGTCACTTCGGGTCCGGGTCCGGGTCCAAACCGAACCGTTGCCAAATTGGCGGTCCGGGTCGTCAATAAACCCGAACTGCCCACTCGGGTACCATTCCATGGTAAACTCCCAACCCATCTGAATTGGGCGGGTTGTCAGCGGGTCACACAGCGGGTCCATCTATAGATTCATATAAGGCTCTTGTATTTGCTGTGTGTTAATAGTATCTTATCAAAATAAAGTTTTCAGCAACCTTTAATGAGCTTTTGCTTGTTGAGCAGTTTGCAATATCGATTAATTTGGTATCTGTGTTTCACCTTCAATATATGGTATTTTTGCCTAGAAAGGCAGTCAATAATACAGTTATGCACGCGAAAATCCG